>Ga0070699_100000377_pt1 | contig 43560 bp, 46 predicted proteins | sample KBSK1503metaG_FD_65473 | JGI IMG/M metagenome (GOLD analysis project Ga0070699, IMG submission 65473) | Corn, switchgrass and miscanthus rhizosphere microbial communities from Kellogg Biological Station, Michigan, USA - KBS K1-50-3 metaG | ecosystem: Host-associated > Plants > Roots >... | reverse complement strand
ACCGAACCGGCGAAGCAACAGGAAATCATCTTGGAGGGAAGCGTCGATTCAGATGTAGACCCTGTGCAGATGGATACACAGGCCATTGGGCGGGTATTGAATAATCTCATTAGCAATGCCTTGCGTCATACCTCCAACCGTGGGCGTGTCAGTGTATGGGTGCGCCGGGCCAACCAGCGCGTGGAAGTGACAGTGAGCGATACGGGTGAAGGAATCCGTGCGGAAGATCTCAGGCACGTCTTTGAACGTTTTTATCGCGGCGAGAAGTCGCGCAATCGCGGTACCGGTGGGGCGGGGTTGGGTCTTGCCATTGCGCGCGGCATTGTGCAGGCACACGGGGGCGATATCAAGGTCGAAAGTGAAATCGGTAAAGGCACACAGTTTACATTTTATATACCCTGAGCCTCTCATCGGTTTTGCCGACTTTGCAAAACCCTTAGGGTCTATTCATCCTTACGTAATCTTTTCGTAAGGAAGTTTCCTTAGAATAACTCCATCAAGGACACTGAACATGCGAAAAATTATTTTTGTGTTATTCGCCATAATTCTTTTTGGATGCGCGTCGAAATCGGGCGACCTCCAAACGCAAGCGGAAGAATCTGATATGTTGAAAATCGCCTCTTTACCTGACCTGGGGCCTGCTCCTGAACTCAAGAACACCACCTGGCTGAATGTGGATGCTCCACTGCGCCTCGCAGATTTACGCGGCAAAGTGGTCATCGTCGAAATGTGGACATTTGGCTGCATCAACTGTCAGGACGTGATGCCATCCTTGAAGGAGTGGCATGCCAGATATAAGGATGAGGGTCTCGTGATCATCGGCAATCATTTCCCTGAGTTTGATTATGAGGCTGACCTTGATAATCTGAAGACTGCAATTGCACGCGAAGGAATTGAGTATGCGGTTGCACAGGACAATAATGGCGCGACGTGGCGGGCATACGAGAATCATTATTGGCCTGCACTGTATTTGATCGATAAGCAGGGGCATATCCGCTACGTTCATATTGGGGAAGGGCGCTATAAAGAAACCGAAGAAAATATCAAGGCTTTGTTGGAAGAGACTTACTAAATCGCCTCTCTCTTTTTATAGAGAGGCTTCAAGGAGAAATCATGGATAACAAATTTAAATCTGCCCCAATCAAATCATCAGAGATTACGCCGTATTCACAATATCTTTCGCGGCGTCAATTTATGAAAGCTGCGAGTCTTGTAACAGGGGCAGCGCTATTAGCGGCGTGCGCGCCTCAGGCAACCGAAGCGGCTGTCCCTGATGAAGAAGCGGTTGATCTTCCCGTCAAACAGGATGAGTTGGGTGATCCCACCAATTCGTTTGACGATATCACCAACTACAACAATTATTATGAGTTCACAACTGATAAAGGCGGTGTCGCTCCGCTTTCCAAAAAATTCAATCCCAAGCCGTGGACTGTGGAAGTATATGGCCTGGTCAATAAGCCAAAGACATATGGCATCGAAGATCTATTGAAAAACTTCACACAAGAGGAGCGTATCTATCGCCTGCGCTGTGTGGAAGCCTGGAGTATGGTCATCCCGTGGACTGGTTTTTCGCTATCGAATTTGTTGAAGGAAGTGGAACCAACCTCAGCTGCAAAATATGTGCGCTTTGAGACGGTGTATCGCCCGGATGAAATGCCAGGACAAAGCAGTCCGTTTTATCCCTGGCCTTATCAGGAAGGCTTGCGGCTTGATGAAGCTATGCATGACCTGACCATTCTTGCAACAGGTTTGTACGGCATGCCCATGCCGAATCAGAACGGTGCGCCGATACGCCTCGTTGTGCCGTGGAAGTATGGGTTCAAATCCATTAAGGCAATTACCAAAATCGAATTGATCGCTGAACAACCAGACACACTTTGGAGCATGGTAGGACCTAATGAGTATGGATTTTACTCCAACGTAAACCCAGACCGCCCGCATCCACGCTGGTCGCAGGCTAGTGAGCGCCGTATTGGTGAATTCAGCCGCCGCCCAACTCTGATGTTCAACGGCTATGCCGAACAGGTTGCCTCCTTGTATAAAGGCATGGATTTGAATGTGAATTATTAATAAATTCGTAGGGGCAGAGCTCCCTGCCCATAAAAGGGCGAGAGAACCTCGCCCCTACAAAACATAATGAAGAAACTTTTCACCCGTTACACCCCGCTCCAAATTGCTGTGCATCTCTATGCCTGGTCTGCTCTCGTGCATATTATTTTTGACATTGCCACAGGCAATTTCTCCCCTAATCCAATTCAGGAATTGGAACAGCGCACGGGGCGCCATGCCATCACATTGCTGGTCTTATCGCTGGCTTGCACGCCTCTCAATACCCTCTTTCGCTGGAGCGAACCACTCAAACGTCGCCGCGCGCTGGGGCTGTACGCGTTTATGTATGCAACCATCCACGTGTTGATTTTCATTAATCTCGATTACGGCCTGGCCTGGAGTCTCATTGTCCAAACTGTTTTTGAGAAACCATATATCGTTGTTGGACTAATAGGTTTTCTGATGCTTATCCCACTGGCGGCTACCTCTTTTGATATCTGGAAAAAACGCCTCGGCAAAACCTGGAAGCGCCTGCATCAAACCATCTACTTGATCATCCCTCTTCTCGTTTTGCATTATGCCTGGGGCAAAAAAGGTGATTTCTTTGCTTTGCAAGGGGAAATTATCCGTCCATTGATTTATGGATTAATCGTAGCTCTCCTCCTTGTCATGCGGATTCCAACCATTCGCAGAGCCATCGCTTCTTTACCCAGTCGAATCAGATTCCTCTTCAAGAAGCAGACTCCTAACCCTGAAATCAATGCCAGTTAAAACCATACGCCCTCGACTTTTCGTCGAGGGCGTATGGTTTTAACTGCTTACCAATCGCCGTGCAACCAGCCGCGCATTGTCATCGCATCCACTACACGTTGAATGGCCACCATATACGCCGCATCACGCATGTAGGCTTTTTCCTTTTCTGCCATATGCAGGACGTCATTGAACGATGCAGTCATCTTGTCGTCCAGGCGCATTAAAACCTCCTGTTTGCTCCAGTAAAAGTTCATGTCATTTTGGACGCCCTCGAAATAGGATGTGGTCACACCGCCTGAATTGCACAGAAAATCCGGGATGATGAAAATGCCCTTCTCCTTAAAATATTCATCTGCCTCCAGGGTGGTGGGACCGTTCGCACCTTCCGCTACGATCTTCACCCTGTTGGAAATCTTATGCACACTTTCGGAATTGATCTGCCCTTCCAGCGCGGCGGGGAGTAGCACGTCCGCTTCCTTCGAAATCCATGCATCACCGTCCTCCACCTCATAACCGCCATCCATGGCCTTTTGCTTGTCAATCGTCCCATATTGATCAGTGATCGAAAACAAAAAGCGTCCATTCACGCCGTCTTTATGACTGTACGTATAGGACTTCCTCTCATTACGATCCCAACAGGAGACACAGGCCACCGTCCCGCCGAGCAGTTCAACGAACCCAATGGAGGCGTACTGAGCCACATTTCCAAAGCCCTGGATGGCGGCCACGCAGTTCCTCGGCTTCATATTAAGATATTTCATCGCCTCACGGATATGATAGATGACACCGAAGCCTGTTGCTTCCGTCCGTCCGTGTGAGCCACCCCCACCAACAGGTTTGCCAGTGAATACGCTCGGCGCATAACCTCCCGATAACTTGGAATACTCGTCCATCATCCAACCCATCATTTGAGCGGTTGTACCAACATCTGGGGCAGGGATATCCTGCCGGGGCCCAAGGTTCTTGATCATTTGCTGCACCCAGCCACGGCACAGATGTTCCTTTTCGTTGGGAGAGAGTTTGGAAGGGTCTACAATGATCCCACCCTTGCCGCCGCCCAAAGGAATATCCACCACGGCACACTTCCAGGTCATCCACATGGCCAAGGCGCGAACGGTATCTATGGTTTCTTCAGGATGAAAGCGAATACCACCTTTGTTGGGCCCGCGAGCATCGTTATGTTGCACGCGAAATCCCTGAAAAACCTGTAGTGAATGATTATCCATACGAACAGGGATACGGAAGGTAAATTCACGGGCAGGCCAGCGCAGCACCTCGCGCACGCCTGGGTCAAGGTTTAGCATTTCAGCAACTTTATCAAACTGACTTTGGGCGATTTGAAATGCATTCATCTGTTCTGCCATAAGTTTCTCCTAGGATGTTGAAATTTTGATTTTGGCTTGCAAAACAACTCAAAAATTACTCATTAATAAGACAAGCGGTAGCGAAAATATAAACGGGTATCCCGGATTGGGAACCCGCTTGGAAAATGTTGAGCTATGTGGGAAGCTTCACATTCATTGGGATGTCATCCACTAGTAAAGCATCTTGGAGCTTAACGTTATCATGAGAAGGGAACACTCGTCAATATAACAATCATTGGACGAATTGTAAGCAAAAGGAACAAAAAAGACCGGGCCAGAACCCGGTCTTTTCTTTACATCCTTTATGTTTTATTCCTGATCGTTTTCGTCTGATTCATCATCCCCGGCGTCAAACTCGTATTCAACCTTTTCATGGTCCAGGTAGACCCACAGCAGCAGCATATGCCCTTCCTGCGTCTCTACATTGCGGGCTGCAAAAATTGGCGCCACCTGCTCCAGCCCCATGTCATTACGGTAGTGCAGATTGATCGGTTTTTTGGCATTCCAGGCCCGGTAACAACGTTCCACCAGGGCAGGGCCATTGAACGTCCGCAAGCGGGTGAGGGCAGGGACAGATAAATGTGAACTCTCACTCAAACCCAATGCCCAGCCATCATTGACTGCCTCAAAAATGGGTGTAGGGCCTTCGATAATAGTGATTTTTTCTTCCATAGTGCCGCCAATATACCACAAATAATTTGGAACAACCTTGCGAAATAATATTACAATCTCGATAGGGATGCAGAGATAATCTGCATCAAAACCGACTTGAGCCTGCTCTGCCTGGGTGGTCGGGTCTGCCCCTGGGCCGTATACTTGTTAATCTTTAAATTCAAGACGTTGTTACAGCCCATATGGTTTCATGATATTTCAATACAAAATTGACATGTGTTATGCTTGCGTTCCACTTCTCGCATAGGTATACTTGAGCACTATGGCACCAGAAAAAATAGGACGATACGAAATTAAATCTGAACTCGGACGTGGCGGTATGGCCACTGTTTATCGCGGCTGGGATCCACTCTTTGAACGCGAAGTGGCAGTGAAAGTCCTGCCACCTGAACTGTTGCATGCCGATCCCCAGTTCAAAATGCGCTTCGAACGTGAAGCTAAAATTATTGCCTCGCTCGAACATCCTTCCATCGTTCCCGTATATGATGTAGGAGATGACAGCAACCAGCCCTATTTTGTCATGCGTTACATGAGCGGCGGGTCGTTATCAGATCGCATCAAAGCCAAGAACATGACGGTCGATGACGCGATCAAGATTCTTGGTCAACTGGCTCCAGGTCTTGATGAAGCCCATAGCAAGGGGATCATCCACCGCGATCTCAAACCTAGTAATATCCTCTTTGATGGCAAAGGGACGCCCTACATCTCAGATTTTGGCATTGCCAAACTCTCGCAAGGCCAATCTGGTAACATGACCGGTAGCGCCATCATCGGCACACCTGCTTATATGGCGCCTGAACAAGCTCAGGGGACCGGCGTGGATGGGCGCACGGATATTTATGCGGTGGGTATTATTCTGTACGAAATGCTGACAGGCAGGCAGCCCTATGAAGCTGATACGCCGATGGCAGTGGCCTTCAAACATATTACTGATCCAGTTCCCAGCATTCACCTGGCCAACCCAGCCTTGCCCGCGGGCGTTGATTCAGTTATTCAGATGGCCATGGCCAAAAGCAAGGATGATCGCTTTGCCACAGCTACTGATATGGTGGACGGTCTGCGCACAATCTCCTCCGGACAAAAACTGGCGGCAGACCAGCTCACGATGAAGGGAGCCGTACCAGCGGCAAAAACTGTGTTGGGTGGCATCTCCAAGACAATTAAGTCTGATGTCAAAGTGGCGGGCGCGCCCCCGGTTGCAAAACCCTTCAACATCTGGCTTGTGGTTATCCCTGTAATTTTGGTCGCAGTGCTTGGAGGAGGATACTTCGCAGTACGCGGCCTCCTTGCGCCCACAGCAACTGAGACCGCGATCGCAACAGCCACGCAAGAAATTGTTCCCACCAACACGGTTGAATCTCTTCCAGAAGCGACTGCAACAGAGGGTTCTGTGCCTGTAGTGGTGGACACAGCCACAGTCCCGCCTATAACAGATACACCTGCCCCACCTACTGCTACTGTGATTGGCGGTGCAGATAAGATTGCCCTGGTTGCCAACAAAGAGATCTACATGATGGATGTGGATGGCCAGAACATTGAACAGCTTACCTTTGATGGCGCCACCAAAACTGACCTGCAATGGCTTCCGGATGGTGAAAATATTCTCTTCATCAGTGGCAAGACGGTGAAATATTACAACATTAACACAGATACGGTAGATACCCTCGCTACTTTTCCATCAGAAGCCTCTGTGGATGCATTTCAAGTTTCACATGATGGTACGCAGGTGATGATTGCCATGAGCAACGAAATTTTCGTTGTACCCTTCAGCCTCGAAACCTTGAAAGGCTTCACGAACCGCAACCAGGTGCTAAGAATTGAAAATCCCTGTATTCTGCCCACCCCGAGAACACCTGCCGCGCTTCGAGTTCAGGAGGCCCGCTGGTCTGTTGACGATAAACTGGTCGCATGGCTTTTCAAAGGGAACGATCCTGGGAACCCAGCTGTTCAAGCAGAACAGGTCAGTGTGTTTGATATTACTGCCTGCAGACCCGAAGCGATAGACCTCCAGGATAACTTCCCCGGCACGCGCTTTACCCCCATTGGCTATCAAAACCGCGAGATGCCAGACTTTGATTGGGACGGAATGGATCAATTCGTTTTCCATACATCGCGGCGGAATGGTGGCTGGGGTGAGATGTACGTCTACAATTGGCGCACTCACAAACCCACACAAATATTTCCCGGTACATGCTGTTATCGCGACGCGCGCTGGAGCCCGGATGGCACATACATTTTGTACGAATTTCAGGATGCAGCTCTTGGTGCAACCGCTGTCACAACTTTATATTATGTCCCGGTGGGTGAGTTGAATACGGGTGCAAACTTTACACCCATTCCAATGACCGAAGGCTTCTTCAGGGATATAAGAGAGGCTGCCCAGGCTGCCCTGCGCCCTGCTAAATAAAGCTATATACTTTTTACAATTTCCTGAACCAGTTTCGGACCTCGATAAATCAACCCCGTATACACTTGAACAAGACTCGCTCCCAAAGCGAGTCTTTTCTTTGCATCCTCTGGATTTAGAATCCCGCCTACGCTAACAATTGGGACTTTTCCATTTACAAGCTTCACTACCTGACGTAATACCGCTTCACTCCCAGCCGCCAGCGGACTCCCGCTTAACCCGCCCGCCTCGCCCCGATACCTTGACCTCAGCCCTTCACGCGCCAGAGTCGTATTCGTAGCAATGATGCCATCCATGCCTTCATCCAGGATTACCCCAACAGCATCTTCGAGTTCTTCTTTGCTCATATCAGGTGAAATTTTCACGAGAACCGGTGCATTCCCGCCGCGTCCCAAGGCAATTTGTTCACGTTCCGCTTGAATTGCGCCCAACAATTGCTCGAGCATCTCGCGGCCTTGTAATCTGCGAAGACCAACTGTGTTGGGTGATGAAATGTTGATCGTCAAATAATCGGCATAAAACATAAAATTATGCATCAAGGTCACATAATCATTCGCAGCTTCTTCGAGTGGAGTATCTTTATTCTTACCTAAATTCAGGCCGAGCACAACATGTGAACGTTTGAACTTTTGAACGTTCAAACGTTTCAACTGGTCAACAACAAAGTTTGCTCCCTTGCTTGGAAATCCCATCCGATTAATCACTGCCTCATCTTCCAACAGGCGAAACACTCGTGGCTTTGGATTTCCATATTGGGGCTTGAACGTAACTGAGCCAATTTCCACGTGACCAAACCCCAGCGTGGCGAGTCCACGAATGGCAAGCCCATCCTTATCGTAACCTGCTGCGACCCCAACTGGATTCTTAAAAGTTAATCCAAATGCCTGTATAGGCTTGGAAGTTGACTTATATAGTTGTGCGAGTAACCAATTGGCAGGCGGAAAATTACCAGCAATTCGTAATGCTTGAAGTGTAAGCCGATGGGAAACTTCAGGCTCAAGACTAAAAAGAAGTCGGCGAAAAAAGGAATACATTAATCAAACGCCGTCTGCCGATTTGGGTCTTTGATATGTACAAATACTTCCTGCAACATGCTCGCATTCGTACGATATTCAGATAATGGAGGCAGATTGTTCTGATCAAAGAAGTCCACAGCCTGCGTTTCATGGCTGATGCTTGGTTCACCGCCTAAAATTTTGCAAAGGAAAATAATTTTGTACGCGTGATAAAACTCAAATGGCTGAACTCGGTTTGCATCAATGACCGCGACCACTTTTTCGGCTTTCACACGGAAACCACTTTCCTCCCATACTTCACGTTCCACCATGGACGCGGGTGCGTCGCCTAGATCTGCCCAACCGCCGGGCATTGCCCATTTACCATTGTCTCTTTCTTGAATCAATAAAATCTTATTATCTTGCACCACCGCGCCACGCACATCAATTTTGGGCGTGACATAACCCACCTGCATGGAAAAATTTTTGAGGACCATTTCTTTGGGAATTTCAGTTTGACTGGCAATCATCTCGGCCGTAATTTCATGTAAGCGCTTATAACGTTCAATATCAAATTCATTTCCGCTATAAGTCAGGCCGGCCTGACTCAAAGAAAAAATTTCCCTTGCCCAATCCAGCCATTTTGGAGCTTGCGGGTTCATAATATCGCCTACCTCAACCACTTCCTTGATCTCTGCCCGTGCAATTCGCTGCAGGTAAAACTCTTGTCTTGATAACCCTGATTTATTGCGTAATTCATACAATTCTTTTCGGGTGTGTTTCTTTTCATTCGGGGTTTGAAGTTCCTGTCGCGTGGCGACGCCACTTATATTATTGAAGGCATCTGCAATCCGTTGTTTATGACCGAACAGCACCTCGTCTGGCACCTCATCCAATGTAAACCAGGCGGCCTCAATCGTTTCACCGGGTTGCAGTCTCAATTCACCACTGATTGGCTTTGCTCGAAAGAGAACGGCATGGACATCACTCAATCCGCCGCCTAGTCGTGAATACACCCCAACCAAACCCGTTAGTTCTACATCCATGCCAGTTTCTTCTTTCGCCTCCCTGATCCCAGCTTCCGCCAATGACTCGCCTTCCTCCACACTTCCGCCAGGCAGGCACCACACTTCAAAGTCCTCACGTTTGGTGAGTAAAACCTTTTCGTCCTGAATAATCGCAACAATAACGGCCAACCCCGGCATGTGTTTATTTCCTTCCATTCCTTGAAAGTCGTGTGAGTGTTTCGATCATGGGTAAGACGTATTTGAGACGCTTTTGTGTTTCAATAAGGCTGTACTCGCGCTCATACCTGAGCTCATTTTCGTCACGCTCAAAAATAAATGGATCTTCCCATGCCAGCCAGTCTACATCCTGGGTGTGGATTTCATCCTGCATATAAAAGATCATTTCAGCGACCATACTCAGATCGGGATTCTTCACCAACGGCATGATTCTCCGCAACTGACCAGCACAAACGACGATATGACACCAGGCATAATCCAATTCTATGCCGAAGAGATTTTTACCAACGGTTGTGACCATCCCTTCGAGTTCACGGTAGTTTTGTGGATGTGTTTCCCACGCGTATGCTGAACGTTGAAAGATCAGTGGTAAGTCATCTGTCGAAAGTGAGTCAATGTCTGCAAGGAAGGCGTCTCCATAAGGGCCCTCCAATGCAAAGGCTACACGGTCTGGATAACAAAGGTGAATAATCTGATCTGGAGGTGCTGCTTCTGCGGCATGTTGATAAAGAAAGGCAAAGTTTTCGCCGATGAGTTTTTCTTCATCGTAGCAGCAGACTGTGAAAAAATCGTCGGTGAGGATGATGCTCTTTTGCTGAAGCCACTCAAGGGTGGAGGGCGGCGGCGAGATGTATGCGTGTTCGAAGTGATTCTTCAAATCCGGCAATATGGCCAGCAAATCTGGGAGCATCGTCCCATCCGGGTCATTGTAAGGAAAAGCCAGGGCTGGTTTCATCTAGCCTTTGCGTTGCCCACTTTTGATTAGGAAGTACTGTACGAACTCCTCTTCAGGATGCGGAATGTTCATGAGAGCGAACATGGCCGCCATTTCACCGCGATGATGCGTGTTGTGATTCGGTGGCTGGACCATCATCTGCCACAACGGCAGGGTGAATATTTCGCCTTTGGGGTTGGTGTAAGTGACCTCCCGCAAAAGCGACTGTTCGCTTTGCTCAGCAATGAATGCACGCATATTTTGCTCGACCTCCACCCAATATTCGCGGATGGATGCAATAGTGGTGAAATCTTTCGCGTCGAGAAATGTGCCTTGTTCACCACGCCAACGTTGCGGCCACATACGCTCGGAACTCATCATGTGCACGAACACCGCATGGACACTATCCCAGCTGTGTCCCTGTTTGCGGAAGAGTTGTTCTTCAGTAAGCGTTTCTGCAACAGCGAGATAACGTTTGTTCGCCCAGTAGTTGTAATCATAGAGTTGCTCCAGGTAATCCTTGAGTTGCATGCAGACTCCTTAAGTTTTGGAAAAGACCAGACAATAACTGTGATTATAGCCGTAGCCGTATTCGTCCCAGCCGATGATGGTTTCGCCTTCAAAACTGAAGATCTTTGAAACGGTTTGCGCGATATCCCATGCCAAAGTGGTGACTTCGCCATTCTTTTTTAAATTCGAAGCCTCGATCACAAGATGACCAGATGGTTTCATCTTTCGAGATATCCGGGTAAAGATGTTTTTCATTTCCTTCAGATAAGACTTGTAATTGAATCCTTTTTGCCGATAATCTACAAATGGATTCTCAGTATCACTCTGATTGGTATAGGGTGGCGAGGTGAGGCAAAGATCAATGGGTGGTATTTCATACTCTTTGAGATTGCGCGAGTCGCCGTGGATCAAGTGCTCAGGATGTGCAAGCAATTTCTGAACATAATTGGCCTTGCTTTTGCTGTATTCAACCCCATAGCCAATACGGCCTAATTCATCCGCGATGAATAATGTGGTTCCATATCCCGCAAACGGATCGAAGATAACCTGCCCTTTTTCTGAAAATTTATTGATGCAATATTCCACCAGGCTATCTGCCGCACGGACGTTTTCATGGCGGAATCTGGCTGGCAGGACCAGTTTGTTGCCCCTTGGCAGGGACAGCCAGGTTTGTACAGGCTCAATGGGGTCAGCTTTTCGACTGGCCTTGTTTGAGTATTTCAATCGTTCTGTCAATGCGCTATGACCGCGTCGCTTCACGCTTTGCCTCCGTGTTTCATTCGTTTACACGTTATAACCTTTGAAGGTTGGAACAGCTTGCCCTGAGCCTATTGAAGGGTTCAAACTCTTAAACACCACGCTTGCCCTTCTTCAACATTTCGATCGTTTTCACGATCCGGTTCTGGCGCGTCTCTTCCTTTTTGGCTTCTTCAACCCATCTCACATACTCTTTTCGGTGTGTATAAGAAAGCTTATCGAAAAATGCTTTGGCTTCCTTATCTTTCTTCAATTCCTTCAGCAGGTCTTTTGGGATTTCGATCACGCGCTCTTCGAGATCTGGCTCAACTGTGACTTTGATCTCATCCCCAAATGTTTTACCAATCTGTTCACGGATACCTTTGAGGATGATAAGCAAGTGATGTTCTGTTCCCATGCGGACTAATAATCCACGATACGGGACTCCCTCGATCATTGCTTTGACTTTGGGCTTCTTCGAGCCAAATTCCTTCTCCACATCGAACGGGACTTCCACGAACGCGCCGCCTCCACCTGCATTGAGGATGGTGGCTGTAAAGGTTTTCTTGGTCATAGTTTTCCTTTCCTTCTATATGTCTCTAATAAAGTGCGATGTTCACCAGAACCTGGTTGAGGACCAGTCGATATTGCCTCAATAAACTCCGGAGGCGGTGAATATTGATGTTCAATAACATAATGATAAATCAGAGCAGGAGCGGCATAAATAACATCTTTTCCAATTACACGTATTTCGCCGTTGCCACCACTCATCAATCCTGAATTGTTTCCATAATTAGCGTGCTTCTTATTCCACTCTTCCCATGATAGTCCACAGAATTCGCAAGCGTGAAAACCGCGCATAATTAACACAACATTTTCATCTAAGCAAAAACTATGGAGTTTTTCCTGAAATTCTCTGGATGTTTCACCGGTAACAAAAGATTCACTTTTACCCAGCCAACCAATGTTCAAAACTTCTACAGGAGATTTTTCGGCCCTTGAATAGGAGTACAAAGTCAAATCCTTGAAATAACTCATGATGAGCCTTTCAAAAACTTCCTCGTCTCCTCGATTTTATTCTTCTCCACCTTCCCATTCTCCTCCCAATACTCCAATAATTGACCAATCGTCAGCACCGCATGCATGGAATAGCCTGCCTGTGCCAGTGACTCTTTTGCGCCAGATTGACGATCCACCAGCACGACGACATCTTTCACGAGCAGGCCCGCGCCGGTCAGTTTTTCGATGGCTTCGAATTTGCTTCCGCCCGTGGTGGCAAGATCGTCAATGACAACGACCGTTTCGCCCGCATGATATTCGCCTTCGATCTCGGCTTTTGTGCCATAAGACTTAGCTTCCTTGCGCGGGTAGATCATAGGATAGTTCCCGGCGAGGCTTATGGCTGTTGCTATGGGAATTGCAGCATAGGGCAGACCCGCAATGCGGTCGAACTTCAAATCTTTGAGCAGCGGCAAATAGGCCGCGCCGATCTGCTCCAGCAGTTTTGGGTATGTGATGATCTGTCGCAGGTCAATATAGATGGGAGATTGCAATCCCGATTTCAATGTGAAACTACCAAATTTGATACAGCCCGCCGCGAGCAATTGATCAGCGAGTGAAGATAACGGAGCATTGAGTTCGGTCATGGACAATTCCTTTTGGGTGAAAGAATGTTGTGATTATAACTTCGAGTATTGCCAGTATTTGTCTTATAATCTGAAAGTCTGCCAACTCAGGATGGAGAGGAGCATTTCATGGCTACGTTCAAAATCGAACCGGATGAAAACACCCTGCACGGATTCTTCTCACGCGACCTCAAGCCCATTCTCACAATAGACTCTGGCGATACGGTCCACTTCAAGACCATCGATGCCGAATGGGGTCTGGAAAATTTCAACGTCACACTGGTTGATCCGGCTGCAGGTCCTCCGCCTCGCAACACTGCCAAAACAAATATTGAAGGTCCGATGGGGCACGCCTTGTGCGGTCCAGTTTTCATTCGCGGCGCCGAGCCAGGCATGACGCTTGCGATCCACATCGAGTCTATTCAGCCTAGTGCCTGGGGCTGGACAGTCGGTGGAAAATCTGAAGAGGGTCAAGTACTTCATCTTTGGGAGCTTGATCCCGTTCATATGCGCGGACGCAATCAACACGGTCATCAAGTTCGGCTCCGTCCATTCATGGGTGTGATGGGCATGCCGCTTGCTGAACCTGGTCAACATGTCACACAGCCACCGCGCGTCACAGGTGGCAATATCGACTGCAAAGAACTCGTCGCGAGCAGTATTTTGTATCTGCCCATCGCAGTCACGGGCGGATTATTTTCCACAGGCGATGGGCATGCGGCGCAAGGTGATGGAGAAGTGAGCCGCACCGCGATTGAGTGTCCAATTGAGGACGCTCGACTGACTTTCCATCTGCATCCTGATATGCATCTCACCACGCCTCGCGCGTGGACCGAAGCTGGCTGGCTGACCTTCGGCTTTGACGAAAGCCTGAACATCGCCTCCCAAACTGCCCTCAACGCCATGCTTGATCTTATGGTTGAAAAACATGGTGTTACCCGTGCCGATGCCCTGGCACTTGCGAGCGTCCTTGTAGATCTACGCATCACGCAAATCGCTAACAAAGTCTTCGGTGTCCATGCCGTGTTGCCGCATGATGCCTGGAAATAAAATAGCATTTGTCATTGCGAGTCTTCGAGAAGCAATTTCCTTCATCAGGTTGGGGATTGCCCCGGGCGCAAGTGCCGGGGACAAACCGGGCTCGCAATGACGAATGAGCCTCGTAAGAACTTCCGAGCACATAAATGTTCGGAAGTTCTTATTCACGCCTTACTCATTGCCATCCTGATACTCAAGATCTGATCTCTTAACTCTGCCGCGGCGAAACTGGGTTTTTCCGCTCGCGCGATCCCGCGCGAAACACTAATGAGCATTCCTTTACCATCTTTTCGTAGACCCGCTTTCATAGCGGATTCCAGGTCAGCGCCTTGAGCCCCTACGCCAAGCGCGAGGAACCACAAATCGGGTGCGGCGGCTCGGATGCGTTTCATGGCGTCAATATGCGTCGCACCCACGACAAGACCGATATTATTTTTTGTATTCCATGTCTGAGCAAGTTTTGCCACATGAACATGTAATGGATCGCCAGATTCGAGAATCAAATCCTGCAAATCACCTGAACCGGGATTCGATGTCTTGCACAACAAGAAGATCCCTTTTTCAGAATTCTGAATGAAGGGATCAATCGAGTCCTTTCCTAAATACGGACTCAACGTCACACAATGCGCGCCGAGAGTCTCGAATATGGCTTTGGCGTAGGCTTCAGCTGTAGAAGCAATATCACCGCGTTTGGCATCGAGGATAATGGGGATCATAGAACCCATGCGCTGCGATTCGTGTTTAATCGCGTCGATAACCTGCTTGAGAACCGTCCAGCCTTCGGCGCCAAAGACTTCGAAAAACGCCGCGTTGGGTTTGAATGCCGCAGCGTAGGGAGCGGTCTGTTTGACGAGATTCAGGCAGAAGTCCAGAGCAGAAGCGGCGGTGGGGGCAGATAAATCATTGACATGTGGATCAAGTCCAACACAGAGCAAGGATGAGCAGTCATCCACCCGCTTTTCGAGAAAAGAGAAAAAAGTTTCCATGGGTCTCCATATCTTTGGTTTGAAAGTTTGAAGGTTGGCAAGTTGAAACGTTCCAACCTTTAGACCTGCCAACTTGTTAACTGTTATGCTTTGCCTAACACCATCGCCAGCAACGCCATTCTCACATACAACCCATACTCCATCTGACGGAAGTACGCGGCTCGGGGATCGTCATCGAAATCGAGGCTGATCTCGCCAACGCGTGGAAGTGGATGCATGACAGCCATCTCTAGCTTTGCGGCTTTCATCACCTCAGGGTCGACCACATACGCGCCCTTGACCTTTTCATAATCAGCAGGATCTTCAAAGCGTTCCTTTTGGACGCGTGTGACATACAGCACGTCTGTTTCCGGCAGGACTTTTTCAAGCGAGTCAAACTCGGCTTGAGGTACATTCTTCTCCGCGACCTCATCCATCACTTCCTTCGGCATTCGTAAAATATCGGGCGAGACATAATTCAACTTGAGATTGTTGAACCGGGAGAGCAGGCGCGCCAGCGAGTGGACGGTGCGTCCGTATTTCAAATCGCCGAGCATGGTAACGTTGAGATTATCGAGCCGCCCCAACTCCTCCATGATGGTGAACGTATCGAGTAATGCCTGGGTGGGATGTTCACCTGTGCCATCGCCCGCGTTAATGACAGGTTTGCGTGCCGCCTTCGCCGCTATTGCCGCCGAGCCCGTTTCGGGATGCCGCAGCACGATCACATCGGCATAACATTCGAGCGTGCGGATGGTATCGGGCAGACTTTCGCCCTTCGACACCGACGAATACTTCACTTCGTTGATCGGGATGACTGAGCCGCCGAGCCGCTCCATCGCGGCCGTGAACGACGAAGAGGTACGCGTGGACGGTTCATAGAACAGGTTGGCCAGGATCTTCCCTTTGAGCAGATCGAACGTCCCAATGCGCTCGACCATACCGCGCATCTCGTGCGCCACGCCGAAGATGTACTCCAGGTCGGCGCGCCCGAACTGTTTGACGGAAATAATGTCCTTTCCATACCACTCGGCGTTTTTATTTTCGCCAAACGGTAGGTGCGGAGATGAAGAACTTGTGGGCATTTGTATTTGTACTCCTTGTCATTGGGGATTGGTAATTTGTAATTGGAGGATTAGAGAATTGGAGATTAGAGATTTGAGATTGGTGGTCGAGCAGCCCGAAGGGCGTACCGAGACACGCTTCTCGCGGCGGGTGAGACTGATTCTGTTTCGATAACTCTTTTCCATCTTATTGTTTCCTGTTTTCCTCAACATACAATTTTGCCACTTCGTACGATTTTTCTTTGTTTCCATAGTCAACATCTCTAAAATATTTACGATACGATTTATCGCTTCTATAAAAATTTACCATCCAACCACCCGTAGTTGAGGCATTTCTGTTTGAAATTCTGAAGATTGCTGTTTCTGGTGTAATTTCCAAAGCATCACCATAATCTTTGAAATCATTATCTAAATAAAATTGTTCTCTTCCACTAGTCAGGCTTCGTTCAAGCAATTCTCTAAATGACTTTGCGATTACCTTGGACTCGCCAGGAGTTCCATAAGTTTCATGGAAACAATCAATATAGTTGCATTCATTTCCATTTCTGGAAGACAAATCCACAGAAATATAATTTCCATCTAAAACATCACAGACAGTGAACCATGATTTAGGCCATAAGTAATCATTAGGATTAGCCGAGTCCCCATAAATATCGTAGCCTGTAACTTTAATTTCATTGACAAATACAAAGCGGTATGACGCTCCCCATTCATCGTCAAACAATTTGACAGTTTTATATCTTCTATAGAACTCTTTCAAATCTTCTGGTAATTTATAATCGCAATGCTTTTCAAACTCATCGATCTCAGATGGGTTATTAGCCAGTTCGAAAGTATGTGATTTTTCAATTTCAACAAACAAATCTTCAAGCATAGATTTCCCTTTATCCTTTTCTATCTCTTCACTCATCCTCACACCAATGAGGGATATCGGGCATGTGCCCGTGCCTGTGTTACATGGGGTTGATTTTGTTTCGATAAATATTTCCATGAATTTTTATCAGCCAAATGCAAGCGTCGTCTTGTTTTTCAAGCGAAGCTTTGAATTCGGGTCGTGAGCAGGCAAATAGACAGTCGGGCGCTCTTTGGCAAAACTCAAAATGTTTTGCATGGTTTCGATTGCCTGATCTGGGTCAGGGCTTACGCCATCGGGAATTTTCCGGAGCAGATTTTCTTCTGTGTAAGTGGTATCACCCGCAAGGAAATAGTTGATATCTTCCAAAGTAGCAATCACGGAAACATGAGCAGGGGTATGGCCTGGCGTGGGCACAACTTTCACATCCCCTTTTGATGTCACATTCCATGATTCTTGGAATGACCCTATCTTGCCATTATCAAACATAATCGGCTGTGGAACAAACCAGTTCGGCATGCGATGCAGCAGGTAGCCATCGATTTGTCCCTGAAAGCCACTTGCGCGTTTATATTCCAGCATATTCACGTGGATGGCGCTGTGAGGAAAATCGTGTAATCTGCCGGCGTGGTCGGTGTGCATATGAGTCAAAACAACTTTGGTTATATCTTTCGCATTGATCCCCATTTGTTTGATTTGAGCGCCGATCTCATCCTCGGGCTTCACGTGAAAGCGGACAGCCAGATTGTAATAAGGCTGCCAGCGCGGAAAATAGCCTGCCTCTGAAGTCCGCGCCGTTTCGCCTGTGTCCACGACAATGACACCTTCTTCATGTTCGATGATCCACGCATAAATTGGCACGGGTGGTTCTACCCATTCCCTGCCAAATAAGACATTGACCAAACGCCCTGCTCCCGAACCTTTGCCAACCACCTGGTTTTTCTTGACCTCAACTGTACCCGTTTGAATTGCGTGGATTTTCATGATTTACCTTTACTCATCCAAAGTCGAATAAAACTGCCTGCCATTTTTATGTTCTTGCCACTCCGCGGCTAGGATGGCGTAGACCAATGTGTCCCACCATCTGCCTTTAAATTGTTGATTTTCTCGTAGCCTGCCTTCAAGTTTCATGCCCAATTTTTCCAACACATGGGCCGAACTGGTATTGTCCACGATGCAGTTGGCCCATATACGATGTACGTGAAAGTGATTAAACCCAAAGTCTACAATTGCACTTGCAGCCTCGCTGGCATACCCTTGATTCCAGTGTTTGGGATCTAACTCGTAGCCGATATCCGCCTCCACCGAGTCAAATTTATCCATGCGAACGCCGCAATTTCCGATCAGTTGGTTGTTAGATTTCAAAATAATCGCCAGTTGAAATTTGATCCGTGGTTCCTGCAGCTGCTGGTTCAGAAACCAGCCAACAAATTCCTGCACATCCTCAGGCGTGCGTTCCGTCCAGCCGTTGTAGCGCAAATATAGCGGATCGGATTGGTATGCTAAAACCCGTTGGCAATCGTCTTTAACAAAGTCCCGCAGAATTAATCGTTCCGTTTCAAATTTCATAATGTTATTCACGAATGTTTCTGCCGTAGCCTTGCTCAACCAATATCTTTCCATCTTCAAAAGCAGTTTTACCACGCAGGACAACTTTCATCACCCTGCCCTTGACTTTCCACCCTTCGAAAGGAGTCCAGCCGCAGCGGGTGAATCCATTCTCGGCTTTGATTTCATATTCGGCGTTTTCGTCCACTTCGCTCCATGTTTCAGGCTGTTCAGGGAGGTGAAATATTTTTCTTGGGTTGGTAAACATTTTTTCGAGAATATGGTTAATGGTTAATCGTCCTTCGCTGACGGCAGAGAGGAGCAAAGGCAAAATGGTTTCAAGACCTGGAAAGCCGGGTGGTGGATTCTCTGAGTCTTTTTCTGCGAGGGTGTGAGGGGCATGGTCGGTGGCAAAGCAGTCGATCACGTCTATGTTTTGCCAGAGAGCTTCCACATCTTCTTTCGTCGCAAGTCGTGGACGAACTTCACCGAGGCCGGGATGTCCATGAGAGATGGATGGAATATCCTCCTTCGATAAAAATAGGTGATGCGGGCAGACTTCACACGTCACTTTGATGCCGCGTTCCTTGGCGGCCTTGATGAGTAGAACTTCTTCTTTCAATGAGATATGCGCGATGTGAACGGGACGATCATAAATCGCGGCGAATAAAATTCCGGCTGCCATGGTGCGAGATTCGGCGTGTAAGACAATAGGCGCAGACTTCGGGAAGTTAACGAAATGCGGCTGCCACAAGGTCATGTCATCGAGGCGAAGCTCGCCAAAGGTGGAGTCAAGGTACATCTTTAGCCCGGCAGCTTTCCCTGAGAGTGAAGCAACAGCGTTTGCATTGTCAGGTCCTGCGCCGACGTATTGTCCATAGTCACAACGTGCTTTTTGTTTCGCGGCTTTGAGGGCGAGGTCGAGGGTTGCGGCGTCGAATATAGGCGGCTTGGTGTTAGGCATCGCGAGGATGGTCGTCACACCACCAGCAAGGGCGGCTTGAGTGGCGGTATCCCAATCCTCCTTATGAGTTTGGCCAGGTTCGCGCACGTGGACATGAGGGTCAATTAAACCGGGGAGTTTGAGCATGATTTATTCTCTGGTAATAAGCATAAAAAAAGAGAGCCGTTAGTGGCTCTCTTTAATGAACGGGGAAAGAAAAGATTAATTTTCCAGTAGCAGGATGCGGGTCTCGAAAAAAGCGGGTGGACATTTCGCCTGATTCTACGCAGAGGCAGGGCTTTGTCAAGGGCAGGTTTTCAACGCTCTCATCTAGACCAAGGAAAATTTGTCACAAGCTTTTTGGATAGGAAGTAAAACGTCAATTAATATCGATAACAGGGTGGAATGGGTTTTGCTGGTGTTTAACCATTTGTTTCATTAATTTGATACTGACCATCATTGCTCGAATTATCAAAGAGTGAATGTTATAATCCTGCGCATCATTTCGCGAGGAGATAGCGATGGCGTATCAAAATGTCAAGGTGCCAGAAGATGGCGCAAAGATTTCGATTCAAGATGGCAAATTAAACGTTCCTGATAACCCCATTCTTCCGTATGTGGAGGGCGATGGGACAGGGCGCGATATCTGGCGTGCGTCGCAGCGTGTGTTCGATGTAGCCGTGGAGAAAGCATACGGCGATAAGCGTAAAATTCATTGGATGGAAGTGTACGCAGGGGAAAAGTCATTCAGGATGTTCCAAAGCTGGCTGCCCGATGAAACCACCGAGGCTTTCAGGGAATTTCTCGTTGGGATTAAAGGTCCTCTCACGACTCCCATCGGAGGCGGCATCCGTTCACTAAACGTTGCTCTGCGCAAATTGCTGGATCTGTATGTTTGTCTGCGCCCCGTGCGTTATTATGCGGGTGTACCTTCGCCTGTCCGTCACCCTGAATATGTGGATATGGTGATCTTCCGCGAGAACACCGAAGATATTTATGCAGGCATTGAATTTGCGAATGGCACAGCCGATAACAAGAAGTTCAAGGATTTATTCAAAGAGGCATTTCCCAAGGAATATGCCAAGATGCGTTTCCCTGACTCATCGGGAATTGGTCTCAAACCCGTTTCTGTAGAAGGGACTGAACGTCTCGTCCGTGCAGCGATTGCCTGGGCATTGCTAAATAAACGCAAGAGTGTGAACTTTGTGCACAAAGGCAATATTATGAAGTTCACCGAAGGCGCTTTCAAGGATTGGGGGTATGCGGTAGGGAAGCGTGAGTTCCGTAAGGATGTGGTGACCGAGCGTGAGAGTTGGATATTAGGCAACAAGGAAAAGAATCCCAATCTCTCGGTCGAAGACAATGCGAAGATGATCGACCCCGGCTTTGATATGATGTCACCTGCACAACAGGGTGAAATTAAAGCCGAGGTGGAAGAGGCTCTGGAATTATGGGATAGCCACGGCGATGGTAAGTGGAAGTCCAAGTTATTGCTGAAAGATTCAATTGCCGATGTAACGCTGCAATTTGTGTTGATCCGCCCGAAGGACTATGATGTGATCGCCACCATGAATCTCAACGGCGATTACCTTTCCGATGCGCTGGCTGCCCAGGTGGGTGGAATTGGAATTGCTCCAGGTGCGAATATCAACTACATGACTGGCCACGCCATCTTTGAGGCGACGCACGGCACTGCGCCAAAGTACGCTGACCTCGATAAGGTCAACCCTGGTTCGGTCATTCTCTCTGGTGAGATGATGCTTCGCTATATGGGCTGGGACGAGGCCGCGGATTTGATCGTCAAAGGTATGGAGGGCGCCATCGCCGCGAAGACAGTCACCTATGACTTTGCCCGTCTAATGGAGGGCGCGACCGAAGTAAAATGCTCTGAGTTTGCAGATGCCATTATCAAGGGGATGGCGTAGACGTTGTAAAATTCACCCTCAAAAATAGTCACGCTCAATCAGGGTGACTATTTGCTTCATGGGTATTGAGATTATTATTCTGTAGAGTATGCAACGAAAAGTCGGGACGTGCACCGTCCCGACTTTTGATTCTAGAAAATTCAGCTACTGTGTCACAGTGATGGGCAGGTACATGCCATCTTGATAGTGCATGCGGATGAGACACGAAAATTCCAGATTGGCGCCCGCGGCTGAAGCGGGGAAAGTATATTCGACAGTTACATTTGCACCCGCGCCCAGTTGATTCTGATCGACTTTCAACAGAGCGGTAGCCAGAGCATCACTCAAACTGCCTGCCTGAGAAACCGGAGTGCTAATATTGAAATTATGAGCATGACGTCCTGTATTTGTGATGACGAAAGTATAAGGAACCCCAACCTGGAACGTGGTAAGCGACGACTCGATGGTGTTATCTACCAGAGTGATGTCAACCTGGGTTCCATTCCCGGCTGGGGCAGAAGTAGCGGCGGCTTCTGTCGGAACGGGTTGGATAGGTGCTTCGGTTGCGGTGGGTGTTGTACCACCGCAGGCTGATACCAGAAGTAGTATTGCCATAACAATGGAAATAGGGATAATTTTCTTCATATTCTTCTCCTAAGCTAAAGTATGGTAGATGGATAAGGTTGGGAGAAGTTTCTTTACGCTCTACACAATTCTCTAATGTCTGCCTAACAAAAAACGTATGAAACAACAATTGCGACGACGATCACGCCGTTGGCCCCTTTGGGTGTGGTGAAGCAGATCGAAGAGTTCGCTCCGCCGCCGAGAACTGTGAAGTAATAAGTGTAGTAAAAGATTTACTGCATCAATAAAAAATGAACGATACAAGCGTTCATTTTTTATTCCATTTTGTTTGATACCTTGCTTGGGCTTGAACTAAGAACCTAGCGGATTTAGGGTCAAGTCCTATTGAAGTATATTTTGAATGTGCTAGATCATCATTATCGCTTCTGACAATGCTTATTTTTTATCTTTCATCTGTTCTGCAGCTTGTTTGTCAATTAATAACAACGTACGTTTCATCGAGTCAATTTGCATGTCCAAAGCATTTTTCACTTTTTCCCATGGTGTGATGGCTTTATCCCGTTCGACTTCTATATCTTTTCTTGTACGCTTTGAGAATAATCCTTGTGAAGGCTTTTGACTATCAAAGTGGAGACGAATTTCCGATAAATTCATGCCATTGCGGTTTAGAAATCATATAGCTATAAGCTGCCGCTATGTTTTTAAGAGATCGGCAAGTTTCAATAAAACCTTCTTGAATGCCCTTCGCGCTCACCTTTTCTGAAACTCCCTTTGTGTGAGTAACATGGTTCATGATAGGTATAGTATAAACCTATAAATTTGTTATTAGCAACCAATATAGAAAGACAGCCCTCCAAACGGAGGGCTGTTTTATACTTCACATTCACTAACTGAATATCAAACACAAGCGTCCCATCCTGGGGATGATCTGTCTTACGCATAAGCTAGAGAAGTGCGAGACTTGCGGATTCGTCGTCTGTGGATGATCCATTCGACCACAATGATGTTGATGATCCAACCGGCAGCCATGAGCAATGCACGAGTCAATTCATCGGGTACGCCGAAGAACAGTAACCAGGGCACGTGGGTGAAAACCTGCGTGCCTGCGCCGAGTCCGATGGCGTAACCGCGCATCATCCAGTCACCGTGACGGGCATAATCTCTGCGCCGGACGGCGAATGCGCCAAGGACAATCGAAAGCAACATCGCTGATCCAAATATCAGCCGGAACACGTAGAGCAGTTCACCATCACTTTTAGGCAGGGAATAAAACTGGCTCATCCATAGACCTGAAAGCGCAGCGCCGAGTCCGCATGGGACCAGGATCCATTTTCCAACAAAGCGATGCCAGCGCGAGTTTCGTCTGCGAAAACCGGGCGCGAATTGGAACGCTCCGAGAATGGAATATAGACTCACAGTGACGATGTGTATTACGACTGGTATTGGTGATGCAAAGAAACGCGCATTATCAGACGTGACCGTTGCTCCGCTCGCCAACTCCGATAAGCGTGCTGCACCGGCAAGTACCGGGACCAGGCTGAGTACGATCAGCAGGGCAGGGATGAGCCACTCTGCTTTGTTATTTTGCTTTTTGTTTGAATTCATTTGAATCTCCTTTTGATAAATATAGGCGTGTTGAATAGAACGCAAACGAAAATATGTTTGCGCTTTCTTACTATGACTTATGAATAAACTTTATGATTTTGAACGGGTTGAGTTAGGTCGACTCATCCTCGGGGTGATAAGAAAATACTTCTTCGAGAGGCACTTCGAAAACACGCGCGATTCGGAACGCCAACTCCAGCGAGGGGGAATATTTATCCTGTTCCATGGCGATGATCGTTTGACGCGTAACCCCGACTTTTTCAGCCAGTAGCTGTTGGGTCATTTCATTGCGGAAGAAACGCAACTTTCGTATGTTGTTGCCGATGCGACCTTTACCCATTTTAGAATCCCCTTCGGTAGAGCGTCAGTCGCCAGATATCCGCGATAACCTGGGCAAGAACTCCGAAAAAGATCAACAGGCTGAACATGACCAGCGGCGGCTGACCAAAGACAAAGGTCAACATGGATAGCGCGACTCCGATCGAGGAGAAGGTATAAGCGACACGAGTCCCTTTCAGGTCAATGATCTGATCGCGTTCATCCTGAATATCTTCAATATGCGGCTCCTCATTGGTGCGCACTTTATGAACAATGCCGCCAGCAATATGCGTAAAGATGGTCGCAAGGATGGTCCCAATCACGGCGAGCACGGCGATGATCCCCCAAAGACGAAACACGTTCGTTGTATTGAAACTTTCATTTTGAACCAGTTGCAACACCCTGAGCAAATAGAATCCCAGGATCAGGGTGAAAGTTGATAAAGAAACGGTGATATTTTTCTCTTGAAATGACATGTTTGCCTCTTATCGTTGTAGTAATCTATAGCTTACATATAGTAATATAGATATTACATAATGTCAAGTATTTCTTACATCAATTTAAGTGGTTTTGGGGAGGAGGAAATAAAGAAAATGCGACCGCAAATTTACGATCGCATTTCGTAGCATGGCAATGATGCCGTCAATTTGTGGATCTTTTTACTTCACATCCACCAACTCGACATCGAACACCAGCGTTGCGTTCGGTGGGATGACTCCGCCTGCGCCGCGTTCGCCGTAGGCCAGATCCGGAGGAATAATCAACTGGGCTTTGCCGCCGACCTTCATCAGCGCGATACCTTCATCCCAGCCTTTGATGACTCGCCCTTTGCCGAGCGGAAATTCAATCGGCTCGCCGCGTGAAACGGAACTGTCAAATACTTTGCCATCCTGAAACTTACCCGTGTAATGCACGCTGACGGTCTTTCCCGCCTCCGCTTGTACGCCGGTACCGGCTTCTACTTCAATGTATTCCAATCCGCTTGAGGTTTTCATGGGTACTCCAGTTTGAATAGATTTTGGCAATTGTACCTGTTTGTTTGAGAGTGTGATTCCTGTCATTGCGAGGAGGGTTGAGGTGCGACAGCACCGAAATCCCGACGAAGCAATCTCCGTCGCCGTGAAGGAGATTGCTTCGCCCCTATCGGGGCTCGCAATGACAGATTACTGTTAGCGATTCAGAGTATGACGGTGTAAAATAGTGCTATTCAGCACAATATCTTCATTGGAGGTTCCAATGGGTTTGAAAAGGGATGTCAGCCTTTCTGCAGCTCTGGGTTATAAGGGACAAGGTCCATATCTGACCTACATCCTGCATCGCATAGGTGGGAGCGCGTTGTTTATCTTCTTCACAATATACATTTTGGCGTTGATAGGGGTTCAGGCAGCGAATGGGATTCTGGCAAACTGGGTCTTTCAACTGATCTTCCTGCCGTTCATGCTGTTTCATGCCATCAATGGTTTGCGGATCACCATTCTGGACCTGTCACCGAAACTAATTGAGCATTTTCGCACCGCCATCAATATTGAGTGGGTGGTTTACGCTTTAGTCACTATCTTTGCGCTGGTTGTGATTCTGCGCAACGCGTTTGGAGGCTAGTCATGGCGACGAGAACTCTTCCTCTTGCAAAACGCGGTTTCACTTTTGAAGTCTTCATGTGGGCGTTCACACGTTTCACTGTGATTGCAATGTATGGATTAATGCTCGCAGGTATTCTCGGTGCATTAAGCCTTAGCGCGCAGACAGGTGCAAACTTTGGCGATATCTTATATTGGGCATTCTTCCCTAACATTGCGGAAAATCCGTTAGGTCAGGTCTGGATGACTATTCTAGCCAAGTTGATGGTCATCGCGTTTGTGTTGTCAGCCTGCGGACATGGAGTGCATGGCGTGCTTGAAATCCTGGATGATTATTTTACAAGTGCAGGTGCGCGACGCTGGTCCCGGAATTTCGTCATTTCATATGCGGTTGTGGCGAGTTTGATCGCGATGTATGTGATTTGGACTAAGTAAAATTTTTAAACACGAAGGACACTAAGAGCACTAAGGTTGGTAGTTGGCAGGCGTGAGAAACTGATTCAGACTTTGTTTGAGCATGAGTTAATCAGAAGGAAATGCTGATGCCAAATTTGCCGAAGAAGATTTACCAGCCAATCCCTGCCGAAACTGAGAGAATTGGAAAGTTGGTTCTTGACGCGGCATATAAAGTTCACACAGTATTAGGACCTGGTTTGCTCGAATCAGTTTACCAAATTGCGATGAAGCATGTGTTGACAACAGGTGGTACATTGGCAGAGACGGAAGTGAAACTGCCGATCATGTTTGAAGGTGTTGAGCTCGCATCCGCCTTGAAGATTGACATGCTGGTAGAAAAATGTGTTATCGCCGAATTGAAGTCTGTAGAGAAAATGAACACGGTGTTTGAAGCGCAGTTAATCACTTATCTTCGATTGAGCAAAGTTCGGCTTGGTTTTCTTGTAAATTTCAATGTTTCACATTTGAAAGATGGTATCAAAAGGATCGTTGTCTAAATCTTTCAACTACAAAAGGTTTCAAAGACGCCAAGCCTTAATTCAAAACTTCGTGTCCTTTGTGTCCTTAGTGGTTAAATCATTCAGGAGCAATTATTCATGGCAAATGTTCATCAGTTTGATGTGGTAGTGGTCGGCGCAGGGGGCGCGGGACTTATGGCAGGACTTTATGCCTCGCGCGGTGCGAAGACGGCGGTTATCAGCAAGTTGTATCCCACGCGTTCGCATACGGGCGCGGCGCAGGGCGGTATCAGTGCGGCATTAGGTAATTATGAAGAAGACAAACCCGAATGGCACATGTATGACACGGTCAAGGGTTCGGATTATTTAGGTGATCAGGATGCCATCGAGTTCATGACCAATGAAGCGATTGATGCAGTCCTTGAACTTGAACACATGGGTTTGCCGTTTGACCGCACACCCGAAGGACGCATTTCACAACGTCCGTTTGGCGGGCATACGAATAATGTCACGGGCAAACCTGTTCGGCGGGCGGCCCATGCGGCGGATCGAACAGGTCACATGATTTTGCAGACGCTCTATCAACAGTGTATCAAGAACAAGGTTACGTTCTTCGATGAATATCAAGTGCTTGATTTTATTATGGACAGTGGCAAAGCCACCGCTATTGTCGCAGTTGAACTTGCCACTGGTGAACTGCATACTTTTCACGCGAAGGCCATCATCTTTGCCACGGGTGGATATGGTCGCATCTTTGAAGTCACATCCAATGCGTATGCGTACAGTGGTGATGGTCCTGCGATCTTGCTCCGGCGCGGGCTGCCGCTGGAGGATATGGAGTTCTTCCAATTCCATCCCACCGGTATTTATAAACTCGGCATTCTCATCACGGAGGGCGCGCGTGGTGAAGGCGCAGTGCTGATCAATGGCAAGGGTGAACGCTTCATGCCGAAGTATGCGCCCACCGTCAAAGACCTGGCTTCGCGCGATGTGGTCTCACGCGCCATTTTGACCGAAATCAAAGAGGGACGCGGGGTGGACGGCAAGAATTATGTCTATTTGGATATTCGTCCTGAGACGGTCAATAAGTTTGCCGCCGAAGATGGACGTACTAACCCGGACGGCTCTCCCTACCGAATTACTGGTGACACGGTCCTGACAAAGATCCCTGATATTGTGGATTTTTGTCGCGTCTACCTGGGTGTTGACCCTGTCACCCAGATGATGCCCATCCAACCGACTGCTCATTACGCGATGGGTGGTATTCCCACGAATAAATATGGTGAAGTGGTGATCGATGACAAAGGTACAACTGTCCCTGGGTTGTTTGCGGCGGGTGAGTGTGCGTGTGTGTCTGTCCATGGTGCGAATCGACTTGGGACGAACTCTTTGCTCGATCTGGTGGTGTTCGGCAAACACGCCGGACTCAAAGCCGCGGAGTATGCCAAAACGGCCGAGTTTGGGAAACTGCCTCAGGACGCTGAAGCAGGCGCGAGGTCCGCGTTTGAGGCGTTGCGTAATGGGTCAGGAACTGCGAATGCGTTCGATATATCCAATGAGATGAAGAACGTCATGTTTTCAGAAGTCGGTATTTATCGCACGGGCAGCGAGATGGAGTCTGCCATCGATAAGGTCCTTGAGTTGAAGGAAAAGTTCAAACATATCAAAGTAAGCGACACCGGAAAGATTTTCAACACGGAATTGTTGAACGCCTGGGAGTTGGGTAACATGCTTGATATCGCGGAAGTGGTTGCGATGTGTGCCTTGAACCGAACCGAGTCGCGGGGTGGACATGCCCGTGAGGATTACCCCGAGCGCGATGATGTGAATTGGTTGAAGCATACGCTGATTCGCAGGCAGAACGGTAAGTTGGAAATCAGTTACAAGCCGGTTGTGATCACAAAACATCAGCCGAAGGCAAGAGTGTATTAAGGTGTCAAGTTCCACGTGTCAGGTGTCACGTTCATAGGAGATTTTTATGGAAGTTACCGTTAAGATTTTTCGCTATAACCCTGAGAAGGATACGCGCGGTCATTACGAGACATATACAGTGGAAGCACATGAAAATGACCGTATCCTGGATGTGCTTGAGGTAATCAAAGGGCACCAGGATGGTTCTTTGTCATTCCGCCGTTCTTGCGCGCATGGGGTGTGCGGCTCGGATGCGATGCGCATCAATGGTCGCAACATGCTGGCGTGTAAGACGCTGGTGCGGGATGTGGGCATAAACATCACGGTTGAACCGATTTTGGGTTTGAAAGTCGCCAAAGACTTGATCGTGGATATGAATCCGTTCTTCGACAATTACAAGAAGATGTTGCCATATCTAATCAACGAGTCACCTTTGCCTGCGGATGGGAAAGAGCGTCTGCAAAGCCCTGAACAACGCGCCCGTTTTGATGAATCGACCAAGTGCATTTTGTGCGCGGCATGTACTACCTCCTGCCCATCATTCTGGGCGAGCGATGAATATTATGGTCCGGCGGCATTGGTGACCGCGCATCGCTTTGTCTTTGACAGCCGTGATGAGGGCGCTTCTGAGCGCCTGCACATTTTGAGTGAAACGAATGGAACTGCTCGATGCCACACGGCGTATAACTGCACGAATGCCTGTCCGCGTGATATTCAGATCACAAAGGCGATCGGTGAGTTGAAGCTGGCGATGGTGACGGGGAAGTTGGATTGAGGGAAGAGAATAGAAATTAGAGATTAGATGAGCCGTATTCATGTGGATGCGGCTCGTTGCCTTGCTGCCCGAAATAGACATTGCGCGATCTCTGCCGGGCACTGTCCATTCTCTTCACAAATTGGAATGTGGGCTATGTAGTAAAGCACTGGACGATCTTGCCATCCTTGACGACCATGGATTCGCCTTTTCCACGTGCCTGTACCGCATTATTCCGATAGGCTGCCCAGTCGTATGTCACCGTGTCACCTGAAACCACAAGATTGTTGATCTCATACTTGGTGCCTTCCTGCTTGTTCCCCGCCTCGATGGCGATTCGAAATAATTCCTTACCGCGCTCCGTCAATGTGCCAGTGCATTCTATATCATCCGCTACGAGCGCCATGGCGCTGTCAAAATCTTTCCGATTGACCGCGTCCCAAAAATCCTGCACGATTTTTCCAGGGTCCGGGGTGAGGGTTGGGGTAGGCGGGATTTCTGTAACCGGGCTTCCACAAGCCGCCAGTAATTGCACAAATAAGATGAGCAAAATAACGATCATGGGTTTGGTGTTCATAGCTTATCTCCTTGATCCATATCATACAATAAAAACAATCAGAGGAATAATATGAATGTCTTAAAGTTAGCCGCCTTTTCCCACAATGGCAAAAGCAGAAACCTGGTAGGCATGGCGTTTTGTGATACGATGCCTAGCGACGAAGAGATGTTGAAAATCGCCAAAAAAGTGGGCTATTCTGAAACGGCATTTGGGTCAAGCAAGCATATGGCTGGTGTTAGTTTTGCGTAAATCTTTTTTTATGAGACCCTCAAATAGTTCTTGATCCCATAATATTGGAGTAACCTATATGAAAATACTCATTCTAGGTGGCTATGGGACTTTTGGAGGTCGCCTTGCACAGTTGCTTGCCAATGATGAAAGGCTGACACTCCTTATCGCTGGCAGGTCAAAGGAAAAGGCTGATGCTTTTTGCAAAACATTGACTGTGGGCGCGCAAAAAATCCCTTTGTTTTTTGATCGCAACAGAGATGTTGAAGCGCAGATCAGAAACATTAGTCCAAATCTCGTTGTTGATGCAACAGGACCATTTCAAGCGTATGGCGAGAATCCTTACGGGGTGATCAAGGCATGTGTTGTAAATAATGTTGATTATATGGATCTGGCTGACGGGTCTGAATTCGTCAAAAATGTCAGCCAGTTTGATGAACAAGCCAAAGCAAAGAATATCTTCATTTTGTCCGGAGTCAGCAGTTTTCCGGTTTTAACAGCCGCTGTCGTGAGACGCCTGTCTAAAGGCTATGCCAAAATTAATACGATCAAAGGCGGAATTGCGCCTTCACCATATGCTGGCGTGGGGTTGAACGTGATCCGTGCAATTGCAAGTTACTCCGGCAAACGCCTGCCTCTTATTCGAAATGGACAACCAGCCTTCGGTTACGCATTGACTGAAACCATGCGCTACACGATAAGCCCTCCAGGTTGTCTGCCGCTCAACAATACTCTTTTCTCTTTGGTTGATGTTCCCGATTTACAAGTGCTTCCTGAATTATGGCCTGATCTTGATTCGATTTGGATGGGAGCCGGTCCTGTTCCTGAAATCCTCCACAAAATGTTAATCGGTCTGGCCTGGCTGGTGCGGATAAGATTGTTACCTTCACTGTCGCCATTTGCATCCCTGTTTCACTTTGTGATTAATATTTTGCGTTGGGGCGAACATCGGGGTGGGATGTTCGTTTTAGTCGAAGGCGTCAATGGCGCTGGTGAGAAAGTCGAACGATCCTGGCATCTTCTGGCGGAAGGCAATGATGGACCCTTTATCCCGTCAATGGCCGTGGAAGCCCTCGTGAAACGCAGTCTTTCTGGTAAAAGGCCTCCCGCAGGTGCCAGACCAGCAACTAAAGATTTGGAACTCGAAGACTACGAGATCATTTTTAAAGACCGGACAATCTATACCGGACAAAGGGAATGGAATAAAGATAATCACCCGGCTCATCTTTATCAACGACTTCTTGGCAATGTTTGGGATTCATTACCGCCACTATTGATAAAATTGCATGAAAGCAAAAAAGCTGAGGGTGTCGCCAAAGTTGAGGTAGGGCAAAATTGGTTAGCGCGGCTCATTGCAGGCCGTTTTGGTTTCTCGAAAGCAGGTGAGGATGTGCCGGTTCAGGCCTCTTTCCAATTAAAAGATAATGGCGAACTTTGGCAGCGGACATTTGCCGGAAAATCATTTTCAAGCTTTCAATCAGAAGGTCGTGGCTCCTCGGACAAACTGCTATCTGAACGATTTGGGATATTTAATTTTGACTTTGCCCTGGTGGTTGAATCTGAAAAAATGTCTTTGATCGTTCGGCGCTGGAATATTTTTGGCATACCTCTGCCTTTGATGTTGTCGCCCATTAGGAATGTTTCTGAATATGCTGTAGATGACCGTTTCTATTTTTATGTTGAAATTAGTCATCCAATCATTGGCTTAATTGTACGATACCAAGGTTGGCTTGTACCCAGGGAATAAGCTTAAGAGGAAATCACTTACTGGAGAATCATCATGAATGTCTTAAAGTTAGCGGCATTTTCACATAATGGACACGGTGGAATTCTGCAGGTGTGGCATTTTGCGATGAAATGCCAAGTGATGAGATCGGAGAGAGTGTGACAGTCAGCGGAGAGACGCGATATATTTTTGATAATGAGTCATGAAGAAATTTAAAGGTCAACGCAATGGCTGAAGAAATCGTTATATTCGATATCGATGGTACGCTGGCTGATATCTCTAAACGCAGGCATCATATCGAAAAAAAGCCCAAAAAGTGGAAATGTGGCGTTCAGAGGGCCTGGTCTGCTTGCAGTGTGCGCCGGGTGAATTTTAGCTGAAACTACTGCTGACAATCCATATCTCGAAACTGCTATAATTGTCGGTATGAGAAAACGCTTTTTCATTCTCATTTTAGCAGCAATTCTGTTGACTGCCTGTGGTGCAGAAAGCGCGGAGAGCGGAATAGAAGTCCATCAAGCCACGATGGGTGCAGGCGCGCAAGGCGAAGATCGCGCAGTCTATTTAGCGATGCACAATCATGGTTCAGAAACGGATCAACTGACTGGCGCATCTTCTGATGCAGCGGAGGTAGTGCAGCTTCAAAACGGCACCGAAGTTGTAGATGTGATTCCAGTGTACGCAAACACAGAGTTTGTATTTATACCAGACGGGTATCATGTAATGCTCATTGGTCTCAAACAGGAACTCCACGTGGGAGATGAAATTGAAGTCGTTTTACACTTCCGAGATCATGAAGATCTGACAATAAGCGTTCCGGTCAGAGAGGCTGCCGAACATGAACATGAGCACTAAAGGCTCGTTAGTCTTAAGCAAAAGTCCAGCAACTAGGCTGGACTTTTTTGTTTATTTCTTTTATCAAGCTTTGATGCTTGCATGTCGCTTTACTTTTTGACACCACCAAGTAGGGTAATTTGACCGCGCATTTCGCCGCCAGGGAAATCACCGGGGCCCGTGTTAGTCGGCGCCACACCGTCATTGGTGTGAACATTTACATAAGTATTCCCACTGTTCATGGCAGCCACCACAGCAGCCAAATCCGCCCAGCCACATGCATTTCCCGGGTCGGGCGTTGTTATGGTCCCACTCGCCAGAATACCACTTATTGGGCCTCCACCCGGAGTGCCCATGAACAGCGTAACCCCTATAGGGCCACTTACACCCTTAGCTCCACAGTGAATATGTGCAGCAAAAACATTCTTGATATTGGCCACTTTCACGCTGTAGCTGAGCGCCATTCCATCTTCACTCAATTGGAAGCTGGCAGAGCCTGTCGCACCCGTCGCGCGCGGTGGGACTTCTTGCGCTCCATTTAGCGAGGCAGCAAAATTCGTGGAGCTTGCGGAGGCAACGGTAGCTGTAACAAGCATGATCACCACAATCATCAGAGTGACATACTTTTTTTGCATGATAATCTCCTTTCCAGGTATATGAATTTGCTCAATCGTGAATACAATTCATCAATCTGGCTGATTCAAATCTGCGATTAACATCACCTCCTTTATAGATCAACCAAGCCAATTGCTCGAGTTGGTTCATTCATAGAATACTGTATCGATGTGGATTTTTCAACAGGTCCCAACGCGTCTAATCCTATGTTAATGAACTGTGACGGAAAACTAGGGTCGGTAGATTTCATAGACAGTTCCATTTGAGAGCGACACTACGAAGAGATTGCCATTCGGGCCGGTTTCAATATCTGTGATCACGCCAAAGTTTGTTCCAATCAGCAGGCTTTCACTTTCTGTGATTTCATGCTTTGCCAGGTTATCAGCCACACGGTCATTCAGGCGTGGATCATCCACGCAATTTTTCTGCGGTTCCCTGTCAGGTTGAAATGGAACAAATAGCCACCTTCCAGCAAAGGTGTGGCGGCTCCCATGAATAGGTCATTTTGGTATTGCGGACCTAATGCTCTACTAGTCACAAAATTCATGCCGCCGGGGGCTACTTCCCACTTCCAACTGAAGGATGGGTCGCTATATTTTGCACCGGGCAACATGAAGAGGCGGGGGAGGGCTTCCTGTGGGCTGTCTGCGATATTTGTCGGTGGCCAACGCAACTGCTGCAAGGCTCGTGCGCCGAACGTTGTCTCGATTTCCTTATATTGATTGATGCGATCTGCAGGCCCGGCAATCTGAATCCAGCCTCCATTCAAACCAGGAACAATGAGACTCAGTTCACTAAAGGTGTCATCGCCGTTTTCCTGAAGCCATATGCCTCCAGAAACCGGATCGACAGCCAAACCGAAACTGTTGCGATGCCCATAGGAGAAAATTTTCTGGATATTGGCGCCTACTTCGCCGCCCATAGCTGCTCCTGCACTATAAAACGGGTTATCAGCTGGGGCCGTACCGTCAGAATTAAGACGCAGGATCACGCCCGTCAGATGCGCCTTATCCGGTTCTGGTCCACCAAACTGATCATCAGGGAATACAGCCCCGTTGCAGGTGGCGACTGGTCCGCAGGGAAGATTCTGTAATTGGCCGCGTCTTCCAGCATCTCCGATAAAAATGTAGAGCTGGCCGTCCAGTCCGAACGCGATGACGCCGCCATCGTGGTTGCCGCGTGCTGGCTGACCCGCATCACCTTGATCCGGAGGGACAGGTCCGCCGTCATTTTGGAAGGCGCGTAACTTGATTAGATTGCGATCGAACGTAAGGGTGTTCCCATCCCAAAGGAAGCGATCCACTCGGTTGCCCAAGAGAGGCGCTGCCAGGTCCATGCCTGAATCCGCACTAAGTTCCGGAGTATCCGCGCATTCTACTAATGAAGGTGTGAAGGGATCGGCGGGAACCGGCGCGATGCAGCTCCAATACAGATATACAAAATGATTGAACGCAAAACTGGGGTCGAGTGCGATGCCCAATAAACCGCGCTCAGAGAAGTTATTCACTGCTAGATCCAGCGCGGTATGATCAACGGCTCCATTCACTACGTATTGGACTTTGCCAGTACCCTTTTCCAGCACAAAGAACTTGTTTGATTCTAGAAACGCCATACTGGTGGGAGTATCCAATCCAGAAACAACAGGCCGCACAGCTAGGTTCGGATCTAATATGACAGGGCCAGTTTCCTGGGCTGCAACACTGTAACTCGAACTGGAAGTGACGATAAGGGTCAATAGCATCAGCAGTGTTTGTATTCTTAAGACATTTATTCGATTCATCTTGGATTTTTCCTTTCTGTTGCTAAAGTAAGTAATCACTGTCTTATCTGGAGCGCTTTCAGCATGATATGAATACCAGTCCGGAACCAAGCCGAAGCCATACCTTATATGGGAATATTCATGCTTATTCATAATTTACGCAGACGATGGGATGATGGATTTATCCGGATGGGGTTAGCAGGAAATTAAGAGCAGTGATTAAACCATCCAGTACTTTTGTACCCGTAGGTTGAAGACTACCCCCAGATGGCTCGATGGTCACATTGACAGTTGCATACTTAAAAATGGATTCATCAACGTGAATGCGTGCCCAACCATAACTCTCCTCATCGGTGGAGAAAAGCGCCCCGCTCACTGTTTGGCCATTGCGAGTTAACCAAACCTGATATTGTTGATTTTCCTCAAGTGGAGGCAACCGATCAACTACCAGAGCGCCATTCATGCCATCTGCACCGATCAAAAGGAAGCCGGTCGCGCCAGTCGCTCCATTAAGCGGAACTGCCCACATCCCGCCTGGAGCAGTGATAAATTCGAGGTGATTGAGGCGATGCCATAAGGACACATTGACTATTGCCAACGCTATGATCAAACATAAGCTTGTGATACCCCAAATTGGAAAAAGGGGTTGCATCCAGGATTGTTTCACTGGCCTGGTGGATGCAGGTCGTTGCTGTGATCGTACTGTCTGAACACGTTGCATGAGTCGCTCTCGAAGGTCGGACGGTGGAATTGCAATCGGTGTGGCAAATCTCAATTGTTCGGCAAATATTTGCCAATCATCCGCTTTGGTCTGGCAGGCTGCGCAACTTTCTAAATGTTCCTCCACATACCTTGCCTCATCTGCTTCCAGGCTGCCCAATGAATAGGCAGGCAACAAGTCCAGTACATGTGCTTCTTCAGACATTCGTTATCCTTATGAACCATCTCTATTTATACTGTACGCAGCGGCGACCTCCTCAGATTTATCATCAGATTCTATTTCCTCCTGTAAGATATCTTTAAGCTTTTGCATAGCCAGGCGCAAACGGGTTTTAATCGTTCCAAGTGGTTGCTCGAGTGCTTCTGCGATCTCAAATTGTGTCAGTCCACCATAGCAAGCCAATACCAATGCTTGTTTTTGATCCACTGGTAGCTGCTCGATTGCTGCACGGACGCGCTGGCAGCGTAGTGTTACTTCAACCAGTTCCTGTGAATCCTGCCCGTTTGGTATGATCGTGGGAGAAATACCATCCCAATTGATCGCATGATGATCTGGTCTTACAGAACGGCGACGTAATATATCAATCGCGTAATGACGGGTGATGTGAGTTAGCCAGGTCCTCACCTTGGCGCGTTCTTCCCGGTACGTGTCTGCCTTTTCCCAGACGCGCATAAAGATATCGAGGGTGATCTCTTCCGCGGTCAATGAATCACCGACGATTGCCAGAGCTATGCTAAAAACCAGGTTACTATAGCGAACATATAACTGATCTAGGGCCTCTTCGTTACATTGCGCAATCAGCCTGATCAGCCTTGCATCCTCGTACTGCACATCATCGGTGGGTGATTTCATATCAAGTTTCTGATAGAGAAAAACTAACTTGTGTTTTCAAGTTTGCAAAAAGATGACGCTCTATGCTCTCGAAATTTTTATAAAAGACTTCTTGCATAAGTCTGTAATACAAAGGCTCAATCTAGTTCTTTGCCACGGATTTCACGAATTTCGCACGAATTTTTGAAAAATCCTAGAAAATCCGTGAAATTGGTGGCTAAAAAATACTTTCGCAAGAGGTCTAAAGGGATATATTGAATTTGTTAACGTTTTGAGCAATCAATCAATTATGTGGATGGGTCAAATGACAGTCAATCAAGGATTTGCCCATACCCCTATAGGGAAAGCCCTATCCTGGCTAATAAATAAGCACAATGAACGCGTATAATTTGTGAATGACCAAAACTTCCGGCATTCGTATTGGTGTGTTAGGCGCAGCGGCGATTGTGCCAAGTGCGTTGACAAATCCTGCCCGCAATGTGCCTGAAGTACAAATTACAGCCATTGCTGCGCGTGACCCTAAACGTGCAGAGAAGTTTGCAAGCAAACACCATATTCCGCGTGTTCATAAAACGTATAACGATCTCTTGGCTGACCCGGAAATTGACGCGATTTACAACCCGTTGCCGAACAGCCTCCATGCAGAATGGACGATCAAAGCCTTGCGGGTGGGTAAGCATGTCTTGTGCGAAAAGCCGTTTGCATCCAATGCAAAAGAAGCAATGGATATGGCGAAGGCTGCGGAAGAAACGGGCAAAATTCTCAGCGAGGGATTTGCCTATCGTCACCATCCCCTTTTTGCACAGATGAAAGAAGCGATTAAAAGTGGAGAGCTGGGAAAAATCAGAAAAGTAGAAGCGCGCTTTTGTTTTCTATTGCCATCTCCTTCCAACATCCGCTTTAACTATGACCTGGCAGGCGGCGCGCTCATGGATGCAGGTTGCTATCCGGTCAGCCTGGTTCGTTTTTTGCTGAATGCAGAGCCCGCAGTTGTCAACGCAAAAGCCAAATTGCTTAAACCTGATATAGACTCACGGATGGAAGCGGATTTGAAATTCCCTGATGATGTTCGTGCGCACGTTGTCTGCGATATGCTTTCGCCACGATTATTCGATTCAGTTCTCAAAATTCAGGGCGATGCTGGCGAAATGAAAGTGATCAATCCATATCACCCGCACTGGTTTCATTGGATGATGCTGCGCACCGCGAAAGGCACTTGGCGTGGAACCGTCAAAGGCGATAACGTCTATGCTTTGCAGTTGCGAGCGTTTGCGGATGCGATTCGTTCGGGGATACAGCCCGGCACAAATGCAGAACAGGCCGTGTGGACGATGAAAGTGATCGACTCAATTTATGAAAAGGCTGGTTTGCCGTTAAGGGGTACGTAAATGAGAAGGAAATATCTGGAGGCCGACAATAAGATTTCTGCAATTACTACATTACAAAAGATGGCAGGTATGCCAAACCTGAGACCCGGTCAGTTCTGCTGTGCCAAAGGAGAATAACATCCGCTTGAATATGCTCACTCCGAGCGGGTTGCATTTTGGTTATGGTGGGTTCGAGACGCTTTCAAAAGAACCGATGGGCAAAGCCATCATTGACCCAGCCACTGCGTTAATGTTCAGGTTGACTGAAAAAAAGAAATAATGACTTTGTAGATTGTATAAAAGAGTTATAACTTTATGAGTAGGATAAGTATTCCAAGTTCAATTGTGTCCCCTCAATGGCTCAAGGAAAATCTCCTGACTGAGAACCTTGTCATTTTTGATGCAAGCATGAAGCCGATTGGGGCTGTGAAGACATCTGTTCAGGAAACGCCCCTTTATATTCCCGGTACTTTGCGTTTCGATTTTGATGATGTGCTGTGCGATTACAACACGTCCCTACCACATATGATGCCAAGCGCCGAGTTCTTTATGAAAGAAATGCAAAAGATGGGTGTCAATCAAGATAGTGCCATTGTCGCCTATGATAAGAACGGCATCTATTCCAGTCCGCGGGCGTGGTGGATGTTTCGCGCGATGGGTCATGAACAAGTTGCCGTATTGGATGGCGGACTCCCCGCATGGATTCAGGCTGGATATGAGACTGTGCCGACTCTTGCCACACCCAAAGGACGTGGGAACTTCGCCTCAAATCCTCAAGAGGGGCTGTTCGTTGATTCGAAGAACGTTTTACAAGCTTTGACCGATCCAAGGGTCAGCGTGATCGATGCCCGTTCAGCAGGGCGCTTCAAAGGTCAAGAGCCAGAGCCCAGGCCAGGCCTGAGAGGCGGACACATGCCGAACGCGGTCAATATTCCCTATACAAGCGTGCTCGAAAATGGGCGGCTGTTGACCAAATCCAAATTGCAATCCATCCTTGAACCTTATAAGGATAAGACGATGATCTTCAGTTGTGGTTCGGGCGTTACCTCGTGTGTAGTTGCTCTGGCAGCCGAGCAGGCTGGTTATAAAGACTTGGCTGTTTACGATGGTTCGTGGACTGAATGGGGAGAACCTGATTCGGGCTTGCCCGTGACAACAGAGTAGGGGAAACCCGCCCAGCACCGGAATGGTACTTGATGGTCCTGACGGGTCGTCCCTACGATCGAGATTAACTCAACTCCCTTTCTTCCCCATCATCACACTCATCTCGAACCCAAACGGGGATTTGATAGTTTGCTTTATTTCACCATCAATGCCTTTTGTCTTCATATTCGCTGTATAGCCTTCGACCATGTGGACAATGTCCATGAGGGCGATCTTGCCACCGGGTTTAAGGACTCTTAATATTTCATTGATGGCGAGTTCGTGGTCAGCGTGGTCACGACCGATATGATGTAAAGCTCCGCTTGAAACAACAACATCAAAGGACGCGTCGCCAAACGGCAGTTTGCGTACATCCGCTTGCTTGAACTCAATCTGGTCTGCAACTCCTTCGGCTTGGGCGTTTTTCATCAATAAGGCATAATTCCCTCCGCCAGTGTGTGGAGCCCAGATGTCAATGCCGGTGGCTTTGCCTGTGGTCAATCGTTTGGCGGCTTCGTTGAGAAGGAGTCCGCTGCCGCAGCCCACATCCAGAACTTTTTCATTGCCGTGCAGGGCGAGCGAGTCAAAGATTTTTGTGCGGATGTTTGAAGCGTAATTCCATTTGCTGATGGCGAAATGCCTGGCGAGTAAAGCGGGGAGAATGAGCAGGATTCCAAGTAGCAGTGTGGAAAACTTTAATAGAGCTGAATCCGGCAAAAGAGGCGTAAATGAGGCGCGGCCGAAGGCGAATCCAATAAAAGCAATCAGGTAAAGTCCCACTGGAACACGCGGGATGTGGCTGGCCCAAAGTTCTGTGTCGTGCATACGTTCGAGAAATTTCACGGTCAGGTGATTCCGCCGAATAGGCTGATGGGGCTGTCCAGCGGTGTGAGTATGAGTGTGGTGAGGCATTTTTCTCCAAATGGGCTGTATGGGTATAATGAGTCAATATACTGATTGGCATGAGCGAAGTCAATCAGCAATGTTCAGTGAATGTCCGTTAATGGACAGATTTAGCAGATTGTCCGCCTGCACCTTGCCGCACACCTGTCCCCCGTTCGGGCCGCAAGCCCGACGGGGCGAGACGGCCTGACGGGAAGGTGTCAGGGAGGCACAGGCGAAAATGTGGAGTGAGCATGGAACGTGAAAAGCAGGATCGCCGTTCGCGCAAGACGCGTCAGCTTTTGCGCAGTGCGCTATTGGCGTTGTTGAAGGAAAAGCATTATGAGGAAATTTCAGTGCAGGATATTATCGAGCGGGCAGACGTGGCGCGCTCGACTTTTTATGTGCACTATGTGGATAAAGATAATCTGCTAACGGGTCAGCATGGAGTCTTTGCAGAAAATCTGGGGGAACAAATAATGGCACACCCAAGAAGAGAGGCTGCTTCTGCTTTTTCGGTCCGTACTTGGTTTTATCATGTTCAGGCGCAGAGCCCGATCTTGAAGTTGATTGCCAAAGACTCGGCTTTGGACCTGGCAATGAAAACATTGCACAGGATTATTCAACGTAGTGTTGAAGAAAATATGATGGCTCATTTACAAGGTGGGAAAGATACGGGTGTACCTGCTTCTGTAGTTGTAGATTATGTGACAGGCTCGCTAATGGTTTTGATCAAGTGGTGGTTTAAGCAAGGGATGACGCACACACCCGAACAAATGGATGCCATGTTCCAGCAGTTGGTTGTGCCGGGCGTTGTAGCGGCGTTTAATAAAGGCCAAGATGGTTGAACTTATAGTGTCATTGGGTGGCGCATCTTAAAGCTACGATATTGTTGTTTGAGAGAAACATGATTCACATTTTGCCTGACAACTTGAGGAAAGGTCCAGGCAAATTTAACATTGCTATAAATATCGTTATAATATATATAAGTTTGTAGCGTGCAGATATAGATGTATGCATTATGTTTAGTGGGTGTATGGTCTGCACCATCCCTGTCGGTGAGTGAGATTTCGGTAAATAGGATGAGCGCCTCCCAAAACAGATCGTTATTGGAACGATTTATCGCCTTTTCACAATATTGCAGTTTGGCTGTTATAGGGATTGGTGCATTTGCGCTGGCAGGCTGGCTATTCAATATTCAAGTATTCAAGAGTGCATTGCCGGGGCTTTCAACCATGAAGGCCAATTCAGCCATTGCTTTTATTTTGGCAGGCGTGGCTCTATGGTTTGCAAACCCTAAAAAACAAAAACCCGTCCATTCGTGGATGGCGCAAATTTGCACTGGCTTATTCTTTCTGATTGGATCGCTCACATTAGGGGAATATATTTTCAGGTGGAATTTTGGAATCGATCAACTATTATTCAAAGATTTACAAACTCAGCAGGTATCTTTTCTGGGACGGATGGGTTTTGCAACTGCACTTTGCTTTGTTTTGACCGGGTTATCCCTATTAATCATTGTCAATCGCTTGTCTGAAAAAGCTGTTTTGGCGAGTCAATATTTGGTAGCTGTAGTGCTATCCATTTCTGCTCTGGCTCTGGTGGGCTATATGTATGATGTTCAGGCACTGTATCGCCTGGCACCTTATTCCTCCATGGCGTTGAATACGGCAACTGCCTTTTTGTTGTATTCACTCGGACTCTTGTGTGTACGTCCTGAATATGGATGGATGCGACTCATTTCAACCAAAACAGCTGGCGGCACCATTCTGAGGCGTTTGCTTCCCTCGATCCTGGGAGTACCACTTGTACTGGGCTGGATCATCCTTGCTGGAGACCGGGCTGGCTTCTATGAAACTCATTTTGGGCTGGCCATGATTTCCGTATTAACTGCGGGCACACTTGTCATTACGCTTTGGTTGACTAGCAGAAGATTGAATCGCATTGATGCAGATCGCCAAAGTGTGCAAGAGGCGCTACAGGCGAGCGAACAGCGTTACCGGGAAGTTCTGGATCATTTACTGGAGGGTGGACAAATCATTAGCTTTGATTGGCGCTATTTATATGTGAATGAGACAGTAGCCAGACAGGGTCGTCAGGCAAAGGAAAATTTATTGGGACGCAAGATGATGGATGTTTATCCGGGCATTGAGCACACTGAATTATTCACTGTGCTGCAACGTTGTATGCAGGAACGCAAGCCTCAACTTATGCAAAATGAGTTCCATTACCCGGATCGCGAAACCGGCTGGTTTGAATTGAGTATTCAGCCTGTGCCAGAAGGGCTTTTCATTCTATCCAATGACGTTACCAGGCGAAAGCGTGCAGAGGATGAACTGCGTGCTCTCAATACTAAATTGGAGCAGCGTGTGGCTGAACGGACGGCTTCCCTGCAAGCCTCTCTGAATTTCACAGATTCACTTTACCAGATCGTGCAATCTGTTATTTCTCTGGAAAGTCTGGAAGATACTTTGAAGTTAATTGTGAGCAGGGTTGCAGAAACGCTCTCTGCTGATCGCGCGACCATTATTACGCTGGATCATGACGGCCAACAGCTCGTGAACATGGTCTCTGCAGGACCAGGTGCACAGCATATCATACCCTCAGTGCCCTACGAAGAATTGATGGATGGATTGAGCGGTTGGGTGTTGCGTGAATTGCGCCCAGCCTACTCTCCAAAAGGCCAGTCAGATTCGCGCGAAAGCCCCGAGGTTCAGAAGCGGCGGCTCGAAACAAACTGCGGTTGTGTAGTTGTCGTTCCCTTAATATATTTAGGCGAACCACTGGGAACGATGACCGTTATTAATACACCTGAGCAGCCAGATTTCACAGAACAGGAGGTGGGATGGATGGTGGCCATAGCCAGCCAGGCTGCCACGGCCATTGGACGCGCCCAGATCTATGATCAACTGAAAAAAGCAAATGTGCTGCTGGAAATGCAAAGTGAGCGCTTGCAACAGGAATTGACTGAGCGTAAACGTGCAGAGACTGCCCTGGCTGCCGAACGCGATCTACTTCAGGCCTTGATGGACAATATTCCTGATACGATTTACTTCAAAGATATCTTCTCCCGTTTCACGCGCATCAACAGCGCCCAAGCCAAAGTCTTAGGGTTATCTGCGCCTCAGGATGCTTTGGGCAAAACAGATATGGACTTTTTTCAAGATGCCAAAATGGCACAAGGCTTTTTCGATGAAGAACACCAAATTGTGAAAACTGGTGAATCTCTCATTGATCGTGTTGAATTCAATCCAACTTTCGATGGTAAGCCGCGCTGGTTCTCTGCAACCAAGGTGCCAATCAAAGATTCTGATGGGCGCGTGACTGGAATTGTGGGGGTCTCGCGCGATATCACTGCACTGAAAAAGGCTGAAGATGCCCTACGTGAGGCGGAGATTAAATATCGTACGCTGGTGGAACACATGCCAGTCGTGGTGTATCTAAATGAAAACGACCGAAATAATTTTGCTGGATATCGCCCGATATATGTCAGCCCTCAATTGGAACTTATTTTGGGTTATCTTCCCGAAGAGTTTATGGCAAGCCCTGAGCTTTGGCCGGCCCTGCTTCACCCTGATGACCGTGAACGGGCTCTTGCAGCCGATGCCCGCCATTATGAATCGGGTGAGCCATTGCGCGAGGAGTATCGTGTCATTGCCCGCGACGGACGGGTGGTATGGCTGCGTGATGAAGCGATTATTATTCAAGATGATGGGAGTGGGAAAACTTTTAGTCAGGGCGTATTACTGGATATCACGGCTCGCAAACAAGCTGAGGAGGATTTGCGCCAGAGCGAGGAACGCTTCCGCTTGCTGGCCTGGGCAACTACAGATGCCGTATGGGATTG
>Ga0070699_100000376_pt1 | contig 43611 bp, 80 predicted proteins | sample KBSK1503metaG_FD_65473 | JGI IMG/M metagenome (GOLD analysis project Ga0070699, IMG submission 65473) | Corn, switchgrass and miscanthus rhizosphere microbial communities from Kellogg Biological Station, Michigan, USA - KBS K1-50-3 metaG | ecosystem: Host-associated > Plants > Roots >... | reverse complement strand
TTCATGGCGTCGCGCACGTCCATGTGCAATGAGATCTTGGGCCAGCCCTCGACGGCACAGCGGGCGATCTCCGCGTCCAGCGCCTCAGCTAACGTGCGCGGATGCCAGCGGTCGAGCTTCGGGCCATCAGCGGGAGGCAAGCAATCCGCTCCGCCTGCCCGACGAATCGCGCGCGCCAGATCGTCTTTCAGTTCCATGCCCAGCCCACGTTCCAGACGCCATACAGCCGTGTCCCCTTGCCGCCAACCCAGTTTTGCGCCGCTGGCCCGAAGGTCGGCTCATTGAGCTGGCTCGTATTGAACGCATCAATCGTGATCGTCCCGTCCACCTTATAGGACGCCACGACCTTGATGGTCTCGACCTTATGCTCGTCGGCGGAATGATCGGCGGTCGCCACCGGCTGTATCCAGGCTTCCACCTCTGAGGTGGTGACGAAGCCCGTTTGGCCCGTCACGTCTACCGTCGCGTGACTGGTCCCGGGGAAGGCCCCGAAGTCCACCGTGGTCGTGCCGGAGGCGCCCATTAGGCGAGACTCAGCGTCACGGTCAGACTCGCGGTCGCGGCGCTCGTCTTGGTCAAGAGGCCGCTAGAGGCTTTCCGGTTCAGCATCCGCTGCGTGGCCCCCGTGGTCACTTTGTTGAACAGCCCCCATTCTTTCCAGGAGAAGTTGGCTTCCGTGGTCGTGTAGGTGCTCTTGGCGACGAACTTCGATGCGGTACTGGCGGTCGAGCTGGTGGTGTGTGTCGGAAACCCCGCGCTCATCACTTTGTACTTCTTCGACGCCCCCTGGAGGTTGATCTGGGTATTGACGACCGCCGCGGAGCTGTTCCCCAAGCCCAGCGCGGCCGTGGCATTGAAGAACTTCTTGGCGCTCCCGGTCGAAGTCGTCCCGCCGCCTTTCAAGCCTTCCCAGAGCATCGAGGCCCCGCCAAGGAGCAAGGCGTTGCCGTCCTGCTCGACCGTCAGGAAGGGCGTTGTCTCCCCCGGACGCGAGAGCGTCGCGCGGGTGTGACAATGCCAGCGCAACCCGTCCGAGAGATACACGCCGAGCGTCGAAGCTTGCTGCTCCGTCATCAGGGCGCGCTCATTCATCGGACGGCTTCGCCTCCGCCTGTGTCCCATCGGGGAGCGTGATATCCAGCTTCTTAGGCCGCTTCAGCACCGTTTGCAGCACCTTCAAGAAGCGATCCCACAAGCCCTGCTGGGCGACCGTCTGCTCGCGCACCGCCTCCCCTAAGCCAGTGGTGTCCACCGTCACAGGACTATCCACCTTCACGATCGGGGCATCAGCGGGTGCGACATTGACGGTGATATCTGGCGCGGCGGGCGCTTCAATGGCGACGGGCACGGTCACGATGGGCGCAGGAACGACGACGGGAGCAGCCGCTTGCACCGTGATGGGGGCTTCGACCTTCACATCGGCGGCCTTCGCCGCTTCGACCGTCACCGTCACGGGAGACGGACTCGCCGGCTGCACCTCAATCGGCTGGGCCAGGGCCACGCTATGCTGCACCGTCGGCGCGGGGATATTGAACGTCTGCGCCCCGGGAGTGGGAGCCGTGACCGTCGTCGGGGCCATCTGAATGGTGACGTTTGGCGCGGGTACGACAATCGGCGGCTTGGGTTCGCCAAAACTCTTGAGCAACTCGTCGCGGCGTTCCAACACGGGCCGAGTATCCGCCAGCCACTTCATAGCCGCATCGGCTTTCGCGCCCGCCTCGGTCGCCTTCTGGTCCGTCTGCTGCTGTCCCTGCTGCAAGACCGCCAGTTGCGCTTCCTGCTGGGCTTGCTTGTCCTGCTGTAAGGTCTGCTCCCGAGTGTCAAACTCCTCGGTCGAAAGGGTCGGCAAGCCGCCCAATTCCCGGAGCCGGTTCTCCAGCTTCATGTCGGGGAACAAGGGGACGCCAGCCCCCGAGAGCGCGGTGATATAGGCCCCCACCGCCGCGAGGTCAGGCAACTCGATATCCCCGTGGACGAGCTGCGGCAAGTCCTCCGTCGGCCAGCCGTTCAACTCCGCGAGCTTGGGGATCGCGTCCCGGTTGACCGTCCCGCAGATCGTATCCAAGATGGCTTTCAACGCCAGCGAGAAGATTTCCGTCTTACTGTCCGCCAGGGCGAAGGAACCCGTCCGGCCCTGCTGACCGAGCACGATGAAATCCGCGAGACACGTCTGGGCGATCCGCGTGTCGTAGCGGTTGATAATGTCGTTCGTATTGAAGGCTCGGGTTCCCCCGGTGGACAGGAGCTTCAATTCCCACATCGGATTCCCTTGCGCGTCGCGTCCCGAGTTGAGCAACGCCCCTTCCTGTTCGTCCCGTTTGATGTTCGTGACGATCTTCTGGGCGGCGACATATCCAGCCCCTGAGGGATTGTCCAACACTTCGCCGGGGACGTAGAGCACGGGATAGCCAGCTAAGTCCCGTTCAATCCCGATGGCCTCGATACGCTGGAGGTGGTTTTTGTAATACCACGGCAAATAGGCATTGCGGATGATCGAGATGCCTTCGGGATTGTTCTTGTGGCTCCCCAGCCGAAAGAGCAGCCCTTTATTGATCGGGATAGTGCGCTTCTTCGAGTCCGTGGGCACCATCTGCTCCATGGCTTCGAGCACATCCGTATCCTTGCCGTCCGCCCCTTTGACGAAGACCCAACGAAACAGGGTCTCCTGGGCTCGGACAGGCCAATCCGCCCACCACACGCCATCCGGTTTCGCTTCATAGAGCAGCTCGTGGAAGCTCCAGCCGTAGGGCAGGAACGACAGAATCTCGACCAACACTTCCGCCCACGACCGTCGCATCCCAAAGAGTCGGGCTTTGATCTGGTCGGCCATTTCTTGCTGCTGCGTATCCGTCTGGTCGGCGGGCTCGACGCGCCAGTCTACGCCGCGAATCAAGAACTCAATGGCCCGGAGGACCGAGCCCACAATGGGGTCGTTCTCCGACATTTCCTTGTAGACCTGATATTTGCGCTCGTTCTTCAGTTCCTTCAAGAACTCTTCGTCAATGCGGCCCGACCATTGACGGAGCCCTGTGCGCCCGAGGCCCATCAAGGCATCAACGGAGGCGGGCGCCCCGCGGTCCACAGCGGAGCCATTGCCATTCGCAGGGGCCTGCTTGACGCGGGCGGTCATGCGCCGAGAATCTCCTCGACGCGCCCGACTTTCTTAATTTCGCGCGTCGCGGTTTCGCCCGTCACTTCCGCGATGGTCTTGGTATGCTGCTCAACCTCCACAGCGGGCGGTAAGAACGTCGGGTCGGGCCTCAGGCCGAAGAAATCCTTCGTGGGCCACCAGCCGAGTTGCTGGCCCATCTGCTGAATGACCCCCATGCGCCGCTCGCGCGGCAGGGACGGATGACGCGATTCATGGTTGATGCCGGAACACAGCATCCAGACAACCAGCCCGGCCACCACTAGGCTGAACAGGATTAGCGCCATGTGCTGACCTGCTCCATAGAAACGGGAAGGCCGATGCCCGCCTGCACGCTCGGCTGCCAACCATGCACCGCAAGGGCTAAGGCGACCACACAATCATCGTGCATCCCATCGGGTGCCCCATACTTGACGCTGGTGCGCGACACCTGGAACTCAAAGCTGTCCAGTTCGGCGCGAATCGGCCCTTCGGGGACCCGGATGCGGTGCTGCTGAATCGCCACCTGCAAGCCCTCCATGAGTTGCTGCTTCGTCTGATTCGTGAACTTGTAGTCCCGGAGCCAGGGGCGATTTCGCGCCAGCCGCTCGAAGATCGGGTCACCGACCCCCGTCGAGTCAATATAGGCTGGCGTTTTGCCGATGGACTGGAGCATCTTCCGCTCGGTATCATCCCAGGAGGATTGGAATCGCTCTAAGCGACAGACCGCGCCGGCGCGATCAAGCCCTATCCCCACCGTCCAGTCCACATACTTCGCCAAGTCCCAGCCCCACACAACGGGCGCGGCCGTCGAAATCGGCCCGACACACGCAGCGATATGCTGGAGGCCGAACGGATTCCCGCCATCATCCGACGGCTGCGCCAGATACAACTCGTTGAATACGGCTTCCGGGAGCAGACGTTTAGCGTCCAGGATTTCCTCCGCCGCGACAATGCCCGCCGCCACCGCATCGTGATAGGTGAGCTTGGCGTAATGCATGTCCGGGTCACCGGCTTCGGCTTTCCGCGCCAACTGATAGGCCCAATTCTTCCGACCGCGGACATTGCCAATCACGCGGAGCGGCCCTTGGGTCGCGGTCAATGTCGAGCGGATCGCATGCCAGGCATCTTCCCGGACGCGGGTGGCTTCATCAATTACCGCCGCATGCACGTCATCCCCGTACAGCAGATCGGGCTTCTCGCCCGTGAGGAAGGACAAGACGGTTTGCGTGGGGAGCGTGATGGTCAGTTCCGTATCGTTGTACGCGAACAGATGCCCCGCCCGGCGGAGGGCGAGCTTCAGCCGTCGGTAGCCGATCTTCGCCTGCTTGCGCGAGGGGGCGACCCACCAATACTGCCAACCTGCTTTGCCCTGTAACGCTTGCTCGAACAGCCAGACCAGACAGCCGTGCGTTTTGCCACTCTTGGTCGAGGCTTCGACCACATCGTAGCGTTGCGGCGCGAAGATCGCCGCTTTCTGCGCGGGATAGAGCCAAGGACGCTGATAGGCAATCTCTAAGGCCGCGGTCATTGCTCACCCAAGTCCAGCGTGACCGTCACCTTCCCGGATTCCTGGCTGAGCTGCATGGAGGGCATCGCGGGCGAGCGGGCATACTTCGCAAGAAAGTTCGCGGCGGCCCAGTACGCCCCATCGGGCTGACCCTTCTTGCCCACCGGGGACCGCTCTTTCACGACCGCGATGACTTTGGGAAGGACGTGATTATCTACCGCCCCCTGGCACTGGACGTAGAAGTCAAGAGACTTCGGCCCCGAGCGACCTTTCTTGCCGCCCGTGTTACCAGGGTGCGCGCCGAGAGGTAGGCGGTTGCCGTTCTTGGGAGACGGCCTGGCGGTTTGGGTCGCGGTTTGGCTGCTGTGGGAGTCAGAGTCTAAAGTGCAACTTCTTGCAGCGGGGCGCAAGCCTACGAGCGAACGGGTTTCCTCCTGAGCCAGCACAGCGTACACCGGCACTTCCCCTCATGCCGCCCTTTGCGACGCTCGGAAGCCATGAAGGCCAGCATCTTTGCAAAGAGCGGTCGCCAGTGCGGCAACGTGCAGAACAATTGCGCGGCCCGGTCATAGAGATTCCGTGGCACAATGCGGCGTATGAGCTGGCGCTCGACCCATTCTGACGCTTGGCAATAGGGATGGGCTTTCGGGCCATGTAACGGGCGAATCTTGTATTCCGGGGGCCGATGACTGGCGTGCGATCGCTTCGAGGGGGCCTTCTCATATCCGATCTTGGCGCATTCCGGGGAATGATAGCGGTGATTGGGGACTTTCTTGGCGAAAGGCTTGCCGCAGATACGGCAGGCAGTCCAGCCATAGTTCTCCGGACGGGCTTGTAAGACAATGGGCTTAGACAGACGGCTCCGTCGCGTGCAGGACAGTTCCCACCGCATCCTCAATGCGTGACGCTCGGCCCGACAAGATGCGACCCAACTGTATCGGGTCATCATTCGGTCTCTGGCCCCATAGGCACTTCGCGGCATGCGTCAGCAAGTCCGTGAGACCGTCGCCAAACGGTTCTTGTATGAGTACATCCCTGAGCGCGGCGACCTGCGCCTCTAGGCGCTCCACCTGCTGAGCTACCATCGTTTCCGCAATACCGGATTGCATCGTCGCGGCCTGCGCGATTTTCAAGTCTGCCGTGAGGCGGGCGTTCTCGGCCTCCAACCGCTCAGCCTCGGCCAAGAGCCGTTCCACAAACGGGCCGACCGCCGCAATCCAGTCATTGTCGGATTCGTAGGCGGTGTCCATTGCTCGCCACTCCTGCCGCAGCGCGTCGAGGGAAGGAGTCATCGTAACTCCTTCCGCACGCGGTAAAAAACGCCAATGACGAGACCGACAAGGAAGCCAATGGCTCCGCTTGCAAGAATGACGCCGCTACACATTGTCCGTCCTCCCGCTGGGCGGCGCCCCACGCTCCAATTCTTCGATGCGGCGCTGCAACATCTCAGCGTGCAGCTCGATGGCGGATTTCACCCGCTTCCAGGAGCCGTCCGCTTGGCAGACGTACTTACTTCCGTCGCGCAACGTGACCTCCGAGCCCGGCTTGTGGAGCGCCACCACCTTGTTCGACGGGTCGGACATCGCGCGTTCGACCTGCTCCTGCGTGGCGCGGTCGGTGAGCACCACGTCACCGTCGTAGCGTGTCTCTTGCATTTAGGGCTCTCTCCCGCTGGGCGGCGCGGCCAAATGAGCGAATGTGCCCCGCTCCATTGCGAGCGCCACGACCTCACCGAGCTGGCGTACCGCGCAGCGCAACTTCACCGAAGCCGGTTCAAGGACGCCCAAGACGCGACGGCACCGCTTGCAGGAAACGCGGGGATAGCTCGGCGGCTCCAGCCAGCGGCGGCCGTGGTCAAGCCACGACCGCCCAATGCGGTATCCGCAGAGCGCGCGGTCGTGCGGCTTATCGAGCGCCGCATGGATATTCTGCTTGCCGCCAATGGACTGAACGAGTCTCACGGGATGCGCTCGCATCCGTTGACAAAGCGCAACGCCGCCACGCGATTCAGCGCGTCCCGCACGGCCAAGGCTTCTTGCTCGGAAGCGAAGGCTCCGTGATACCACACGACACCGGGCTGCGGTTCGCGCTCCACGCCGAACGTACCGAGTTTTTCATTCGGTGGCGCTAATTGCCACGGCCCTTGTGGTGTGGCGGCGCGGAGCGCGTCGGACGCCCCCTTTTTGTCGCGCCTCTCTGCACAGGACGCACAGACTTCGTCGCCCGAATCGTAGGCTTCTGGCTTCCCGTAGAACCAGCCGAAGCAATCAGCACAGGAGAACCAACCGTCCCACGGTGGCTCATCAGCATCGGTCGGGGCGGCCTGCCGGGACGCGGCGCGGCCCCCATCTATCGCATAGGCGGCACGGAGCGCGCCACGGTGCGCCTCGTAATAGCCTGTCACTGGAATCGTCCCATTGTTTTCTTCGATAGCGCGTCCTAAGGAATTGACGTAGGTATTGAGCGCCAGCGTAATCGCTTCCTCACTCGGCTCCGCTGGAGGTGCAGACAGGGAGACGCCCACCAACTGCCGCAGTAACCGACGCATCGCTTCGCGCGCCGTGACATTGGGTGGATAATCTCGCAGCACGTCATATAGCTGCTCGATGCACGGAGCGAGTTGTTCTTCGGTCAACGCCTCTATCCAACGCAGCGCGGCGAGCCGATCCTGGTCTGGGCGGGCCGTCACGTGGTCTCCTCGGTCCATACCAACTCAGGCGCGAAATTGCAGTCCGAGAACGTGCTATGGCCCGGCACATCGCAGATGCAGTTCAGGGGCGCGGTCATGTTCACGCGCCACCGTTCGCTCTCGGGGACGTGCTCGGCGCGACCGAAAGGCTTCTCAAAGTGCTCGCTGAGCCCCCGTACCACTCGCTCGGCATCTTCACGCCTGGCGAAGCGCACAGCTTCACTCACATTACGAGTCCAGTCCCACGTAAACCTGCCAGCCCACCACAACGGCGGCTCACATCCTTCCTGCTGGCCGCGCTCAATGAGCCATGCCAGCTCCGCGCCGGGCGCGAGGGCCACCCGAGAAGGACAGCCGCCTGTCGTATGCTCGCTCATCTTCATTCCGCAGCGACCGCAATATTCGAGGCTCATACGTCCACCATTTCTCCCGGCTCGGCGTCTCGCACGATGCCAGAGCCGAGACAGATAGGGCACTTGTGCTGGTTTGGCTTGAGCGTTGGGGGCGCGAGGGCCACGCCATCTAGCTGTTTGGCGAGCCATACTTGGTCGGTATGGTCAGTGCTTGCGCCACCGTGACCCTTCTTACGAACGCAGATGCGCGGCCCACCCGCGCCTTCTGCGAATACCTTCCCACATTCCGGCGCGAGGGCCACGCCCCGCGCACGATTCCATGCAGCAACCGCCGCTGCTTCGCTCTCGCGATTGCTATGGAGGCAGTTGAGGCAGACCACGCGCCAGTTATCCTCACCAGCCTCAGTCCAGTGAATCACGTCCGGCTGCGGATTGCCGCAGAATGGGCAAGGGGCGAGGCGCGCCACGCCGGGACGGTCACTCATAGATCAGCACCACGGACGGGAATGGAGCGCCAGCCTTCGCGTCGCCAAACTTCAAGCGTCCCCGTAGGAAGCGAATCTCGTCCGCGCGCATCGCGTAGTCGTGCCACCATTTCGTATCGGTGCGCGCTGGAAGCAGGAACACCGCTAAGTCGGCTTCCCGTGCCTTCGCCAGCCAGTCGCCCACGCCGCGCCCGTAAGGCGGGTTACAATAGACGCGCTGACCGACCCACGAGCGCATGAGGCCATCTTCATCGCCAGCAAGGGGACAGGGATCAAGCGTGAAGTGGAACTCGGCATCGAGCGCCGCATACAAATCGTGTGGCGTTGACCAATGCACCGAGGCCGACGAAAAGAGTGGGGCGAGGCGCGCCACGTCGGGACGGTCGGTCACGAGCCCCATCCTACTTGTTCCCAGAGGTCACGCAGTCCCGGATAATGGATGTGATCGTCAGGCTCCCCACACTCAGAGCAAGGGCCCAGCAATGCTAAACGGCCCGTGCGGCAGCCAATGCGATGCCCATACGTCCGAATGTTCTCGCCGCACTCCTCGCAAATCTTCGGCTGGTCGAGGCTCATATCGCTTCCCATAAGTGCGCGGGCCTCCCACTTGGGGTCAATCGGGTTTCTTGGAGCCGCTGGACGCTCCCCATCCGCAACAGTTCGCTCATGCGTCGCGCGGTGGCGATCGGATTCAGATGGGCCACCGTGGCGATTTCGACGTAGGTCATCGCTGGCTTGCCCCGCATGGCGTGGAGAATCACTTGCCGGTGGTGCGCCGCCCCGTCCTGCATGGAACGCGCAGCCTCTCTGCTCGTTTCCGGGTCACCGTGGTGGGCGCGGAGGCGCAAGGCGAGCTGCATAGTCACGGAGAGTCCGGCTCCCTCTCAGGAAGGGACTTGCGCGGGCTGGGGAGCCCGACCGGATATGTGTCATAGGCGTCGGATTGACAGGGCCCAGAGAGGGTATAGACTGGCCCGAAGAACGGCTCGCCGTCCCACACGTACCAGCACAGCAGAGCTTCATGCCCAACGGTAATCTCGGGCACCCACTCGTCGCCAATTTGCCGACAGTTAACCTCGAGAGGACTGCCGCACAACAAGCGCCAACGATGACGCCACTTCAATGCGACGGAAATGGTCGGGCCTACCCGTAGGGCGCTCACTGGCCTTGCCGCACCTTGTCAATCAGCAACCGGATACCGATAGCGAGTGCGAATCCAGTAGTCACTATTGACCCCGTCAGCAGCAGCACGCCCGCCGCAAGCAGGGACGCAACCCAGAGATAGGGGTTACGCCAAGTATAGGCGCGGCTCATTGACCCTCTTCGGCGCGGGCATCGTCGTAGAGAATGCGCTCGGCAATCCCCGCCTTCGCGCCATCGTACAGTTTTCCCGAGCGATAGTGCCGGGGCGCGATGCGGCATGCAGCCTCATACCGCGCCCGCTGATCCGGGTTCATTCGGGCCAGTAGCCGCATCACCCACGCGCGCTCTTGTGCCCGATATCTCACGGAAGCAGCCCCAAGCGCCGCGCCTCTTTGTGGCTCATTCCTGACCGCCTGAGCGACCGGAGCGCGCGACTAACGAGCCCGTTCTTCACTTGCGCTCGCGCTGGCGACGGGGAGCCACCGGTCTCTTCGGGGAAGTCCGTCACGGGACGGATCGTCTCCCGAAAGGCAATCGTGTTACCCGGGAGATGCACGGGGCGCAACTCCGTCATCCACGCGCCAGAAGCGAGCTTGGCGGCATCCTCGGGAGACCGGGGCCAGGTCATACCGCGAGCACTCCCTGACGGGCTTTCCATCGAGCCGTCACCACACCTGTGCCGGGGAAAAGGTCGTCCAGCTCGTCCTCGTCCGTCGCGCCGAGCAGATCAAAGACCCAATCGCAGAACTCCGGCGGCTTGGCCCCCGCCAGTCCCTTGCGAATCGTCATGCTGGCGCTCACCCAATCGCGCACCGTCGGCTCGGCGCGGTCGCGCTTCCGGCCCCCACGCCAGATTACGGGCTCCCACGCATAGGCAGGATTCACATTGGGCTTGAACGAAGCAAACGGCTTGACCCACGCGCCCACCCGCACGTCAGCAGGACACAGCTCGAGGATTTGCCGCAACGTAGGGGAACTGAGACACAGTACCCAACCGTCGGGATAAGCCGCGACGAGTCGCCGAACGAGCACCGCATGGTCGATCTCTGGGCAGCCGTAGTGTCGCTGCGCTTGGCCGATATAGGGCGGATCCGCGAAGGCGAATCTCATCGGCTCATGCTCGGGTAACGGGTCGCCAACTCCCCCAACCGTACAAAGTGTCGGCACTCCGTCCCTCGGAGATTGAGCGCATGCTGGCGCTCCTGAATATGCTGTGTGCAGATGTGCGCGAATTGGCACGGGGCGCGCAAGTCGGGCGTCCGGCAAATCGGCTCCCCAGGCGCAGGAGCATCAAAAGAAATCGCGGGCTCAGTCATCCGCTCCAGTTCGTACAGTTCTCCAAAGCCTTCTCCAAGTCATCGCGGCGCAGCGCGTATTCAATGCCACCAACAATTACGACAACGAGACGCCTACTGCTCCAATGCGAGCGGACTTCTATCTCCGGCGGATTCAGGCCGCCCATCACCTCGCCATCCACTTCATAGCATTGGAGAATGTGGCGCACCCGCTCTTGAATGGCGCGGCTCATGGCTGGTCTGGCGGGAGATCCGCCACCCGCTCCATGCTTTTCGTCGTTCGCTTCCATGCCAAGCGCGTTATCCGATGGGCCTCAGAACTTGCGGCGCGACGGTGACACTCCGCAGCGGCGATGAGGCGTCGCCCTTCGGCCTCTAGCCGTGCAGCCAGCGAGTTCGCGGCATCAACGCGCAGATACGCGAACTGCGTCGCAGCATAGCGGACAAAGCTAGCATCGCCTTCAACTTCGATGAAATCACGTCCGCTGCTAATCTTCATTGGCGATCTCCCACAGGATGGCTTTCATCCGCGTTGGCATCTTCACCTTCCGTTCCGCGTTCTGCGCTCGCCAGTAAGCTTCCACCGCCCACCGTCGCCCGAGGCCGTCCTTCGAGCCTAAGCCCTTCAAGCTCCGCCAGCCCAGTCCCTTCGCCCCGTCCAGCATCCGTTCCGTTTCGTCTGGCCCGAACCGCGTCACCAAGCGTTTCAGGATCGCTGCTTCGCTCCGAAAGACCGCTTGGCCGCAGATCGCCACCGCTTTCCCACAGAGCGCGCGCCACATTTTCGCGTCGGCGCCCACTTACAAACTTCCACATCTTAGAAGCCGGCTTCCCGAGAGGGTGTAGGGCAGACATCCTGCCGTTGCCTTGGACTTCGGTGTTGATTGAGATTCTGTAAGCGAAGGCCCAAGAAACGATAGCGACACGCCGACTCCCCCCAAGCAAAGTTGTGGACTTCTGGCGACGATAAAGACGATGCGCGCGCACCGTCGTTGGGACGGAGCGCAGGTCTAGGCGCTGCGCGCCGATAGTGCTTTTCTGTACCGGAGCTTTCGTGCACGGTCACACGCTAGGCACCGATATCCGGGCTTCGAGGGCACAATATTTCCTTCCCATAGGAAGTGCTTCCCGCTTCGACACATCGTCCCAAGTCGAGCACGATTGGCGAGGAAGCGACCCTTTGTAATGCTGTCCCGGATGTTGTCTCGATACGTCCCCAAGAATAGGTGTGCCGGATTTATGCATGGAGGGTTGTCGCACTTATGACAGACACAGAGGCCCCGAGGAGGAAGCGCGCCGCCGTGACTCCGGGCATAGGCTTCGCGGTGGGCAAATCGCCACGGCTTCCCGACGCGCCCATATCCGTTACGGTCTCGCCGCCCGGCCCAGGGCCAGCACTGATCCGCCGTCTTTCCGTCTGCGCTTCTGAGAAACAAAGCCTCGCGCCGCTGTATCCGTCGCACGCGCCGATCCTCCTGGCGTTGCGCTTCGATTAGGAGTTTCGCCTGCAACGCTTCTTCTCGGCGTCGTTGCTGAACGACCCCCAATGGCTCTAAGCCAAGGGCCTTTACGATCTGGCGCACCCGCTCCCGGGAAATGCGCTCCCGGCGGGCGATTGCGGCCCCGTCGAGCCCTTCGCGGTAGAGCGCGGCAATGCGGACCCTGCGAGAATGGTTGACCACGGTACTACTTATAGCCTTTCGTTGTGCGCTGCGCAAGTGGGTTAGGGCTCCGGTCCCGCCAGCGGGTGACACTCCGCCCAGAGCTGCTTGGCGATCTGCTGCAAGGTCCGGCCTCCCAATGCTTCCGCATGGCGCTGCTCGAACGTCTTGCTCCCCTGGAGATGCAGCTCGGCGCGGTGATGTTTCGAGCACAAGGGGATGATGTTCTCTACGTCGCCATGCCCGGCGCCCCGGGAGCGAACGTGCGCGACCTCGACCACCACCTTGCGGGTGACGACGTTGATGTACGGGCCGCAGGTGCAGGGCTCCTCGTCGGCCAAGAGGCACGGCAAGCCCCGGATGTAGGCCCGCGCTTCGTCGTCGCGCACACGCAGAGGAGGCTTGGGGACGATCACCGCTGCCGCTCCCCTAACGCCTGCCGTGCGCCCCATTGATTCAGCAGCCACGCCGTTAGCTCCGGCGTCAAAATCTCGTAGCCCGTGCGACTCCAAACGGGGCGCGGCCGCCCGAGCGCCTTCCTGACCACTTCGCCCCACACGCGGTCGCGGTTCATTGGACTGCGACGCCCGGGCTTGCGGCGTTTCATTGCGGCTCCGCTGGTGGGAATTGGTCAAGGATGACAGTTCCAGCGGGGAGCGTGGGGACGGCCAGCCGCTCCAACGCTGCCCGGATGCGTGCGGGAAAATGCTCCGCGAGTCCAATATAGGCCATTGAGAGTTGGGCGATCTGCCCGTCGGTGAGAGTATCCACCCGCAGCCAGAGGGCGCTCACTGACGTTTGCCCGCTTCGAGAATGGGCAGACCCGCTTCCGTGGGCACATAGACGACGTGCCCGTTCTCACCAATGCCCTGTATCCAGAGGTAGCGGAGATACCGCTCGCCCGCTTCGCCCGCCAGCTTTTCCCCGATAATAGCGTTCGCGCGGGCAATGCCGTGGGCGCGCATCGTATCAGCGGCCGCCTCGAATTGCGCCGCCTCGAACTTCGCCTTACTCACTTGGATGGCGATTTGGCGGTTCTGCTCGGCGCGGGCCAACTCCGCTTGTCCTTCGAGCCCCTGCTGCCACACGCGGTACTTCGGACAGCCCCACGCGAGCCCGACAACGAGAATGAGCACCACGACGAGGCTGCGCCAGAACCAGTAACTGAACGTCTTGAGACCGCGCAGGTCGCGCAATTCGTACTCGGGAACTTCTGGCATGATGCCTCCTCAAAGGTGAGGGCTGGCGGTCGGTCTAGCGTCCACAGGACGCCTCACCGCTGACCGGCTCAAGCCACTCGCGGGCCAGCCCCGAATCAATACGAGTGGCAGGACGCTACCCCTGCAAGCTTCCGCCTTCGCGGGTGCTCGTGCGCGATTGTCGGCAATCTCGGCGTCCGGAGCGCCCCAGCCGCGTTTTTGAGCTTCACCCGTCCATGCCCTGCCGCGCGGTCGAACACGCGTTCCAGTAACAGGATTCGTTCGGCCAGCCGCTGAGTCGGCGCTACGCTCTCAGTGCGATTCGACCGCTGCCACAGGCGGCTAGCAGGCCGGGGGAGTTGCACCCCATCGAACCGCTCCTCCGATACAATCCCTAGCCCCGCTCTGCCGGGGCGACGCAAGGCTACCGCGCAGACAACTCTTGGCGCTGCGCGCCGCCGACCTACATGAAGCCGGGCTCGCCTTCCTTTGGGCCGCGTGCTTCCAAGTGGCATCACCTACCCTTCGGGGACACTGCGCGGACTCAGGCGCCGCGCACCGCCTCACTCACTCCGTGTTGAAAATTGCCTCGTACAACTCTGCCGTGCGCTCGCCCTTCTCGTAGCGCACCTGCAACGGGTCAAGTACGACGCGCAGCCCGAAGATACCCGCCGCGCCAATCTCCGCATACGCTTTCCGCACTTCGCGTAGATGCGCCTCTGCCGCGTCCCAATTCAACTCGCTGCTCATTCCAGAATCTCCCCATCCTCAGAGACTTCCCATGGGTAAATCTCGCGCTCCACGAGCTGCTTCGGAAACTTCTCCAACCCCGCCACCCATTTGGGCGGCTCCTCGGGCAGATAGTCCCCCGTGTTCGGGTCGAGCCTTCTCCCGGTATAAGGGCACACGTTGATATCGAGCCCTAGGGACTTGAAGTAGGGGGCCATCTCGTCCCCGATCACTTGGCCTCCACGAGTTGCGGCAACGGCGCTTCGGTTGTCGTGCCCACGGCAATCAGCCGACCCACCAGCCGATAGGCTGACTGGAAGGCGGCTTCCCGCGTAGCGGGAAAGCGCCTTCCGGCGTAGGCGGCGTAGGCGGCGGTGGCGGCGGTGGCGGCGGCGGAGGCGTCGGCGGCGGCGTCGGCGTCGGCGGCGGCGGTGGCGGCGGAGGCGACGGAGGCGGCGGCGGAGGCGGCGGCGGCGGCGGCGGCGTCGGCGTCGGCGGCGGCGTAGGCGGCGGTGGCGTCGGCGTCGGCGGCGGCGGTGGCGGCGTAGGCGGCGTAGGCGTCGGCGTCGGCGGCGGCGGTGGCGGCGGCGTCGGCGTCGGCGTCGGCGGCGGCGGTGGCGGCGTTCCGAGCAACCTTTCGGGCGGCCTCCGCTGTGGCCTTATCCACCAGCGGCGCACAAGCTCGCAGGTGTGCCGCATGCTGAGACAGTCCCGCCGCATCCAACCACAGCGGCGCGTGCTCACGCACGGCCCAATCGGCGCACAGCCACGCCCGTGTCTGCTCATCCGCTCGTCCTGTCGCCGTGTGGAGCACCTGGACGACGAGCGGCTTCAACCGCTGGCGCTCGGCATCCCCGGGCCGGTCATTCCAGCGGCGCATGAAGGCCGCAATCACGGGCGACACACAGATCGGGTGATCGGAGTGCGCCTCCCCGGCAAGATAGGCGGCGGCCTCCATGGCACACATCCCATTCCCACGGGCATGCGCACCCTGGAGTAAGGTCAACGGCCCCAGAAACGTCGCGTCGCTCATTACTCCCCCTGGCGTGCGGCGAGCACGTCATCAATCTGCTCGCACAGTTGGGCAAACTTCACGGCATCTTTCTTCTTGCACCAATCCCGCACCGCGATCAACTCGTCGCTCGGATGCTCCGACAGGAGTTTCCCTTTCGTCTTGCCGAACGGCATCATCGGAGCACCATCTTTCGCCTTCTCGGCCTTCGGCTCCGTAAAGCCCCCGGGGGGCACTTCCTCAGCTGGCACGACTTCGTAACCGGCGAGTACCATCACCCACGAGAAGGCGATCCGGCAGGCCTTGCTCGTCGCCCTGGTGACCGCCATCGAGCGCCGCGCATAGTCGGCCCGTTCGGCCCACGTCTTTTCATCCATGCCGCACTCCGCCGAGGCCCGAGTCAGGATCGCCCCGTCGCTCATCCGCGCCAGCTCCACGGTCGCGGTGTACGTCCCCGCCTCGTCCCTCGTCACCGAGACTTCGCGGGGCAGACAGCCCAGCATGGCGGCGAGCGTCGTCCACCCTTCGACCCGCACATAGCGCCGGCCGGAGATCGTGTTGTAGAGCTTCTTGGACTCGATCACTCCCGCCAAGGCATTGGCGGCATCCGTCGCCACGGCCACCAACTCGGAGGGCGTGTTGGCTTGAACGACCCCCAAGTTGACCTCGGGGGTGATCGCCACGGGCAGTACCTCAGTCTCCGGCATCAGGTTCCTTTCTCGGAAAGCTTCTGCAAGCACGTCGCGCACATCTCGTCATTCCGCATGCCCGGACGGAGCATCTGCCGCGCCGTCGTCGTCGTGGCTTCCTTCGGGATCACCGCGCCGCACAAGGGCTGCCACGGCACATCCTCACAGGAAATATGCCAACGAGACCAGCTCTTGCCGGAGCGCCAGGCGAGGAACTCCGCCGCAATCGGCGTCGTCACGCGATCTTGACCTTCTTCGGCACCGGGGCATCCTTGAGCAGGGCCAGGAGCTTCTTCGCCATCCGCTCATAACTCTTGGTTCGGGCGTAGGCGGCGGAGGCGGCAGCGGCGGCGGCGGAGGCGGCGGCGTAGGCGGCGGAGGCGACGGAGGCGGCGGCGGAGGCGGCGGCGGAGGCGGCGGCGTAGGCGGCGGAGGCGACGGAGGCGGCGGCGGAGGCGGCGGCGGCGGCGGCGGCGGCGGCGGCGGCGTCGGCGTAGGCGGCGGAGGCGGCGGAACGCCATTCCGTCTCGCTCACCCTACCGCCCTTCACGAGCGTTGCGTACAGGTCCGCCACCCGCTGAATCGCCACCCGCTGGCGGTCGTTCTTCGAGTACTGGATGACGCCCGCACGTTTGGCCACCAGCAGCCAGACCGCAAAGCGCGGCCAAACGAGCGAGAGGTCAGCCCCAACCCGAATCGCCGACAGGAATGCACTCGGCCATTGGGACGCCCGTCCGTTGCCCATGCCCTCGAAGATGCGATCCTCCAGTCGGGCCAAGAGGCGTGGGATGCCCAGTTCCGTCTCGTAGAGTGCGTGGGGCTGATCCGCCGTTTCCACGGTGCAGCCCACCGCGCAGCCTTTCCCGTTCGCCCAATAGACGCCGTGAATGAGGCGGTCTGCGCGCTGATGCGCTCGGACCCGCGCCAGATACTTCGCTTTCACCTTCGGGTCACCGTGAAACGCGATCATGTCGTCCTCCGGGGCTCGCCGGTGCCCTTGCACTCGGGGCAGATGATATCGTCGCTCAACTGGCCGCTCCCGCCGCACAGGCTGCACGGGGAACAGATCGGGCAACCGTCTTGGCGGCAGTATTCGCCATCATCGCCACAGCGGGCGCGTTTCAGGTCGTGCAGCATTTCGCGGGCTTCGTCCCATGCACCGTCAAACACGGACGGTCTCCACGGAACGGGCCGCAGTCAATGTGCGCCGGGCTTGGTTGGCGAGGATGCGGGTGCGGATCGCGGCGCCAACCCGTAGCGCACCAAACCGTCGGCTGAGCGCATCGAAGCGTCGTGCCACCCCGTGCACCGCTCCGTCCATTGCCTCAGGCGGCCAACCCCGCAAGAATAGCCCGCCGTCGCTCGCAACGACGACGAGGCACCGATTCATGGAAAAGATCGCCCCCTCAGGCCACGGAACAAGTTCTTCTGTAAGCACTCTCTCTTCTAGTTCGGGCGTCAGCGTGGACAGGAAGTGACCGATCATTTGACCCTCCGCTTGAAGTTCTTCAAGTCTGCATTCTCGTCCCGCCGGTCCAGCCAGTTCTCGATCAGCACGCTCAGCCCCACGATGAGGGAGCCAATCAGAATGAACGCGATGAGGACGCGCACCGACGCGGTGTCAGGATGCATCAGCGCCATGTCCGATGCTTTTCGGCAACGTGCTCCAAGCCGTCGTACTCAGCGATTTCATAGTCAACGTCATCGGGGATTTCGACGATGCTGAGTTTGGCGCACTTCCCGCTCGCGCCCTGCCGATGCTCCCCGCCCAATTCCTCCACGACTTGCACCAAGAGGGGGTCATGGCGCACCCAATCACGACCGTCCAACTGGTGGCGCGAGTATTCCTCGTTCCACGCTTTGCGCTGCTCGTCGGTCGCGGCCCGCCATTCTTCCTTTGTATAGCGCACGCAAATTGTGCGTTCAGCGTCGGGCACGTCAAAGGCGAACCACATGAAGTCGCTATCGGCTTCCTCAACCGTGATGCGCTCGTAACGGTCAAAGTCGGGACGGTTGTCAGCGGTGCGCGCGTTGCGATAGAAATAGCACTTGCGTCCCTGCAATTCCGCCAAACGCTGGACGGCGCGCGGGGACAGCGAGAAACCCCCATAGCACGAGTTGATGACGACCTTCACAGGGCTCCCTTCGTGCGGAGTTCCGCATCCGTATGCGCCGCCCGCAACAGTTCCTCCCGGTCGAGCAGCCGCAAGCCTTCCTCCAGCCGCTCAATGACGCCGATCAACTCCAGGCTCGTCATATCGGGGGGATTGTCCCGCACGCCGTAGCAGATTTGCAGGGCGTTCCGAATGTGGTCCCGCACGGGTTCGTTGGGGGGCCAACGCTGCCCCGAAGGCGTCAACAACGCGTTGTGGGCCTCGTGGCGGGTCATACAGCCCCCTGCGAAGGGCGCAGGTGCTTGGCGCGCCAGTCCGCCCATCGATGGCTGTCTGCGACAAACCGCTGGTGAGGGCGCTTCGGCTGGAAAGTCTTGCCGCACCCGCAGGCGCAGGTGCGTTTGGTGGTCGGGGTCTTGCGGGTCGGTTTCACGTCCCCAACTTGCACGCGTGAACACGCGTTGTCAATATGCCAAATGTTGCAGTCTCAGCGCGGCGTCGCGGCGGTAATCAAGCTGTCGAGCAGTCGGGCTTTCTGCAAGACGAGCCGAGTTCTGGCCTCAGCCCCGAGATAGAGCGCGACGGCAAACAGGCAAAACGCAATGCAGAAGATTGCACTCAGACGGGCAATCAAGCGCGTGCGGCGATGATGCTGGCGCGCCACCCCCGGACTGAGCATGAAGGGCAACGCCCGGACGCCCCTTCGATGCCGCGCCGCCGAGATGACCAGCGGCCTTACGGCCAGGGCGACCTCACGACTTGACACCCGACAAGGATCGCGCCCCCCCAGGCCGCTTTCGAGCCTGCGGCGACCCCGAGACCCATCGTGACCCCACAGGGATGGTTTCGCACCCGCAACTGTGCCGTCAGCCGGCGAGCGAGACTATCGGCTTCCGCTTCCGCTGATTGCGCCCGCTGCTGACAGGCTCGGAGGGCAAGCCCACAACTGGCGAGCCCGGAGGAGTCGTGGATAGCGATCTCCCGCAAGACTTCCACGGTATCCACCCGCTGGCCCGTCGCCAAGAGATGCCGCAAGGAATCCCCGAGGGTGCGCTGGACAGTCATGGCCTGGGAGGCGCGCTGCTCGACGACGAGGTACTTCTGGCGCATCCGCACCAGGGCGGGGTGGAGGGCCAGTTGGGCCTTCGAGCTTTCGGTGATGAGCTGATCTTGCTGCGAGAAGTAGGCGTCAATCCGTCCGAAGATGTAGAACAGGAGCGCCGCGACGATGGCCCCAGCCACTAAGTAGGAGGCGAGCCGCGCGGGGAGCTTCACGAAACGGGAACCACGCGCCACATCAGACTCGGCGGGGGCGCGCACGCCGTGGTGTCATACTTCTCCACGATAATGGGCAGCGGATTCGCTGCGGCGTTCTGCTGCGGCGCGACGAACCCTTGGAACGTCTGAATCTCCTGACCGCAATGGGGGCACCGCATAGTGTTATCCCTCCCTCAAATACGAGTTTTCTAAACGCCAACCCATCCGACTGTCGAGATACCGACTTTCGCGTAGTACCAACTCAAGCCCGTGGCCGTCGCGCCCTGTTGCCCGTTATTCCCGATGGCGAAGTCGGCCAACGCCAAGGGATGTACCCCGAAGCTATACCCTGCCGCGTAGAAGCTCGCCAGCGTCCAATCGGCCCGACCGCCGAAGGAGAGGTTCCCGGACTGGCCATAGTCCTGCTGCTGGAAGTCGGCATCCCCGTAGAGCAGGGTGCCGTTCAGGTCGTACACGCGCTTATGAACCTGAATGTGCGTGCCGTCTATCCAATGGACCCCATCCTCCAGGCGATACCAGATGCCATTCTGGAGCCGGTCCCTCAGGGACCAGTGCCCCACGGGATAGTTGGCGTTCTGCGGGGGACTAATCGGCACGCCATAGCAGCTCGTGATATACCGCCACGACGTGGGCCCGCCCATCTTCCGCAGGAAGGTGAGGTTGTCGTACTGGTAGAAGTTACAGGTCGTGCAATGGTCTCCGGCCCCTGACGTATCATCCGTGCGGAAGTAGTAGCGCACCCAGAAGTCCTGCCCGGGGGCCAGAATCCCCGCCTTCTGGAGATTCACCGCGTAGCCCGGCGGGTCGCCCGCTTGCTTCACCTGCAACGCATTGGCGCCTCCCGGCCCGAAGCCGGGAAGAACGTGGGCGAGGATGACCCCCGAGCCGTTGTTGAACTCGTCGTAGGTATCCCAGGTATCCTTGACGACCCCGGAGGCCCAATCGGACGAGAAGATGAGCGGCGGCGTCCCAGACGGCGGGGGCGCTGGAGGAGGTGCAGGAGGCGGCACAGCTTCGAGGGCCACGACCCGCGCCGTGAGAAGCTGCAGCGCGGACTCGACGCTCGTCAACCGGGTCTCATCGCCCGCCACTTGCGCTTGCAAGGCCGTGACGCTGGTCTTGAGCGCGGTGAACTCGGCATTGGTCGGGACAGTCACGCTCATGTCATCCCTCCCATTGCGTCCCGCAGCAATTCGAGCCTTCGAATCCACCCGGTGAAGAACTTGAGCATCGGGGGCTTGTTCTGGACGAGGCTCCGATAATAGGCGATCCGCCGCCAGAGGTAATCGTCGGGGTCGGGGTACTGACTCAGCCACTCCTTCGCCCGGGAGACCCCGCAGTTCACGGCGGAGTCGAACACGACGAGCGCCATGCCGGGAGTCAATAGGTCACACCCCGCCGCGAGAAAGTAATCGCGCTTATAGATCGCAACCGCTCCCTCTTGCGTGAGGTGGCGAATGTCGAGATCGGGATAGGCCCGTTTCGAGATGCCGAAGTTGGTCTCTCCGCCCGGGTCAACCGCATCGGCGCTGTACCCTCCTTCGCGCTCCAAGACGAACCGCACCGCTTGGTCGAAACTCATGCATCCTTCTTGGTGAACGCCCCAGCAATGGCGCCAATCGCTTCTGGGATGGCCTTGAGGTAGGTCACCATCAAGTCTTTGCTGGCAATGAAGCCTCCGAAGGCGGCGACGGCAATGGCCGCTTGCCACGGGAAGCCCAGAAACTTGGGCAGGAAGAACGCACCCACGAACACCAGACCCCCGATCACCGTATGGAGGGCTTGGCGCTTGCGCTTACCCGGAGGCACCCGCTCGCGCCGCGTCTGAATCGCCGGGAGTGTGGCGAGGCTAGCTCGGAGTGTCACGCCGTTTCCTCCGTTCCTCGATGACCTGCGTCAACTCGTGCAACTCCCCGGACAGTGCCGCCATGCGATTCGCTAGGTCGTGACTCCGCTCCCGCAGCATCTTGACCTCGCTGATAATCCCCCCCTGGCCTTCAATCCCTAAGAGGGCTTGGCGGAGTTGGTCTACCATGCGGGATTGCTTGTAGAGATACCCAATCGCCGCGACCAAGAGGGCGGTATTGAGGACGCTCCAGTTAATGTCCGGCATAGACTCGGGGGCGGAGGGCCGCGCCGCAGAACAGGACGAGACTGACCACGCGCACGGCTTGATAGAGACTCCACGTCCCCCACATTGGCCAGAGGGCAAAGAGCACCCACGGGAGGAGATTGACCCCAAAGGCAACATGGAGCGCGGGTTTCATAGGGCTGGTCGTGTGCCAAGTCATCCCGACAATGGCGATCCCCGCGGCGACGTGGAGCATGAGTTGTGGCGCCGTGGTGCCTTCGATGGAGAGCGACACCAACGCCACCCCGAGCAAGACCATCGTCACAAAGGCCACCTCCTCCCGGGGCTGAAAGACGGCTCCAATCATCGCCGCTTGCGTCACGGGATAGATGGCGGTGACGAGCCACGGATGGCCGATGACATGGGTGACCGTATCAGCCAGCCAGGAGACCCCGAACGCGCCGGCGACCCACCACCATTCGGCCCCTCGACGTTCTCCGCGAGCGGCGAGGAGTGCGAGCCAGAGCACCGGCAAGAGACCGACCTGGTGCGCGACCTCCGGCAAAATCTGATGCATCTATCGGCAGACAGGGGGGCAGGGATGGGACTCGTTGAGCGGCTTCAACGCCGCGGCCTCCCCCGGGGCGATGACATGCAGCAGGATGCCGTCGCCGTCGGGGTGGACTTCCAGCACTGCGTCCGGCCCCGCCGCATTGAGTTGCGCGGTCAAGTCGATGACCGTCTGTCCCTGGAACCACCAGTACCTCGGCATATTACGCGACCTCCGCTTTCTTCATCGGATGAGACTGCCGCAGCTCCTCAAACATCTGTACATGCGTGCGATGGAGGAGCAGGTTCGATTCATGGGTGGTCAAGATGGCCGACGTTAATTCCTGCTGGACTTTGGTATAGGCCCCGAAGCTCTTGACGAACTTCAAGAAGGCCCAGATCACGGCCCCTTGCAAGAGAATGGCGGCGGCGGCGATCAAACTGATGAGCAGGATCATGGGCGGCTCTTTCGCGGGGTGCCTTCCAGAATGAGAATCCGGGCGGTCAGGTTCGCCAGCACATCGGTGACATGCTTCAAGCCCTGCACCAGCTCGGCGGTGGCCTGGCGCAGGGATTCCACCGCCCCGCCCATCTTGAGGAGACCCCATATGAGCCCCCCTAAGAGGGCGAGTTGGACGAGGGCGTTCAGCAGACGGAGGGTGTTCATGCGAGCACTCGGTAGAGCAGGGCCACCACCACCGCGAGGAGGCCGCCCGCCAGATCAGCGCCCAAGTCCAAGACGCCGAAGCCGAACCCCGGGCGGCCCAAGAGGGGCCCAAAGGTCGTACCCTCGCGGTAGCAGACGTTCGGGTTGCGGGCGGTGTCTACTTGGCCCAACTCGAAGGCTCCGCCGACAAAGAGAACGACCGCGAGGGAGCCGAGCGGGGATGCCCCGGCCAAGAGGCTTGCCAAGCCGAGGACGAATCCCCCCATGAAATGCTCGATCTTATCCGTGGAGCGCCAGTTCGTATCTGGATCGAGTATAGTCACTTAGCCCCCCTTTGGGTTCCGTTTGGGCTTGCGTGAAAGATGCAACTTTTCCATCTTCTACGCTATGAAACGACTCTGGCTGGTGGGCCTCCTGGCCCTCACCATGATCCCGAGAGCCCACGCCCAAAGCTTCGACACAGCAGACAAGGTGCTCTTGGTCGGCTCATCCTTGGCCATCTTCGGTGACTGGTCAACGACCATGAACGGCATCCAAGGACCGGGGCGCGAAGCCAATCCGATCACCCGCGCCTTTGTCGGTGAGCAGCCGTCTCGCAGCGCCCTCAACAAATACTTCGGGGCGAGCCTACTTGCGAATGTCGTGATTGCTCGCTGCCTCCCCTCCAAGCTGCGGAAAATCTGGCTCGGCGGAGGATTCGTTCTTCGCCTAAGCGCCATTGAAGGCAATCTCGCCCAAGGCTTGCAGTTCACGCTCAAGTTCTAGTAGCCCCGCACATAGGATGGCATGGTGTAGGTAATATCGGCCCCCCGCGCGTCGGTATTGGCGATGCTCTTTGTCGTCTGCTTCATCTGGACAAAAATGCTGTAATTGAACTCCGTCGTGACCGTATGGCTCATGCTCGTTGTGCGTGCAACTGTACCGGTCGTGGCGATCGTCATACTCGCAAGATTGATAGCCGATGAATTGCTTTTGCGCACGCGAACGATGTCGCACTTAAGGAGGTCGGCGGTACTCGCATAGAAGCCCCGGAAAATCACAGCCGTCAGCGCGACTCCAGGCGGAAACAGAAGGGGAGCATGAAAACTAAAGTTGACGCCTGTGGTCAATGACCGAAACAGCGTTTCCACCTTCGAATAACTGCCGGTGGTCCGGGGCGTGAATTGCGACGGCGCGACATTAAGGATCTTTGTCACCTTCGCCGTTGTGACTTCCGTGCCCACCTTGGCCGTCTTGCCGCTAGAGATCCAGAGGTCGCTTCCCGCCGGTATTTCAATGTTCCCCTTGTAGGTGACCACGGGCGCAATCCGCCGCTGCACTTCGGCCTTCATCTCGGGTTTGGCTAAGACGACTGCTGTAAAGGGCCCCGCGCTATAGCCCGGCCCCGCTGGATGCCGCGCCCGACAGTAATACGTCTTAGTCGAATTGGGGAAGGCGGCATGGAAGCGCACTGGCCCGGCGCTCGTTGGTGGCAGAATGACCGACGCCCAGAGACTCGAAGCGGTCGAGTTGGCGGTGGCCGTCTGGAACTCCACCGGCAAGCCCCGGACGGTACTCGGGTACGCCTCAAAGGTCAGCCCCGCGACTTGAGGCCGCCCGATCGTCGCAATGAACATCGTGCTCGGCAGGCCCATTATTTCGCACTCACGATCACTAAGCCCTTGAGGCTCGGCGCGGCGGTAAAGCTGGTCGTCGTGGTAAAGGTCACGGTGGCTTGGGCACTTCGCCCGCCCCAATCGTCCTTGTGCCACACGGCGGCTTTGTGCCCGTCGTTGCTGTTCAAGCCGATCAGGGAAAACCGGGTCGTCTGGGGCGGCGTCCAGCCCACATAATTGGTCGAGGTCAACGTGGCGGTCGAGGTCGCATCCACCAGGACTTCCGTGCCGTACATCGAAGAACCGTTCGTCCACTTCAAGATGGCTGTTCCTGCGGTCAGAGTCCCCGCCGTCAAGGCGGATGGCGCTCCGATGCTCGCGGTCACCGCCGACACATTCGCCGTACTCCAGGCCGAGCCGATGCGGTTGGACTTGGACGCCCGGACGCGCCCAAAGTATTTGCGCTTGGAGGCGTGGGGCCCGGAGCGCCAGACCAAGCCCGTGGAGCTGCCGACGGCGGCCGTGAACCACCGGGGGCTACTGGACGCCGGTGGGGACGCCGCGCCCGTGGAAGACGAGGCGGCGAGTTGCGCTTCGTAGCGACTCCCCGCCGTCAAGCTCGCGACCGTGCCTTTCAATGTGTGGCGGCTTGATTGGCTGGAGAGGGCCAAGGTCAAGGTCGGGGCGGAGAGGGGGTTCAGGTTCGAGCCTACATCCAACAGTCGGAAGCCCCGGCCTAACGGCGTCACATCCCGCCGCACGATCTGCATAACGCGGGTGGAACCTCTCGCCGCGACGCCCGCATTGGGGAACGTCGCCAAGCGGACTTTGACAAACGCCCCCGGTAACAAGGCGCCGTTCGTCGTGGCGTCCACGGAGGACGTGCATTGCAGTTCGCTATAGACTGGCCCATCCCCGTAGCGGTGGAAAATCCCCTGCGCCAGCCGTCCGAAGATCGCTTGGCCCCAGACGGGATAGCCGCCGGTGGAGAATTGGACGTTCAGGCCGGGGACGTTCAACGCCCGGAAGGTCAGCTCCCGCCGCCCGAAGTAGGTCAAGGTATCCCAGGTGTTCAGGACGGTCAGCGTGGTGGGTCGGGGCAGGAAGCTCAGACTGTCCCCAGGGAACCACCGGAACGTATTGACGTACTGCGGATAGCTGTACCGGATGGCGTTGACGATCTCGCCGGAGGGGTGTTCCCAGGTTGGATGCGCCCCGATGATGTTGGTCGAGGTGATGGCCGCGAGTCCCGCGACGTTCAGTTGCGTGGAGGTCGGGAGCCACATCCGCTGCGGAGCGACCTTCCCCGAAGAATCCACGACCGGAGCGACGTTGTAGGGGCCGTAGACCCGACTATCCAGGAAGTCCGCCATCCCTTCCGCGGCGGTCGCGCGATACCATACCCGTCCCATCGAGGGGTCATCCTCCAGCCGGTCAAACGCTGCCGTCGAGAACCGCACGGTCAAGCTCGTCGTGGCGCTATGGGTGCCTTGATAGATTTGCTTGACCAGCGTAAAGGGATGGAGCCCCGTCGAGCCCCCGATCAGTTGCGGCAGGTTCTCAGTTGGCTCATGGGTCGGGGCGTAGAGATACCCGATCACATCCGTATCGAGACTTGGGGTTGAGGCCGTCCAGACGAGCCAGACGTAGAGCTTTTCTTGGGGGGTGTCGCGGGTGCCATCCGTCCCCAAGGCCGGGTCCGTCCACCAGCCCAAGAGTGACGCCGTGGGATAGTTCGGCCGGCGGGCCAAGGGCAGCCCGACTTCCCCGAAGGCGGCGATCTCGTAGTCCGTCGCGGTCGTCGTGTTCTTGAACCGCAGCGTGCGGAAGTTCCCCGCCGCGACCGAGGTATTCCCCGGAATCGCTCCCAGCTTCACGTCGTCCACGATCAGTTGGATGATGCTGGGGTTCGTCGGAATGGGGGGCGCGCCGTCATAGCGGAGGCAGACGAGATTCCCCGTCTTTTGGATGCAGCGCCAGCGCACCTGCTGGACCGGAGGCACCCCTTGGAAGTTCGCCACGTTCCCATAGGGGACGATGCTGAAGGACGTGACCTTGCTGAAGATCGTCGTCTGCCGCTCGATCCACCGCTCATCCGAGATGTCCAAGTCGTAAGAGGCCACATCCGGGGCTAAGGCTATATCCGTAATCCGTCCGACCGTCACGCTGGAGAAGTTCGAGGTCGCGGTGGAGTTCAAGCTGGCGCGGAGTCTCGCCAGCCGTCCCAAGAGATGGAGTCGCCCCGAGGAGTCCGCGAGCTTCGCGGTGAAGGTCGAGCCCACGTCTATGATGGAGCAGCGCCAGGGGTTCGATTCGACTTGACACTCGGCGGCCCGGACGATTTGCCCTCCCACGACTGGTGGCACGCGGAAGTAGGAGGAGCCGAGGGTGTAGGAAATCGTCCCGGTGGTCGAGGTCACGCCTCTCGCATACACATCTAATTTCCATCTGCGGGAGGCCATTTAGTCCGTCCCCGCCCAGACGCGCATTTCCTGCATCGTATGCACCCCGGCGACGATCTTCACGTCGCGGAGCGCGACGAATCCGACGCCACTAGCCCCCACGCTATTGAACCATATTGTGGCGGTTCCCCAATAGGACGACATACTGAGCGTAGCGGAGGTCGCCGTCGTCGTCTCGGCAGCGCCCGCAACGGATTGCCCAAGTAGAACGCTGCCGTTCGCATTTAGCACCCCCCGCAGTTCGACTAGACTTCCATAACTCGGCGCGGCGGCGAGCGTGGCGGTCTGCGATGAGGTGTCATTGCCGTGGGTGATTTGGTAGAAGGAGCCATTGGAACTAATGAACAGCCGTCCTAGGGTCGTAGCCGTGTTCCCAATATGGATGACACGGCTCAAGTTGGCCTGCACACTTCCGAGTTCCACGAACCGGATATAGACCGTCATGGCCTGTGGCCGAGCCGTGAACGGAAACGAGAGTTGGTCGCGCACCCGCTGGACAGCGGCCGCCGCAGTCTTGATGTAGGACGAGGGAAAGAGGGGCATCTATTCGACCTGCGCCGCAAAGACGTACATATTGCCCTTCCCCGAGAATCCCGCCCCCGTCGTGCCTGCCGCAGGAATCCAGTCTAGCAGATAATTGCCAGTCGTCAGATTACCCGTTGAACGTTGCTGTATCCGCCACCACCCGCCGCGCCACTTCTCGGGGACGCCGATGGCCACGCCCGTCTCCACGGTCAGCACGGGTTTATCACTCGACCATTTGATGCCGATACCAATTCGCTGGGTGCCAGCCGTCGTCAAGAGGCGCAGCACTCCCCTGCTATTCGGCGTCAGCACCGTCGTTGAGGTCGTCCCCCGTCGTATAAAACCACTCAATACCCGTATGGTGCTCGGGGCGGTGATATTGATGGTCTCTCGTGCCGTGCCTCCATTGGCGGTCGTGTTGTCATTGATAAGGGCCGCGCCGGTGCCCCCTCGCGGATCGGCTTGGCCTGTCGTCGCTATCAGGCCGCCAATTTTTGTCCACGTCGCGCTCCCCAGATTCTCGGATTGCAGGGCAAAGTTCGTCCGCTGCTCCTCCAGCAACAGCGTCGGAAAGGTTCTCGGCCCCTTACTCGACGCCGTGCTCATCCAATGCGTGCGTGCGGCCGCCGCGGCCCCCGTGGAAAGCGTCCCATACCCTCCTCCACCCGCTAAGGCGGCATAGCTCGCCACGCCCGCGCGGCTGAAGGTCGCTTCCTCCATCCGTCCCCCGGCTCGCCAGCTAAACAGCAAGTCCTTCTTCCACGTATCCGCAAAGGGCGTCCGGTCAGTCTTTCTCAGGCGGATTTCCACTTCGAGCAAGCCGAAGTCCACCCCCGCATCGGCATCCATCCCCAACGCCGTGGGAGACAACGGGGCGATGAGATAGCAGGCATACCGTCGGTCGGCATCCCCGAGATTGGGGACATAGGTCACCGTTCGGAGCTTGCTCCCGGCTTTGATGAAGTCCATGAGCCCCTGCGCATCGTCGGCATACCGGACCTTCCCGACTAACTCATCGGCTCCTTCGCCCACGGTGAAGATTTGCCGCTGGGACTGGTCAAGCGATTCCGCCACGAACACACTCTGCTGGTGCGCGGGCCGGAGTTCGCGCAACGGCTCTCGGAGGAGGAGGACGCGTTCCGTCGTCTGATCGTCGCTATCTACCCAGAGCAAGGCGGCCGATCCGCGAAAGACGCCCATTTACCCTCGGAACCCTTGCTGCGTGGCGACGAGTTGCGTTTCCCTGAACGCTTGCTGCCACGCGGGGTCGCGGCTCAAGGCAAAGACCGTCAAGGGCTGCAACCCGCTCATGTTCATGTTCATCTGCATGGTGGCCGGGCCGACAAGTCGCGCCGCTCCTTCGCCGCTGATCGCATGCCCACCACCCATGACACCGGTGTGGAAGATGCCGCCCAAGAATTGCCCAATGGCGAAATCAATCAGCGTCAGGAACACGCGCTTCAAGATTTCCTGCATGGACATCATGCCGTCCATGATGCCCATGATGAGCTGGCGTCCTGCCGAGACGCCCAACTCCCGGAGGGGCTTGGTGGCATCCTCCACTTGGCCCTTCAACCCCTTGGCGAACTTCGTGCCCCCCAACGATTCGGTGCTCATCAACTTCTCGATGTCTTTTTCCTTCAGCACATTCAAGGCATCCACCGAATGCCGAATAGATTCCTCAGCGGCTTGCCAGTCCAAGGCAATGTTCTCGGACTTGTTGCCGATGAAGTCCAGCCGCCTTGCTTCCTCATTCCGTTGATGCAGGATGCGCTCTAGGGCGTCCTGCTGCGTCTGAATGGCGGCGTTCAATCGTCCTTGGGCGCGCACGAGGTCGTTCTGCAAGCCGGTGATTTGGGCCTTGATCCGCTCGGCATCCGCCGCGCGACCTTGAGGGAAGGCAATGTCGAGTGCGGTGCTAATATTGCCGATATCGGGCGTCACGGGTCGTTGCAATGCCGCCAGCCGCGCTTGGGCGTCCGCCAATGCGCTGGTGATCCGCATGATTTCGGCCCGCGCCGCCCCAATGGGACCGATAGCCGTCAGCGTCTTGAGGAGTTGTTCGGTTTGCTTCGCCGCCTCACGGGATTCCGCCCCCAAGGCATGAATGGCCGCGCCAATCGCCGCGACCCCAGCCGCAATCGCAATCAGCACGGTCGAGCCACCGCCGAACAAGAGCAAGCCGCTGGAGAGGTGGGCCAACGGCCCGGCGGTCCCCGTCGCTTCGGCGGCCAACGCCACCATCGCTCCCCGCACCATGTGCATCCCGCGACCGGCATCCGCGCCCGTGCGCGTGAAGCCCTGCAAGGAGCCTTGGGCCTGCTGCATCCCGGCTTGAAAGCCGGAGGCATCGGCCACGAGTCTGGCGCGTACCTGCTCCAGCTCCACTAGCCCGCCTTCTTTCGTTCGGCTTGAGCCTTCGCAAACTCGTCAATCGCCGCCGCACTCGCTGCGCCGGGGTCTAAGAGCGCGTCCACTTCTTTCGTCTCCGCCGAGGTGAGCAAGTCTTTTGGTTGTATCGTGTGCCCCTCCTTGGCCCACGGTTGGAGGAGATAGGCCACGGCCCACGCGGTGCGTTCCCACGCCCGCTGATCCCGCCAGCGATAGCCATCCAGTTGCAGGGCCAGCTCGCGGGGCGTCATGCGCCAGAATTGCTCGGGAGTTAGGGCGAGCGGGCCGTAGGCGAGGCGCTGGGTGGCTCGCCAGTCCCAGCGCCCGGCGGAGGGACGGGCGGGCTCTCCTTGGTCGCCTCGGGAAAGGCCAACCGCAAGGCTTCGCCCACCTTCTCGGTGACGTGGACGAAGTTCCCGCCATCGACCCAGCGGCCCACGTCCGCGACCGAGGGCGGTGGCTCGGCGCTTTGCAACATCGCCCAAAGAAGGAGCCGCAGGCGCTTGGCCGAAAAAGTGCCCGTCTGGAGATGGGCCACGATCTCCTCAATGGGGAAGCCCCGATCCTCTAGCTCGGCCATGGCCGTCAGGTCAAGGCGCATGGCCAACTCATGGCCGTTGAGCTGGCAATAGACCGCCTTGATCGCCATTAGGCCGTCCGCGCCAAGGCTGCCGTCCCAATCCCCGCAATCGTGCCCGTCACCGCGCCGTCCGTGGGGTGCTTCACGTCGAACATCGTGATCCGGGTCTTGCCCTGATACTTCTTCGCCGTCACCGTCGTCGTCTGTTGGAACGTGATGTTCACGGTGATCGGGTTGACTCCCAGAACGTGTTGCCGCAAGGCACCCTGTCCTGCCCCGGTCGAGAGGTAGTTCACGTCGCCCGACCACCGCCACGTTGCAATCCCTGAGAGGTTCTCATGGAAGCCTGAGGAGTCGTGATTGGTGACGTTGATCTCTGCCCGCTCCACCGTCAGGGTATAGTCCGTGATCTCGGCCCAGAGCGTTTGCGAGGTCGAGGCCGTGGACGCTGCGGCGGTCGAGGAGCGGATATAGGCTTTGCGGCCCGTGACGGATGCAGTCGGCATACGACCCTCTTAGGTGCGAGACCGAAGGGCGGTGAAGTTCATCACCACGCTCGGTCGGTTGTTTTCATCCTGGCCCAAACTCACCGGCTCTCCCTGCGCCACGACATGCACATAGTAACGTCCTGACAGACTGGCGTTCCCGATCTCCAACGCCGTCCGCGCCGCGGCGCTTTTCGTCCGCGCCGTCGAATACCCGAAGGCATCGCCCCGGACGCGCACTTGAAAGGTCGGGCGGTCAATCAAGGCCGACTCATGCCCGTCATTCGGAAAGCCGCCCGTCTCAAAGAGCGCAATCACCTTGTCTGGCGTCGGGGGTAGAAAGCCCTTCGCCAGAAACCAGGAGGCGGTCGAGGCCGTGGACGCGACGCCTTGGCCCGTTAAGCGGGTGCCGATTTCGTCAAGGAGCAAAGAGCGGTTGCCCCCAGTTCACATCCCGTCCGGCCAAGACATTCCGTTCCACGTTCGCCAGCCGTTGAATGCTTTGGCGGATCGCTTCCTGCGCCCGGAAGGCTAAGACCGCCGGCATCCCCTGGAGCCGCGCTTTCAACGGCACTTCGAGGTACTTGGCCTGCCCGACCGTGTGCCGTTTGGTCAAATCCTCATGGACGATGACGGCATACGGAGCCGCTGGCCCGCCAAAGCCGAGCGTCACGCTTACCTGCGATGAAGCGATGATCGGCGGTTCCACAAAGCCCGAAGCCCGTAGAGCACCTGTGTCTACTGGCACATAGTCCGTCTTACTAAGCGTGAGAATCGTTTCCGCCTCCTGAAACAAGCTCGCCCCGACGGTGGGCACGACGCTCTCCGATGCCGCTTGGAGTTGGCGGCTCACCGTGCGAAGGCCCGTCCATTGAATGTCCATTCAGCCCCGGAGCCGTAAGCGCGTGTGATGGCCGCCCTGGTCATCGGGGAAGCGCCCAATCTCTTGAATCTGATAGGTGCTCCCCAAGTAGGTGATCTTGTCCTCCGGCTGAATACTCGCGGTCGTCGCGAGCCAGGCCGTATGCGTCACCACCACCTCCATGCCTTGCGCGTTCTGAATCAGCAAGGGGCTCTGCACGACGCGCGCCCGGTAGCTGCTCACCGCTGTCGAGAAACTCGGGCCGCCATAGCCGTCGTTCGCCCGCTTCGTGAACGCATTCCGCGTCACCGTCGCAGGCATCAAATCGAGGAAGCCGGTTTCAAAGCTCATGTGCTACTCGTTGTCCCCGCTACCGAGACATTCGGAATCAAGGGGTTCTGGAACAGCGTCCGGGTAAACGCCGGAGGCACCCGGTCGGTATTCTGTTCCGCCGTTTCTTTGTCGCTGATGCTGATCCCTCCCGCATAGTTCGTGACATGGGCGTCGGCATGGGCCTTATAGTCCATCGCCACCTCGCGCCAGCTCTTGCCGAACCCGCTAATCGCCAAGTCCCCCACCTGCTTCGATTCCGCTGTCCGAGCCGCAAGCCCTTGCGCGGCCGAGGCTGCGGCTCGCCAGACGTTGTTCCCATGATGCGTCAGGAAGAAGCTGATCTCCGCATCATTGAACAGCGCCGTCCCGGACGATACGTCCTTTAACAACAAACGGACCACATCGCGGCGGCCCGTTGACGTTGCGGTGCTCGGTGCCCCGCCATAGGTGAAACTCATCCGGGCCTCACGGGATAGCCACTAACTCGATTCTGAGCTTCCGGTTCGCCGCGGTCGTGAGCGCCGAGACCACGAACTTCACATACTGGGCCGGGAGATTCCCCGTCGAGACCTTGAGCTTGCCGACCGAGGTCTGAGTGTAGGCGATCAACGTTGAGGGCGTGTAGGCCCCGATCGCCCCCACGGCGGCCCCCGTCGTGTTCTTGGTGCTCAAACTGCCCCGGAGACTCACGGTAAAGTTGCTCGTCCCGATGCTCGTCCCCCGGACACACCGCAGGCCGAACCGCGAATAGCTCGCCCCCAGGCCCTGCCAGGAACCACTCGACGCCGCCGCGACGCCGGTCGAGAGGACGATGGTGCGGATGCCCGTTTCGACGAGTTGCATCAGCCGCTTCCCAACGCCGGATAGTCCGGCAAGACCATCCCCGCAATCCGATTAGTCGGGGGCTTCCCATCGGACGGCTGGGGGTCACTCACGACCGCGCCCGGAAACCGCGCCACGTCTTGTGTGGGGCCGTCGCCGGGGAAGTAGTTCCGCAGGAGCCATTCGGTGTTGTTCAAGGCTCCGCGAATCTCATGCAAAGCCCGTTTGGCATCCTCCAACTGCTGGCTCAAGACTTCTTCCTTCTGCTCGAAGTCCTGGCCTTGCGCGATCCACGGCGGGCGCTTGTCCTCGGCAATCGCGGTGAGATCGAGGTTCCGCATGGCGAACAGGCCCCCTTGGACCCCAAAGAGGTTTTTCTTGATGCTCTCATACGTCGCCACGGTCCCGGCTTCCTGCTGCTTCAACTGCTCCAAGCGATCCGTGAGCTTCCGGCGGACGGGCGTGATGTTGTCCTTCCCGTAGAGGAAGCCGCACTTGCAAATCTCCGACTCGATGGGGATGTAGAACTGGACCCCGTGCCCATCCGCCCAGCCCACGAAATATTCCACGGAGGGCCGCTGATGGGCGTACTCGGACTGGCCATGCACCCCGTCCAAAGCCATGTCCACGCCCCAAATGCCAATCTCCTCGAACCCATCCAACAGGGCTTTGGCGATCATCCAACTGATCGTGTTGTTGAAGTAGGCCCGGGGAAAGAGCTTCAACACGTCCTCGATGGGATACCGCTGCGCCCGGGGCACCTCAGGCAGCGGCTCGAACATCCAGACGGGGCACTTGGCGTTCTTGAGCCACTCCCCATGCTTGGGGTCGCGCGCCCCCTCGGGAATCATCCCGTGATCGTTCCGATGCACCTGGAACCACTGGACGCGCTCCCACTCGTCCCCCTTGAGGAGATGCTCGTTGTATTGCGGCATGACCTCGTAGAGATCGTTCAGGCCCCAGATTTCCCACGCATCATCGAGCCAAGGCGCGAGACACTGATGCGCCGTATAGCCGACGATGGCGACTTTCTTCCGTTCGCCGCGCATTAGACGAGCGCCACCGTGTTGATGGTGGGATTGAGCAGCACGTTCACCGTGCGCTGGGTGCCCGCCGCCGCCGCCGCCGCTGAGGTCAAAGCAATCCCGAGAATCTGATTGTTCACCGTGGTCGTGCGGACCGTGCCCCCGAGATTGCTGGCCGTCGAGGCCGCTCCCGAACTCGCCCGCACCCAATCGCCAATGGCGACCGCGCGGGTGGAGACTTGAATGGCGACCTTGCCGAACCATTGGACGGGAATCTTCTTGCCTCCGCCGGTCGCGGCGGCTAAGGCCACCCCCACCACGGCCCGACCTGAGGTGCCCGTGGTGTGCTTGATATTGCCGGTGTTGGCGAGCTTCACGACGCGGTTTTTGATAATCGCCGCGGTCGAGGTGAAGCTGATGACCGGATTGAAACTCGGCGCGGTCACTTCTTCGCGGAACTTGCGCTGACCCATTGCAGGAGCCCTCTCAAAACGTGAAAGGGAGACGGGGGCGGCGTGCCCCCGCAGCCCGGTTTATGCTGGCTGGACTTTCTTCGGACGCCCTCGTTTGCGCGGCTGCTCGGCATTCGCCCGCGCCACAGTCTGTGGCGTGAACTCGCTCGGGGTTTCCTCCGCCACCACAAAGCGGGTGCGGATGAGCTTCGGGACATCGCACTGATGCCGGGCGAGGGCGAGCGGGTCCACTTCCTGGCCCGCCCGCACCTCCACCCGACGTCCGGTCGCCCGGTCCTGATAGGCGAAGTCCTTCAGCGCGAACATTTACGACGCGACCGCCGTCAAGATCAGCTCGCCCAGCACGGTGGCGACGAGCTTGTTATCGAAAGCCGCTTCCCCTTCCACCCGCGCAATGATCTTGCGCTGCGGAATGGGGAATTGCGTGATAGCGATCGGGAAGTTCGCGTTATAGAGCCCCGTCCAGTTGAACGTATAGCCCGCCGAGGCCGCATAGAGACTCGGGGCCGGGGGCGCATAGGAGAGCAGCGCGTGGTTGCTGGCATTGAAGGCGAAGGTGCCGCTTGAGGCTCCTTCTGTCGCGGTGTTCTGGACGCCGAACAGGACGTACACATTGCTGAGGCTCAGGACCGAGGCGATCAAGTCCTGCGTCACGACGGCCTTCTGGGTGTACTTGATGCGGTCCAAGAGGTCCGGGTGATCCTGGAGGCGCTTAAAGACGTTGGCCCCCAAGGTCAAGGTATTCGGGGGCGTCCCGGTGTTCTGGGCCATCGTGTAATATCGCGCCCGCATATCCTCGATGGGCGTCGAGTTCACCAAGTCCCAGGTCCCGTTGACCGGCCCGGCCGAGGAGTTCCAAACGCCCGTCACGAAGAACGTCGCCGCCCAGTCAATGTCCTCCTGGATCAGAATGTCCCGCGTGACCTTGGCCACGGCTCCCCGTTCCAGGTCAATCCCCGCATCCGCATTGGCCGCTGTCTGGTGGTCAATGTCGAAGTGGGAGGCCCAGACATCGCAGTAATAGGAATCGGTCGAGAGCCGGAGGCCCGAGCCAGCGGACTCCGCGCCCGGTGCGCGTTTTCTCGCGTCCGAGCGGAAGAAGTCTTTCTGATCCCAGACGTAGTATTTGTTCGACTGGCGGTCGGTCGGGACGATGGGGAACACCTTGCGGGAGACCCCGTAGAGCATCTCGTCCTGGATGATCGCCTGGCTGATGTTCGAGAGCGGCACATCAACCGCATGGACTTGCGAAGGGGCAGGCAAAGGCATGGTCGGGTCTCCTTACACCGGGAACTTCATGGAAATGAACCGCTGGCTACCAGCCGCAGCCGCCGCGCAGCTCGTCATGGCCTGCCCAATCACATAGAACGCACTCTGCGCCGTGGCGGCTTTCACCGTGCCCCCGAGATTCGTTGCCGTCGAGGCAGCGCCTGTCGTCTGGCGGAGATACTGGCCCTTCTTGATCGCCCCGGTGGACGCAGCGACTTTCGAGACGCCGAAGGTCATCACGGGGACGTTTCGGCCTGAGCCGGTCGTCTTGTCCTGCGCGACACCCAAGGGGCGCACGGCCGCGGTGCCGGTCGAGAGCCCCGTGGACGGCTTGACCCCGCCGCCCGACGTGAGCACGACCAAGCGGTATTGAATGACCGCGGCCGTCGAAGGGAAGGAGTCGGACAGAATGGGGATTTCGTAGGCCATGGTCAGGACTCCTGTTCAGTCTGATACTTCCGGTACAGCTCAGGATTCTCCGCCATCACCTGAGCATAGGCCTTCTGGTAGGTGATCTTCTCTGCGGCCGACTTCTCCTTCGCCAGATGATCGAGCTGCGCGGCCGCGCCCCGGAATTGTCCGGTCACCGAGCGTCCCACCGTTTCGAGGATGGCGCTCTTGCCGACGATGGCGTTCCACGAGGAGAGGAGCTGATTGAGCTTGCCGAACTGCTTCTCCGCTTTCTCGGGAATGACGGCTTGGAGCCCGGCTTCCACGTTGTCCAGAATCTCCCCGAAGTCATCCGCCGCGGCTCCCGGGAGTCCGGTGAGTTCGTGGGCGCGCTTCAGGAAGTTCTCGCGACGCCGCTGCGTCTTGATCTTGGCGACTTCGGCGCGGGCGTCCTCCACCTCCTTGGTGCGCTTCTCCAACTGCTCCTGGAGTTCCTGCCGTTCGCGGGTCAGCGCCTTCTCGGCCTCGGCATGCTGCTTTTTCAGCGTGTCGAGATCGGAGGTCACGGTCCCGGCCGCTTTCAGTTCGGTGAGTTCCTTCGTCGCGGCGGTGAGCTTCGCTTCGGCCTCCGCCAGCTTGGTCTTGAGATCGTCGTCGGCCATGTCGTCCACCCGTTTCGAGATGAGCACTTTCGCGTGCTGATTGGCGCCGCGATCCACCAAGGCCACGCCGCGGATGACCAACTCCTTCAGATGCTTAGGCATGCTGCGCTTCCCCTTCGATCGAGAACATGGGCCGCTCGCCCCGCTTGAATGCCGCCCATTCGCTGTCATCGAGCTTGTAGCCGACCCACATCCCGACCGCCGGAGCCCCATCGGCTTTCAGGCCCATCGCTTTGAGCTTTTCCGGGGTGATGACGAAGGATTCGACCAGATCGCCCACGGCCGGCCCGTGATGCATGTCGTTCACGACGCGGTAGCGCCGGACGTAATCGTAGGCCGCTTTTTCTAGAGTCGCGCCGTCGATCACATCGTCCTGCAAATCCACCACGGGCTCGGTCTCACTCAGCATGGCGACGTTCGCCCAGCCAAAGACCATCTTTTGCTCTTCGTCCACTTTGAGGACGGGACGCTCCGGGATGGTGCCGTCTTTCAAGGCTTGATCCGCCTCCAAGGCTTTCTGTGTTGCGGCTTCAATCGTGCCGCAATACGCCTTTGGATCGGCCTTGTCGCTGTTCGCCGCGACGCACGCAGCAAAATCCTTGTAACCGGCGATCGGCAACGTCATCTCCTAGAAAAAACGGCGGGCCCTCTTCAGAACTGAGAAAGGCCCGCGATGACTGCTTCCCCCAACGCCCGTATAGTGCAACTTCCTGCACCCCTGCGCAAGTCCCTACAGCGGCTCTCCTTCGGCCCGGCTTTCCGGGAACGGCTGACCGATCAACTCGGCGTAGCGTTCGGGGCCTAACCGCGCGGTGGGACGCAGGATAGCCACATCAGCTGCTTCGAGCACCTTGCCCGCTGAAATGGGGCGAGCCGCATAGAGACCCCGCCGCGCGTACTGGCGGGAGACCTCCTCAATCGGGAGCACCCGCTTTTCCCCGTCTCCAATGATGGTTTGCAAGAACTGGAACTTGGCGATCAGCGCCTTCAGATCGGCCGCATCCGCCGAATGGTAATGGTCGTTTCCCGGCAGGCCCTTGTCGAGCGTGAAGTGCTTCTCGATCACCGAGGCTCCCAAGAGCCACGCCGTAGTCAGCACGTCGAGATTGAACAGGGTATGGTCGGAATATCCGACGGGACACGACCAATCGCCGCGCTGAAACTCCCGTAGGGCGGTAATTTGGCTGAGCGCAGCTTGATTTGTAGGCGTGGGATATGCCAAGACGCAATGTAGAAACGTAAGGTCGCGCCGCACATTGATCCTGCTCTTGGCAATGCCACGAACCGCATTTGCGACCTCTATCTGTGTGGCAGCCCCCGTGGACAGGTAGATCGGCTTGCCATAGGCAGCGATCGCTTCCAGCAAAGGTAGATTTGTGATATCGGCGCTCGCCACCTTGAACGCTTTGACGAGCGGCGCCAGCCAGCCAACCGTCTCCACATCAAAGGCCGTGCAGAGGAAGTCTATCCCCGCACTCCGGCATTCCTGCGCCAGGTGCTCATAATCGGCGCGGCTGAACGTCGCGCTCCGAGAGAAGAACTCGTGCTGCGTCTGGGCAGGATTCCCGTCCTGCTGGAAATAGACGGGCGCGGTCTTGGTGCAGAGCCTGTCAGGAAAGACCGCTTGAAACTTCGCCGCAATGCCCCCCGCATACCCTCGGCCCGCTTCCGCAATGGCATAAATCATTTGCACGGCGCGGGTCAGCGATCCGTCATGGTTGAGCCCAATCTCGCAAATCAAATAGGGCAGCTTCACGCGAGTTGCAGCCTCCGTTCTTGGACACTGGCTAACCCGTCATCCACCATTTCATCCAATGAATACTTGGGGACGTAGTCTATCAGCCCCGCGATCTTCGTCAGATCGGGTTGCCGCGCTTCGATGTCGTCATAGCCGGTGGGATAGGGCGGCGGCTGGACGGTGACCGGACTCAAGCTATTCGCCCGGAACCGCACCACCTCGGCCAGCGTCCGTACCGAGACATTCGCCGTCCCCCCAACATTCACCAGCTCGCCCACCGCTTCGTCACACGTCATCAAATCCGCTAACGCTCGCACCACATCCGAGACGTGGCAGAACGTTCGCCGCTGTGTCCCTGGGGCATAGACGGTCAACGGCTCCCCATGCAAGGCTTGCTTGCAGAACCGGGGTAAGACGAATCCCGCTTCCGCCGACTGGCCCGGCCCCACGGTATTGAATACCCGCGTCACGATGATCGGGGCCTGCGCTTCCCGGTGATAGGCAAAGGCGAGACACTCGGCGGCGGCTTTCGCATACGCATAGCTCCAACTCTGCGTCGGAGAGGGCCCCACTAAGGCATCGTCCGTTTCCTTCGCGGGATGCCCGTTCCCTCGCCCATAAACTGCCGAAGTCGAGGTAAAGAGCGTCCGCGTTTTGGTCTGGCTAGCGATGGCAAAGACCGTTTGTGAGGTGGCGGTAGTCTCCGTCACGGTCTGGATCACGTTCGGCATGACCTTCGCAAATCCTACCACCGCAGCCAAGTGAAACACCCCATCATGGCGCTGGATGAGCGGGGTCATCAAGCGGCGTTCCGCCACGTTGCCATAGACGTGATGCGTCCCCCGGATAGGAGAGGCTTTCATATCCACCGTGGTGACTTGATGGCCGTCAGCGAGAAGATGCCGGGCCAAGTGGCTCCCGATAAATCCCGATCCGCCACAGATCAAGTAGCGCATCGGCTCTTGGCGCGATCAATGATGACCTGTAAACGAGCGCGAAGCTGCTCCTGTTGCCATGAGGGCACCTCTGAAAGACACTCCTCGATTATCTCCATAATGTCTGGCAGATCGAGGATAGTCAGCGTCATTTTCAGGTCGCCAGGCATGCCACCTGCCGATCGCGCCAGTCGAGATGGGTCAAGCCATCCTCCAACGACGCGACATGTCCTTTCGTTTGATAGGCGGTAATCTTCTGCCATTCGGCTGGGAGCTTGTCCATCCGGGAAGCGGCCGGAACATTCCAGAGCCGCACCCGCTGCGCCCAATGATGCTGCTGGAGGACTTTCAGGAAGGTGAGAAAGGCCCGGGGTTGGTGATAGGCTGAGGTCAGCAAGAGCACGTCCCGCACCCGCTTCACTGCCCCCGCACACATCTGGGCTTCTTCACGCGTATTCGTCCCCCGGGGCTGCAAGAGTTCGCCTGAGAGATTCCGCAGCGTGGCATCCCGGAAGGACGTGTCGTCCGTCTCCTCATCCCAAGCGGAGAGTTGGATGATGAGGTTGCTCGGACTATCGGGCGGCCGCTGATCCGCCAAGACGCGGGCCATCAAGCATTCGCGGGTGGACGGAGCCCCGGCATACCATTCGGCCACCGCCCAATCTTCCGGGGCGTCCAAGTCAATCGCTTCGGCGCCCGTCACGGGGAGCAAGTAGGTTGTGGGTGCGAAGCGGTAATCGGATATGACGTAGCGTCGGGGCGTCGCAAAGACGGCTCCCGTCTCCCGCCAGGTCGGGGGCATATGCTGGCGAATGACTCTCGCCGGGGCGCGGTCGGTGAGATGGGGTTCGTTGGGCGTCATCGTCCAGCGCAACGCCCGGTCATCCCGCACGGTCAAGACCGAGCAGTCCAGCTCTTGCGATAGTTGGATGCAGCGCCGGACGGTCTCCACGGTGGTGAAGGGGCAGGTCGCTTGGAGCGTCACCACGGTTTGGGCTGGCCAAGGATACGGCTCGACCACGGCGTGGACTGCCGCATCTAGGCTCCGGGAGCCGTCGGGATTCAGCGATGGGGATTCGTGAACGACGATCGCCCCTTCGCCCCGTGCCACCTCGGAGAGCCGTGCATCGGTTGTCGTGACCAATACGGTCTGCCCCGTTTGCTGCGCGGTGCGAATCGTTCGCACCAGCGGGGAAACGCCCCCCAGCAAGCGGGTGGCTTTGTGGGGGATGCCGACCGACCCCGCCCGCACGGGAATGACGATCAGCGTTTCGTTTGCCATACCACGCCGGAAATATCGGGCGCATCCTCTACCAGATGCACATCCTCAATGCCATATTGCTTGTCCGACCGCAGGAGCTGATAGGTCTTGAACAGGTCACCACGCCCGAACACTTCCACCCCAATGCCGCGCCCTTCGGCGAAGCCGAGCCAGTATTCCAGACACGCCCGCGCCCCGATGGGTTCGCCGCCGCGCGAGAAGTCCACCGCAAAGAGCTTGATCGTCTCGAAGCCTTCCAGAATGGCCAGCGCCACCATCCAATCGAAACTGCCGAGATGGTAGCGCCCGTGTGGCGTGAGCTGCTCCACGTCCGCTTTCGGATAGAGACGCGCCGTCTTGCATTCCGGCCAGACTTCCCAGACATAGACCGGACAATCCTTGCGTTTCAGGTCGCGCATCCATTTGAGGCGCGCTTCCCAATTCCCCATCTCGTATCGCTGGAGATAGGCGCGGCGATGCAGCTCGAAGTAGCGATGAAAGTGGACGCCCGGCAGCACTTCGTGGGCGCTATTCAAGCTCCAGACTTCCGTTCCTGGCGCATTGAAGTGGGAGACCCATTCGCCGGGACGGTCAAGCCCGACAATGGCGACGCTGCGGTGGAGTTTCACGGTTCCTCTTGGGGCGCGATCCCGACCGCACAGCGACACGCGGGATGCGCTGGCGGATAGTCCACCGCACCTACGTCGTCTGATTGGAAAGGTTCGTTGAGACCCACGACTTGGCCCTCCATCGCCGCGCAAATCTCACACAGCCGATCATCGGGCGTCACAATCCAGATGCGTTGGGCATCCACGGGGAGCAAGCCTTCCGCTTGGGCGTCGCCCCACACGGCTTGCTGTCCGGCTGAGGTCGCGCGAATCACTTCCGTGCGGGCGATGCTCTCCGCCCGTGCTCGGAGCAATCGATCCGCATAGGACTGCGCCCGGTCGGCCGCTTTCCCTTCGGCCATCCCCTGTTCAACGAGATTGGCCCGGTAGCGTTCGACCGCCACGGCATAGCGACTCGTCAAGCCGATACTCCCTCGGACTTGGCGGGCGAGCTGATGCACGTCGTAACTCCCTTGCAAACTCTCCCGCACCAGGTCTTGAATCGCTGTCCGGCTCTCGTCGGTAATCTCTTGGACAAGTTGCGCGACGTGGGTATCCACCGCGCGGACGGCCGCCGGGTTGGTCAAGTCAAACCGCATCGTCCCCGAGGGCAGGCGGCGATCCGCGATCTCGGCCCCGCCCATCAAGGCTTCCCGAATGGGCGACCGCATCGAGGAGTCCAACTCCGATTGCAGCGCGTCCCAGAAGGCGGCGTGGCTTAACTGGCCCCGACTCAACGCATCTTCCAAGTTCACGATATCGAGCTTGGCCTGCACCATCCGCACCGCCCGAAGGAAGGCCAAGCGCACATCGGGCTCTAAGCCATCGGCCACCCGATGCAGCGCCCGCCACCATTGGTCGCCCGGGGCTTTCTGCACCACCTGGACGGGGGGCTTAGTCCACAGAATCATCGGGCAACTCGAAGTAGGTCTCCCAACTCGCCGCGGCAATCGCCGCCAGCGCATAGTCAGGATGCTTGCGACGGCGCTGATATTGCGGGACGATGCTTTCCGTAAACTCTGGCAGCGCCAGGACGAAGATGCGCTCCGACTCGCTGAACGTGAACGTATCCGTGTCGAACTGCGGGCCGCCACCGCCAGACTGTGAAGCCGTTTCGGTCTCCGAAATCGTGCCCGATTCACTGGTGGCCAACGCGGCATTGAGGCTGTGGGCATCCCCAGCCAACATGAACTCACTGTCCAGGGACTTGGCATCGAGCGCAAAGGCTTCACTGAGCGCTAGGGATTCGGGGCTGACAGCTTGGACGCTGACCCGCTCCAGCTCGGAGAGCGTGAAGCTATCAGTATCGGTGGCGACAAACGGCGCGGTGCCTTGGAGGGCGAGGAGGACGCTCATACAAACACCGCATAGCGCACGACGCTCAAATCCAAGACGCTCGTACTGACCACGGTGAAGGAGACCCCGGCGTTAATAGACCAGGCCAGCGTCCCGATGGTCCCCAAGAGCGAGCGGGGCGAGAGCACCACGACGGCTGAAGCAGGAATCCGGGGGACCGTCACCGTCTGTGTCCCCGCCACCATTGCCAATTCTCCACGGGCAATGAGCATTCAGGGCCCGGACTCAAAGCCAATGATGTCAATATCCGTCGAGAGTACCGTGAGCCCGAGGATCGCTCCATAGGCAATGATACTGTTGAGCATCGCCGTTTTCAGGTCGGCCAAGGTGTAGCCGATGGCGATCTCGAAATCCAACTCTTGGGCCGTCCCCTCCAAGTTGTCGGGCACATCGTTGCCCGCGAAGTAGCAGCGCACGATGAATCCGCAGGTATTCGGTGTCCGCTTCTCGCGCGGCCGCAGTCCCGAGACGAAGGCGCTGGCCACATCAGAAACTCGTCACTTCGGCCCACGAGACATCGAAGTAGGCCATGACCCCATAGGTCGTGACGTTGAGCACGCGGTTCTGCACCTCGAACCCCTCGTTGTTCTGCCACACAAAGGGATGCGTCCCATTCACATCGTCCAGCATGTCACTGGCGTTGAAGGGCCATTGGACGGCCGCTTGCACGGAGATGGGATGCTGCGCGAACGGCGAGGCATCCGGCGTCCGCGTCCCGCCCGTCATCCCCGCCGCCACGCCCGTTGCCGTCACGCCTCTGAGCGCCAAGGCACCAGGAGCCGCCGCCATGCCCGTCGTGCGCTTCACAATCGCTGTGGGCGTCACGGTGTTCGTCGTATCCACGGCGGAGAAGGTGGTATCGCGGAATACGTCCAAGCTATTGTCCTGCGCGGTGCCAGCGGCCGATTGGGCCGTCCGCACCATGAACCGGGTCGCCACGATCAGATTCGAGGCGTGGGTATTCCGACCCTCGAAGACCCGCGAGGCGGCGGCTTGGGCCGTCGCCAAGAGACACCGATGCGTCACGCGGTAATGCCCGAGGACGCCATATTCAATCGGCTTGACATGCACATGCATGCCCCGGAAGACCGTGCCGCTCACTTCTACGACCGTCCCCCCATTGCCCTGAATCTGGATGGCCGTAGCGTTATCCCGCCTTCCGTAAGAACTGCGCGAGTTTCATGGCGTCGCGCACGTCCATGTGCAATGAGATCTTGGGCCAGCCCTCGACGGCACAGCGGGCGATCTCCGCGTCCAGCGCCTCAGCT
>Ga0070699_100000375_pt1 | contig 43713 bp, 67 predicted proteins | sample KBSK1503metaG_FD_65473 | JGI IMG/M metagenome (GOLD analysis project Ga0070699, IMG submission 65473) | Corn, switchgrass and miscanthus rhizosphere microbial communities from Kellogg Biological Station, Michigan, USA - KBS K1-50-3 metaG | ecosystem: Host-associated > Plants > Roots >... | reverse complement strand
CGACAGTGCTGGCCCACGTCCAGACCGAGCGAGCGTTGCAGCGCGAGCGATGGTCGCATGACGCCGAACACTCCGATGACGAATGGAACGACCTCATCCGGTCGCGGCTCGAGATGCCGGGTGCGTCCCGCTACGTGCGGCTTATCCAGACCGCCGCCCTTGCCGTGGCCGCTGCCGAGCAGGAGTCACCGACATGACTTTCGACGGCCAGAGATTGCCCAATGTGGCGGGCAGCGAATGTCCGAACTGCCGTCACTTTCACCAACGGGGTGCTGTCTGTGACGCTCGATACGCGACTGATAACGGAACGCCGTGGCGGCCTTGCCCGTGTATTGAGCGCAGGAGAATGCCGCGAGCGACACCACCCGGACCGCCCGATGCGCCCCATCGTGAGTACCCGGAGCCAATGGCATGACGGACGAGAGGGAACGACTACGCGAGGCGCTGGTGACCGTGCCACGAGAGTTGATCGAGCCATTCGTCTTCTGTGATGCGACCGACAAGCGCGAACCGTGCAATCTGCCGACTTGCCGGAACTGCACATTGCGCGCCGCCCTCGCCCATGACCGGCCCGGGTCTGTGGAGTCCATCGAGCCGGGGAACTGGCTCCGCTTCGGCCCGCTCACGACCGAGGAGACAGAGGCCGTCGTGGCGCGGCTGGACAGCGACTACGGGCTCGCTGACATGGCGGGCCGATACGCTCAGGCGTGGCTCGACGTCGCCCGGCTCCTGTCCACGCTGGCGTACAACATCGGCAGGGCCGCCCTCTCCGGCTCTAGCGACCCGGAGGCTGGGGGGCTGCCGACTAGTGTCGATCCAGTGGTTGGCCTCAAGTGTCCGATGTGCGGCGGCGTTGGTCGCATCTTCGACGTGACGGCGGCCATCGAGGACGCTCAGCGCGCTGGTGAGATACGACTCGTGGAACCCGCCGCACGCACCGAAGCCAAGCCAGAGACACCGGCATGAGCGAGCCGCGCACCGAGGCCGGACGACGCCTTATCGAAGGCATCGTGCTCGACGGCGGCCAACTGTTCGGTGGTACTCACGAGTCGATTACCGCCGCCATCCTCGCCATCGAAGCCGAGGCCTCCTCCTCTGATGAGCTACGAGCGGCGCTGGACGACCACTGGCCCGAAATCCATAGCTGGATCGACGACTCGACGTGGCTAGCTTGTTCGTGTGGTTGGGACTCCTCAGAGCCCAAGGCGGTCGATTGGGTGACACATCTCCGCGCCGCCCTCCACGCCTCCCGGCTCGACGCTGACAAGGAGGGGGAGAGATGAGCGGCCGTGACCTGACAACTGAGGAGTTGGTGCGGGAGCTGTCGCGCCGCGGGGCGATGCCGCGTTGTCGCTGTGGCAAGTGGCAGACATACATCGGTGTCTGGGATCGTCGCGGCAATACTCTTCGCTGTCACGGGTGCCTGCGGGCGATCGACGAATGTCGCTGCTGATGCGGTCCGAGTACCTGCGCTTCGTGCAGGCCCCCACCGAGCCGCGCCGGAAGACGCAAGTGTGGATGGTTCTGTCGGCGCGGACGAACGATCCGCTGGGACTGATCCTGTGGCGTGGCGCTTGGCGTCAGTACGTCTTTGAGCCTGAGCCGATGAGCGTCTGGAGCACCGGCTGCCTAGCCGACGTGCGGACGTTCATTGAGTCGCTGATGGCCGCAAGGCGGAGTCGTCAGGAAGCAGTGCCGGTCTCGGTGAGCGGCGTATGACGGAGCCGCTCGTGCTGACCGTCGCCGAAGTCGCGCGGCTGCTCCAGGTGAGCAAATGGACCGTCGCCTCGATGACGCGCGACGGCCGGCTGCCCAAGGTGCCGGGTCTGCGGCGCATCCGGATCCCGCGTGCCGCCGTGCTCACGCTCATGGAGGGTGTGTACGACAATGGCGACGGTGAATCCGACGGGTCGACATCGGCGCAAGCGAAGGCACCACGGCGAAGGAACCGTCATCAAGCGGAACGACCACTGGCGTCGGCTGCCGTGGGTGGCGGTGGTGCCCTACACCGACGCATCGGGCCGACGCCGGGAGATGTGGTTGTGCGCCGCGTCACGCGAGGAAGCGGACCGGCTCCGGCGTGACAAGCTGGCCGAGCAGGACACCGTGCCGACCGAGCACACCGTGGGCTCGTACGTTTCGGACTGGCTGATGACGACCGACCTCGGCCCGTGGACGCATGATCGCTATCGCCACCACATCGAGCAGCGCATCTTGCCGACGCTCGGCTCCGTGCCCCTTGCCGACCTCACCCCACCGATGGTGCGCTCCGCGATGACCCGCTGGTCGGGTGCCGCCGCGACGCGGATGGGCGCGTTCGTTGTGCTCCGGGCGGCGATGCGCCAGGCGGTGACGGACCGGATGCTGGCCCACGACCCGACGGCCAACATCAAGGCCCCCCGACCCAAGCCCACGACGCCCGACGTGCTCGACGTCGCGGACGCGCGCCGGCTCATGGACACCGTCAAGGGCGAGCGATTCGCACCGATCCTAGTCGTGTCGCTGGGCCTCGGATTACGTCGGGGGGAGGCACTCGGCCTGCGGACGCCGGACATCGACTTCGATGCCGGGACGATGACCATCCGCCATTCGCTCCGGCGCGTGCCGGTGTCCGCTCGCGGTGAGGATGACGAGTGGTGGCGGCTGGTGGCGCCGAAGCGCGACTCGGGCCGTACGTTGCCCCTCCCGGCGTTCGTGGTCACAGCGCTGCGGGAGCGCATTGACGAGCGCGACGCCGAGAAGAAAGCCGCGAAGGTATGGGCGCCCAATGACCTCGTGTTCAGCGACAAGCACGGCGACCCGGTGTCGTTCACGTCGCTGGATACGTGGTTTCACTGTGCGTTGAAACGTGCGAAGCTGCCGCGCATTCGCTGGCACGAGCTCCGTCACTCAGCGGCGACGATCCTCTTGGCCGAGGGCGTTCCTGAGAGAATCGTTCAGGACATCCTCGGTCACGCTAGTGGCGAGATGACAAAGCGTTACATGAAGGCACTGCCAAGGATGACGCGCGACGCGGCTAGTCGAATGGATCGCGTAATGGGTAATCGCTAGATGCCGCCGCGTCCTGTTGCGCCCATCGTCCTCACCTGCGATAGATGTGGCCGCACCTTCGAGCGCGTTCATTCGGTGCACGCAGCGAACCTGCGGATGGGTCGTCTGAGGTCGTATTGCTCGCGTGCCTGTTCGGACCTAGTCCAGAAGAACTTCCCAAAACGGCTGGTTGCGGAGACGTTCTGGGCGAGGGTGGATTGCACTGGGGATTGTTGGCCCTGGTTGGGTGCGCGCGATCCGGACGGATACGGGAACCTTCGAGCCGGAAACGTGAACTATCGCGCGCATCGGGCAGCTTATGAGCTGACGGCGGGTCCGATCCCGAGCGGCATGGAAATCATGCACGCCTGCGACAACCCACCATGCTGCAACCCGAGGCACCTATCGCCTGGGAGTCATCAGCAGAACATGGCGCACCAGTGGTCCAAGCGGAAGGTGCTGCCCCGGATGGGGCGCAGCGCGGCCGATCGGATGCAGGGAGCGGTCGGATGATGGATCGACCGCTGTTCGACCGAATGTGGCAGGAGGCCGTGCGTGTCATCGGGCGCGAACCGGGGCGCCCCTTCGGGCTAGCCGATAGCCGTGGATTTGAGTGGCACGTCTCGGCGGACGTATTCCGTCGGCTGGCTGCCCACAAGGCATCCGCGCATCCGGTCATGTTCGGGATCCCCATCCAGCTCGACGATGAGCTCGCACCCGACACGGCTCGCCTTCTTCGACCAGGCATGCCGCGTCTACTACCGAATCACAAGAGGAAGCAAACCCCAGGCATAGCGAAGGGGCGGCCTATCCGCTTCGAGGAGATGGCCGCCCCATTCATTTTACCAATGGGCCTCGACACGGTCCCCGGAGGGCTTTCCATCCTACCCGGGAAGGGTTCGGATCCCCTTGAGGTCCACTAGTTCGTACGATTCTACAGGCTCGATTCCCGGGCAGCAATGCCCCCATATTGTTCACTATTGACTTCGACGCGCCGGGGGTTACTCTCGGCGTGTAATCCTCCCCGTCGTTCGCGCAAGCGGACTGGCGGGGTTATCTTTTTTGATGGGAAAGCCCAAGCCCGTCTGCCGTGTCATTGCCATCCTCGGCCACAAGTCGCTCGAGATGACCCGGCGCTACGTCAAGGTGCTGCCGCGGATGGGGCGCAGTGCGGCCGATCGGATGCAGGAGGTTGTGGGGTGAAAACGAGCATTGACTTGCGGAACACGAGGGCATATGGAAACGTTCGCTGGCAGGCGGTTGTGCCTGAGCACGCGATCTACGGGCTGACAGAAGCGGTCGCCGTCGTTGAGGGACAGATGCTCATTCTGCGCCTCGGTCCAGAAGCGCATCCGATCATTCAGTTGACAGCACTGCTGAGCTTCGATGTCGCGTGGTCTGAACAGCCCCATGACGCAGCGCTGGAGGAATAGTTGCCCGAATGGCTGCCCAACCGCCCGATATCCCCTGATTCGTGCACGAACTCGGGATGTGGTACCGCATGCCGGATTCGGCACCTGTAGCCGTTCCAATCGACCATCACCAGCCAATCTGAACACGAATAGCGTGGTCCACGGTGGTCCACGGTGGTCCACAAAGCATGGACTTCCGAGCCGAATAGTTGCCAGAATAGTTGCCCAGATGCACCGTCGTCGTGCTCCTGGGCCGTTGACTCCGCGCGAGGCTGCAATCCTCCGCGCCCGCCATGGGACAGTGGCCGATCGGTTCTGGTCTCATGTTCGCAAGACTAGCGGCTGCTGGCTCTGGGTCACGCGGTTCGATGAACCGGTCGCTGAGTACGGGCTGCTGACGGTAGAGGGTCGCTCAGTGCCCGTGCATCGCCTGTCGTGGCAACTCCACAACGGGCCGATCCCACCCGGCATGCAGATCAACCACACGTGTGATGTTCGCAACTGCGTCCGTCCAGATCATCTGTATCTCGGAACGCAGCGCGAGAACATGCGCGACATGGTTCGTCGGGGCCGATGGCGCACCGGTGTTCCCAATGTCCCGGTGACATGCTGAGTGCCGTCACCGACCGCCGCTTCCGAGATCGCCGGCCTGTCGGCCTTCGCGCTGTTCGTGTTCATCACGATGTTCGCCGGCATCGCGCTGTGGCGGCGCTGGTTGGTTCTGGGCTTCTTCTACGACATGGAGCGCCAGGGGCGGGTGATCGCCGAGACACAGGCGGTCCGCAACGCCGAGGCGCTCGAGGCCACGTCCAAGGCGCTGGTGGCGGCCATGAAAGAGATCGCCGGCCTGCGTCGCGATGTGCGGCTGCTGCGTGACGAGCTCCGTCCTGTCGTTTCGAGGCGGCCTGATGGGTAGCCGCCTGCGCGCGCTCCTCGAAGCCCTCATGCCGTGGTACTCGGCCAAGGAAGCGCACGACCACGACCGGCGCACCGAGGCCATCCGCCAGCGCAGCGTCAAGGCCCGTGAGACGTCGGAGCGGGTGCGTGACCTCGCCACCGCCAAGCTTGGCTCGTACCAGCGGGTCCGGGTTCGTTGAGTGGCCCGTCCGCCGTGTCATGGCTGCTCATCGGCCTCGCCGTCGTCGACTGGCTGGCGACGGTGATCCTGGTGCGCGCCGCGCTGCACCTCGGTGAACCGGCCCTCCAGGAGCGCGCGTCGACGTCGGTCATCTTGAGCGTCGGCGCGAGCTTGGCCGCGGTGCTGGCGGGCGCGTTCCTGCTCGGCGTCATCCTCGCCGACGGCGTGGCGTTCCTGTTCCTGTGCGCGGGCCTCGTGATCCTGAGCGCGCCGCAGCTGCTGTGGGTGGCGGCGTACTGGCGCGGGAAGTTCCAGTGAGCGTGGAAGCGACCTACGACGCCAAGCAGGCGTCGCTCGACGCTCACGGTGATTCATGGAAGGCGCACGCCAAGGCGGAGGCCGAAGCGCGCCTCGCCGCCAACCACGCCTACGGCGAGGAAGCGGAGATGTACCAGGACGAGGCTGAGGCGCACCACGCCGCGTGCCTCACGTTGCTGGCGATCATCGAGAAGGACACGCCGTGAGCGGTTGGCAATACGAGGCCTCGAAAGAGGAGAAGCGGGCCGCCGCGTTGCTCAGAGAGAAGGGTTGGACCGTCAGCGCGCCGACCTGTCCTGACTGTCATGGGCACGGCACTGTTTCCGAGCCTTGGTCGTTCGATAGCGAGCCATGGAAGTCAAGCCACACGGTTGTAATGAAACCGTGTCCGCGTGGCTGCCAAGCGGCTTGGTACTTCACCACGACGAGTTCGGTCGCATGACCCGTCGTCTCGCCTTCGTCGTCGCCACCACCCTCAGCGCGTTGCTGGCCATGCACCACGCTCCCCCGCCGACGTGGCCGGCGAAGGCCGTGCGGACCCCGTCCCCGGAGCCGTCGCACAGCGCCGACACGGGGCGCACGCGCTGGCCGAGCACCCATTCCCGCGTCCGGGGCAACTGGTGCGCGTTCGCGGCGACGCTGCGCAATCGCACCTGCCGGGTGGCACCGTGACCGTCACCGGATACGACGTTTCCAAATGGCAGTCCACGACCCCCGGCCTGTCCAACGTCGAGTTCCTGTTCGCCCGCGCCACAATCGGCACGCAGAAGGACGAACGCTACGACCAGCACATCACCAACGCGCGCAAGGCCGGCGTCGTCACGGGCGCGTACCACTTCAACTGGAACGACCTATCGGTGGCCAGCCAGGTCGACGCCTTCCTCCTGGCGGCGGGTGACGTGGACCTGCTCGCGCTCGACGTCGAGGGTGCGCAGGCGTTCAGCCGGGCGCAGTCGGAGGCGTTCATCGACCGCGTCCAGAGTCGCGGCAAGAAGATCGGCCTGTACCACTCGCTGTCGGGCTTCTTCAACGCCGGCCAGGACTGGGACTGGGTCGCCTACTGGGCCGATCAACCCCCGCCCCGGTCCTGGGACATCTGGCAGTTCGGCCCCATCAACGGCATCGACGGCAACCGCTTCAACGGCTCGCTCGCCGATCTCCAGACGTTGGCGGGCATAGGAGGGAGCATGGCGCTTTCGATCACCAACATCACGACCAAGATCGTCGACGTCCCGGCGGGTGCCAAGCGCCTGTTCCTCGACGGCAAGCCAGATGGCTGGGTCGCACCGAAGCTATACGCGAACCAGCCCTCGCCCTACGGCGTGGGCACGCTGCGCGGCATCTACGCCACCGACGCGGCGGGTGCGCGGGTGGTGCGGCTCATCGCCGCGACCAACGTGCGCGACGTCCCCGGCGTGACGACCATCCCGCCGGACACGACGCCGTTCAGCCAAGCGGACGTCACCAACGCCTTCAACGATGGCATCGAGGCGGCCGCCCAAGCCGCCCTCACCGCACGGAGGTCGTTGACATGACCGCCATCGAAAGCACCGGCGCCGGCTGGTTCCGGACCCTCGGCCCGCTGTACATCGGCGGTGAGACGACCCGCCACTACGGCGGCATGGTCAAGACCGAATGGCGCATCGGCCTGAACCTCGCGAGCCGCTCGTTCGAGTGGTCGTGGAGCGTGCGCCGCTACGGAGACGCGACATGAACCTATCCCAGATCATCGCCGTCATCATCCTGGTGCTCCAGGCTGTGGTGGCGTACCTGCTGTCCCAGACGGACGTGGCGTTCGAGGGCGTGCCCAAGGTGTTCCTCGGCGCCGCATCCGTGTCGCTGAGCGTGCTGGCGCTGTATCTCAAGGTGCAGCTGCCGGGCCGGGACACGACGTCGTGAGCGTCCATCTCGTTCTCTACATCGTGGCCTTCGTCTGCTTCGTGGCCGCCGCCATCGGGGTGAGCGCGGGCCGGCTGTCGCTGCTGGCGGTCGGGCTGGCGGCGTGGGTGCTCGTCAACATTGTCTAAGCGTCCCTACATCGGCCCCAGCGACGCGCAGGCCAATGCCGAGGCGCTGGCCCGTCGCAGCGCGCCGTACACCGCGGCGTCCGATACGTCGGTCAGGATCGCCTGGGACTGGCGCAATCGCCAACCCCGAGACCTCCGCGAAGCGGTGCGCATGTGCCGCGCGGCCTACGCCGACGAAGTGCCGACCAAGCTCCACGAAACGGCCATCGGCGAGGGCGGCACGCCGCGCATGACGGCGCGCGCCGAGGGCTACATCTTCGGCTCCGAGTCGAGCGACGATGCGCCGCGTAACCCCGAGTCCGGCGAGCGGGATCCGATCGGCTACTACCACACGCCGTTCCGGGCGACGCTCGCGCAGATGCCGGACCGCCACCGTGCGGCCATCGTCAGTCACGTCACCATCGGCTCGCAAGGGCCCCAGGAAGCGGCCATCGCCGAGGGCGTCCCGGCATGGTGCGCCAAGGAAGTCGCCGAGAACGCGCTGCGCTCGTTCCTCCACGCCATGAGCGACGTGCGCATCCATGTCGGTGCTCGGTCCGAGGAAGTGGCGGTGACAGCGGCATAATGGCGACCATGGAGATGCTCAAGCTCGAAGCGCGCTGGAAGGACGGCACGCTCATCACGCAATCCTTCTCGCCGGACTACTACGGCGGGGCGGGTTTGGTCCATGCCTCGGAAGCAGCCGCGTGGTATGGCGGCATCGTGGGGCCGTATCGCGAAACGATCACCAAAGGCGAGCGGGTCGTCGAGGAATGGGACTGGGATGGCAATCGGCCCATCCGGATGCGGCGCTGGCGCGGCAAGCGCCCCGGACGCTGGACGTCGTTCGCGCCACCCGTTGTAGAGGAACCGAACAGCACGTAGGATGCGCACGTCACCGCACACTGAGCTAGCCGGACGGCGCTCAGTCCCCACCGTTGGTTCGGGCACGCCGTGATCCGGGTGTGTCTCGGCTATCCGGGCCACAGATGCGGGCGGCGCACCTCGCCGGGGCCACGTTGCGGGGACTGCACCCGAGCACATGACCGGACCCGCCGTCCGGGTAGCGCGGCACGCGGCTATGGCTCCACGCACCAAGCAGTGCGCGCCTCGCTTAGGACGGCCCTTCCGGGGTACTGCGGGTACGGCTGCGGTACGTGGCTCACACCTGATGGACGCTGGGTCGCAGCACACGTGGTCGATGGCGACCCTGCGTTCGGCTACATCGCGTCGTGCTACTCGTGCAACGAGCGTGCGAAGACGAGCAGACGCATGGCGGGGGGTACCCCGACGACGTAATCGAGCGGGTGGCCATAGACCCCGCGCTACCTCGCCGCGAGTTACACCGGTCCCGTAAGTCTTACACCGGACGCCTGTAAGGAGTCGCGTAAGTCGTGCCACCGCCGACCGCTGAGTACATGCGCGCTTACAGGGCGCGTAAGAAGGCCGAGCGAGCCGAGGCCGCCGCGGACCCTCCGCAGGGCCGTCCCGTGATTCTTCGGAGGCGGCCCCTGTCCGAACAGCCTATGCATCAGGAATGCGCGGCCCGGATCGACGAACTCGAGGCCGAGATACGACGGCTCAAGCGTCGGCTCGCCGCAATGTCAAGCCCGCTCGAGCCGCTGGTGCTGACAAACGCGGTCACCGGACCTCCGACACCGACACCGATGCCGCGGGGCGTCCACAACTTCAACAGCCGACCATTCACGCCGGTTCCAAAGAGCGGCCCTTCACGGTCAAGCACTTCCGGGCGTGGGCGCGACGGCTCGAACTAGACAACGGCAACCAGTGGGACACCGAGCCGTTCCAGGAAGCGTTCCTCGAAGACCTCTTCGCCGATATCCCCGAGTGCTGGCTGATTGTCCCCGAGGGCAACGCCAAGACGACCCTCCTCGCCGGCGTCGGGCTGTATCACATCCAGCACCGTCGCTCGGCCATGGTGCCGATCGGCGCGTCGTCGCGCGACCAGGCCGAGATCCTCTACCGCCAGGCCGAGGGGTTCAGCGTACGACCGGACTCGCTGCTGGCGGTCGGGTACAAACTCGGCGGCAGTTGGCGTGATCTAGCGTGGTCAATCGCCATGGTTGACGGTTACTGCGCGCCGTAGGCATTACGGCACTTAGGGAGACTGACATGCCACGCACCCCGATCATCGTCAAGGTCGACGGCAAGGACCACCTCATGTCGGACCAGGAGATCACGGCCTGCGGCGTGGTCGTGCCACCCCTGACGTCATGGGAAGCCGAGCTCGACAAGCCGTGCGCGACATGCTTCCCCAGCGAGGCCAAGGCCAAGAAGGCAGCGGCCAAGGCGGCGTAGATGGCGCAGGGTCGAGCGGTTACTGACGAGTCCACCGAGAAGCTGCTGAAGGGTTTGCGGCTGGGCATGACCCGTCGCGCTGCGAGCGCCTTCGCGGGGTTCTCACGTACAACCTTGTACAGGATGATCGACAAGGACGACGGCACGCTTGTAACAGCCATCGAAAAGGCCGAGGGCGAGGCGGAGGCGGAGTTCTCGGCCATCGTCGCCCGCGAGGCGGCGGTGCCGAAGAACTGGACGGCCGCCGCGTGGTGGCTGGAGCGCCGACATCCCAGTGACTATGCCCGCCGTGAGCGGGTCGAGATGAGCGGCCCGGATGGAGGCCCGATTGACCACCGCGACGTCGGAGCACTCCCGGACCACGAGAAGCAGGCTCTCGCCGAAGCTATCCGCGATCATCTCCGCAGCCAGGACGCCGAGTCAGCAGAAGGCGCTGCTACGGGAGATCGGGAGGCTTGACGGCTACGGCTCCTACCTAGCGGAGCCGGTCGAGTTCATCCGCGAGATCCTCGACGAGGAACCGTGGTCCATCCAGGCGCGCATCGCGCGGGCGGTTGTCGACCACCGCTCGGTAGCGGTACCGTCCTGCTTCGGCTCGGGCAAGGACTGGATCGCCGCTCGGGTCGGGGTGTGGTGGGTGGCCACCGGCGGCATCCTCATCGCCACGTCGAACACCTTCCCTCAGCTTAGGGACATCTACTGGCGCGAGCTCAGGACCGCCCATCGGCGAGGCACCCTGCCGGGCAAGCCGTCGTGGGGCAACGACCTGCGCTGGGACGTGGCGGACGGGCAGTGGGCGATCGGCCGCAAGCCCGACGACACCGACCCCGAGGGCCTCCAAGGCATCCACGGGCGGCGGGTGCTGGTGGTCATCGACGAGGCCAACGGCGTGTCGCCCCAGCTGTGGGAGGCGGTTCGGGGCTTGGTGGTCAACGCCGAGTCGCGGGTGCTGGCGATCGGCAACCCGTGGGAGCCGACCGGCCCCTTCTACGAAGCCTGCCAGTCGGCCAACTGGCACGTCATCCCGATCTCGGTGTTCGACACCCCGAACTTCACTGGCGAAGCGGTGCCCGACAAGGCCGCTACCGAACTCGTCGGGCCGGTGTGGCTGGAGGAACGGAGACGGGACGGCCTCGAGGGCACGCCGTGGTGGCAGGCCAAGGTACTCGGCCAGTTCCCGGACACCGCGTCAAATGCCGTCATCCCGCTCGCGTGGGTGGAGGCGGCGCGGGTCCGTGACCAGGTGACCGACGCGCGGGACTGGGCGGGCCTCGATGTCGCTCGGTTCGGCTCGGACGACTCGGTACTCGTGGAGGGCAGTGGCAATGGCCCGGAATCGGCCCACATCGTCCACGGTCAGGACACCATGGTGGTCGCCGGCATCGGCAAGTCTTACCTGGACCGACGCCGGGGCACCCTCGCGGTGGACGTTATCGGCGTTGGTGCCGGAGTCGTCGATCGCATTCGCGAGCAGCACCCTCCGGGAACGCTCCTCGCCGTCAACGTTGCTGATGCGCCCCAGCACGACCCCGAACTCCTCCTCAACCTCCGCGCCGAGCTGTGGTGGGACGTCCGTCGCCAACTCGACCCCGCTACGACTGACGAGCCGCTGAGCCTCGCCCGTCTCGACGAGTCGACCTACCAGCGTCTCCGGGCGGAGCTGACCGCGCCGACCTACCGCATGACCTCGTCGGGCAAGGTCCAGATCGAGTCCAAGGAGGAGCTCAAGGCCAGGGGCCTGCCCTCCCCCGACCTCGCCGACGCCTTCAACCTCGCCATCCACGCCCGGTCACGCGCTCGACGCCGGGTCCGAAGCTTCGGAGCTGCTGCGTGACGTACCTACTTCTTGGGGACTGGCGTGAAGGGTCGACTGTTGAACGGCCGGATATCGGACGATGGGTTCAGGACCCTGTCGAATACATCCGGCAGGTCGTCGTAGCTCAGCTGCCCGCCGGGTGTCCAGATGCCGATGACGTGGCCGTTGACGAGGACCTTCGTGGGCTTGGTCAGCCGAGCGTAGGCCTTCCGGAACTCCGTGCTGCTCAGTACATCCATGCGCACGATTGTACAAGGTTGCGCACATGAGCGAGTGGGACGGCACGTCGTGGGCCGGCACCCCCGCCAGTCAGATCGCCATCCGCGAACCGCTGGGCGTCACACGCCTGCCGCTGAAAGCCGTGACCGGCCCCGGCGTAGCGGCGTACGCCAACGACTACCCGCTGTCGACCCTCGGCAACTCGCCCCAGGACAAGTGCGCGGCCTACCTCAAGGCGTACAAGTGCGGCTGGTTCTACAAGGCCGAGTCCAAGATCTCGGGTGACCTCTCGACGCTGCCGTGGACGGTGACCGACGGGGACATCGAGTCCGACGACCCCAGAGAGACGGAGATCGGGCGGCCGGACCTCGACGTTCCCATCGAGCAGCTGAACCCGATCGAGCAGTTCATGCGCCTCATGGAGCGGCCCAACCCCCGTCAGACGGGCCGACAGCTCCGCCAGAAGACGTTCATCCGCCGGGACATGGCGGGCGTGGCGTTCTGGTACCTCGAAGCGGCCTCGCAGTCGAGTCCGATCACTGCCATCTACGGCATCTCCCCGTCCCGGTTGTGGCCGGCCTACGACTCGCGCAAGCAGCTCATGGGCTGGGTGCTCGACTACAACCAACCCGGCGGAGGGACGCCGTTCGAGACGTGGGAGATCGTGCCGTTCTCCAACGCCTCGGCCGACGACGACGACATCTTCGGCATCGGCGCGGTGGAGGCGGTCTACGCCGAACTCCCCTTGACCGACCTGCTGACCAAGCACACCGCCGACCTCCTGTCGACCGGAGGCAGGCTGGCGGGCATGCTGTGGCCCAAGGAACGCAGCCTCAACGAGGACGAGTTCACGGACGCGCAGCGGGCGTGGCGCAACGTCGTGTCGGACCCTGCCTCTGCCCGCAGGCTGCTGCTGTTCCCGGAGCCGATGGAGTGGACTGCGGGAGCTAGCACCCCGGCCGAGATCGGCATCCCCGAGCTCGCCGCGCTCAACCGCGACAACATCCTCACGGCGTTCCCCATCGCGCCCGAGATCCTCGGCGTGCCCATGCCAGCGGGGCTGAACGCGTCCGGTGCCACCCGCCGGGAGCTGTACGACTTCTACTGGTCGGACACCATCGGTCCGCGCGCGGCGTCGTTCGACGAGATCGTGCAGACCACCATCATCAGCCGCTACGAGGCGCTGATGGGCCAGACGTTCCGCTTCGAGACCGAGCTGCCCCAACTCGACGACGCGTCGTCGCTGCTGGAGAAGGCGGGGGCGTTCCGCTCCCTCGTGAGTATCGGCTTCGACCCCAAGGACACCATCAAGGCGGTCGGTCTCGACCATATCAAGTGGACCGCGCTGCCAGCGCAGCTCGACCCGAACAAGCCGCCCGAACCCCCGCAACTGCCCACAGGCAATCAGCAGATCCCCGCGACCTCGGCGTCGGTGACCGACGACACGCGCGACAACTCCAGCGTCAGCCAGGTGGTGTCCAAGGCGACCAAGAGCCGCGAGACCATCGCCGACATGTCGAAGGGCCGCGTGCAGTCGTTCCTGCACGACCAGCGCGAGCGGCTGTCCGAGCGGATCCGTCAGACCTTCCCAGCGAACCGCAAGGGCCAGGACACCAAGGCGCTGCGCATCGCCGCGGTCAAGGCGCCGGACTGGTTCGACAAGGCCGAGGAGGACCGCATCCTGCGCCAGGCGCTGTACGGGCTGTACCTCGACGCCTCTCGGGGCTCGCTCCAAGTGGTGGCCGACCTGCTCAATCGGATCATCCCCAACAAGGCCGTCGACCGCGTGGTCGCGGACATCGCCGACTACGGCGGGGAGCGCATCGTCGACATCAACGAGGGGACCAAAGGCGCGCTGACCGATCTGCTCACGGTCGGCACCGAGCGCGGCTACAGCATCCCGCAGCTCATCGACGGGGTGCCCGACGAGGGCTTCGCGGGGGTCAAGGGCGTGACCCTCGACAACGGCGTGCCGGCGTTCGGCGACGCTCGGGCCGAGACGATCGCGCGCACCGAGACGGCACTGTCGTACAACCGCGCGGCGCTCGACGCGTACAAGGAGTTCAGCGTCAGTCATGTCATCGCCTACGACGGCGACGGCGACGAGGTGTGTGCCGAGCGCAACGGCAAGGAGTTTACCGTCGAGGAGGCGTTCGGCATCGAGGACCACCCCAACGGCACCCTCGACTGGGCGCCGGTCGTCGACAAGGCCGCGCACTTCGACGAGGAGCGCACCGTCAAGGCCATGACCGAGCTGGCGCGCTATATGCAGCCAGTCATCAAGGCCGACAGCGTGCAGATGCCGCTCACGCTCGACCCAGTGCCGTTCACCGACGCGCTCAAGGAGCAGACGGCGCTGACCGTAGAGGCCATCGGCAAGCTACCGGCGCCGGTGGTCAACGTGCCCGAGGCCCAGATCATCGTCACTCCAGCCAAGGCGCAGGGCACCCAGGACGTGCGCATCGTCGACGACATCTCACCGCCCAAGGCCAAGCGCGTGGTCCGCGGGGCGCCGTCCAAGCAGTACCCGGCGGGACCGATCGAAGGAGTCGTGGACGTCAAATGAGGTTCATCCCCAAGCAACGCTCGCAGTGCGCCAAGTGCGACCGACCGATCGTCGAGCGCAAGCGCAAGCCATGCCCCGACTGCGGCTCGCTCAACCGCGTCATCGCCCGCTCCGCCGACGACGCCGTCGGCGCCAACGACAAGCTGTAAGGAGACACAGTGCGTCTGATCGTTCCCCGCGTCGAGGTCGCCCAGCGCTTCGACGACGGCGCCCTGCTCACGCTGCTGCGAGGCCCCAGGGTGGCCGACCGCATCCGGCTTGGTCCCAACGAGGTCCACGCGCTCGTCATCCACGAAGACGGCTCATGGGACGACGCGGGCATCAGCCACAACCTCATCACCACCGCCAACGACGGGGGTAGGGACCAGGTCTCGGCGATGCTCGGCGGTAAGCTCGGCTTCGGCGTGTCGGGCACCATCGCCACGGCCACCTCGGCGACTTCGCTGACGGCCACGGCCACACCGTTCGTGACGTCGGCCTACATCGGCTGCGTCGTGCTGGCCGAGGAGTCGACCAACGCGCCGGTCCACGGCACGATCATCTCGAATACGACGTCGGTGCTGACGATCGACGCGTGGCGCAACGGCGACGACTCGGCCGGCAACACGCCCGCCGCCACGGCCAACTACCACATCCTCGCGGGCAACGCCCCGGCCCGTTACATCGCACTGACCGAGAACGCCGGTGCGGCTAACGCTGCGGACACGGCGCTGACCGGTGAGATCACGACCGGCGGTTGCGGGCGAGCGCTGGGCCTGTACGCGCACACCCTCGGCGCGGCGACGTTCACGCTGACCAAGACATTCAGCGTGACCGCCACCTTCGCGGCCATCCACAAGGCCGGCCTGTTCCAGGTGTCCACGGCTTCGTCGTCGCTGCTCAGCTTCGAGACGGTGCTCAACGCCGACGCCTCGGTCGTGAACGGCGATTCGCTGGCGCTGACCTGGACCATCACCATCAGCTAGGAGGGCGTCATGCGTCCCATCCTCATCGCGCTCGCAGCGCTGGTGCTGCTCGGAGCCAAGCCGGCATGGGCCGGACCGACGGACCCGTATCTCACGCTCGATACGCCGCCGCCATACCACTACGCCGGCACCATCGTGGTCACGACGCACGGCGACATCCGCCACGAGTCGCGCCTGCAGATGTTCTGCTATCAGGGCACCGACCTCGTGTACATCGAATCCATCGACGCGTCGGTGACGGAGACGGCGTACACGCTCCACTTCGGCTTGGGACGGCCCGGCGATACGTGGGCCGGTGGTGCGGCGGATTGCCAGATCCGCTTCGGACGCGTCGGCCACGTCGGTAACTCGTACGACCCGTACACGGTCATCGACATCCACGTCGAGGCGTAGATGGCGGTCGTCGCCGTCGTCGGGTTCGAGGGCCAGTCGCGCTTCGCCGACAGCACGCCATCAGGGACCGGCGGCACGATCATCACGCTCAGCGGTACGGCGAGCTACAGCACGTCGACGTTCCGGACCGGTGCAGCGGCACTCCGTTGCAACCCCGCATCCGGGGCCAGCGGCAACGCGCAGATCACTACTAACACCTTCAAGTATTGCCATTTCGCCATCAATGTCGCCACGTTGCCGAGCGTCGATCGGGTCGTCGCAGGACAGATCACGGCAGGCCAGATCCACGCCAAGTTGACCAGCACGGGTGCCATCGCCGTCTACCTCAATACGACGCTCATCGGAACGTCGACAACGACGCTGACCACGGGGACGTGGTATTGGATCGGCCTTCGCTACGAGACCGGCACCAGCGTCGTGTTCCTCCAGATCAATGGCACCGATGAAGTCACGGGTACGGCGACAGTCACGGCCACGGATGGGGGCGTCGGCTTTCGAGGGACCGAGGCCAGTGCGGTCGACGCCTATTTCGACGACATCATCTTCGACGGTGCCGGGTTCATCTCCAACGGCAAGGTCAACCTCGCCGTACCGATCAGCGACAACGCCCGTGCCACGCTGTGGACCGGCGGTGTCGGTGGTACGACCAACCTGTTCGATGCCGTCAACAACACGCCGCCCATCGGCACCGCGACCGAGACGGACCTGACGCAGATCGAGCACGCAGGCGGGGCAGCGGGGACGACCGATGCGTACGACGCGAACATGACGACGTACACCAACCTCGGTATCCAGGCCGGGGACACGGTGCTCGCCATCCAGTACGCCATCAGCCACGGCGAAGATGTCGCCACCGGCACCAAGCTGCTCAACTTCTCGCTTGTGTCGAACCCGACGCAGGCATCGGGCCTCGCCAACTTCTCCGCTGGGGCCGACGTCGGGGCGCTCGGCACCTACTCGACCAACTGGACCACGACGGTCAATACCATTATCACCAGTCCGTCGGTCACCCTCGGCACGTCGCCCGTCATGCGCGTCGTCCGACCCGAGACGGCGAGCCGCGTCGCGTCGGTCTGCTTCATGGGCATGAACGTGGCGTGGACACCGGGTGCCGCCGCCGAGCAGGTGCCCTACGTCAACCCCATGCCCCAGCTTCTAGCGCAGTAGCGGAGACGACGTGTCGGACCAGGTCTACACGGTCACCATGGAGAACCAGACGATCGTCGCGGACGCGTCGCTCATCTGCGTCCGCGCCGCCACGGCGTGGAGCTCGCGCGGCTCGCTGCTCGAGGTGCTGCGGGTCACGGTCAGCCAGTCGGGCACGTCCACGTCCCAGCAGCTCGGCGTCATCTTGGGGCAGAAGGCGTCGGCGTTCGGTACGTTCACCAGCACCACCCCCGCCCCGACGTCGATCGGTTCGGTCGCTTCGGCCATCACCGGCTCGACCTCGGTCGCCGCCGCGAGCGCCGGCACGGATGCGTCGGCCGAGGGTGCCGGGACGGTCACGACGACCGTGTCCGATTCGTTCAACAACCTCAACGGCTATCTGTGGGTGCCGACGCCCGAGGAGCGCATCTGGATCGGCCCCGACCTCGCGTTCATCGTGAAGATCCGGGGTACTCCGACGACCCTGATCGGCTGGCATGCCGTGTTGTGGTTCAAGGAGATCAACTGATGCCGAACTTCACGGCCGCCGACGGCGCGATCGTGGCCGATGGCGACAAGCTGATCCTGACCCTGGCCAAGGGCTCGGAGGCGACGAACGACTACTCGACCCGCGAGGTCAAGGGCAAGGTCCGGGCGTACGAACACGTCGACCGCGTCCTCGATGACGACGGTTACGCCGTCGACAAGGTCGTGACCGTCGTCTGGGAGATCGGCACCGGCGACCCGCGCTACCCGGCCATCGGCTTCCGTCCGGAGAACGTCCTCAGCGCGAAGAAGTAGATCGTGGCACGCGGCCTGTTCCGCCATCCGCCCAACCCGCAGCAGCCATATCCGAAGCAGATCGAGTCTGGCCCGGCGGTCCTCGAACGGACCGCCGACGATAGCATCTCGTTCTCGGACTCCGTCACCAGGACGGGGACGTTCGGAAGGACAGCCTCCGACAGCGTCACTGCCTCGGACTCGGTAGCCCGCATCGGGACGTTCCTACGGATCCTTAGCGACTCGGTCGGGTTCTCCGACGCCGTAAGCCGGGTCCTGACGCTGGTCCGCACGGCCACCGACAGCGTCAGCGTCGGCAATACCGTCTCGCGCGTCGGCACCTTCCTGCGGACCGCGGCCGACAGCGTCACGTTCAGCGACTCGGTCAGCCGGGTCGGGACGTTCCTCCGCTCCGTCTCCGACGCGGTGTCGTTCTCCGACTCCGTGGCGGGGCTCAAAGTCACCGTCCGCTCGGTCGCCGACTCGATCACCGTCTCGGACAACCTGAGCCGGACGGGCACGTTCCTGCGGACGGCCGCGGACTCCGTTGGGCTGGCCGACAGCCTGACGCGCACGGGGACGTTCCTCCGCACGCTGGCGGACTCCGTCACGGCCTCGGATTCCGTGACCCGAGCGGGCACCTTCCTGCGGACGCTCGCGGACAGCGTGACGCTGGGCAACACCGTCAGCCGAACGGGCACGTTCGTCCGGGCGGTGTCCGATTCGGTCGGCCTCAGCGATGCGCTGACGCGGGTCGGGACGTTCCTGCGCAGCCTCACCGATAGCGTCACCTTCTCGGACGCCGTCGACGCGCAGAAGTCGGGCGTCGTAAGCCGGACTGCCGACGACTCCATCAGCTTCTCCGATGCCGTAGTCAGGGTCGGCACGTTCGTCCGCACCGCGACGGACTCCGTCTCCCTGTCGGACGCCGTCACGCGGGTCATCACCAAGGTCCGCACCCTCGCGGACAGCGTCTCGTTCTCGGACAGCGTCAGCCGCGTCCTGACCCTGCCGCGCACCGTCTCGGACTCGGTCACCCTCACCGACAGTCTCAGCGCCACGATCAACGGCCAGCCGGTGGTCGACCGGGGCGGGCGCGGCGGGCGGGTCGAGCCGCAAGTCGGCATCCGGCGCGGGAACCGGCGCTACACGGTGCTGCTCGACGAGACCGAGCCGTATCTCATCGACGACGAGGAAGCGATCCTCGCCCTGCTACTGGCGGATGACTGATGACCGCTGCTCTCGCCAGCGCTTCCGCTGATTGCATCGCTGGCACATCGTTTGGAGGTTATCGGGCGTATTCGTACCGCCACGGAATAGACCAACGATGTGGTCAATGCCCCGACCTCGACCGCACTCGACACAGACGGGCTGTCGGTCCCACAGGGCGAGGATGTCGGCGTAGGTAAGAACGCCGACGCTCTGCCATTGGCTGGCGCGCCTGTTCGCGGATCGAGCCGCGGCGCTTGCGCTCAGACGCCGGAGTGTCTCAGGTCGACGCAGCTGCTCATGCTCGCGGCGACAGGCCATCGAGCAGTAGCGGCGTCCCGTGTCGTAGTTCCATCGCTCGAATATCGAGCCGCATTGCGGGCAGCTCATCGTTTCGACTGCCTCGTGGCCGTGCCGCCTTCCCATCGCCGCAGCACACGCGCGCGAACAGAACTTTCCGTGACCGGCGTTGTGACGTTCCTTCCGAACGGCCTTTGAGCACCAGGCGCACCTGAACTCGACGTAGGTCACGGCTCGCGCACCGGGTTCGCCACGTCGGGGCCAAGGCATATGTCAGGAGACCTCAAATGGCTGCATGGTCCTCAGCACTGATTGCTAGTTTACCCAACAGCGCGTTCGCGTGCGTCGACAAGTCGGGCCGTCATTACCCCCACCACGACGCAGCGGGCAAGCTCGACCTGCCCCACCTGCGCAACGCCCTGTCGCGCCTGGCGCAGGACGACACCACGTCGTGCGGTGCCGCGCACCTGCGCGCCCATGCCAAGTCGGCGGGAGTCGGCCAGAAGGAGGCGGATCCGATGAAGGCCGAGCGACTGACCACGACCAAGTGGCGCGTGCTGGCGATCCCGTTCGGCGGGCCGCTCAAGGGCGGCAAGGACCTCGACGGCGAGTTCTTCTCGCCCAACACCGACATCAAGGCCGACTGGTTCGACCGCCGCCCGGTCATCTTCCACCACGCCCAGGACGAGACGCTCAAGGACGAGACGCTGGGCACCGAGGACGACCTCGAGCAGGCCAAGGACGGCTGGTGGGCGACCCTCTGGCTGGACCGCGCCAACCAGTACTGGGAACGCATCAACAAGCTCCTCGCGGCGGGCAAGATGTACGGCTCGTCCGGAGCCCTTGGCCACCTCGTGCGCAAGGACCACAAGTCGGGCGAAATCCTCGTCTGGCCGCACATCGAACAGACCCTCACCCCGACCCCTGCCAACCCGTTCGCGCGGGTGGTGCCGGTCAAGGCGCTCGACCACTTCTCCTCTGTCGGCATCGAGCTCGATCCGGCCATGCTGGACGTGCTCTCCGAACCCGACGCGACTGACCTGGGTCCCGACCTGCCGGAAGGTGGCGACGACTCGGCGATGGAACGCATCCGGGTAGCCCGTCAACAACTCGCCGAGCTGCAGGCGCGGCTCGTCGAATAAGAGCCCGCCGCGCTCACGGGCGGAGGACTCATGTTCCCTTGGATACGAATCCCGAAGTCGAGGCCCTGAAGGCCGAGATCAAGAGTCTCGCGACCGAGCTCAAGGACAAGACGGACATCCCGCTCGACCGCATCGAAGCGATCGAGGCCGAGATCGCCACCAAGTCCGAGCGCATCGACGAGATCATCGAGCAGAAGCGCGCCGAGGACGTCGATAAGAAGCTCGCCGACCTCGACGCCAAGATGAACGCATTCACCCGGACGTCGGCGTCGACCAAGGCGCAGGCGATCCTGGCCGGCGTCCAGCAGCCCCCACCCGCCGTCAAGAGCGTCGGGCGCTTCTCCGAGACGAACTTCCTGTCGGCCCTCGTCGAACGCAAGAACGGCGACCCCGACGCGCAGGAGTTCGTCAAGGCGGTGCTCGGCACGTCGGTCGCCACCGGCCTCGCCGTGGTGCCCAACAACTTCGTCGCATCGCTCGTCGAGCAGATCGCGGCGGGCAACATCTATCGCCAGATCTTCAACGTGACGGCAGGCGTGTCGGGCTCCGGCGTGGACATCCCCTACGAGATCACCGCCGTCACCGCGGCGCTCCTCCAGGGTGCCTACGGCTCGAACAAGGACGTCCGTGACTTCAGCTTCGCGCGGGCCACGGCGACCCTCTACGAGATCGCCCAGATCGCCGACGTCGGCAACCAGCTGCTGCGCCAGTCCAACGGCGCGGCCGAGGCGTCGGCTCGCCGCCGGCTGGGTCGCTCGATCGCCATCGCCGAGGCGCAGTTCATCACCAACGGCACGGGCTCGTCCCAGCCGCTGGGATTCTTCCAGGCGTTCCTCGCGTACGGCGACCCGGCGGGCTTCAAGACGACCCTGTCGTCCGAATCCCGCGCGGCGGCCCTTGGCCGCGGCATCGGTGCGCTCGAGGCGCGCGGCATCCTGTCGGACAACCTCGTCATCGTGATGGGGCCGACCGACTACTGGGAGCTGTCGACCGAGACGCTCGGCTCGTCGGGCTCCGGCGGCTGGGTCATCGACCCGGCCACGGGCGCGGCGGCCAATCCGCCGGTCGGCTCGGTGTGGGGCGTGCCCGTGCGGCGCGATCCGCAGTGGCCGTCGGCGCAGGCCGGCACGGCGCTCATCATCGACACCTCGGACGTGGACATCTACACGGGCCAGGAATACCGCATCGACGTCTCGTCGGAGGCGGGCAACCGGTTCGACCAGAACATCACGGCCTTCCGCGCGGAGGAGGAGTTCGCCTTCAACGCCGAGCCGTACGTTCGGACGGGTCGAGTCCAGAAGGTCCTGGGCCTGTAAGCCCACAGGGGCGGGCTCCGCTCGCCCCACCCCATTACATGGGCTCCCGGCCGTTCTGAGCGCGCGGCCGGGAGTTCCCCGACAGCGCTCACATACACGGAGGCGCTCAGCCGTGTCCTACACCTTCACCGACGTCCAGACACCGCACGGACGACCCGCTCGGTTCAAGTGCCGCGACGGCACGTCTGACCTCGCCACCGTCGGGGCATCCAACCGGCTGTGGGGCAACCTCGTTGACGAGTACCAGATCCCCGAGGGCCTGACCGGCTTCGGCCTCGATGTCGGGGCGCACATCGGCTCGGTCACCGTGCCGCTGCTCCTCGACAACCCCGAGTTGTGGGTGGTCGCCCTCGAGGCCGTCCCCGACAACGTGGCGCTGTTGCGCGAGAACCTCGCGCTCAACGGCGTCGAGGGACGCACCACGATCCTTGCCGGCGCGGCCTGGCCGGGCAAGGGCAGCATCGACGTGGAGTACGGCTACACCGGCTCCGAGCTCGCCGAGACGCACGCCTACATCGGCTCGGTGACGCCGTGGCTCGACGCGCCGGGCGACAAGCAAGTCGTCACGGTGCCGCGCTACACGCTCGCCGGCGTGCTCACGGCGACCGCGGGCAAGGGCTTCGTCTGGGTCAAAGCCGACTGCGAGGGCTGCGAGCACCTCTTCTTCCGGGGAGCGGGGCTGCGCAAGCTCGGCACCATCGTCGGAGAGTGGCACCAGCGTGACGGGACGCCAGAGGCCTTCGCCGCTCGGCTGTCAAAGACGCATCACGTGACCTGGAGCGAGGGCATCGGCGGCGGGCCATTCCGGGCGGTGCGGCGATGACGCCGTTCGACCTGCTGACCATCATCGTCGCCGTCAACTCGATCTCCATCATCCTGCTGGGTCTGACACTTCTGCGGTATTGGCGATGACGCAGCGGGTGCTGATCCTCGCTAGTCACGCCGTGGCCGAATACGACGACACGCGCATGTTCCACGACCTGGGCTACGACGTGTTCACACCGGGAGGCTACGAAGATCCCCGACAGGGCACGGAGGGGATTCGCCCCCCACTCCCCTCCGTGCCGTTCCACGCCGACCTCGCCCAGCGCTGCCGGGAGCAGCGCGAGGCGTTCGGCGAGCCCGGCTATCACATCGACTGGGCCAAGGCGCGTCTCCACGACGACGTCATCGACTGGGCCGATGTCATCATCGTCCACCACTTCCCCAAGGTGTGGATCGCCGAGCAGTGGGAGCGCATCCGCCACAAGCGCGTGGTGTGGCGGACGTGCGGCCAATCGGACCCCGCCACCGAGGCGGTCATGGCCGACCTCGACGGCCTCCAGATCGTGCGCTACTCCCCGAAGGAGCGCGCGGCGTTCGAGCGAGTGGGCTGCTTCGCGGGCGAGACGGCGCTGATCCGCTTCGGCAAGTACCCCGACGACTACGGGCCGTACATCGGTGACTGGGCCGTTATCGGCAACGTCACCCAGGACATGGTCGCGCGCGGCGACTCGACCGGCTTGGGGTTCTGGCGGAAGTTCACCGACCCGTTCCCCGCCATGCCCGCGGGCAAGGGCTCCGAGGCGTTGCCGGGTGGGATCGGGGCGCTGTCGTATCCCGACATGCTGGACTACCTGCGCCACATTCGGACGTACTTCTACACAGGCACCATCCCGGCGTCCTACACGCTCGGCCTCATCGAGGCGATGTTGTCGGGCGTGCCGGTGGTCGCCATCGGCCTCAAGACGGACTCGCTGGACCACCAGTGGCTTCACACCATCTCTGAGGCACACGACATCGTCAATCCGGGGTTGATGCTGTACGACATCCCGCTCGCGGCCTATCTCGAGAACCGCGAGTACGCGGCAATGCGAGGTGCCGAACAGCGCGCCAAGGCCATCGAGCTATTCGGCATCGAGACCGTCGGCGCGCAGTGGGTGGACTTTCTGGGATCGACAGCATGACCACGCTGCTGGCGGACTTTCACCACGATTGCCTATTCGAGAGCCTCGGCCTCCTCGCCGATCGACTCGGCTGGACGCTGTACCGGCCGATGGGCATGGAGTGGTTCGACGAGGGCTACTGGAACTTCGAACGGGCGTGGCACGGCGACGCGGTAGCCAAGCAATACCTCGAACCGTGGGGCTCGGACGCCGACGGGCGGCGGCTCAACACCTTCCACCAGCGGTATCAGAACCTACTCACTCTCGATGAGGCACGGCAGGACCCGCCCGACGTCGTCATGGCATCGGTGGCCCACAACCACGAGGGGCTGGCCCGCTTCGCGCGCGAGGTCGGGGCCAAGTTCGGGCTCCATCTCGGCAACGTGCGCTTCTCGCCGATCGACATGGCCGAGGACCGCTGGGACCTCGCCGACTTCGGCATCGTCACCAGCATCCTGCCGGGACCCGTATCGGTGCCCCACGTCGTGGTCCACCAGGAGTTCAGCCTGCAGGACTTCCGGCATGAACCACCGCCTGCCGACTTCCGGGTGTCGTCGTTCGTCAACTGTTTCCCGGAGAACTTCGACGCGTACTCGGGCTGGAAGGCCGTGGCCTCGCAGCGGCCCGACTACGACTGGCGGGTGTACGGCGCGTACGGCTCGGTGCCCGAGGACGAATGGGCGGCGGGCAACCTGAACCGCTGCGCTGCGGTGGGCGACGCGATGCGCGCGGCGTCGGTGGCGTGGCACACCAAGCAGTGGTCCGACGGCTTCGGCCACGTAGTCCACAACTGGGCGGCGGTCGGCCGGCCGCTGGTGGGCCACGAGTGGTATTACCGCTCCCAGCTCGCCGGGCCGCTGTGGCAGGAGGGCGTCACGTCGTTCGACATCACCGACAAGCCGGTTGACGACGTGGTGGCGCTGATCGATCGGCTGCATGGGGATCCTGACCTCGTGGCCCGGATGTCCGAGGCGATGGCCGCGCGATTCCGGGAGGTTGTGGACTTCGACCAGGAGGAGGAGCAGATCCGGCGCATGTTCGAGACGGTCCTGCCCTGATGCGCCTGCTGCTCTTTTCGCACTGGTCTCACACAGGCTTCGGCACGGTCACCCTGGAGCTCGGCTCGCGCTTCGTGGCACTTGGCATCGACCTGCGCGTGCTGGCCGTCAACCACCGCGGCGAGCCAATCAAGGGACCGCTCGCCGGGCGCATGTGGCCAGCCAACATCAACGGCGACGCGTTCGGCGGCAACATCTCGGCCGAGGCCATCGACGGCACGTTCTGGACGACGTTCGACCCCGACGACCACTGGCAGCCGGACGTCGTGCTGGTGGTGTCCGACGTGTCGGGCCTGCTGGCGCACATGGGCCGACTGACCGAGGCGCGCCACGACGTCTGGAAGAACGCGCGGGTCTACCACTACGTCCCGATCGAGGGCGACAACCTGCCGCCGATGTGGCGCCAGTTGTGGGACCTCATCGAGCCCGTGGCGATGTCGGACTACGGCGCGCGCATCATCGGCGAGCACATCGGCCGACCCGTTTCCCGCATCTACCACGGCGTCGACACCGATGTGTTCTACCCCGTCTCGCCGGGGCGGCCGATCCGGGTCCGTGGCAACACGTTGCGGTCCAAGGAGGACTGCAAGCTGCTGTTCGAGCGCGACCCCAAGCGGATGTTGCTGCTGCGCGCCGACCGCAACGCGATGCGCAAGTTCTACCCCAAGACGTTCGAGGCGTTCGCGCTCATCGCACAGCGCAAACCCGATGTCGACCTCGTGATGCACTGCCGGCCGATCGACCCCGGAGCGGACGGACCGGACCTCATTCAGGAGCTGCTGCGCTACCCCGCCTTCATCCGCCAGCGGGTGTCCTGGACGCTCGGCCACGACACCTACGTCGGCTTCTCGCGACCCGAGCTCAACGCGCTGTACAACGCGGCCGACGTCTACTTCTCGACCACCGGCGGGGAGGGCTTCGGCCTGACCCTCGCCGAATCGCTGGCGGCGGGCACTCCCGTCGTGGTGACCGACTGGGCGGCCGACGCCGAGACCGTCGGCGATGGCGGCATCCTCGTGCCGCCGCTGCACGACACCTACGGCCAGCCGGTGCGCTTCCACCACCAGACCTACGGCATGGACTTCGGCGTCCCGGACGCGCGGGGGTTCGTCCAGCCGACGCTCGACCTGCTGGCCAACCGCAAGGCGCGGCGGGACCTCGGTGCGGCGGGACGACTGCACGTGAAGCGCTCGTTCGACTGGGACGTCGCCGCGAGCCAGTTCGTCGACCTGTTCAGCCAAGCCTCGGAGGCCGCCGCCTGATGCCACCGCTGCCCACCGTCGCGGATCTCAAGACGTACCTCGGCATCACCGGGACGCAGGACGACGCCCTGCTGGCGCAGACGATCGTCGACGCGGTGGGCAAGGCCGAGCGCGATACCGGGCGCACGTTCGCGGCCGCCTCGAACGTCACCACGCGCTATTCCACGGACGGGCAGTCGAGCCTCATCATCCACGACCGCCCATACGCTGACCCGTCCCGGACGGTGCAGCTGGGCGGCGCGTCGATGACCGAGGGCACGGGCGTGTGGTTCCTGCCCGACCGGCGCGACCAGAACATCACGGCCACCATCCAACTCAGGTACTACGACCGCTCGCGGGTCGACTGGTACAAGGCCGACCCCCAGTGGTTCGACAAGAACCTCGACAACCCGCGCTACTTCTCGGGCACGCCCAACGACCTCGTCATCGCGGGCATCGGCGGCATGCCGTTCCCGCACAACGACGTGGTCGGCGCCATCCGCCTGCTCGAGGCATGGCTGTACTGGAACGCCAAGTCCGGCGCGTCGGGCGTGGTCCAGCTGCCGACCGGCGAATCGCTCGACCTCGAGGCCGAGCCACCGCGCTACCAGGAGTTCGTGCGCAACTGGCGCATCCGCACCGCCGTGGCCTCGCCGTGAGCAGCCTCAAGGGCAAGCGTCAGTTGCAGGCGCGCCTCAAGGCCATCGGCCAGACGCGCACGCTGCTCCAGCAGCTGCAGCTGGAGACGATCGCCGAGGCCAAGCGGCTCGTCCCGCGCAAGACGGGCCACCTCGGACGGAGCATCCTGCCCGGCCGGGTGTCGCGCGACAGCGCGGTGGTGGAGGCGCGCACCACCTACGCCGCCGCGGTGGAGTTCGGCACCAAGCGCCACGTCATCGTGCCAAGGCACGCGCGCGTGCTGGCGTGGCCAGCGTCGGAGGGCGGCCGGCGGCTGTCCGGCCGTGCCCGGACGAGGGACGGCAAGCCGACCGGTCCCACGGCGTTCGCCACCAAGGTCAACCACCCCGGTACCAAGGCGCAGCCGTATCTCATCCCCGCCGCCGAGAAGGCGCTGCGCGGTCATGGCTTCCGCGACCTCATCATCAAGCGCTGGAACTCGGCCGCGTGACCACCACCTTCCGGCAGGACATCACCAACCAGCTGGTCGTCGCCATCGACGCGTTCATCAGCGCCAACCCGACGCTGCTGCGGCGCTCCGAGGTCGTCCGCCCGCCGTCGGTCGTGGGCGATCTGCCGCTCGCCTTCGTGGACGGGCGCCAGGAACAGATCAGCTTCTCCTCGGGCATCCGTGAGCGGGTCATGACGCCGTCGGTCGTGGTCGTCTCGCCGCTCGCCGACAACGCCGAGACGATTCAGCGCCACGACGTCCTCGTGGACGCGCTGGTCGACCACTTCACGGCCTACGCGCAGCTCGCCACCAACACGGTCTGGGACCGCATGGCGATCAGCGACGAGGACTACACCGTGGACTCGGCCGACGGCACGGTCCGCCACTTCTTCGCCACGAGGTTCACGTTCAACAACGTGTCCATCATGGAAGGCCGGAACTGATGCGCTCACCACTCAGACCGCTGCGATACAGCGGATAGCGGAGGTCTCTAGAGGTGAGTGTTTCAGGTCTGCAACGGTTCCGACGGCACCTGATTGGGTTCCAGGCGTCGTTCACGTCGAACGTGCCGGCGACCAAGGTGCTGCCCTATCGCGGGGCCATCGAGATCGACCCGCAGCTGACCGACCCCGATGTCGACGTCGGCTCGCTCGACCCGATCCTCGCACCGTTCCCGGGACCCGCCAGCTACACCGGCACATGGGAGGGCAAGCTCGCCTACAATGACGCGCCCGACCTGTGGGCGGGCCTGCTCAAGGGCGGCGTGGCGCCAACCGGGGCGACGGCCAAGACGCATACGTTCCAGGCCGCGTCCTTGACGCAGGACACCTTCCCGTACTTCACCGACTACTGGGGCGACGACGTCGTCACCGACTGGATCGTCGGCGGGTCGGGCGTGCTCAACGGCCTGACCCTTGGCTTCGACGAGGACCTCGGCGCGTGGGACGTGAACGCTGACACGCTGTTCGCGCGCGCGAACTTCGGCGGCCCGACCGGCGGGCTCAACGTCGACTCCAACCCGACGTGGGTGCTGGGCGACGACAGCGAGGTATTCCTCGACTCGGCTCCCGGTTCCATCGGCGTCACCCGGCTCGACGCGTCGGTCCACCGAGCGTCCATCCAGGTCACCCCCAACAACGACCCGAAGCGCTTCGCGCAGGGCGTCGCGGCGGGCTCCAACACCAGCTTCACCCTCGCCAACATCGGGCGCGGCCAGCGCGAGATCGAGATCGTCCTGGGCGTGGCCAAGACGGCCGTCACCACCGCCGAGCGCCAGCGCATCGACGACGGCCCGCCGGCCGAGCGGTACATCGAGCTGCGCTCGACGAGCAAGGTCATCATCACGGGCACCACGCCGTACTCGCAGTCGGTCCGCTGCCCGGTGCGCCTCATCACCGCCACCGACGTGGAGTTCGGCGAGAACAACACCGGCTACGAGTTCACCTACCGCGCCAGATACAACTCGACCTTGGCCTATGCCATCAGGGTGGTCACGGTGACCACCAACAGCACGACCTACTAGACCGCCCATGGCTGACCAGGACGAGGCGCTGTTCCGCGCGAACGCCAACATCCTGCGCCTGCTCGACCGCTTCTCCGCGCGCACGGCCGCCGCCAGTGCGGCGGTCCGCCGCTCGACCGACGAACGCGCCGAAGTGGCCCGCAGGCTCCGCGCCGATGGGCTGACGGTGCGCCAGATCGCGCTCCGCCTCGACCGCACCGAACGCCACGTCTACCGGCTCCTCCACCGCTGACCCCTGCCCTGACATCTGACGATGCGTCATGACGTCGCGGCAGGGGTCAGCTTGTCATGTCGGGGCCGGAATCCGAGCGTAGGAGCACGTTTAGGAGACGCCCCATGCGCTCGTTCGATACCGACAACGTCGAGGTCCGCCTCGGCGCGTGCTACTGCCCCGGAACACCGCACGAAACGGACCTCGTGTACCTCCGCCCGTCGCTGTCGATGGCCGGCGGGATGGCCGCGCTGGCGGCCATCAGCAACGCGGATAGCGACCAGCTCCGCCTCCAGGAGCTGCTGGCCGCGGTGTGGATCCGTCATGCGGTGGTCGGCTGGAACCTCGTCGACGAAGAGGGGTCGCCGTTACCGACCGACCCCGACACGGTCAGTCGGGCTCTCCCCTACGGCAAGGGCGGGCGCCTCGTCGCGGAGCGCGCCGACGACCTGTATTCGGAGGAGATCCTCGCCCCTTTAGTCGAACGACTCAGGAGCACATCGCCCTCTGGGCGGACCAACGGCTCTACCTCCACGCGCCGGGCGTCGACCCGGAAGCGGCCGTCGCCATCGTCGACCGCTACTACGGAGCCGGTGCGTCGGAGCGCGTGACATGGCGACGCTGGCAGGCCTACCGCGTGGTGCTGGCCGAGGAGTTCGTGCTCGGCCCGGAGCGGGCCGCAATCGCCCGCGAGCGGGCCGAGGAAGACGCCAAGTTCCGGCGCTCCAGTGAGGCGCTGCGGCGCGTGAAGTAGGGAGTCCCGATGGCCCTCGCCGAGACCGCATCGCTCATCGTCGACCTCAACCTGCGCGGCAACTTCGGGCGCGGCCTGACCAAGGTGTCGCGCGACCTCAACACGTTCGACTCCCGTCTCGACCGCAGCCAGACGCGGGCATATCGCTTCGGGCAACAGATCGGCACCGGCATCCGGCGCGGCGCAGCGCTGGCTGCCGGTGGTTTGGCGTTTCTGGCGCTCAACGTCTCCAAGGGCCTCGACTCGCTGATCGACCTCGAGCAGCAGGTCGCCCAGACGAACGCGGTGCTCCGCTCGACCAAGGGCATCGCCAACGTCGACGCCGCGGCGGTGGGCAAGCTCGCCGAGAAGTACGAGAGCCTCAACGCGCTCATCGGCGACGAGGTCATTCGCTCGGCCGAGAACCTGCTGCTGACGTTCACCAACGTGCGCAGCCGCGCCTTCCAGCCAGCGCTCACGGCGATCCTCGACATGAACACCGCCCTGGGCCGCGGCGAGGGTGGGTTGCAGCAGTCGGTGATCCAGGTCGGCAAGGCGCTGCAGGACCCGATCCGAGGCATCACCGCCTTGCGCCGGGCGGGCGTCAACTTCACCAAGGCGCAGGAGAAAAAGATCAAGTCCCTCATCAAGGAGGGCAAGGCGTACGAGGCGCAGAAGCTCATCCTCGCCGAGCTCAACCGCGAGTTCGGCGGTTCGTTCGCCAAGCAGGGCGCGACCACGGCGGGGCGCATCGCCAAGTTCCGCGACTCGATCGACGACCTCCAGCGCGCGCTGGCCAAGGCGCTGCTGCCGACCCTGGGCAACGTGGCCGACGCGCTGACCAAGCTGCTGGCCGACCCCAAGGTAATCGCCTCGGTCGAGGCGCTGGGCAAGGACCTCGCGGGGCTGTTCTCGCAGGCTAATCTCGCCAAGGGCGCACGCCTGCTCGGGGACTTCTTCAGCGCGGCCAAGGAAGCCGCTCCCGGCATCATCGCCGGCGCCAAGGTCGCGGGCCAGGTGGTGGCCACGGCGGTCCGCCTGTTCCAGTCGCTGCCACCGGAGATCCAGAAGATCGCCATCGGCGCGCTGGCGGTCAACAAGCTCACCGGCGGCATCGTCACCAACCTCGCCGGCGGATTGATCTCGGCGGTGCTCAAGCAGCTCGTGGCAGGCGTCGTCAACGTGCAGGGCGCCGTGGTCAACGTCGGCGGTGGCATCCCCGGCGGCGGGATACCGGGTGGTAAGCCGGGAGCACCGACTCCCACGACCGGGGCACTGGCGCCTGCCATCGGTGCGGGCGTCGTCATCTCAGAGGCTGACCTGAACCAAGCGCTCGACATCTTCCACCGAAAGCTGTCGGCCAGCGTCAATGGGCCGATCAAGGAACTACAGTCGCGGCTCCACGCGGTCATGCCGCCTAGAGCGAATGAACCGCGCAACCTGCCACCCGGCCATGATCTCAAGCTCACCCAGGATCAACTAGCGGCCATCAAGGAACGGACCGGCCAGACGACTGCGGCGATCACCGCACTCGACCCGAAGTTCTCCCAGATCTACGGGGGCCTCGACCAGCTTGGCCCCGATCTCGACATGGTGTCGGGCACGGTATCGGGTGCCGTGGATCGCGGGGCCATCGCGACGCAAAGTGCCATTCGCACGGCCGAGGACGGCGCGGCCTCGCGCGTGGTCGGCGCGACGCACGGCGCGGCGTCGTCGATCGTGGCGGCCATCTACGCCGCGCGGCCCATCGTCAACGTGACCAGCGTCACCAAGACGACGACCATCACCAACCGCTACGGCCCGCCCAACGGCTCGTACGGCCAGACGTCCGGGCACTGATGGCCTTCCGCGTCTTCTACGAAGCGGGCATCTATTCGACGTCCGAGGAGATCACCGATCGCGTCCAGCTGTACACGCTCGACGTGGCGCAGAACGCCGAGGAAGGCTCGGTCGCGTCGTCGTCGATCCTCGTCGAGGACCCCGACGGCGACTACGACGTCGTCGGCTGGCGGCGCGTGCGCATCTACGAGGGGCTGGCCGCGTCGTCGAACACGCTCATGTACAACGGCTGGGTGGCCGACCGTGAGATCACCCGCGGCACGTCCGCACTGACCGCAGCGGCGCGGTCATGGAACGTAACGATGGTCGACAACAACACGGTCATGGATCTGCGCATCGAGAACGGCACCGACGCCAACCGCCCGGCCGAGACCGACGTGCAGCGCATCCAATGGTTGCTGACCACGACCGAGCTGAACCCCGTCACCGTGTCGGAGTACGTCAACGCGTCGAGTCCCAAACAGATGGACGCGGTCGACTACCGCGGCCAGCGGGTGCGTGACGTCATCGACGACTGCGCGCAGATCTCGGGCAAGAACTACTTCATCTACACCAAGGACGCGACGTCGTTCGGCGGCAGCCTCAGCCTCGGGCTGTGGTACGACTTCGTCGAGTCGACCGCCTACTCCTCACCCCTGCGGCTGACCAACCTGCTGGCCGACGTCGACAGCACGTGGACGTTCGCCATCGCCGAGGACACCAGCCTCACGCGCGACCCGTCTCGTGTCTACTCCGGGGCGTACGTCCGCTACGACGGGGGGACGGTGTACGAGGAGAACATCACCACCGCCAATGTGTTCACCCGCCGCGACGCGGTGTATGACGCGTCGAACGTCAAGTCGTCGACCAAAGCCACCGCGCGGGCGCTGCGCTACCTGACCCAGTCGGCCACCGAGGAGGACCGCATCGAGACGGCGTTCTGGTGCCCGCCCGACAAGGTCAACTTCGTGCGCGAGGGGATGCGCATCCAGTTCCGCGCCACGCACCTGCCGCAGTACGAGTCGTACCAGTGGCTGCGGGTCCTGTCGCGCAAGATCAAGCACGTCGCCGAGACGGACCGCGTCGGCTACCTCGTGAGCCTGACCCTGACGTCGGGCACGCTGCCCGAATCCCCCGCTGGCACGCCGACGACGTTGTTGTCGTTCGCGGGGCATATCGGTTCGGCCGTGTTCCTCGGACTACCGGCCGACCGCGAGGCCGACTACGGCTCCTCGCACGGCCAGACCGCCACGCTCACGGTGGGCAAGCAGTACCGCATCGTGTTCACGTCGACCGACTGCCGCGTCACTGATCCGTCCCGCGAATATGACCAGATCAACGGCTTCAACTGCCGGATCTTCAAACCTACCGCGACCGAGACGCAGATCGTCCAGTCGGAGGGCTACAACTGGACGCCAGACGACGGCACGATGACCGCCTCGTTGCAGTACGCGGGTATCGGTTGGAACGTGCGCTCGCCCATCCGCTCGGGTGGCACCGCACCCAACAACATGTATGGCCCAGGCTCGATCATCACTGGCGAATGGTTGACCTACGATGGCCCTACCACCAGCGTCGACCTCGCCATGCGCGGCATCGCGCTGTCGGGCTTCTACGGGTTTGAGCTCCTCGGCACGGTGGAGCTCCAGGAACGATGAAGATCACGGCGCTTGCCAATACCCGTCCGCTGCTGACGCTGACTGGCGAGGTCGCGGGCTCGTTCGGCGGCGTTGGACCGTCGGGCCAGGTGCCCACGTCGAACGGCTCGAATGTGGTGGCGTGGGGCTCCAACGTCGCCATCATCACGTCCAACTCGTCGAACGCGCTCCTGGGGCCGTTCGTCAACTTCGACTCCGGCGCGGGCATCGCCTTCGGGGCGGCGTCCAACACGCTGACCATCTCCGCCACAGGGACGGGCGGCGGAGGGGGTGGGGGTTCGTCGCACTACTCGCCGTGGGACCTGCCCAACTCGCCCAACGGCTCCGACCGGGAGGGGTCATCGGCGGGTGCATTGACAGGCGCCACCGACCGCGCATCCGTCACGTCGTCGGTGGCCAACGGGCTCATCAGCGTGACCAAGGCAGGAGCCACGGGGGACCGACTGGCGGGCACCGACTGGGCCGAGACGATGAGCGACGGTGACCACTGGACGATCGGCATCCAGGACGGCCTGCTGTACCAGGACTTCCAGGCCGTGGGCATGTACGTGTGCGACTCAACGTTCACCGAGGCGTGGTCGATCGCGCTCGTCCACGACGGGACCGGCGGGGTCTATCCCCAGCTCAAGGACTGGACGAACACCGGCACCGGCGGTGGCGCGGCGACGAACTACCAGAACCCGGGCATCGTCGGTGCGGTGCTCAACGGCGGCATCTTCCTGCGCATCAAGCGCAACAGCTCGACGTCGTTCGACAACTACATCTCGTTCTCGGGCAAGGAGTTCCGCAAGCTGTCGAGCGCGCTCAATCCGGGCTTCACCATCGCCCGCATCGGGATTGCCGCGTACAGCGCGGGCAACACAGTCGACGTGGCCTGCCACGTCCGCTTCCTGCGCAAGAACTGGGACTGGGGCAACTGATCGGCCAACGGGAGAAGCAGGTAGTACGGAAGCCAATACGGCGAAAGCAGCAGTCCCGCCAGGCCAGGGCGGCCCCGCCAGAAGGCGATGGCGGCAAGCACTACTCCCACGGGGATCCAAATGGTGCCGAGGAGTCGCGATGGCCCGATGTTGAAGATGGAGGTCATCTCGTCGGACAGCGACAGCATTCGCGCGAGCCATTCGTCGCCCCAGCCCGAGGCGGCCACCAGCGCGGTGTGAGCAAGGAGGAGGGCCGCGAAAAAGGGACGACTCCACGGCTGTCGCCATAGGAGCCACGCCACCAGAGGCAGGACGATTGGTCGCGGTACGAGCAGGGCCACAACAAACAACCCGACCACGGCCCACCGGCGACCGACCATGGCCCAGGCGGCGAACCATAGGACGAACGTCAGGACGTTGCCGAGCGCAACGTCGAACCAGAACGGCCACAGCGCCAGCGCGACCAACCCGACGCGGCGGTCGGGGAGCGTGGCGATCGCGATCGCGTGGAGCATTCGCCATACGGTCAGCCCAACCCAGGCGATTGGAGCGAAGGCCATCGCGAAGACCGGCGACCACTGGTAGCCGTAGATGTCGGTGCGTCCGTAGAGATCGGTCGTCCAGACACGCCGGCTCGCCTCCACGAGCGTCGTCCAGTCAGCTCCCGTGTCGCCGTTGACGATGCTGCCGATCTGGACACCGACCAATGCGGCATTGACGACGAACAGGGGAACGAGCAGGAGCCACAGTCCCGACCACGCGAGGACCGGATGGCTCAGCGTCCGTTGCATCCACGCGCCCCCGCTAACGTCTACCGGCTAATGGGCCGGATGACGCAGGGTAGTCGACGTCCCGGCGACGGACAATCGTCCAGACCGCACTTATTCATTGGGGGACGCGATGGACGGAGACATGGTCTGCTGGGCCGTTCTCATTCTGGACCCGCGGGTCATTCGGGTCCTGCTCCGCTATCGGGAGGACGTCGCGTCGGCGACGGAGCGCGCCTATCTCGATCTGCTGTCCCTGGGCTGTCATCAACCCGTCGCACTCCTTCGTCGAACCCTGAATCTGCGGCGGCATCCAACAGGGCTTCGACCGCCGCGGCGTCCAAGAGGAAGTCACTGACGGGCCGCTCATAGCGCGCCTTCTCGGGTGGGGCCGCGACGCGGCGTGGGTCGAGGCGCAGCGTGGTCACGAGGATCGGCAGGTGCTCGAGAAGCATCGGTGACTGACCCTTCTCGTAATCGGCTATGGCCTGTCGCGACACACCCAGGTGCGTCCCTAGGTCGCTCTGCGTCAGATCGGCGTCACGGCGAGCGCGCCTGACGAGGTCCCCTACGTTCTCGCGATAGCGCTGAGCGGAGCTACGGAGCGCCTGTCGTGCCACGCCGACAGTGTAGCCAACCCTATCCATCCTGCACCGAGCGCGGTGGTGCACGCGCGCACCGCATAGTAGCCTGTTTGCTCCCGGTGTCAATGGTCGCGACTTGACATAAAGTGTTTCGCACCGTACATTGGCCGGTGATGGACACCTTCATAGCGAAGTCTCGCCAAGAGCAACTGGTCGAAGCTCGGTTCGGCGCCGACATCCGCGTCGTGCTGCGGGACCTCTACGACTCGGGCCTGTCCCAGGCCGCGGTAGCTGATCGCGTCGGCGTCGGCCGTGCGACGGTCGTCGAGTGGATGAAGAAGTACGGCATCCCGACCCGTGACCGACGCGCCGTCAGGGAAGTCGCATGAAGTGCCGACGCTGCGGCGCCGATGCCGTCCGCCTGACCCCCGACCAGCGCTATTGCCCGCAGTGCGTCCGTGACTTGGACGCGCTCCTGACACCCCGTCCCGCGCCCGCGTTCACGCCCGAGTGGCGACGGACTGCCAAGGCCAAGGACCTAACGGGGGCCGCGGCATGACCGCCCTTGCCATTGATCGGTTCCGGCAATCGGGCCTCCCGGCGCACCTCGAGGCCAAGGCTCAGAGGCGCGCGGCGGAGATGTTCCGCGCCGATGGGCCAGTCGAATACGCCTTGCTGTTCGGTTATCTCGAGCAGTCTGTGGCATTGGCGCTCAGGCGCCCACGCTGGCGTAGTCAGGATCAGCTTGCAGTTGACCTGCGCACAGTAGAGATCGCGGCCAAACGATGACTGCGTGGACAGTGGCCAACGTCGCATCGGCGTTCGGGTTGGGCCTGATCGCTATCGCCATCGTGCAAGCCATCCCCCTCGAAACCTGGACCCTCATCCTCGTCTTCGGCGTCGCGCTGTGGCTCGCGCTCGTCGCCACCGGACGGCGGCTGCAATGAAGCAAGCCGTCGCGGAAGTCGCGTTCATCTTCATCGCCACCGTCGCGACGTTCGTTGTGACGGCCGTCGGCGCTGGCGTCTGGCTCGGCCTCGTCTACCAGATTGCGCGCGGTGTTGTGGGCGCCACGCAATGAAGCGCCACTACGACCTGCGCACCGGCCGCGACCGCGCCGTGTGGGACCGCGACAACGCGATCCAGATTCGGCGCCGCCGTCGGGACTGGCTGCCGGTGCTGCGCAAGGCCGTCGTCGGGGCGGCGCTCGGCTGGCTCGTGGTCGTGGCCGCGCTGGTGGGGTACCAGCCGTGAACCACATCGACCTGTCCACCGTGCGCCTGGCGTCCGGCTCGCACTCCGAAGCCGCCGCGAAGAAGGGTGAGGCGTGCCTGCTCGAATGGAGCGCCATCTTCGCCGGGGTGCCCTACTCCGACCATCCCGAGTGCACGAGCCCCGTCCTCGGCGCGTTCGGGCGTGCGCTCAACGACGGCCTCGACGACGAGCGCCGCCAGAAGCTCGTGCCGTTCATCCCGCGCCTGGTCGGCACCGCCGGCGATGCCGAGGCCGACCGGGTCCGCGCCTGGCTGGCGACCGACTGGCTGGTGCGCACGTTCACGCCGACCTGGCTGCGCAAGGCGGGCCTCACCGAGCGAGCCGACGAGCTCGTCGCGCTGCCGGAACTGACCTCGGCGGCGCTCGCCATCGCGGCGATGCCGATCATCGAGCAGACCCGGAAGGATGCGTCCGCCGCCTGGGACGCCGCCAGGGACGCCGCCTGGGACGCCGCCTGGGACGCCGCCAGGGACGCCGCCTGGGACGCCGCCTGGGACGCCGCCAGGGCCGCCGCCAGGGCCGCCGCCTGGGACGCCGCCAGGGACGCCGCCTGGGACGCCGCCGGGGCCGCCGCCAGGGCCGCCGCCTGGGCCGCCGCCTGGGACGCCGCCGGGGCCGCCGCCGGGGCCGCCGCCTGGGACGCCGCCGGGGCCGCCGCGTCGAAGAAGAAGGGCTACAGCGCGCAATACGACGCGGCCTACAGGGCCGCCCGACCGCTGCTCGACGTGGCGCTGCGCGAGACGACCGACGAGCTGCTCGAGTCGGCACTCGCGCTGTTCGGGGAGATGTGCGACGTGCGATCGGCGGTGCCGGCATGACGGCGCGCTACCGGCTCGTCGCTTGCGCCGTCCCCGGTTGTCCACGCAATCACGGCGTGCTTCCAGCCTCTAGTTCAGCGCGTGCATCTGCGGGGGTGGATGACGCGCTGAGCGGGACGCTGGAGACAGCGGCTCTCCCCCTCAATACCCCCCGGCCGGTGCACGGAGCAACGGTCGGGGGGCTTCCGACTCCTAGCGCGGCCGATCGGCATCCCGGTGTCGCTCGTCCGCGCGGGGTGCCGGACAGCGTCCACGCGACGGGCGCCCCTGTGGGTCCTGCAGGGACCTAGCTCGGACCCAGGGCCGGGAGTTGGCGTGACGGCGCTCCCGGCCCCGAGCACCCAGCCGTCACAGGAAGGAGCCGTCACGTGACATTGACTACCGAAGCTCCCGCCGTCGAGCCCGCGGAGCGACTCCCTTGGGAGTACGACCCGGCCGCGCCAACGGTTCACACCAACACGCACATCTTGGTGGGTGCGCCGTCTATCACGTTCGACGGGCGGGTGTATCCGAATATCGACATCCACGACAGCGAGGGGTTCTTCCACGCGTCATTCCGTCTGACGCTCACCGGCAATGCCGAGCAACGCCGGGTCGCGGCCGCTGCACTCCGAGCCACCGCTGATGCCATCGAGACGTGGACCGAAGAGCCGACCGGTGTGTAGCGCCAACGTCCGCAACGAGCCGCCATACGACCCGCCGACGCCGCAGCGCCCGCGCACGTACCTGCTGTCCGGCTCGGTACCCCCGGCTCGCGTTACCGCGAGCATCGCGCTGGCAGTGATCGGCGAGATGCTCTCCGAGGTGGAGACGGCGGACATCGTGACGCCCGCTGGTGATGTCGCGACGGCCACCCTCCATGAGGCACGTCGGCGCATTGCCGAGGCCGAGGCCGAGTACGCGGACGGGACGGTGCGAGGGTGAGCACCCCCACCGCCACCCACGGGGCCATGGGTCTCTCGACGCCTTGGGCCAGGGACGGCATCACGGCCGCCGAGCGCGCCGAGGTCGAGTCCCGCCTGCCGGAGAACGTCGTCCTCGGTGTCAGCGTGACCCCTGACGGGCAGCGCTGGCTGCTGTGGCTGACCCGCGACGGCGAGGTCATCACCGACAAGCTCAAGGTGACGCGCGCGCTGCCGCACCGGACGGTGTATCCGCTGCGGGCGGCCTGCCTGTTCGCGCTGGAGCACTGGGGACTGTGAGCCCGTACGGGCGCAAGCCTCGACTGCGCTGCTGGGCGTGCGGCTGCCGGGCCTATCGCGTCGGGCCGTACCGGGTGTGTCGCAACCTCGACTGCGATCGGCTGGTGGCGGCATGACGACGGACGGCCTCGGTCCCTTGGCCGCCGCGCTCGCGAAGGCGCAGGGCGAGTTCGGCGACGTGAAGCGCGGCAAGAAGGTCAAGGTGCAGCTCAAGTCGGGCGGCTCGTACGAGTTCGCCTACGCACCGCTCGACCAGATCCTCAGCGTCGTCCGCGCACCACTGGCCAAGAACGGCCTTGCGCTCGTCCAGCTGCTCGACTCCGACGCGTTGGTGACGATGCTCATCCACGACTCGGGCGCATCACTGGAGGCTCGCACTCCCGTCCCGTCGTCGAGCGACATCCAAGGCTACGGCTCGGCCATCACCTACCTGCGCCGCTACGCCATTCAGGCGATGCTCGGCATCGCCGCCGAGGACGACGACGACGGCAACCGCGCCGCGGGCAATCAGACTGAACCGGCCGAGACAAAGACCAGCGGTACCGAGACGCTCGAACTGCTCGGCAAGGTGGACGTCCGCGGCAAGGCCGCGCCGGGCGGCTCGGAGCGGTACAAGGGCGACTGGCGCGAGACGCCGGACGGTGCGGCGATCGGCTTCGCGCTGCGGCGCAACGGCGACAAGGACATCCCGCAGGTGCTCGTCATCGGCGACATCGCGGACGCGTTGCGCGTGGCCGAGCCCGAGTTCATGGGCGCCGACGTCCACGTCAAGGGCCGTCTCTACGCCGTCCGGGTGCCGGGCCGCACGACGTACAACCGGCTCGTCGTGGGCGAGGCCGACGGCCACTTCATCGAGACGCCGGACGTCCGTATCCCGGCCTTGCCGGAGGCCGTACCCCTCGCCGAAGGCCAGGAGCCCCTCCCGTTCGACGCGGCCGAATCCGGGCGCTTGGACGCCGAGGAAGCGACGGCCGTATGAGGCGCAGGACGCCGCTCAAGCCATCGCGCGGGAGCGTCTGGCCGGACGAGGTACGCGAGCACGTGCGCGAGCACCAGCGCGGCCGCTGTATCGGCCCGCTGGCGGGCATGCTCGGCCATTGCTCGCCGGGTATCGAGCTCGACCACATCCGCGCGTCCCACGGCGTCGGCATGAAGTCGGAATCCATCGCCTCCAACGCCGCGCAACTGTGCTCGTGGCACCACGACATGAAGACGCGCGAGGGACGCCGCTGGCGGCCGGTGCTCTTGGACGTGAACCGCTGGCTGTCCGGGGACTGCGCGTCGTGCCGAGCCGAGCGCGAGCCTGAGCACACGCACGTCGAGTTCGCGTTCGGCTGTCCCGAGTGCTTCGCCATTCGAGCTCGACTGACGTGAGCAACGATAGGGGGAGGGACGAACGGCCGCGCCTTCGCATGAATGGACAGGCCATGCGCACGCTCCGCTACCTGCGCGACCACCAGGGTGCGTCGTCGCTCGAGATAACCCGCGACCTGTACGTGGTGAACGTGACGGGGAGGATCTCCGACCTTCGCGCTGCCGGATACAAGGTGGAATGCCGCAAGGGGACGGACGGCCGCGACCGCTACTTCGTCGTGGAGCCCAAACCCGTTACGACGGGTGAGCAGACGAGCCTTGCGTTGTGAACGTGGTTTCCACAATGCGCGAACACGTTTCGACCGTCCGTTCTGGAAGGTGCGGGGATAACCCCCTTGCGTCGGACAGAAGGAACCCCGACGCTGAGGGTGTCAAAGCTCCCAGCACCGAGGTTCCAGCATGACTCTATCACCCGCCCGCGTCTGTCTGGCGTGTGAGTCGTTCCCGTGTCGCTGTATCCGCGTCCCGCTGGTGACGACGCACTACCCGCGGTTCGAGCCATGCGCCTGCGGCGGCACGATCCTCGCGCAGAGCGCCGCGTCCGTATTCGCCGCCGTCCAGTCCCACAACGCCTCGACCGGCCACGCCATATGGCGAGCGGCCAGGTGAGGGCGTACCACCGTGTCGACCCGCTCATGGACGAGCGCAAGTCGCACTACACGCCCGCCCAGTTCGGCGCGTTCCTCAAGGTGCAGCTTGTCGCCGGACGGCAGAAGCACCGGGGCCACTTTCGATCCGTGGAGGCTCTGCGCATGACGCTGCCCGCCGGCTACGCGCGCCACGTCGCCTTCCTCGTGGCCGAGGGGGACATAGCTGTCGCCGGTGACGGGACGGCGTACCTGCCCGGCTGGGACGAGTGGCAGGAAGGCGACATGACCGTCCGCGACCGCATGGCCAAGTTGCGTAACAAGCACCGTAACAACGGCGTAACCCGCACCGTAACCGGAGGCGTAACCGGTGCGTAACTCTCCGCTACAACTACGTTGTAGGGCTTTAGCGTTGGCGTTGACTGTTACGACAAAGGCTAAACGACTGGTTGGGGCAACAAGAGGCGCGCGCCTTAGCGGAGTCGTGGAGCCATGAGGACATACAGCCGAGCCGACTGGCTCGCCTCACAGGCTGCCTGGGACGACGGCGACTTTGGCTACCGCTGGCAGGCCATCCGTCGCATCGCCGCCGACCGCGGCTTCATCTACCCGCCGTCCGGGACCATACACGACGACCGGGAGGTGGAATCACCGAGCCAACGCGCCATCGTCTGGCGGGCGCTCGAGGACAACCCCGGCAGGCTCGAGCAGATCGTTCGCCGCTCCCGTTCTTGGCACGACGTCGTGGACGGCATCATCGGGCTCGAGGATCGCTTGCGGCTGGACGCCGACGAGACGCAGCGCGAGGCCGACTGGGAGCGCAAGGACGACGCGACGCCACGCGACGCCGTCATGTCCATCGCCTCGATTCTGCGGCGCATCGGTGACTCGGCATGACCGACTCAGACCGTCCCGTGAGCCCGAGCAAGGAGAATGCCGTGAAGTGGGTGTGTTCGGTATGCGGCTCGACCAACGTCAATCTCCGCTCATTGCAGCAAGCACTCGGAGATCCGAATCATCCGCTGGCGCGGTGCAACGACCACCAGCAAAAGCACGGCCTCTCGCCGCTCTGCACGCCGGACGAGTACCGAGCCAAGCCGCGTAGGCAACCTGACGCCATGCCTGATGACGTGTTCGCGGCGTTGTCCGAGGACGAGCGGGTCGCCCTCCGAAAGCCGATCCGCTTGCTATGACCTCCCAACCACCCTACGCCGACCTCGAGTGCCATGTCCCGGAAGCCTGGGAAGACATGGCGCAGCCGGTTTATCCCGCGCCGCATACGACGGCCGCGACGTTCCGATGGATCCACCGCAGCCTTGTCCGGACGAATGCGACTCTCGACAGGACTATCGCGGTACTCACTCCAAAGCCGTCGCGCTGGCGTCGCAGGCTCGCTCGGTGGCTGGGGAGGGGGAGGCTATGAGGGCGCTGGCTCCCGACTCCCCGCGCCGGTTGGCTGCGGCGCGGTTCGCCGCCGAGCTTAACCGCGTCATGGCGTCCCGGAAGGTGAGCGCCAAGCGGCTGGCCGCGGCGATCGGTTCAGCCACGTCCGCCGTCGCAGTATGGCGTGCCGGCGACAACCTCCCCCGGACGGACACGGCGCAGCGATTGGCTGACGCGCTGGACGCGCCTCGCCTGGTCGAGTTGGCCCGCGCCGGTCGCCAAGGGACGTGCGCCCGCTGCGGTCGGGCGTTCGTCAACGAGGGTGGACAGCCCAAGCGGTTCTGCACCAGCGAATGCCGGGAAGTCGACGAACAGCTACGGGCGAAGGGTCCGGTCGGCTTGCTCTACGCGGCGGTCAAGGCCGAGGTCGATCGGGTCCACGGCACGACGGGCACGGTGTCCCGAAAAGTGCTGGCTGGCGCGCTGTCCGAGTACCGCCGCTCCGAGGCCAAGCGGCAGAGTCGCTCGCGGACGCTGGAGACGCGGCTCGGCGTGCTGCAAGGCTCAATCGACGCCATGTGCGCCGGCTGCGAGCCGTCCGGCGTCTGCCGGGACGCGGTGTGCCCGCTCCGGGCCGTGTCGCCGTTTCCGCTGGCGCTGGCACCGGGGAAGCACGCCGCTGAGGTCCGGCAGCCCGAGGGGGCGTGGGGGCCGAACCACCGTCCGGGCATGCTCGTCGCGATCCGGGCTGCCAATGCCGAGCGGTGGTCGCGTGATGGCGAGCGGGAGCGCCAGGGCGAGGCTACGCGACTCCGGTTCGCCGCACTCAGTGACGACGAGCGGGCCGAGCGAGGACGGCGCATCTCGGCTGGTCGAAGGCGGTCCGCATGAAGCTCCTCATCCTGCTCCTGGTCCTGCTCGTACCGACGGCCCCGCATGTCAGAGTCGCGGCGCCGGTGACACTCGTTCATGTCGCGCCCGCAGACAGGCCAGCCTCACCGGCCGCGGACGGACTCGGGGTGCGTGAGGACGGCGCCGTGGCTCTCGCGTCGGCGCTCCAAGGCTGGGCCACCTGGTTCGACACCAAGGCCGGGATGGCAGCAGCCGGGCCGCTGTTCCGGAGCGGGGACTGGCGCGGCCGCGTCGTGACGGTGTGCGCCGGTAGCCGTTGCCTGGTGACGGCGCTGACGGATGTCTGTGCGTGCGGCTCGCGCCACGGCAAGCCGACGCTGCTGGACCTGGCCAAGAGCGACTTCGCGCGGCTCGCCCCGCCGTCACAGGGCGTTGTCTGGGTGACCGTGGGCCGCGCTGAACTCCCGCCAACCGACACATTGGAGACGCCATGACGGACGAGAGGGAACGACCCATGGAAGCGACAGTGCTGGCCCACGTCCAGACCGAGCGAGCGTTGCAGCGCGAGCGATGGTCGCATGACGCCGAACACTCCGATGACGAATGGAACGACCTCATCCGGTCGCGGCTCGAGATGCCGG
>Ga0070699_100000372_pt1 | contig 43842 bp, 32 predicted proteins | sample KBSK1503metaG_FD_65473 | JGI IMG/M metagenome (GOLD analysis project Ga0070699, IMG submission 65473) | Corn, switchgrass and miscanthus rhizosphere microbial communities from Kellogg Biological Station, Michigan, USA - KBS K1-50-3 metaG | ecosystem: Host-associated > Plants > Roots >... | reverse complement strand
GAAGCCGTGGTGCTGCTGACAAACCGGGCGGGTCTTGATCGGGCTCGCCGCCTGGGCTTCGATCGCGAGCGGTGTTTTGATGTGGCCGGTCTAATTGACAGCCTTGGTGAAACTGGCAGCGCAATCGAACCGCCGGCCTGGCTGACACCGGCCAACCTCGCCTATCTCATCTACACTTCCGGCACGACTGGCCGCCCCAAGGGCGTGATGATCGAGCATCGCAGCATCGTGAATCTCATCAGCTCTGATGTCGACGAGTTCGGGTTATCGCCCGATGATCGGGTAAGTCAAAACTCGTCCGCGGCGTATGATTCGTCGGTCGAAGAAATGTGGCTGGCTTTCGGGGCCGCCGCAACATTGGTGGTGATGGATGAGGACACTGCGCGGCTTGGGCCTGATTTGATTTCGTGGCTGCGACGGGAACGCATCACCGTCTTATGTCCGCCTCCTACGCTGCTTCGCGCCACCGGATGCAATGATCCGCAACACGCGCTGCCCGATCTTGAGTTCCTCTACCTTGGCGGCGAAGCTCTGCCGAGTGATGTCGCCGATCGCTGGGCGCCCGGCCGCCGTCTGGTCAACGGCTATGGTCCGACCGAGTGCGCGGTGACCGCATTGCGAGAGCGAATCATCGAAGGCGATCCGATCACGATTGGCGCACCTATCCGGGGCCTGGACGCGTGGGTGTTAAACGAGTCCCTCGAAGAACTGAAGGTCGGTGAAAGAGGCGAGCTGTGTATTGGCGGAATCGGCCTTGCGCGGGGCTATCACAAACGTCCCGAATTGACGGCGCAAAAGTTCCCCGAACATCCGCGCCTCGGGCGAATCTACAGAACCGGCGATCTGGTCCATCGTGATTCGGATGGCCGGTTCTTTTATCACGGCCGAATCGACTCGCAGGTAAAGCTGCGTGGCTATCGCATCGAACTCGAGGCGATCGAAGCGCGGCTCGTGGAATATCCCGGCGTGCGAGAGGCAGCGTGCCGTGTTCAGGGCACCGATTCACATCAATCACTGGTCGCCTTTGTCGTGCTGGACAATTGCCTGGCGCCCTCATTCGACGACTTGAAAGAGTCGTTGCTTAAGACTCTGCCCTCGTACATGGTTCCCAGCCGCTTCGCTACAATCGCCAGTTTGCCCACCACAGTCGGCGGGAAGTTGAATCGAACCGATTTGCCTCTACTCGAGCCTGACGAGCGCAGTGAGAACGGTGCGCGTGTGTCGCCTCGCAATCAAATTGAAGAGAGGCTCGAGCGCGCATTCGGCGAAGTCCTCAACGCTCGGGCTCCGATCTCGATTCACGATGATTTCTTTAATGACCTCGGAGGCGACTCGCTCGGCGCCGCCGAATTGATTTCGCTGCTGCGCGGAGAACCTTCTACCGCACAAATCACGGTTCGCCATTTGTACGAGTCGCGCACGATCGCGGAACTCGCAAAACACGCGGATCAAGAAGTGATCGAAGCAACGATCGAGGAGAATTCGCCCCGGCGCCTGGGGTCTCCGGTTCTCGCGACGGGAATCCAGATCGGCTGGCTGCTCGGCGGTCTCATGATTGGTTCCTCGCTCGCATATCTGCTGGCCTTCGATCTTCTCCCGGTGATGATCAGCAAGCTTGATTTGGTGCCGTTGCTGCTGCTGGCGCCGTTCCTGACCTTCGCGGCATTGCTGCTGTACGCGCCGCTCGCCGTGCTGCTTTCCGTGTTGGTTAAGAAGGTTCTCATCGGCCGTTATCGGTCATTGCGGGCGCCGGTGTGGGGAAGTTTCTATGTTCGGAATTGGATGGTCCAGCAAACGGTGCGCATCGTGCCATGGGCGCTCCTGCAAGGAACTGAGTTTCAAGTGATGGCGCTGCGCGCGCTCGGAGCGCGGATAGGAGAGCGAGTACATATTCATCGGGGAGTCGGCCTCGTCGAGGGTGGCTGGGATCTGCTCGAAATCGGGGACGACGTCACGATTAGCCAGGACGCCTCGATCAGGCTCGTCGATTTCGACAATGGTGACGTGGTCGTGGATTCGATCGTTCTCGGCGACCGCTGCACGCTCGATGTACGGTCCGGAGTCAGCGGAAACACTGTCGTCGAGCCTGAATCCTATCTGACAGCGCTCTCGTTTTTGCGCGGCGGAAGTCGAATACCGCGCGGCGAGCGCTGGGATGGAATTCCGGCGGAACCCGCGGGCCGATCGCCTGAACGCCCTGAGCCGTCGCCCGCCAAAAAGAAGCTGTCGCCGATCGCGCACGGGATTGGGGTTGTGTTGGCGAAATTCGGTCTCGCGCTCGTCGTTACGCTTCCACTCGAACTCCTCGCCGTTGCGTTTGTGTTCACCTACGGATTCGATTCAGCGAGCGCGGTCGCCTGGCTCGAGAGCCCTTCGCTCAATCCCGCGTTCCTGTTGCCGGCGATTTTGATAGCAACCGTACCCGGCCCGCTCGTGCTGGCGTTTGAAGCGTTGATGATCAGGGCGCTGGGCGAGATTCGCGAGGAAGTGATCAGCCGGTGGAGCATTGCCTACATAAGAGTCCTGCTGAAGACGCGAATGGTGGCGTCAGCCAGCGATTGGCTCAGCGGAACTTTGTTCTGGCCAATGTGGCTGCGTCTTGCCGGAATGAAGATCGGACGCGATTGCGAGATCAGCACAATCATCGATGTCGTTCCTGAGTTAATCGAAATTGGACCCGAAAGCTTTCTAGCCGATGGAATTTATCTGGGCGGGCCTCGCGTGCATCGAGGCACGGTCACGCTTGCGCGAACTACGCTCGGTCAGAAGACATTTATTGGAAACCATGCCGTGATTCGCGCGGGTCAGAGCCTGCCGGAGGATATTCTTGTCGGGGTGTCCACGGCCGTCGATGAAAAATCAGTGCCAGCCGGCACTTCGTGGTTTGGGCATCCCGCGTTCGAGCTTCCGAGGCGAGAAGTGGTCGAAGTGGATCGAAGCCTGACTCACAACCCGTCCTTTATTCGTTACGTAAATCGTATATTCTGGGAAGCATTGCGCTCGGCGCTGCCGGTGTTTCCTTTCCTGGTTTTTCCATTATGGTTTGACCTGCTGTCACGGGCGGACGCGGCTTTTTCGCGACCCGTTTTCCTGTGTGCGATTTTGCCGGTTGCGAGTCTGGCCATCGGAGCGTTTTTCTGCGCGCTGGTACTGATTCTGAAATGGGTGCTCCTCGGCCGAGTGCGGCCGGGGACGCATCCGCTGTGGTCGTGCTGGTGCAGCCGCTGGGATTTTCTTTACGTCGCCTGGGCGGTGTATGCGTCGCGAGTGCTTGCTGCTCTCGAGGGAACGTTGCTGCTCTCATGGTACCTGCGAGCGATGGGTATGCGTATCGGCCATCGCGTTGTCCTGGGACGCGGATTCACTCAGGTTGTCGATCCGGACATGCTCGAGTTCGAAGACGGCGCGACGGTGAGTTGTCAGTTTCAGGCGCACACTTTTGAGGACCGCGTGCTGAAGATTGGCTACGTTCGAATTAGCAATCGCGCGACCGTCGGCACCGGCGCGGTGTTGCTGTATGGCGCGGACATCGGCGCACGCACTCACGTAGCTCCGCACAGCGTTGTTATGAAGCTCGAGACATTGCTGGCTGACCGTTCGTATACGGGTTGTCCGACTCGCCCGGTGAAGCGAAGCGATGTTAGCATTCGATAGATTGAATGCGGATGGAAGACTGGAGAAGGCGGCATTGAACCTGACCGTTTTGTGATGAAGAAGGGAGAGCCATGAAAAGAATACTGGTAGCTATACTATGGCCGGTCATCATAATGGCGGGCGGAGTAGGTTCAAAAGGGCAGAACCTCTCGCAGCCCGACCTGGACCGTGGGCTTCAATATCTGGAAACCACAAAAAAGAACATAGTAGATGCGACGCGCGGTCTGTCTGAGGCACAGTGGAATTTCAAGCCCTCGGTCTTCAAATGGTCGGCGGCACAGGTGATTGAGCACATCGCCGCAAGCGAAGACCTGTTGCGGCAGATGGCGGAAAACCAAATCAAGCAGGCGCCGCCTGGTCCGGATCGCGACTTGAAGAAAACTGACGACCGGGTACTGGAGGTGATCCCCGATCGCTCGAGGAAATTTCAAGCGCCCGAACAGTTGCGCCCGAGAAATCAATTCGGTTCGCCGGAAGCCGCGCTGAAGCATTTTCTCGAGAGCCGCGCCAGGACCGTCGAGCTGCTTAAGACCACTCCGGACTTGAGATCTCACGTCGTCGACAGCGGATTGTTAGGGAAGGTCGATGCTTTCGAGCGAATACTCTTCGTCGCTGCCCACAGCGAGCGTCACACGAAGCAGCTTCTCGAGGTCAAGGCTGATCCAAAGTTTCCGAAGCAGTAGCATGCGGGCCACACCTGTAGATGTCACGGCGGTGACCCACGTGCAGGATTGTCACGGTCTGCCCGCGTCGTCAATTTTCGTAATTCATTCTCCAGTCATTTTACAGCGGTCGCCTCGATCTCAATCATCAACTCCGGAAAAGCCAGTCGCGCGACGCCGAGCAATGTACTTGCAGGCTTACAATGCGCCGCGTCGAGCCTCGTCATTGCTGAGTCATAAGCCGCAAAGAAGGCATCGATATCCGTCGTGTAATAGTTCAAGCGAACGACATTCGACAAGCTGTATCCCGAGGCCTTCAACACCTCTTCGAGATTATCAAGTGATTTCGTTAGCTGCGCTCGCATATCGCCCGAGTGTACCGGGCTGCCGTCAGCACTCATAGATGTCTGGCCCGCACAATAGAGAACCGATTGCCCGCCCACAGTCTCTATTGCCTGTGAGTATCCAAATTGGTCTTGCCACTTCCAGGGATTGTTGATTCTTTGTTCCATCAAGCCTCCTTATGTTTGTATTCCGGCCTGCAGGCGGGTCTTCGTATGCGGTATCCACCGAAACTCCATACGAACTTCCGCCTGAAGGGCCGCACTAAGAACTTGTTTTTCTATTTTTCTCTTCGTTTCTAAAGGCTCACGCGTCCAGAATGTAACGAGCCGCCGCCGACAATCGATCCGGATCGTCTATCTTGAGACTCGGAAATCGAAATTCGTGTTTACCGACAAAGACACATTGCAACGCGCGTCTCGAACGACTCGATTCGTTGCGAGTTCCGCTGTGCCAGAGATGACCGTTGAAGACCAATACCGAGCCTGCGGCGCCGACGATAATTTTCTGCTCCGAGTGGCGGCTGGCCGGATCAGCAAAGCTCTTCGAAGGCGGTGACAATAAGTGATGGGTCCCGGGCACGAGCCGAGTCGCCCCGTTCGATTCAGTAAAATCATCGAGCATCCAGATCGCAGTCACAATGTGGTAAGGCTCGCCTTTTGATCGAGCTGTCCAATCAGCGTGCAAACCTTGCTGGCCGTAGCCCGGCAACGGATCGCGTCCATGCAATTGACCCAATCGAAACGGGCATCCGAGAACGTGATGCACCGCGGCCAGCACGCGCGGATGTGTGTACACCGCGTCGAAGGCTTCCTTGTTTACGAGGTCATCGATGTGCCTCGTCCCGCTTTCCTTCACCACCGGCTTGTGATCGTTAGCCGCGGAGCCGCTTTCGAACGCCGCCCTCAAACTCGCGAGCCACGCCGCTCCGATGACGCCCGTCATCACGACATACCCATCGCGATCCAGCGCTTCCGCTTCGCGGTGTGAAAGTAACGTCTCGGTCACGCCGCATTCGAGAAGTATCTCTTCGACTGAGTTGGCCGCGGTTTCAATCATTGCTTTGAACATCGAGACAACTTGTTACTGAGCCGGGTCGGGCGGCGGAAGCTTTGGCGGTTTGCTGCTGACCTTCGCATACGAACCGTCTGCTTCGACATTGAATCCAAACCCGCAACTGTATCCGACCTGTGTAACGATCACCTTGTTGGCTTTGAACTCTAGCGTGATTGCGCACTCTCCGTTTCCGTACTTCGGTTTCACAACCGCGGTGCGTCCTTTGAGCGGAACCGTCTCGTCGAACGTTCCGACGTTGCGAGTCTCCGCGCGTCTACGGCTGTTTGGCCAAACGCCAGCGAAGCTGATTCGAACCTTATGATCGGGCAGTTCCAAAACTTCAAGCGAGTTGAGAATGTACTTGTAGGTTCCGGTGATACTAGTGGTCTGAACTGGTTTCCCCTTTTGGCGCACTAAGGCATCCGCATCAGCGAAACCCAGGAACAGGATTCCCAAAGCAACCGATGTCTGAAGCAGTCTTTTCATATCAACCTTTCTCGTAGCATCTTCGCCATTTTATTCCGGCGCGCAGTCAAAGGTGAAGCGGGGATTGACTCGCAGAATCATTGAGAGTAGTTATACCGCAGTCGCATGCACAAATCGTGGCACCGCCGGGTAAGAAGGTCATGACGGACTACGAACAGATACTCGAGATTGTGAGGCAATGGAAGCCAGATCAGCGCTTGTCGCTATTGAGAGATGTCTTGGAAACGCTCTCGACTGCAGCCGGGCCCTTGCGTTCGCCACGCGATACGCTCAGCAAGGCTCTAGGTCTGGTTCCCTCCGAGGGCCAACTCTCATCCGATGAAGAGGTGAAGCGCTTGCTTGATGAGCATCGAATGGAGAAGTACGGATGATGCGCGTGCTGATGGATACGAACGTGGTGCTCGACGTGTTGCTCAAGCGCGAGCCGTGGGTGTCAGACTCCGCTGCCGCCTGGCTTGCAAGTGATGAAGGTCGCATCATCGCGCACATTACCGCAACAGCCCTGACGGACATTTTCTACATCTCGAAACGACTAGGCGGCCTCGATGTGGCGCGGCAAGCTGTTCGAACTTGCCTCGACGCGTTCGAGGTCTGCGCAGTTGACCGTAAGGCGCTTGAGCAGGCTGAGATCTTGCCTGGAGATGACTTCGAAGACAATGTTCAAATCGCATGTGCCTCGATTGCCAACCTGGAGGCAATCATCACCCGTAACAAGGACGATTTCGAAGGAGCGCAACCACGGGCGCTCTTACCCTTCGGAGTTGCTCGCACAACTGACTTAGGTCAGCACAGAGAATATTCCGGCGGAGACTTATGAATCTCATCCGCTTAATCAGAGAAGCACAACCCGAAGTCGATCTCAAAAAAACCTACGACGCGATTGTAGTCGGGTCCGGGGCCGCGGGAGGCATGGCCGCGCACGTCTTAACCTCGCACGGCATGAAAGTCCTGATGCTCGAGGCAGGCAAGAAGCTCGACATCGATAAAGAACTCAAATCCACCGAGTGGCCTTACGATCACAAGCGCCGCGGAGAAATGCCGCCTGATTCTCACGCGCTCTCGCTGAACGAATACAATATTCGCCAGCCGCCGTACGCCGCGGACAGCAAGGCCAAACACGTCTACTCATACGTCCAGGGCTGGGGCGGCTCGGACTACAGCAAGAACATCGTCGTCGATGAGAAAGATCATCCGTACACTGGAACAAACTATGCCTGGGTTCGCGCGCGGCTTTTGGGCGGCAAGACAAACATCTGGGGGCGGCTCGCGCTGCGACTTTCGGATCTGGATTTCAAGGCGAAGAGTCACGACGGCTACGGCGAGGACTGGCCGATTTCCTACAGAGACATCGCGCCTTATTACGACAAGGTCGATTTGTATCTGGGCATCTCGGGAGTCAAAGAGAATCTCCCGCATCTGCCGGATAGCATTTTTCAGCGCCCGATCAAGCTTGCCGCTGCCGAGTACAAACTGCGTCAGAGCTTGAAGAAGATGAATCGCGTGCTGACGCCTTATCGCGCGGGCGTGACGACCGACGGCCTCAAGCATAACAAGTATCGGAGCCGATGTTTCGGACGTGGCGCGTGCAATCGCCGAGCCGGCGGGTGCGATATTCACGCGGCGTTTGATTCGCCTACCGGTTTGATCCTGCCCGCGATGGACACCGGCAACCTGACTCTCAGGACCAATGCCATCGCCCGCGAAGTGACCGTCGATAAGAAGACCGGCAAAGCCAGCGGCGTCTCGTTTATCGACGCCGAAACCGGCAAGACCTACGACGCGAAAGCCAAAGTCGTCGTAGTGGCGGCTTCGACTCTGGAATCCGCGCGGCTGTTGCTGTTGTCAAAGTCGAATGCGCACCCGAACGGCATCGCGAATTCGAGCAATCACGTTGGCCACAACTTCTGCGAGCACGTTATGGGACCGCACATCAACGCGCTGGTGAAAGATCAAGTTGGCAAGCCGCGCACGCTCGACGACGGCAAACCGGGTTCGTTTTATCTCGCGCGCTTCCGCAATCTCAGCGAACGTCATCCGAACTTCATTCGCGGTTACGGATTCGAAGGCAGCTCCGGCAATTCGATCTATCCCGGCAATGCGAGTTCGACGCCCGGCTTTGGCGCGAGCTACAAGAAGAGTGTGCGCGACTATGCGGGCGCGTTCATTTCGATGGGCGGCTTTGGTGAAGTGCTCGCGCGTTACGAGAACTACGTCGATCTCGATCCGAGCGTGAAAGACAAGTGGGGCGTTCCTTCGTTGCGATTCCATTACAAGTTCGGCGACAACGAAAAGAAAATGGTCGAAGACATGGCGGACACCGCGCGTGAGATGTTCTCGGAAGCAGGCTTCGAGATTTTGGACGTGAGCCGCCGGATGTTGACCGAAGGCTGGTCGATACACGAGCTTGGAACCTCGCGCATGGGAACTGATCCAAAGACCTCGGTGCTCAATCAGTTTCAGCAATCGCACGATGTGAAGAACCTGTTCGTCGTGGATGGCAGCAGTCACGTGAGCGCATCGTGTCAGAACCCTACGTGGACGATCATGGCTCTGGCGTGGAGGTCCTGCGATCATTTGGCGGATGAGCTCAAGAAGGGGAATCTGTGATGGCGAATGAAACGAGTGACGACCTGACCCGTCGCGACATAATAAAGCTCGGAGCAAGCGCCGCGATTGCGGTGGGCGTTGGTGGATGGGACGCAAGCTTGTTCGCGCAGGACATGTCGACAATGTTCTTCACCAGGGAAGAGTTCGCGCTTGTCGACGAACTGACTGACTTGATCATCCCAGCCGACGATCACTCGCCTGGCGCGAAAGCGGCTCTGGTGGCCAGTTACATCGACTTCAGATTGTCGGAGTCGTTTGAAGATCAGCCCAGGACCCTCTGGCGCGATGGGCTGAAACTGATCGAGCAGATATCGCGCGAGATGCACGGCAAGTCGTTCCTCGAGTCGTCGAGGGAGCAACGAATCGCGCTGCTTACGCGCATTTCACAGAACGAAGCAAACCCTGTAAAACCCGAAGAGCTGTTCTTCAAGGAGTTGAAATCACGAACGGCGCGGGCGTACTACACATCGAAGATCGGGATTCACAGCGAGATGGAATACAAAGGGAACGTCTGGTTGAAGGAGTTCGTAGGCTTCGATGCGGCCTAGTCACAGCTCGTGACCTTCGCTCGTCCGATAGAGTAAGCTAGCGTTCATGAAATCGAGTTCTTGCCTCCTGCTGCTCCTGTTGTTGTTCAGCGCGTTTTCCACTTTTTCCCAACAAGCACCGCCGCTGCTTCCACCAGACGAACGCTACAAAGCGGACATTCTTCTGATCGTCGCTCATCCCGACGACGAGACTGCGATATCGAGCTATCTTGCACGAGCTATCTTCGATCAGCATAAGAGTGTCGCTGTGATCTACGGCACGCGCGGCGGCGGAGGCGGCAATAACGTTGGGAACGAACAGGCGGCGTCGCTTGGTGTGGTTCGCGAGATCGAAGCTCGCCGAGCGCTGGCCTCCTACGGAATCGTCAACGTCTGGTTCATCGGCGCGCCAGACACACCCGGACAAGACGTGCTCAGGTCGCTCGAGACATGGCGTCACGGTACCGTTCTCGAACAAGTCGTTCGACTTGTTCGGCTCACGAGGCCCGAGGTGATCATCACGTGGCTGCCGTGTTACGTCGCAGGCGAAAATCACGACGATCATCAAGCGGCCGCGGTCATCGCAACCGAAGCGTTTGGAATGTCGGGCGACCCAACCGTCTTTCCCTCGCAGGTGGCAGCGCCCCGGCTGCGTCTTCGAATAAACAACTACGGCGAAGGCCTGTTGGCGTGGCAGGCGAAGAAGCTTTATTACTTCTCGGATGCGGACCACACGGACTTCCTCAACGGCAAGGGTCCGCAATACAACCCGGCGGATGTCTCGGTGACTCGCAAAGTCCCGTACTATCGATTGTCGGCCGATGAGTGGAGTTTTCACGAAACTCAGCGCGGAGTCGGCGACGTCGCCAGATCAGCGATCGAGAAGAACGAGTTCACTCCGCTCAAAGAGCCCGAGCGGTTTGTTATGGGCAGATCGCTGGTGAAATCAACGACGACCGGCGACGTCTTCGAAGGAGTGACGCCGGGACGAATCGCATACTCTCCGAAGGTCAGCTACAGCCCGCTACGGCGCGATGGTGTGTCACTGGAGTTGGGCGGACCGTGGGCATTTTATCGAGAGTTCTGGCGCGCACAGAGAATCGCGCACCTCGGCGAGTTGGTGACTCCTGAAGTCGGCGTCGCGGGAGGACAGCCGTTGAATGTCCCACTGTTGATCTCAAACGAAACTGATCAAGCGAAAGTGATAAAGCTGACGACCGACCTTTCCGAAGGATGGAGCGAGCAAGCGCGATTCGCGGAGTTCCCCGTCGCGGCGCACCAAACTTATCCGGTGCAACTAGTCCTGACCGCGCCAACCGGTCACGCAAATGAATGGCACAAGATCACTTGGAACATCGAAACAGATGGCAAGGCGGCCGGCTCGGTTGCTCTGCGCGTGCATTTGAAGAGTGGAGGACTGCCTCAATGAAGCATCAATCATTCTGCTTCGTGGCCGACTGCGCTTCACTCTTCGCCGCGTAATAACTCCTCCTGGCTGACAATGCAACCTTGCCTTCTCTCTTTTCAACATCCGGCGAAATCTGCACGCCGATGCGCCGCCTTTTTCCATCGCGCGCGGTATTCGTAGACACATACGCCAATGAATATGTTGCGGCTATGTTTTCGACCACGCGGTTCAGCGTTGCGTCTACCTGGTCGGGTGGAGCGCCCACAAGCTCGCCTCCGGTTTCTTCCACAAACATCTTGAGGCTGCCGGCTCGCAAACCGAGATGACGCAGAAGACTTGTCGGCTTGCCGCGAATTCCTTGCTCGAACCGCCCACCAAGACTCTGTATCAGAATGCCCGAGACTACCGCCCCGGATTCCAATACCGAAAGAAGCGCCTCTTTCTCCGAGATCTTAGAAAAATCGATGCTTGCCTCGAGACTGGTTAGCGCGATTATGGCGCGCCGCCCCGCGGGATTCGCGGCTTTTCTCATGTACTCGGACGCCTCGTAGACTGCGGCGTTGAAGTAATGCTGTTCGCTGCGATGCTGTCGCTCGACTCCGATTATTCGATCGGCTATTAGCTTTCGGTCGCGCGTGAACGGCTGCACAAGCTCGACCTTGTTTGAGAATGTCATGATCGCAATTTCATCTTCAGGTTTCAGGTGACCGATGGCTCTTATCGTAGCCTCGCGAATCTGCTGGTTGAATGGATTGACGCAGCCTGCGCGATCGACGAGCAAAACTATCGAAACGGGAAGCTTGTCTTTGCTGAAGTACTCGACCTTTTGCTGGACGCCGTCTTCGACTATCGAGAAGTCTTCGCGTTTGAGATCGCCGATGATGCGTCCGGTCCTTTTTTGAACCGGCAATACATCAACCAAAACAAGATCGGCGCGCAGCCGCAGTGATTGATCGTCAGAATTAGTTTGTAACGAGCTTGGACTCGAAAGACTGAGTGCGAGAGCAGCAATCAGAAACCAGGCTTGATTCATGGTTGATACCGCCAACGTTCTCGCTGGTATCGCCCGGTGGGTATGATACACGCCTAGCGAGAGATCGAGAAGAGTCGTAGCGCACTAGTGATCAGTCACAGGTGGTTATTGATGGACACGCGGTCGGCGCTTCGGGCGGCGAGAATGTCGATTCGACCCCAACGATCAAAGCGACGATGTCAGGCGGTTCCGCCACGCGGCCCGTTGTCAGAGAGGTGCGCACGACTCAGCATTCAACAATAAGAGCACACAGTCAATAATCCTCGTCTCGCAGGAAGACCGGAGTACCAGAGACAAGGAGCAGGACGGATTGATGACGAAAGCTTCACGGCGTCCCCATTTTGCTTTTCAACCATTTAGACGCCTACTTTCAGTGGGCGGAGGGGATCAGGCGGAGGGGTCGGGCTTGAGTTCCTCGCGCTTGCGGCGGAAACTACACCGCCGCCGCGCGCTCCGGTTACTGTACCAATACCAAAAGCCGCTATCGCCTGGTTCATGGCTTTCGCTCGAGCCCCGAGCCCAAAGACAACTTCGTTCGCCTGCGGAGTGAAGTCGTCAAAGCTGATGCGGGTGTACGTGCCTATTACTTTGCCATCTTTATCGACAATTTTGCCGCCCTTTACTGTGTTATCAGGGTTGCTGGTTCCCCCGGCCACCGTGTCATACCCGGAAGTCAGATAGACATTTGTGCGTGCGCCTCACCAGCGCGCCTGGTTGTCCATTCGACCCGAAGTCGTATTCCTCGACGTTCGTCTTGTTATTGTATTGATCGTATGTGTAGTGCTCCTTCGACACCTGGTTCGTATCGCTGAGCTTGCTTGTCGTATCGTCAAGATGCGGATTATTCGACGGCGCATTGTTTGCAGTGCCGGTCCGCCAGCTTACCTGAGTTGGTTGCTGCCAGTTATTCCCAGTCTCCCTGAGCGGCGTCGTCCCCTGTGTGTCGTAGGCTTCGGTCTTGTATTCGCGACCTTGCGCCAATGCGGATACTCGACCGGGTCTACGGTTGAAGGACTTGCGGCGGTCTCGAAGAAGTAATGCTTTGACTTCGCAAGCAACACGCCCGCGCCGTCTTTTTCGTCTACCGTTGTCAGTGTCGAGGCTCCATGGGTTGGATCGCTAAACGGGCCGTATGAGTAGACGGACTTGCCATCCGGTACCGGCGAGCCGGCGTCAGAATAGACGCGCCGCTCCTTCACCGAACTTCCCAGCCCGCCGCTGAAAGCGAAACCGTAGTCGTACTCTGAAACTGACGGGCAAGTTGGATTCTCAACAAGCCGAGGCACGCGGCTTCATCTACGGACGTTTCCACGCCAGCATCATTCCATCTCGCACCGTCAGGCAGACATTCTCGACACGCGAGTCTGATTGAACCAATTTATCGAACGCGACAATCGCGTGATCGTCGACGCTTTCCGGACTTAGCACGCGGCCCGACCACAGAACATTGTCGGCGACAATCAAACCACCCGGTCTCACAAGCGGCATCACCGCTTCATAATAGTTCGAATAGTTGTCTTTGTCGGCATCGATGAAAACCATGTCGATTGGACCGCTGAGCGATTTGATCGTCTCGAGCGCGGGTCCGATTCGAACTTCGATCTTGTGACCATTGGGGCTCTCGTTGAAATAGCGCCGCGCGATGGCTTCGGCTTTCGGATCGACGTCGCAGGTGATCAGGTGTCCGTCGTCGGGGAGACCTTCGGCCATCATCAGCGCGCTGTAGCCGGTGAACATTCCGATCTCCAGGATCCGCCTCGCGCCAGTCAAACGGACCAGCATCTTGAGGAACCGGCCTTCGATGCGCCCGACTTGCATCTGAGGACAATTCATATCGCGATAGGTTTCATCGCGAAGACGAAGGAACAGTTCGTCTTCGGGTTTAGTGTGATCGTGAGCGAATTGCTCAACCGCATGGTTTATGAAACTCTCCATCAGTCGTCTCCTATATGAGAGAGTTGTCGGCCTTTAGGTGAAAGTTTGTAATTGGTCACATTCTAGCCAATCGTTGCCACAAACGTCTGCCTAAGCCGGTACTACAAACTCACTTCCCTGCCTTCTCTTTCACATCCGCTGCAGCCTTGTACTTCTCCTTCTCCTTGTCCTTCTGGAGATAAGGTATTCCCTTCTCCATCCACTCAGGAGCAGGCGCGCCTTTTAAGAAATGATCGAAGTACTGCTGCAAACGCATCGTGTAGTCCTTCTGGTTCTGGCGCTTGCGCAAGCCGTGAGGCTCACCGTTGTAGGTGAACAGGTAAGCTTCTTTTCCAAGCCGCCGCAGCGCAAGGTAATATTCAATCCCCTGGTACCACGGCACCGCATCGTCCGCATCGTTGTGAATCATCAGCAACGGCGTCTGCACTCTATCGGCTCGAAACACTGGCGAGTTCTCGATATACAGCATCGGCTTCTCCCACAGGCTTCCTCCGATGCGACTCTGCGTATGCTCGTATTGAAACTGGCGCGGCAGCCCGGTTCCCCACCGAATCCCACTGTACGCGCTGGTCATGTTTGCTACGGGCGCTCCTGCTGAAGCTGCTTTGAAGCGCGTCGTCTGCGTGATCATATAAGCGATTTGATAGCCGCCCCAACTGTGCCCCTGTATGCCGATTGCCTTCTCATCGACGAAGCCCTTATCGACCACCGCCTGGATCGCGGGCAGCACGCACTGGAGCGCGCTCTGTCCGGGATGCCCGATGGTGTACACGATGTCGGGCTCGAGCACGAGATAACCGTTGCTGGCGTAGTAAGCCGGGTTGATGCTGTGACCCGGTCGCGGGTCAACAAACCGATTCAGGTTTTCGGACAGGGTCTCGTAGATATAAACGATCATCGGATACTTCTTCGACGGATCGAAGTTGTCTGGCTTGATCAACATCGCCGATAGCGGAACTCCGTCGGTGTTCTTGAAGCGAACAAGCTCGGACGATCCCCAAAGCAATCCGGCCTTCTGAGGATTCGCATCGCTGACTTTCTTGAGGTCCTTGAAGTTTGTCGCGGTAACGAGCAAGTCGGGAAACTGGTTGAATGTCGATGCCGTCAGCAGCAGCGCATCCGCGTCTTTGGCTTTCGAAGGCGGTGTGAAATACTTCGCGGCCATGATTAGCTTTTCCGGCGCGCCGCCGTCGACTTTGTCTCGATAGAAACCCGAATCGCGCGTCCATTCGTTCTCGGCTCTGAGTAGCATTGGTTTCGAAGGATCGATTCCCTTCTCCTGCGGATCGAGCCGAACATAACGAAACTGCGTCTTCTCTTTGCGGCCCAGACCATCGGTCAGATTCTTTGCGCTCGACCCGTCGGGTGCGATCTGCCAGATATCATACTTGTCGTAGATGAGCGCGTACTTGTCATCCGACGTCCAACCCGCATTCCCGTAAGCCGGCGGCGTGCTCGGCGAGTCGTGATCTTCCTGCCAGAAATTCACGCCAAGATTCTTTGTGAGATTGACTATCTTCCCATCCGGAATCGAAAGCGTGTTCCAATCCTTGCCGTCGTAAAACAACGCGAACCTTCCGCCCGGCGACCATGTGAAGCCGCGGCTGTGTTTTTTGATTGTGGGTTTTCGACTTCCGTCGGCGGTGTTGACGATAAAGACATCCGCCGAATTCGCATCGTCGTCGTAGCCGATCAGCGTCCGGTACGCGCGGTCGTCCAGGCCAATTGCCCATCGCCCGTCGGTTGATGGATTGACGGCTTGCAGAGTTTCATCGCCCAACTGCGCATATTTCTTGTCCGCAATATTAAAGACCGCGCGATAGGTACGATTTCTCTCCTGTTCGGCGCGCACTTTCTGCATCGGCTGGATGTAGTCGTCCTTCCAATGCCAAAGGTCCACGGACACCTTGTCGTCTGACGACGCATCTTCGCTCTCATCCTTGTCTGGCTCGGACGGAGGTGCGACGCCGAAAAAAACCTTGTCTCCATCGAGCGAGAAACTGATCTGCCCCTTGTCGCTGATCACATAACCCGGCTTGAAATTGGTGGTAGAAGTGGAGACCAGTTCGGTCGCGGCCGCGCTCTTGCGATCCCAGCGATAGAGTTTCAGGCGAGGTTGTTTGGCAGCCGCGTCGTCGCGATCGCTTAGAAACGCCAACTCGGTCTGTTTATCATCCCACGTCAGCTTCGTGTATTTGCCTTTGCCCGCGAGCAACGCGACGGGAACATCGGCGGTCGCCGTGGTTACGACGTACGCCCCGTTGGTTTCTTCGTTCTTTGAGGAGATTGCAAAGACGACGCTGCCGGCGTCCTTGCTGATCGTGTATTCGAGCACATCGGCAAAAGTGCGCTCGCTCTTGTCGGTGAGATTGCGCACAACAAGATCGCTGCCGTACTCCTTCTTCTTATCTCGCCGTCCCCTCGCGGCAGGAGAGGGCGCCGCGTCCGCTTTCTTTTCATCCGCTCTTTTCTCTTCGGGTTTCGGTTCGAGCAAATAGGCTATGAACCCCGCGCCGTCTTCGGGCACCTGGAAACTCTTGACTCGCTCGACACGCGCCACTTCGCCGTTGGTCAGATCCATAATGCCCATCGCGTTCTTTGGCATTTCTTCGGGCTTCTTTTTTTCCTTCTTTGCTTTTTCCGTCTCGGCTTTTGTTGGAAGGATCTGAAAGACCACGAAGCGGTTGTCGGCTGTAAAGAACGGTCTGCCGGCGAATGGGCCTTGCCCGAAACCGGCTCCCGGAGCCGGTTCCGCTTCAGGCGAGCGCTGCGGAGGATTGACTGGCGCTGCGCCTCGCGAGTGCCGCCACTCGACGCCTGTCGCGATATTGCGCACCACCACTTCGCCGTCGCCGTCCTGCGGCACCATCGCATACGCTATGAACTTGCCATCACGTGACAGCGACTGCCCTTGAATTGCCCGCCAACTATCGTAGTCGCTGTGTGTCAGCGGCCGTTTAGCAGCATTCTGCCCGGCAAGAGCCGAACTCGAAATCAGCGCAAGGAACAACAACAGCGCGATTGCATTCTTCCGGCTTTTGATGTGCTTCGGTCGAAGGGACAAGTTTCGGTTCATAACAGGTTCCTCGATGTACAGCGATGCAAGTTGAGACGGTCAGCGCGATGCTGCGTATCCACTGGTCACGAGACAATAATCCAGCAGCGACCCGCAAGTCCAGCCGCTCGCCTGCTCGCATTCCTACCCCTTGACAATCTACAGGAGCCACCCTATTATGCAGTCCTCTAGATCATCCAGGAGATCGACGATGGGAAAACAATCCGACCTTTTGCAAGGCACTCTCGATATGCTGGTTCTCAAGACGCTTGCTCTTGGCCCAATGCACGGCTGGGGAATCTCTCAGCGCATTCAGCAAGTGTCCGAAGACGTGCTGGTCATCAACCAGGGATCGTTGTACCCGGCGCTGTACCGGCTCGAACAGCAAGGCTTGATCAAATCCGAATGGGGAAGCTCTGAGAACAATCGGCAGGCGAAGTACTACGAGCTGACTCGCACCGGGAAAAAGCAACTTGCCGACGAGACGGATAACTGGGAGCGGCTGTCGGCGGCGGTCGATCGCATTCTCTCGACAACCTAACAACAATTCGGATCGACAGCGGACGGGGCGGACGCGCGTTGATCTTCGAAAGTATTGGCTCATGTGCCGGAGGTTTGAACATGACGAAACTCTCAAGCGCCCTGCGTTCGATATTTCAAAAGGACCGCGTAGAACGAGATCTCGACCGCGAACTCAGCTTTCACGTCGAGATGGAATTTGAAAAGAACCTCGCACGCGGCATGAGCCCCGCCGAAGCACGCCGCCAGGCGATGATCAGTTTTGGCGGTGTCGAAAAATTCAAGGAAGAAAGCCGCGACGTGCGCGGCGGAAGGCTCGTCGAGTCGCTGCTACAGGACACTCGCTACGGCGTTCGAATCCTTCTGCGCAACCCGGGATTCACGTTTGTCGCGGTGATGACGCTCGCGCTTGGCATCGGCGCCAACACTGCGATCTTCAGCGTGATCTACGGAGTGCTGGTGCGACCGCTGCCATATAAGGAGGGCAGCCAGTTGGTGCTCATCCAACAGCAGGCGCCGCTCGCGCACATCGAGAACATGCCCTTCTCGGTTAAGGAAGTGCTCGATTATCGAGAGCAGAACCAAACCCTCGACGCGGTGGTCGAGCATCATTCGATGAGCTTCACATTGCTCGGCAACGGAGAGCCGCAACGAGTCCAGACCGGCGTTGTGTCGGCGAATTTCTTTGACGTGCTCGGCGTTACCCCGATTCTCGGCAGGACGTTTGTAGCCTCGGATGAAGAACACGGTTCTGATGCCGTGCTCGTGCTCAGCTACAAATACTGGCAGCAGAGCCACGGCGCAGATCCGAACATAGTGGGCCGGGTGTTTCAGATGAACAATCGCCCGCACACGGTGATTGGGGTGCTCCCGCCCATTCCTCAATACCCGGTCGAGCAGGACGTGTATATGCCGACGTCGCATTGCCCGACTCGGTCGTCGGACCAATTTATCGCGAATCGAACTTCGCGAATGATGAGCGTGTTCGGGCGCCTGAAGGAGGGCGTTCCAGTCACGCAAGCGCGCGCCGATCTCGCGACGATCGCCGCCAATCTGCAGAAGCAATATCCCGAGGCCTACCCCGCGAACCAGGGCTACGGCGCAGTTGCCAATCCGCTTCAGGAAGAACTGACGCGAAAGGCACGGCCCACCTTGCTGGTGTTGCTCGGGACCGCGGGACTCGTGCTCTTGATCGCTTGCGCAAACGTCGCGAATCTTACACTCGCTCGATTGATGAGGCGCGAACGCGAGATGGCCATTCGCGCGGCGATGGGCGCCGGCCGCGGACGGCTGATTCGGCAATTGCTGACCGAAAGCACTTTGCTCTCAATAACCGGCGGGCTGGTCGGCCTGTTGCTGGCTTCTGCCGGACTTCAGTTGTTGGTCACGTTCGCTGCCAGATTCACGACTCGCGCAAGCGAGATACGCATTGATGGTTTGGTCCTGATGTTCACACTGCTGATCTCTGTCGTGACTGGGCTTGTCTTCGGATTGATGCCGGCCTTCTCGTCGGATGATCATCTCGCAACGTCGCTCAAAGAAGGTGGCGGCCGCTCTACTTCGAGCACAAAGCGGCAGCGCGTGCGCAATATGTTGATCGTCGCGCAGGTCGCAGTTTCATTCATGCTATTGATCGGCGCGGGTCTGATGCTGCGCAGCTTGATCAAGCTTCAAAGTGTGAGTCCCGGCTTCGATCCCGAACGCGTCCTTGCGATGAGGATCAGTCCCAACTGGTCAAAGGTAAATTCAGCCGAAAAGGTTCAGCAACTATTTGACAGGGTGCTGGACAAGGTCAGGTCACAGCCGGGAGTACTTTCTGCCGGGCTCGCTTCAACCTATCCGCTGAATCAACTCGGCATCACTTTTGGACCCTTCAACCGCGGTTTTCAGATTGAAGGCCGGCCGATCCCCGCCGGAGAGCTGGCTCCCCAAGCCGACTTTCGCTCCGCCAGCCCCGGCTATTTCGAGACCATTCGGTTGCCGCTAGTCGCGGGCCGCACCTTCGAAGAAAAAGACGACCCCAAGTCACTCACAGTTGCGGTAGTGAATCAATCGACGGTGCGGCATCGCTTCGGCGACGAAGATCCCATAGGAAAGCGCATCAGCTTCGATCAGGGAAAAACCTGGATCACGGTCGTGGGTGTGGTTGGAGACGCAAAGCAATACGGCCTGGAACGCGAGTCCTCCGATGAGATCTACATTCCTCTGGATCAGGGCGGGTTCGGCGGGAATCTTCTTGTGCGAACGACGGCCGATCCGATGAGCATCGCCAGCTTGATGCGCGAATCGGTTTATTCAGTGGATTCGGAAACGGCGGTCGATCGAGTTCAAACGCTCGAGCATGTTCGCGATGACGCAGTGGCCTCCCCTCGGCTGACTGCGATTCTTCTCGCAATGTTCGCTGGACTCGCGCTGATCATCACCGGCGCGGGAATCGCGGGCGTGATGGCATTGTCGGTGAGCCAGAGAACCCACGAACTTGGAGTGCGCATCGCGCTTGGCGCCTCACCTGCGCGCGTGTTGGGTTTGGTAATGCGCCAGGGCATGTCTTTCGTGCTCGCGGGACTTGCAATTGGAATCACCGGCGCGTTGTTGATGGGGCAGGTTATGTCGTCGCTGTTATTCGCGGTTCAGCCCACTGATCCGGTAACGTATCTCGCCGTATCGCTGGTCCTGATGGTGGTCGCCGCGGCGGCGTGTTTCGTTCCCGCCCGCCGCGTGACTTCCATCGATCCGATGATGGCGCTCCGAAGCGAGTGAACAGGAGGGCACAGCTTATGAAAATCACATCACACGCTCGAGGAAAAGTGGCGCTTAAGATGGCGATTGGTGTTGTTGCGCTGGCAGCGCTCTCATTTGCAGCATTGTCCTCTCTGACTTCGCGAGCACGCGGCAATCCGGGCGTCAAAGATCAAGACTCGATGCTGGTGACAACAGCGTGGCTTGGAGAGCACCTGAGCGACAAGTCGATTGTGATTCTCAACATCGGTCAGCGCCCGGGATACGATGCGGGACACATCCCCGGCGCGCGGTTCGTCGAGATGTCGAGCATATCAACCAGCCAACCGCTCATGCTCGAGTTGCCGCCGGTCGAGAAACTCAAGACATCGTTTGAAGCGCTCGGAGTTTCGGATAATTCGCGAATCATAATCGCCTTCTCCGATAACTGGATCAGCCCGGCTACGCGAGTCTACTTCACGCTGGATTATTTGGGTCTGGGTAAACAGACTTCGCTGCTCGATGGTGGAGTTGAAGCGTGGAGAAAAGAAGGACGGCCTATTGTGACGGATGTTCCGCAGGCGACGCGCGGACACATCAAGCCGCATTCGCACCCGGAGTTGATTGTGGACGCGGCGTGGGTGGCGGCTAATTTGAACAAGCCGAAGATCGCGATTGTCGATGCGAGAGCGCCGGAATTCTACAGCGGCGCGAGCGCCGGTCGTATGCCTCGCGCGGGTCACATTCCGGGCGCGGTGAATATTCCCTTCTCTGCGCTCGGCGACACCGCGAACAAGATTCAGGGGTCCGCCGCGCTAAAGAAGATATTCTCGGAGGCGGGAATCAAACCGGGCGATGAGGTCGTCAGCTACTGCCACATCGGACAACAGGCCACAGTTGTCTACTTCGCTGCGAAGTACCTGGGTTACGACGCTCGTTTGTATGACGGGTCGTTTGAAGACTGGAGCCGCAGAAGCGAATTGCCTGTCGCCCGACCCTCATCGAAGTAACCGACTCTGTCAACGCTCGGTGCCCGTCGCTCTCCTGCCCAGAAGCGCGACAATCCACAGATAAACTGGAGGAGATTATGAAAAACCGGCTTGAACGTCTCTCGAAATCATCGCGCATTGCGATTGCCACTGTCGTGCTTCTATTAGCTTCCGTTGCGGTCTTCGGGCAATCATCGGCGCGAGATGTTGTGCCGGTTCTCGAAGGCCTCGATCCGGTGATGCTCATCCAGGGGAAAGAAGTCCAGGGCGACTTGAAGATCTCCGTTACTCGCGGCACGTTTCAGTACTTGTTCGCCAGCGCCGAGAACAAGGCTGCCTTTGAGAAAGATCCGGCGCGCTACGAGATTCAACTCGAAGGCGCGTGCGCGAGAATGGGCGCGCCGGTCACCGGCAATCCCGATCTGTACACCGTCCATCAGGGCCGCATCTATATTTTTGGTTCGGCAGATTGCAAGACGCGCTTCGAGGCTGCTCCGCGGAAGTATCTCGAAACCGCAAACGAAGCGGGACCCAGAGCGCCTGCCACTCCGGAAGCGGTGAAGAAGGCAAAGGCTCTCATCGACGCGGCGGTTGCCGCGATGGGTGGGGCATCTCGCATTGATGGCCTCGCCAGCTATCAGGAAAAGAGCACGACGCTGCAAGCGCGCCGGCAAGGTGAAGTGGAGGTCAAGACCAACCTGACTGTTGTTTTTCCCGATCGCATACGGTCTGAGCGTGTGATGCCCGATTACGAGGATGCTTCAAAGGTAAGACAATTCGCAACGGTCGTAACCGCGACCGAGGTTTTCGCCGTCATGGGTAGCATTACTCGGCCGCTTCCCAGTTCCGCCCGCATCGAGCAGGAGAAGGAAGTTAATCGCCGAATCCTGGCAATCCTGCGCGCCAGAAATAACTTCAACCCTGCCGCCATCGGAAGCGGAAAGGTCGGGGAGACCGCGGTAGAACAGGTGGCGATCGAAATAGACCATGCCGCCTACACTCTCGGCATTGATCCGGTGTCCGGACGAATCCTGAGCTTGTCCGCCCACCGGCGCGGACCTCAAGGAGCTTTCGGCCAATTCGTTCAGGCGTTCTCGGACTTCCGCACGTTCGACGGCCTGACCTTGCCATTCAAAATCACCGCCACTTTCGACGGCCAACCGTGGAAAGAACAATCGCCAACCATTGAGGCGATCGCCGTCAACGGCAAGATTGATCCCGCGCTCTTCGAAAAGCCGAAGGCCAAGACCGAGTAACAGATATTTTGTGAAAGAAATTCAAATGAAGGATTCAGTTCGGAGTCGAATCATCGGGCTGCTACGCAAGTCCTTGCTCCTGGCCGCATTTCTCATCTTGCCCAACTGCGCCGCACGGGCTCAATCGGCCGATTGGTCTCAATGGGGAGGGCCGAACCGCAACTTCAAATCAACGGCGACCGGACTCGCAACGTCATGGCCCGCGAGCGGGCCGCGAAAATTATGGAGCCGCGAGTTGGGCGATGGCTATTCAGCAATCGCGGCCGAGGCCGGCAGACTCTACACGATGTATCGCAGCGGTGAGCAGGATGTGGTTGTGAGCCTGGACGCTAAGACTGGCAAGACCTTGTGGGAGTTTCGTTACGACGCGCCCTTCACAAAAGAGTATGTGCTCGAGCAAGGCCCCGGGCCGCGCGCGATGCCTTTGGTGATCGGCAATCAAATCTATGCCGCGGGCGCGACGGGCATGTTTCACTGCCTCGATAAACAAACCGGAAGAGTGATCTGGGCGCATGATCTGGTGCACGAGTTCAATGGCACGGTGAGGGTGCGCGGGTACTCTTGCAATCCGATGGCCTACAAGAACACCGTGATAATGATGGTCGGCGGCGCAGGGCATGCCCTTGTTGCCTTCAATCAGAGGGACGGCACCGTGGCCTGGAAGAAACAGGATTTCGATAACTCCTATTCGTCGCCGCTGCTCATCAAGGTAGACGGCCAGGATCAACTGGTCGCGTTGATGTATGGCGAGATCATCGGAGTGGATCCAAACAACGGCGACCTTTTGTGGAGTCATCCACACCCAACCGACTCCGGCGTGAACGTGAGCCTTCCAGTGTGGGGCGAAGACAATCTGCTGTTCTGTTCATCCGGTTACGATGGGGGCAGCCGGGTCCTCAAGCTGACTCGAAATGGAAGCAAGACGTCAGTCGAGCAACTCTGGGCCAGCAAACTGATGCGCATCCACTTCGGAAACGCGATCCGCGTAGGCGACCGTATCTACGCTTCGAGCGGCGACTTCGGCCCTGCGCCTTTTACAGCCATCGAAGTGAAGACCGGGCAAGTGGTGTGGCGGAACCGTAGCGTTGCGCGGGCGACTGCCGTGCTTGCCGATGGGCGATTCATTCTGCTCGATGAAGACGGGAACCTCGCGCTGGCCACACTCACACCTGAAGGACTGAAGATCAATTCCAAAGTCGAGTTGCTGGCCAGCAACGCCTGGACTGTGCCGACGCTGGCCGGCACGACCCTCTATGTGCGCGATCGCAAAACGATCCTGGCTCTTGATTTGAGATGAACCGGCGACAGTCTGTCTCAAAAGGTTTCATGGATCGCAGATTCGATTTCGGGAATCCAATCCCGTAGGGATGACCTGTCCATAGATGCGATGCGCACCGTGTGTTTTTAACTCCTTTGGGAGTGACCTTGTTTTCGGCAGGAGGTGACTCCTAAAGAGAGGAGTCACGTATTTTCGACGCGCGTCTCTATCGTCAGGTCATCCCTCGCGGGAATTAGCTATGGAGATTCTCGTCACGATTATCAACGCGAATGTACAGATTGCCAGCGCCAGACAATCTGGCAACGGGTCGAACAGCTTAGAGAAATCATATGAAACGCAGACAATTTCTCAAAACCACATCATCAACCGGAGCGGCTATCTTCGCTGCTTGTCTGACCAGTTGCGCCGCCCAGCCTGGTCAGCCGCAACGCTCGGCCGCGTCGGCCAATAACAGCTTGAAGATTCCCGAAGGCGGCGTGATTCCGGTCGCGTTCGCGCTCTCAGACGGGGCGACGATGATTGACTTCGCCGGGCCGTGGGAGGTCTTTCAGGATGTCACCGTGGCAACTGGTGGACGAATGGAGCAGCCGTTCAAACTCTTCACCGTGTCCGAAAAGACCGAGCCGATTCGAACCTCCGCCGGGATGAAGGTCGTGCCCGAGTACACCTTTGACACGGCGCCCGCGCCGAAGATCGTAGTCATCCCCGCGCAGCGCGGGAATGCGGCGCTGCACAAATATCTACAAAAAGTTTATGAGCAGACCGACGTGACAATGTCTGTCTGCACGGGCGCGTTTCAACTCGGCAGAGCCGGGTTGCTTGCCGGCAAAGAGGCGACTACGCATCACGATTTCTACGATCAATTTGAAAAGCAATTCCCCGACGTAAAACTGAGAAGAGGGCTGCGTTTTGTCGAAGGGCCAAAGATCTCAACCGCGGGCGGGCTGACTTCGGGTATTGATCTGGCGTTGCGCGTGGTCGAGCGTTATTTCGGCAGAGCGATCGCCGAACAAACCGCCGCTTACATGGAGTATCAGAGCAAAGGATGGGTGGTTTGAGCGCGGGACAAGTAATGATCGCGACTCCGGCCACCCAGTGGAAAGCTCCTCATCGACGGCGAGCATAACGTTTTCGGGATCAGGGAAACATTGAGCCGGACAGGGCGCGAGCAGCTAGACTTTATCTTAGAGGATCGCCCCACTCAGTTTCTCTTCGCAGCACCGGCTTGAGCATCTTGCCGCCGGGGTTGCGTGGCATCGGTTCTGTGCGAATAGCCAAAAACTGTGGGACTTTGAAATCCGCGAGGTGCGCTCGCGCAAACGCGATCAAATCAGCCACATCAACCTTCTGCCCGGGACGTGGCACGATCACCGCTCCTACTTTTTCGCCCATCATCGTGTCGGGCACTCCCATCACCGCTACTTCGAAAACCGCCGGGTGCGCCGCAAGCGCGTTCTCGACTTCGACGCAATATACATTCTCGCCGCCCCGGCAAATCATGTCCTTCTTGCGATCGACGATCTGAACGAAGCCGTCTTCATCAATGCGCGCCATGTCTCCAGTGTGAAGCCAGCCGTCGACGAATGTTTCGGCGCTCGCTTCGGCCTTGTTCCAATAGCCGCTTACTACATTTGGGCCGCGAACGAGCAACTCGCCCACGCCAGTCGATTTGTCCGGCTCAAAGAGGTCGAGATCGACTACCGGCGCAGCGAAGCCTACGGTCTCAGGCCGTTCGTGCGCGAATTCGTGCGGAAGAAATGTCGCGACCGAAGAAGTCTCCGTCAAACCGAAGCCGTTGCCGACTCGCGCGTTCGGGAACGCTTCCATGATTCTAGCCACAAGCTCCGGAGCGATGGGCGCGCCGCCGTATGAAACCCATCGGATGCCAGACGCATCCAGTTCCTTGAAGCTCTGTTGATTGATCGCGAGCCAGTAAACCGCGGGCACTGACGTGAGCAGATTGATTCGCTCATCTCTGATCGCGCTGATGAAGGCCTGAACTTCGAACGCGGGCATGATCACGAGCGCATCGCCTTGTTCCACCGTCGGGAGAAGCTGGCTGTTGCAACCGGTGACGTGAAACAGCGGAACAGATACAAGATTGCGAATGCTTCCGTCCGAAGGAAGCTTTACCACGCGGCGGCATGTTTCGCTGTTGGACAAAAAGTTTTCGTGCGACGTCATCGCGCCTTTTGGGAAGCCCGTGGTTCCGCTGGTGTAGAAGATTGCAGCCAGGTCGCTCTTGTTGAGATCATCAACCACGAACGGAGCACTGTCGGGCAACGGCTCACCCGGAACAAACGAAAAGCGCGAGCCCGAATCCGTGACAACGTATTCGACTTCCGGTTCGCTGAAGCGCGTGTTCACGGGGACCGCGACGGCGCCCGCCATCTCGGCTCCAAAAAACGCGAGGCACCAATCAAGCCCGTTTCCCAATCTGATCGCAACTCGATCACCGCGTTTGATTCCAATCTGTTTCAGACCGCCGGCGACTCGCGACGCGCGATCCCAAAGCTGGCGATAATTGATGCGCTCGCCGCCCAGCTCGACAATCGCTTCGTGCTCGGGAGACTTGTCGACGGTTGCTCGCAGCATTTCAACAAGCGAGTTTGGCCGATCATCGTAATGCGCGATGCCGCGAGAGTCGCGAGTGACGCCTGAATAATCAAACGGTGGAATCATCAATATGAACCTTGCCTCTCAAAAATTTCTTTTGGATTGTCGACGAGCATCGTGTTGATTTGTTCTTCGGTGACGCCCCGCTCTTTCAAAGCGGGGATCACGTCGTTGTGAATGTGCAGGAAGTGCCAATTCGGAAGCACGGTGGGCAACGCCGCCTCGGGTAGCCAGTCATTAAAGCAGGCGGCGTCGTGAGAGAGCATCATCTTGCCGGCGTGTCCACGCTCGCACATCTTGGCGACGGTGTTCACGCGGTCTTCGAACGGCAGCAACACATCAATGCCAAAGCGATCCATGCCGATGTATGAGCCGTTCGCGATCAGCTTCTCCAGATACGCGATGTCGGTGGTATCGCCCGAGTGGCCGATCACGACTCGCGAAAGATCAACGCCTTCTTCTTCGAAGACTCGTTGCTGTTCGAGGCCGCGCTCGGTGTGCGCGTGAGTGTGAGTAGAAATCGGAACACCGGTGCGGCGATGCGCCTGGGCAACCGCGCGGAGCACTCGCTCGACGCCCGGCGTGACTCCCGGTTGATCGGTTGCGCACTTGAGAATTGCCGCGCGCACTCCGGTGCCGGCGATTCCTTCTTCGATGTCCCGGACGAACATATCAACCATGAACTCGGGTCCACCGAGTTCCGTACCCGGCCCCTGAAAATGAAAGTACATCGGCACGTCGTTGTACGTGTAGACTCCGGTCGCGACAATAATATTAAGATTGGTTTGAGATGAGACTCGTTGAATTCGCGGGATGTATCGGCCCAAACCGATCACCGTCAGATCGACGATGGTGTCGACGCCTCGCGATTTCAGCGCATTCAATCGAGCAATCGCGTCGGCTACTCGCTTTTCTTCGTCTCCCCACGGCTCGGGGAAGTTTTGCATGATTTCGGCGGACAGCACGAAGACATGTTCGTGCATCAAGGTCACGCCTAGTTGTTTAGTATTCAGAACGCCTTTGACCGTGTTTACTTGTTGCATACGTTTATCCGGATTTCTCGGAGGCACACGAGAGCCTGAGTCGTCGCAAGCGAATGAAAGATTTAACGTCGAGACTCCGAATGCTAATACGCAACAGCAAAGGCATCAAGGCGAAGCGGAGCGAAGAGCTTCTGACGCGAAAACAAGTCAAACCTCTTCAAGGATCTTGTCCGCGATGCGCAGCGAGAGCGCGGCGATCGTCAGCGTAGGATTGACTCCCAACGCCGTCGGAATGATCGACCCATCCGCGATGTATAGTCCCTGATAGTACTTGCGATCGTCGCCGGGCGGGCTCTTGTAAAACACGCGGCCAACTTCGTCGACCACGCCTTTGGTCACGTCGCCGGCCATGCGGCATCCACCGAGAGGATGACTCAGCGTGATGGAGTCAACCTTTAATCGGCGAAAGATGTTGGTCATAAAAGGATTCACAAACTTGCCCTGGTCATTGTCCTCGGCCCTGAGTTTTTCAGCCAGCTTGTCGAGCGAGGTTTCGATGTTTTTGTAGACCGGGTCTTCGTGAAACCTGAGGCCGTCGGTTCTCTTGACGCGCAGTGACGTTTCACCGGCGCCGCCGAGCCGAAATTGTCCCTTTGCGGCTTCGCGTCCCATTGCTACGACACACATAATGTTGGCCGCGATCTCGTCATCGGACCTGAACAGTTCCTGCCGCCGAAGGTTGTTCACGAACGGCGCGCGAATGTAAATCCAGGCCTGTTTGAGCGCCCACCAGATCACAACCCAAATGAGAAACAGCCATCGATTACGTCCTTTTGCCAGTGACCGAATCAGGGGGAGACCGACTCCCAAAAGCGAGGCCAATGCCGGCGGCACGCCCTGGTCCTCGAGCGTGTGGAATTTCGGTTTGTTGGGATCAAGGTCCAGGCCGTCGTCAGTCGTGTTGAAGTGACCGTAAGAAGTCGTGACCGGCCCTCGCGTCAGGCGAACTTGCTCTTTGGTTTTTTCAAGGAACGCGATGTAATCGCCATTGGTAGAGAAGCCGCAGCCCACTTCATCGCTCAAGTGAGGCAAGCCGTCCTTGCGCGACCTCAGCATGATCTCATTGGTTCCCATGCATCCCGCGGCTACGATGACGACGTCCGCGTGAACAGTCTTTCGCGAAATGTGCCCCGAGCCTTTCTTCGCATATTCATCGAGGTCCTGCTGATCGTAGTGAACCGCGTAGCCGCCATCGGGAAGCGCTTCGATGAAGTCGACCTCCGAAAGCGGATCGAGACTGATGTTGTCGAAGATCGGCGGGAGGTTCTCGCCGGGCTTGTCGAAATTCGGCCTGCCCAGTATCGCGGCCATCAGTTGTTTGTTCAGCGTGTGACGAGCGCCCGGCAGGCAGCCTATGTTGCAGCGGCCCTGCCGCTCGCAATAATTTTTTGGGGCTCCCTTCGGATCATAGGGTTGATCGCCGGTCGGCAAATCCGCGATCGCGAGATCGACCGCGCCAAAATCATCCGCGATTCCACTCACTGCCGTCTGAAACACACGAGCGCGATCGATCCACAGCGCGCTCTTGGGATCGGCGTTTTTTGACGCGGCGGGCGGCGGCGGGTCAGGCGCAAGATTGACATTGAGCTGCTTAACGCCTCGCGGGTTGAATGGTTTTCCCTTATCGATGACTTTCCAATAAGGATCGAGACGCGATGAGCGAGTGACGATGTTGTTCAATCCGGGGTTGATTTTGAGCGGACCCTGATTGACGATTTGATTGACCAGTTCCTGTCCCGATGACGTGTCCGTCAACAACCACACATCACGTTTCAATCGAAAGTCCGCGGGCGGATTGACCCCGGGCGCGAGCTTGAATGTAACCGGGATCAACGCACCGGGCGTAACGGGATCAGGCTGCGCGACTGTTATCGAAACTCCCGGAACATAGTCCTCGGCCTCGCCGGAGATCGTTCGCGGTTGACCAACCTTGCTGCGCTTAGCATCGCGCTGATTGAGCGCGAACAGAATTCCGGTGCCGATCGCGTCACGCGCAAGATTGTAGTAATCGTGGCGATCATCGTCACTCCAGCTTAACGGCCAGCGCGAGTCTTTGAAGATGAGATCGGGAGGCCGAATGGTTATGTTCGAATACACCAGCGACCCACCGCCGACACCATTTGCGCGAAGAATGCTGACCCCGTCTCCTCTCCCGCGAAACAGCCCCAGAAGGCCCGAGGGTCCGAGGGTGGTCATATCGAACAGGCCATCCTTATTACTGCCGCGTCGAAGGCATCGAGTGACTATGTCGACAAACCCTTTGAAATGATTTTGTGACGACCAGTACTGGACGGGCTGTTTCTTATCATTCAGCAGAAAGTCGTAGGTTCGCACTTCCTTGTCCTGCACGGTGCCAACCGGCGTTGTCCACCAGGTCCCGCGCTCGATCATCAACACGGTCTTTTGTGGCTCCTGGGGATGAGCGGCGCTTCGTTTCTTGAATTCGCGCGCAAGGGTCAGGGCGGTCATCGAGCCGCCGAACCCGCTGCCGATTATCACTACCGAATGTCGAAGCGGTTTAGCCATTGTGGATCCTCCTTCTTGTAGCTGCGGCTATCAGGCAAGTAGCTTGGCGAACAACCCCGGACAAATGGCGCGGCCATACTAACCGTGCCAGTTGCAGTGGTCAATGTCACCTGCGTCCGGGTAGTGGGGTCTTAGTGTGTTGGTCGCTGATTATCGCGCTGCTCCTCAGCGTCCTCGGCGTCCTCTGCGGTTAAATCCCGGCATTGATTAGGAAAAACCGCGGAGGACGCCTAGTACGCTGAGGACTGCGTTGTCGGCCAACGGGTTAATACACCACTACCTGCGTCCGTTGACCGAGGCAGTTCGAAGTGCGATAGTATCGCCGCCTCAACCGACATCTCGGAGGTAACGCAAACATGCCAAGTTCACCCCGGCCCGAGGACACCTATCCAAAGCCACCTCGGCTAAAAGACTTCAAAGGCCCTGTTCGATGGCTGCTGGGACCGCAGTTGATCGCGAGCCTTAAGCGCACTGCTTTGTACCTGGCATACAAAGGCAAGCTCGATCCTCGAGACTGGATGCGCGCCAGCCTGGTTCGTCTCGATCAACTCGAGAGGTTCAACACAAGCGAACCGTCATCTGCTGACGAGTACTGGTTTGATTACCTTGCCGATGCCGGCGACGGGCAACTTGCGATGTACAGCATTGCGTACCTGTGCCTCGACGATCTATGGGTTGATCCGAATGTGCACGAGGGCTCGACAGTGGAGCTGGGCGAAAAACCGGCGGCCGCGATGAGATTGCCGCGAGGAGAGTTCTTGTTCATCGGCGGCGACACCGCTTATCACATCGCGGATTATCAAACGCTGGCTGTGCGCTTTCAGGCGCCGTTCACCTGGGCTCATCAGGACCTCACGGAAGAAAAGAAACTTCTTGATGTTCAGCCGCGCCGGATTCTTTTTGGAATTCCGGGAAATCATGATTACTACGATGTGATCGATGGATTCGGGCGCCAGTTCGCCGAGCCGACAAGCGAAGAGGGCCAGAAGAATCGCGAAGGGCTGACACCGCAGTTGTCAATTCCCGGCTTCAAGCGCGCGCAATCGGCAAGCTACGTCGCGCTGAAGCTCCCGTTCGAGTGGTGGCTGTGGGGTCTCGACAATGAAAATGGCAGGCTCGATATTCGACAGCAGGAGTTCTTCAAAAGCCTCGGACCGCAGCGACCCGATCGGCTGATCCTGGCGACGCCCGAGCCCAGCACTGTTCTTGGCATGCGCGCAAAGCCCGACGGAAAAGCCGCCCAGGCATGCACGGATCTCAATCTCGAGATGCCTTTTCTGGGATGCAACAAAATGCCCGCGGGCGCTTGCAGGCTCGATCTCTCGGGTGACACGCACCATTACGCGCGGTATTGGGGACCTTCGTCGAAGTCCGATCCGAGACCGGCTGCGGATAACTATGCTTCAGTTGTCTCGGGCCTCGGCGGCGCTTTCCTGCATCCGTCTGAGACGGACATGGCCGAGATAAAAGAACAGGAACGCTATCCCCTCCCCGATGTCTCGCGAACAGCGGTCGCGCGCCGATTGTTCAGCCCAATAACGATCATCGGCGGGGGCTATGTCGCGATACTTGCCGCCCTCGGCGCGGCCGTAACCTTTTTCGGAGCAACGCTCCCCGTGAGCACGAGGGTGGTGGTTGAAAAGGTTTTTGCCTCTCTGCATCTGTCGCTCCCGAACCTCGTTGATTCACCAAATCTCTTCCCTTCGATTACATGGCCTTTGCAAAATTTCGCGCAGGCTTCGGGGCTTTCGAGCTTCGGAATCGGATTGCGCGCCGTCTCGTTGATCGCCTCAATCGTGTTGATCGCGGCGAGCGTGGCTCAGGCAAAAGCGCTTGTGGATCTGTCACGAAAAGAGGAAGACAAGTCTCGTAACTACACAGTTCGCTTCATACTCCTCGTTGTTCTGGGAGCGGGCGGTTTGGTATTCGGCATTTGGCGATTGATCGAGTACCGCGAGAATCTTTCGCCGTTTCAATGCAGCCTGATGATTTTATACTCGCTGATGTTGAGCGCCATCGCGCTTGCGGGAAGTTCCATCTATTCGGAATTGCTGTTCAAGCAAGCTTACGAACAAACGGTGCAGTGGTGGCACTACTGGCCAGTGGTATTGCTGGTTCTTTTAGCGGCGGCGTCGCCTGTATTGGGTTTCCAATTCTTCGGCCGGTATCCGGCGCAATACCTCGGCGCCGATGTGATGTTTGCGGTGTTCGTTCTTGGCGGGCCGGCGCTGCTTGTTCTTCTGGCAATTATCGTCGGCGGTGAACTGCATGGCATCGGCGGCAAGGCGGGGTTTTTTGCGCTCGGCGTTTGGCACGCCCTGTTGCAGATAATGGTTCCGCTGTTGTTGGCGCGGCGCGGCGACTGGCGCTCGTGGATTGCAACGCTCACGGCCGTGCTGGTTTTTTGGCTCGGAGGGAACCTGCTGGTCTCGAAGCTGAAGGCCCGGCGCGCGCTTGCACTCGTGTGGCTGATCTATGGCGCAATTCTTTTGGGCCTGCCGGTGATTTTTCACGGGCAATCAACGGCTTGGCTTGATATGTGGATCGTACGATTCGTGTGTGCGGTGTTGATGGGAGCGCTAATGGGGTGTGTGTCTTTGGGGTGGTACTTTGTGGTGTCGCTTGCGTTCAACGGTCATAACGACCAGGCCGGAGGCGCCGCTCGCATCGGGGAGTTCAAGGAGTTCATACGAGTTCGGCTTACGCGCGACTCGCTTACGGCATACGTGATAGGGATTGACCAGCCTGAAATGCATGGGGGGCGATTGCGCCCAAAGGTCATCGATGTTTTTCAGTTGAGACCATAGGTACGGAATCCACGCTGCGTTCGACTCCAAATCAACCAGGCATCTACTTCATCTGGCCGGTCATGCTGACCGCGCAATTCGTTCATTCTGCTTCGCATGCTAACCCGCACTGGCTATCTTGATGACGCCCTGACGAAAACGCGATTGCAGCGAAGTTGATTGTAAACTCCTCGAAATCAACGCTTCCACCGGTCTCACGGGCACAAACCGAATCTCTTTGAAGCCTGGGCATCAGGTTTGCCCTTAGCGGATCGCGCGACTATTACCATCGAGTAATGGCCCGGCTCAGAAAATCGCAAACGAAGAAACAACTTATGACTAAGCTCCTCTCTTTCACTAAATCAATTCAGCGGACTCGGCGAATGCTGACCGTCATCCTGGCGGTTCTTCAGTTGTGCGCGTTTATGCCTGTCGCTCCAGCGCGAGCACAGGTTGCGTCGGCGACTAGCAAACTGTCAGGGGCATTGCAGCAATCCTTGACCACGAGCGAATCGCAGGTATGGCAGGATGTGTCAAAGCAAACCGTCCGCGCGTTGATCCAGACCAACGGGGCCATCACGTCCTCGCTGCTCAAGTCGATCGCGAACTCAGGCGGATCAGTTGTTCGGCAGTTTACGTCGATCAATGGGCTTCTGGCGGATCTGCCCAAGAGTAAGATTCTGACAATCGCGGCTCGTTCGGATGTTGAGCGGATGTCCGCCGATCACCTGGCGCAACAAAGCGCGAGTCACATCGAGGCGGCGACGGGCGCGGATCGCGTCCGAAGTTACAGTTCGCTGACGCAGTCCTACAGCGGCCTGGATGGGACGGGAGTTGGAATCGCGATCCTCGATTCCGGGATCATGGCTGGGCACAGTGAATTCGGAGCCCTCGGAAACTTGCTTGGGCTTTCGCGAGTGACAGCCAAAACCGATATCGTCTCGAGCAACGTCAACCTGGCCCAATACCTTCTGAAGCTCGGGATTCTATCAACCGCTCTCGACCTATTGGGGCTGAACAACAGCGACGGCTACGGTCACGGAACGCACGTAGCGGGCACGGCCGCGGGTCGCTCGCTCGGCACGAGTACAACTCGCGGCTTTAACGGCATCGCGCCTAACGCGAATCTGATCGACGTGAAAGTGTTGAACGGCCGTGGTGTCGGTCAGACTAGCGACGTAATCGCGGGCATCGATTGGGTAATCGCAAACCGAAGCGCGCTCAACATCAAGGTTATGAATCTCAGCCTCGGCGCAAATTCGACTGAGTCTTATCTTACCGATCCGCTGTGTCGCGCAGCGCGCCGAGCAGTCGCCGTTGGAATCACAGTAGTAGCGGCAGCGGGCAATTACGGTCAGAGCGACAATGGACTCGAACGATACGGGAGTATCACTTCACCGGGCGACGACCCGACCGTAATCACAGTCGGGGCGGTCAACACTCATCAGACAGATTCGCGTGGCGACGAATCGGTCACTTACTTCAGCTCTCGCGGACCGACGCGTGGCAGCCGCATTGATTCAGCCGGTGTCAGGCGTTACGACAACTTGCTCAAGCCCGATCTTGTCGCGCCGGGAAACCGGATCGTCGCCGCCGAATCAAAGGGCTCGTGGCTGCCGGCTCACTACCCGCAGTTGCACGACAGCGGCAAAGGGACAACCGCGTTCATGCAGTTGAGCGGGACTTCGATAGCCGCGCCCACCGTCGCCGGCGCCGTTGCGTTGCTGTTGCAGAAGAACCCGAGCCTTACTCCGCCGCTGGTAAAAGCGATTCTTCAATACACCGCCGGTCAGATTCCTTCGGGCAACATAATCCAGCAGGGCGCGGGGCTGTTGAACATACCGGGCGCAGTGGATCTCGCCGGGGCGCTTCGCACTGACATTTCAACCGCTATAACCAACGGAACAATAAAAGTAGGAGACAGCCTTCTAAGAAAAGGCGCGACGATGCCCGCCGCGAGTTCCAGTGTTGCCGGGCAAAACGTCGCCTGGGGCAGTTTTATTTTTGCCGGCGGCTCGCACGTCATCGCCGGACCCGAGCTCTTCAAACGATATCAGGCGATCTACAATCCGGCACTCGTGTGGGTCCGTGACCGGGTAACGATCAACGAAACTGTAACAGTCTCCTGCCAACTGCTAACGCCCGGAACAGTATTCTGCGACTGGCTGGCGGGCGCTTCGGGTGTGTTCGTCAACGGCCTCGCGCTGGCAAACGCGATCGCCTCGGGTCAAGGCTTCACGCTAACGCAGGGCATGACGCTGAGCGAAGGAGTTGTGCTCGGCGACGGGATGGCGTTGGGTGAGGGAATGACCCTGAGCGAAGGTATGACGCTCAGTGAGGGGATGACACTCAGCGAAGGGATGACCCTGAGTGAAGGCATGACGCTCAGCGAATCATTGAATCTTGGAGAACCATAAAGCATGCGAATCATCGAAATGTCGGATTACAATCGAGCGGCCCGGGCTTACTGGTGGGTGACGACGCTCCTGGGAGCGTCAACTGTTACCTGGGCGCTTGGCGGGTTGGTCAGTTTTAATCGAGTCCAGATGTTGTCGATACTGGCTCTGACGCTGATCGTCTATATCGCGGGCTTGTATCCGATTCGCGTGCCCAGCACTCAGGTCTCGATCACTCCAACAGATATCTTCGTCTTTCTAACGGCCCTGTATTTTGGAGCTGCGCCTGCGACGCTGGTTGCGGTTGCCGACGCGCTGGCGGCGTCGCTTCGTACCTCCCGCCGCTGGACAAGCCGAATCGGCGGCCCTGCACTGATGTCGATAGCGGTAGGTTCGTCCGCAAGTCTGTTTGAATATTCCGTGAGCGGGCTCGAGGCGAATCAACTTCTCACCACACCGATGCTTCTGGCAGCCTTGCTGCTTTTTTCAATACTCTATTTCGTTCTTAACTCCGCGCTGCTCGTCGCGCTTCAATCGCTGAAGAAAGGCGCGGCCCCGCTTGCGTTGTGGCGAACAAATTATTCCTGGACCGGCCTTACTTATATAGCAAGCGCGTCGGCCGCGGGATTGATTTATTTGGGGATAAAACAGTACGGGCTCACCTTGCTTTTGGCGGCCGGTCCGCTGGTCGCAGTGATATTTGCTACGTGCCATTTTTATTTCAAACAATCAGACGAACGCGCAAAAGCGACCGAGCGAATCAGCCGGCTTCACCTAGCTACTGTCGAAGCGCTGGCAACCGCCATAGACGCCAAGGACGAAATCACACATGATCACGTCTATCGAGTTCAAGTTTACGCGGCTGGTTTGGCGCGGCACTTCGGATTGAGCGAGCTCGATATCGAAGCCCTGAAGGCCGGCGCGTTATTGCACGACGTTGGAAAGATTGCCGTGCCCGATTACATATTGAACAAGCCCGGCAAACTGACGGCCGCGGAATTCGAAAAGATGAAGATTCACACAGTGGTCGGCGCTCAGATTCTGGAGCGGGTCAACTTCCCGTATCCGGTCGTTCCGATCGTTCGTCACCATCACGAGCGATGGGACGGGCGGGGTTATCCGGATGGGCTCAAGGGCCAGACGATTCCGCTGACGGCGCGCATTCTCACCGTCGTGGATTGTTTCGATGCTGTTCGCGAAGATCGCCAGTATCGAAAAGGCATGACCAGGGAAAGCGCGTGTGAATTTCTCACCGGCAACGCCGGCTCGCAGTTCGATCCGAACGTCGTCGAGGCCTTCTTAAGTAACCTGCCCGTCTATGAAGCTGAAATAACAGCGCACAAAGCGAATCAGCAGCCGCTGCTTGCGCCGACGACACAGGCCGGCTTGTCGGAAAGCGGACTGAGCGCCGTGCCTGCGGCGGGGCTGGCACAAGCGACCACTGAGCCGCCCGATTACCTAAAACAGATCAACGCGGCACACGCGGAAGTCGCGGCGCTATACGAGATGGCGCAGACTTTCAGCGCGAGCCTGGATGTGCGGGACGTGGTGACGCTTACAGTGAATCGAATAGAGCGAATGATTCCGTTCACCACCTGCGCGGTTTATCTGCGCCAGCCGGACGATTCGTCGACGGTAGCTTATGCCTTTGGTCAAAATGCCGAGAAGCTTCGCGGAAGAAGTCTTTCCGCGGGACTCGGGATCGCGGGGTGGGTGGTAATAAACGGGCGGCCGATGTCGAACACCGATCCTATGCTCGACCTGAATCAGCTGCTTGGGCAAAACGACAGCGGTTATGTTACGGCCGCGGTGTTCCCGCTAACGAAGGGCGACGATACGATCGGCGCCCTCGCGCTGTACGCCTCGGATCTCGAATCGTACAGTGGCGATCAATTGCATTTGCTCGAATCGGTCTCTCGCCTGGCTTCGACGGCGCTTCAGCATGCAATATTACACGAGCAAACAAGGGCGATAGCGCAGACTGATGTGCTTACCGGTCTTCCGAATGGGCGCGCACTGTACGCGCGATTTGACCAGGAGCTCGCGCACGCGAGCGAAAACAATTCGTCGCTTGCCGTTCTCTGTTTGAATATTGAGGGTTTGCGAGCGATCAACGACTCATACGGTTATCAGGCTGGCGATCGCGTGCTCGCTGGAGTCGGGGCGAAACTGCGGGAGGCGCTCGGTGATGCCGGCATGCTGAGCCGTATCGCCGGAGACGAGTTTATTTATTTGCTGCAAGGCTGCACCGAAAGCGATGCCGCCCGGCTGGGCGCGCAAGCTCAACTCGAAGTCTGCTCTTTTCTTCACGAAGTAAGGCCCGGGCAACATGCGCGCGTCGGTCTGAGCTACGGCGTCGCCGAATTTCCATCCGATGGGCGGTCGATTGATGACTTGCTTCACGCGGCGGCCCTTGCAACGCGCCAGAACAAAGCGGGGCTGGTTGAAGATCCGTTGGTGTCGACGCCGAAACCCTATTCTCGAAAGACGGGGCCCCTGGCGCTCGTCGGGTGAGATTTCACATTCGAACAGATCATGACAGCCGATAGCCCGCGGATATGTTCAAGGTCTCGCCTGTAATGTTCGCTCCTTCTTTGGAGGCCAGGAATGCCGCCATCGCGGCAATGTCTTCTTCTTCGACCATTCGCTTGAGCGCCGTAGGTTCGACATATTGAGCGACGACTTCTTCGTAGGGAAGCTTCATTTCGGCGGCGCGATTGCGTATGACTCTCTCGATTCGCGGTCCGCGCACCGGGCCTGGCGCGATTGCGTTCGCCGTAATCCCGTGTCGCCCGCCTTCCTCCGCCAGCGTTTGCGTTAACCCGATCATTCCCCACTTAGATGCGCAGTACGGGCTGCGATACGCATAAGCCTGAAGACCGGCTATCGACGTAATATTAATGATGCACCCGCTGCGACGCTCGATCATGTGAGGCATCGCGTGCTTTGCGCAGAGGAACGCGCCTGTCAGGTTGATCGCAAAGGTTTGGTCCCATTCTTCGCGGCTGATGTTTGGAACCAGTGCCGTAGGGCCGGCGACGCCTGCATTGTTTACCAGGATATCGATCTGGCCGAATTCGCTTCGCGCCGTGGAGACCATGCGCTCGACGCTAGGTTCGTTCGCAACGTCGGTCAGCACCGCAAGCGCGCGCCCGCCGCTGTTCGTTATCTCGCTGTAAACGGCTTTGATCTTTTCTTCTGTCGGACCAGCGAGCAAAACGTCCGCGCCTTCCTCGGCGAATCGCAGCGCTATCGCTCGGCCTATTCCACCGCCGCCTCCCGTTATGATTGCTACTTTGCCCTTGAGTTTCATTCAGTAGTCTCCGGTTTTTCAGTATTCATCGGCGCATATCATAGCCGATCGGCGAAACCCCCGGTAGCAACCCGGCAACGGTAGCCAAGACGAGCGTGCCGGTTCTGCCGTGGAATATTATTCTGAGATTCCAGGTAATAAAGAGTGTGAGCGCGGATCGGCGATTTTCCATTCAACGGCCCGGATTTGCGACCGAGTGCTTTCAAAATGATTCTCGCGCGACTCTTTAGTGACATGTTTTGTCGCCCTTGAATGGCAGTTTCTGTGAAGTCGGATCTTAAAACGCAGCGTGCCCGGCATGCACCGGTTCTGTTAGGGACACACGCTTTGGTATTTCGGCTTCGGGCAAAGTCGCCTTCTTTCGCGAAAAACTTGCGCTGCAACTAGCGCTTTGAAGAAGGCATCAAACTTGCTGAAAAACAGTGACAGCCGCACCCGATTAGGGAGAAGCGGCCAGGACGTAACTTTGAGGGAACGAACATAATGAGTTGGCAGACGACAACGTCAACCTGAAGAACGGCAGAGATCACGCAGGAGAGTGAGGCGCAGAAAGAGAGTCTGAAAATGGCAAGCAATGGTCAAAAGAGAAAACTGGTAGCCCTCGATCCAAACACCAAGAGTGCGGTGGCGCAGCAGTTTGAAGCCGGTCTTCGCGCTCGCGTAATCGGCCAGGATCGGGCGGTTCGCGCCATCTCGTCGCTTTATCAAGTATTCCAGGCTGGGATGACGAATCCAGCTCGTCCATTGGGAACGATGCTCTTTCTCGGCCCAACCGGATCGGGCAAGACTCACGTAGTCGAAGCGGCCGCCGAGATTCTGTTCGGCGATCGCAACGCGGTGATCAAGATCGACTGCGCCGAGTTCCAACACTCGCACGAGATCGCCAAGCTTATCGGGTCTCCTCCGGGCTATCTGGGCCACCGCGAGACTTCGCCTCTTCTGACGCAGGAGAACCTCGAGAAGTATCGCACCGAGCGCGATCCGTTTACGCTGGTCTTGTTCGACGAAGTTGAAAAGGCGTCCGACTCGCTCTGGCAACTTCTGCTCGGGGTGCTCGACAAAGGCACGCTGACTCTGGGTGACAATCGCCGAGTCGATTTCTCGCAGGCGATGATTTTCATGACTTCGAACCTTGGCGCCAAAGAAATGAGCGAGCTTATCACCGGCGCGATCGGGTTTGCTCCGGCGAAGAGCGGAGCGCTGGCGTCGGACGATTTGGATCAAAAGATCTATCGCACCGCGTCGGACGCGGCAAAGCGAAAATTTTCGCCTGAATTCATGAACCGCATCGACAAGGTCGTGGTCTTCCGAAGCCTGAAGCATCCGGAACTCTGCGACATACTCGACCTCGAGTTGAACAGTGTTCAGCGGCGCATAGATGAAGGCGCGGGCGAGCACTTCAGTTTTCGACTTTCCGGGAACGCCCGCGAGTATCTCCTGAATGAGGGCATCGAGTATCGCTACGGCGCGCGTCACTTGAAGCGCGCAATCGAGCGACACCTGGTGAACCCGCTCGCGAGTCTGTCGGCCACCGGCCAGGTGCGCCTCGGTGACATCGTAGTGGTAGACATAAACGACGACACCCAGAAGTTGGCGTTCTACCGAGACGACTCAGAAGCAAACATGGCAGCGGCCGCGATGGATATTCTTCACTCGAGAAACGTCCCCGACAATCGCATCGCCGCATAGGTTAGCCCAGTCAAGTGAGTGTTCGATAAGGCTGGCGAGTTTGAAACTCGCCAGCCTTTTTCTTGCTTTGGGCGAGCGAACGTTGAAACGCCAGCAGCTCATCTGTAAAGTTCCGTCGAAATGAACATCGTCATCGAAAGGCTCGATCCATGAATATTCGAATTCTCTTTTTTGCAGCCAGTCTCCTGCTTATCACAAACAACGCGGCTGCAGCGCAGACTAACCCTTCGCCCACAGAGGGAGACTTCACCGTTCGCGATTTCAAATTTGAAAGCGGCGAAGTCCTGCCCGAATTGAAGCTGCACTATAGAACGCTTGGCTCACCGAAGCGCGATGCCGCGGGAGTCGTGCGCAACGCGGTGCTCGTGCTGCACGGAACCGGCGGCTCAGGCGCCGCGTTTCTTTCGGAGCAGTTTGGCGGCGAGCTTTTCAAGCCGGGACAACTCCTGGACGCAAGCCGATATTTCATTGTGTTGCCCGACGGCATAGGGCACGGGCAGTCTTCAAAACCGAGTGATGGTTTGCACGCGCGCTTCCCGCGGTACAACTACAACGATATGGTGACGGCGCAATATCGGTTGTTGACCGAAGGTCTCGGCGTGACTCATCTTCGCCTGGTGATGGGAACCTCGATGGGAGGAATGCACACGTGGGTCTGGGGTGAGAAGTATCCCGAGTTTATGGACGCGTTGATGCCGCTCGCGAGCCTTCCAGTTCAGATCGCCGGCCGCAATCGAACCATGCGCCGAATGGTCATCGACTCAATCAGGAATGATCCCGATTGGAACAATGGTGAATACAAATCGCAGCCGCGCGGATTGACGGGCGCAGTATACACGCTTCTTTTCATGACCAGCAGCCCGCTCGAGTGGCAGAAGCAAGCCCCGACGCGCGAGGCAGCCGATCGCTTTTTCGATAATCTGGTCAGCGGTCAATTACGCCGCGCCGATGCAAACGACATGCTGTATGCGTTCGACGCGTCGCGCGATTATGATCCCGCGCCAAACCTCGAGAACATCCGCGCACCGTTGTTGGCAATCAACTCCGCGGATGATCAAGTCAATCCTCCTGAGTTGGGTATTCTTGAGAGGGAGATCAAACGGGTGAGGCGCGGCAGATTTGTTTTGATTCCGATAAGCGACCAAACGCGCGGGCACGGCACTCATTCGCTGGCCGCAATTTGGAAAGAACATCTTGCCGGGCTGCTCAAAGAATCAGAGCGGGCGCCTACTGCTGAACCACATCGACATTGATTCGCACGAGAACACCGGTCAGCGTGACCGCGCGCCCCTTGACGGTAGCGGGACGAAACGTTGAGTGCCGCAAACTCTCAATAGCCGACTCTGTCATGTAGGGCACCTGGCGAACTATCTCGACATCGGTGATTGATCCATCGTCTCGAAACGTCGCTCGCAACAAGACCTCTCCCATTACCTTATTAGCTTGGGCTTCAGGAGTGATTATTGGCCTGGGGCGGTGGACCCAAACGATGCCGGTATGATCAGGATACTTATCAATCCTGTTAAAGGGGATTGGACCAATTACATCCTCGCGCCCGGTGGACGAGCCCACTCTGCTCTTGCCTCCCGGACCACCTCCGTTATCCCCCGCTCCGGAGCCCGGGCCTCGGCCGGGCCCCGCTCCCGAACCTTCAAGACCTCCCAACCCACCACCTTTGCCGGGCCCTGGCGAAGGCGCCTCCGCAACGACGCCCGACGAAACGCCCAATGGAACGCCCGGAGGAGGAGGCGCGCTGTCCGGGCCGACAATTGTTGAAGGAAGTTGAATAGTGGGAGCTACAGCAATAAGGGTATTCGGCTTGACGACTTGAGGCGCCGGCGACATCTGAGGTTTCGGGCCTTTTGTAACCGGCAGCGGGTTGTTGTCGCCGCCGCCGCCACTTCCCCCATGCTTTCCGCCCTTCGGTATTTCTACGTCTGGTTTCTTAAAGCCCGATGGTGGAACCACGACCACCAACTCCGTGTCGCCCGCCGGCGGTTTAACAAACATTGTTCGCCAGCCGAGGACTGCAATAATCGCCAACAAAGCGACATGCACCACAATCGCAACCGCAAGTCCGATCCGAATCCGTTGTCGGCGCTTCTCGTCCCTCGCGTCGACAACAAACAAGCCTGTAGCGAAGCCGAGAGGATCGCGAATCATCTCCGCGAACGCGCCGTTGAGTTCGCGAGCGAGCCGGGAAATCAATCCCGGCTGTTGAATCAAAGTGAATGGTAGAGAGTCGGCGTGGCTTGTGTTTCTAACGAACTCGGTTGTGGTAACGGAAGCCATCTTGAGGTGAGCGAAAGGCACGGAAGGTCATAGCATTGTTATCAAGGGCCGCCAATTGGCGGCCCTTGCTGAGTCGCGTTATCTGAGATTGAATTCGATGTCGACGGCTTGCAAGTATGCGACGGGCTGCCCACCCTTCATCGCAGGCTTGAATCTCATCTGATAAGCGGCCTGTATCGCTTGTTCATCCAGCCCGTCAGGCAGACCGCGGGAAACAGTAACTCTCTTCACTGAGCCGTCCGCGCCAATCAGAACACGCACCTTTACGATCCCCTGAATCTTGTTCTTACGCGCTTCTTCGGTGTAGCGAGGTTGCGGGCTATTCAGTGGAATCGGCCGTGAGTCTACGTTCGTTACGGGACCGCCGCTCCCCCCGCCAAGCCTCGGGTCGCCGCCGCCCATGTTGTATCCGTTACCCGGGCCGACGCCGCGCCCGTTGCCCGGACCCATACCGCCGCCCGACCCGTCACCCATTCCACCGCCCGAACCGGGACCCGCCATGGGCGGACCGGGCACTCCATTCGGCAAACCGGTCACTGCAAGCTCATCACGCTTCGGTTCGAGTCGCGGATCAACCTGAACTGTCTCCGGTACCGGTAGTGACGGTGGCCGCGGAGTCGGCTCCGGCCGCGGAGCAATCAGCGGAGGAGTAAGCGAGAACTTGGGCAACTGACCCTTCGAAGCCGGAGCGGGAGTGTTTCGTCCGCCGCCACCGCCGCCGCCAGCTTTCTTCTCAGCCTTGGGCATCTCGATTTGCTGCTGCTTGAAGTCGTCCGGGTTGATCATGTGGACTTCGTATTCGTTCTGCGCCTGTACGGCCGACCCACCGAATAGCAAGTTCCAAATTTGAGGCCCGAGGACGAAAATTATGAACAGCGTACAAAAGGTCAGGATCCCCGCCGCCATTCCCAACATCAAGCGATCCTGGCGAGTGCGGCCTCCAAGCCCGTCGCCCTTGAAGAGCGACAATGTGAAACCCACCGGATCACGTGCGAAATCGCGTACCGCATCCCGAAGGATTTGGAATAGACGACTGAAAATTGGAGGTTGATAAAGGAAGGAACTCTCGAACAATACTTTCTCTTGCATATCCTCTCTCCAGAAGCCTGATGCTGCTCTACGGGTTCGTGCTGCAACTGGCTCAGAGGCTCTCACCCAGTCTGTTGATCGCCACCTTCATTGACCGAAGTCTGGTTGAGATGGCTGTTGATATTGTCACTTGGCGCTCTCTGCGATGTCAAGACTCGACAATCAAAAAACTTAGGAGCCGCTTGAAGTCACTCGAGTCTGTGTTGCATTGCCGCGTCCTGCCCGGACGAGCCACACTCGTAGAATGATTCTCCGGGCAAATGCTTGCAGGTTTGTTTTTGAGCCACCAAATGCTTAGTGCGTCATTTCCGCATTCGCGATGCCCGCCGTGCATCATTGTCCAGCCTGAATTCTTCGGCAACCCAGCGCTAAAACTGAGCAATAAAGCGCAAGACTTGCAAGCATCACCATGCTTGAATATTGAACCAAGGTTGCGCCGACCGAATCTGTCTCTGATAAGGATATTTCCAATGCCGATACAAAACCAAAAAACACCGCTCGTGATAGAGGAGCCCAGGGGCAAATTAGGCGTCTTGCTCGTTGGGCTGGGAGCAGTGAGCACGACC
>Ga0070699_100000371_pt1 | contig 43874 bp, 36 predicted proteins | sample KBSK1503metaG_FD_65473 | JGI IMG/M metagenome (GOLD analysis project Ga0070699, IMG submission 65473) | Corn, switchgrass and miscanthus rhizosphere microbial communities from Kellogg Biological Station, Michigan, USA - KBS K1-50-3 metaG | ecosystem: Host-associated > Plants > Roots >... | reverse complement strand
GTGATCGACGGCGAGATGCCCGGCAGCGCCCCGCCGAGAATCCCCCAGGTGACACCACCAAACGCGGCTGGGACGATCGGTGTGGTGAAGAGGCTGCCGAGCGCGGCCAGGAGCTCGGTCATCGGATGGGGAGAGTACCGGGGGTCACAGCAGCGAGGGCCATATGCCGGCAGGATGCGCGATGTGGAGCAGACGGACAAACAGCAGCCAGAGGACGACCGCGCCGCCAATCGCGACGCCGGCAGCGCGGCGATTCAGTTCGCCGCCCTGGTAGTACACCGTTGCCGCGATCAGCGCGGCGATCGACAGAATGTATCCAAGCCACGGCACCACAAGAATGTAAATCACCCCGTTCATCAACATCCCGAACACGCGCCATGCCACACCCCGCTGAAGGCGGGGCTTCGGTATGGCTGGCGTCGCATCGGGCGCGGCCGCCCTTCGACGCGCCATGGCGGCTCGCACGATCAGGATGATCGACAACCCCGCCAGCAGCGACGCGTACGTCTTGGGAAGGCCCTGCGCACCTATTACGTCCGCAATGTCACTCTGCGGAATGCGAATCGCGAGCAGGTAGTAAACGGCGGCAATTGCCAGCGTCGCGCTGCCGAGCGCGAGCTCCCGCTGCGCCTTGTCTTTCGTGACCGCAGCCGGTTTCACTTGATCACGCCGGATTCTTTGAGAAAGTCTGCGGTCTGCCGGCCGAACTCGTTCATGAAAGAAATGTATTCGGCGTGCGGAATGAAACCGGGTAGAAGACCGTCCTCGGTGTAGAGCTTCTTGTATTCCGGATCGTCAAGCAGCGCACGCACCGCCGTTTCCCACGCGGCGATGACGTCCGGGGGGGTGCCCTTCGGTCCGGCAAGCCCGCGGAACTTTCGCACGGCCAGGTCGATACCCTCCTCCTTGGCCGTCGGCACCTGGGGGAACTGGGACATGCGTTCTTCGCCGACCACGGCCAGCAACCGAAGGTGGCCCGCGTCGAGTTGCCCGCGCATCTCCTGCAGCTCGCCAATGCCCATGTCGAGCGTGTGATTCAATACGTTGATCAACATGTCGCCGCCGCCTTCGAAGGTCGCGATGGCGGGATTGACGCCTGCCTTCTGCTTCAGTCGCTGCATCGTCTGACGCTCGAGTGACGCCGGATTGGCGGCGCCCCACTTGCCGCCGCCCGCCCGCGCACGATCGAGGACCGCCTTCAACGTGACATATTGCGAGTCTGCGGCCGTGAACAGCACTTCGGGGTCGTAGAACATATTGACCAGCGGCTCGAGATCTTGGTAGGTCGCCGACGGCCGGCTCATCAACGAGGTATAGATGAAAGTCGGCGTCGTCGCATAGAACATCCCGCCATCCGGCTTCGCGCTGGCGAGCACCGCCATCGCCCTGGCGCCGCTACCGCCCTGCATGTTGTCCACGACGACGGTCTTCTTCATGATTCGCGACAGGTGAGGCGCCATCGTCCGCAGGAAGACGTCACTACCGCCGCCCGGGCTCGAATGGGTGACCAGCGTGACCACGTCCGGGCTGCCGGTGTCGGTGCGGTTGATCGAACCGCATGAAACCGCGACCATACTTAGAGACACGACCGACGCCGCCGTAAGCGATTTCAACATCTGTTTCCTGGTTGCGGTGACGGAGAGTCTCGCACAGTCATCCCGCGTCGCCAATGTGAATTGCTTAATGTATTGGTGGACCGTATATTGCCGCCCCGGGACGAGTCCAGACAAGGTCCGGCCCTGCTCCCCGCAAACGAGGCTCGTGGCGGCAACATCTTGTAATATACAGGCCGTAGAACGCAGGAGGAGTCGATGACCGTGATGAACAACCTCAAATTGAGTGGTGTGCTGGCGGCAGCGATGGCGCTGGCTGTCTCGTCGCCGGCGCGGTCGCACCATTCCCATGCGATGTTCGATCATGACAAGGAAGTGACGGTCACCGGAACCGTGTCCGAATGGGTGTTCCGCAATCCGCACGTCTTCCTCTACGTCGATGTCAAGACGGACAGCGGCGAGACCGTCAAGTGGTCCGTTGAGATGTCCAACATCACGAACATGCTCAAAGTCGGCTTCGCTGCGACGACCTTCAAGACGGGCGACAAGGTGACGGTCACGCTTCATCCGCTGGCGGATGGCCGTCCGGGCGGGAACTACATCGTCGCCACGTCTGCCGACGGAAAACAGTTCGGCAGGATTTGAAGTCGTGAGCGCACCATTCACGGCGAAGGCTTCGATTGCCGCGCTGCTCATCGGACTGTCGGTGTCGATACCGGCGGCGGCGCAAACTACGATCTTCACCACTACGGACTTTCGCCAGGACCGCGACCGTTGGACCGACCCGGCGTACTACCGGAACAACACCCCCGGTCAGCTCAGGGGCATGGCGATCAATGTCGAGGGTCGTCGCACTGGCCAGGAGCTCTCGGCCAGGGTGTATGGTTCGGAGGGCACGGGCAAGGTTGGTGCTGTAAACCTTAAGAGCCCGTATCCGTACACGAACGCATGGGACCACTACCAGGCGCTGCTCAAGGAAGCCAAGGGCGGAACCAAGCACACCAGATTGACCCTTCCCGACTGGAGCGGTCATTGGGGGGGCGGGGCCAATCTCGGCGGCGGCGGGGCTCCGGCCAGCTCGATCGCCGCGATGCTGACGCCAAAGTACCGGGAAACCTTCGTTCAGGAAATGAAGGCCGTCACCGAGGGGCGGATCTGGTCGGCGAATTCCATCTGTCTTCCTGGTGGTTACTTCGATGCGGTCGGCGCCGAAGAGTTCGCCGTCACGCTGGGCAAGGTCTATGCGATGGGGTCCGGCAACGGCTCGAGTACGACCCGCTGGATTTACACCGACGGCAGCCCGCACAGCCCCAAAGAGAAAGAATTCGGCAAATGGCACGGGGAGTCCATTGGCTTCTGGAACGGCGACGAGCTCGTCGTGCACACCAATCAGATTCGAGGCTGGAAGGGCGGTGTCTCCGAGTACAGCGATGGACTCGAGACCGTGGAGCGCTATCGCCGCGTCGGCGATCGCATCGAAGGCGAGATCACGCTGTACGATCCTGAGGTGTACGTGAGTCCGATCAACGGGCGGTTGAATTTCCGGCTCGATAAGGAAACGCCGTACGAGGACAGGATGCAGTTCAACACCTGCACCGACACCATGGGACCGTCGCAGAACGTCTATATGGACGAAAAGGGTCAGCTCAATATCAGGCTGGATGGCGATCCGCTCTATTGGGAAGCCGCGGATACGCGTCCCTGGGCGACGTATCTGAACGAAAGCGACAAGAGGTACAAGCAGTCCGGTCAGAGTCGAGCGCCGCGCACCGGCACTCCGGTTAAGAAGTAGACGGGCCTCAATTCCCAACTTCCAACTTCCAACTCCCAACTCCCAAGGAATGTTGCGCCGCAGCGTCCCTTGGGCGTTGGGAGTTGGTAATTGGGGGTTGCTTCGCTCACCGCGTCCGCGGCGCGGCCCCGCCTTCGTCCGGCACGAGCATCCGGATCACACCATCCTGCCTCGACGTGACAAACAGCTCGCCATCGCGGCTGCGGCTGATGTGCAGATCGGCGCGTGTGATGCGCGCGCCCATCGTCCGATCGATCAGCTCCTGCAGCGACACATTCATGCGGCCGCCGTTCGCGTCGCGCACGTAGAGCTGGATCTCCTCGATCGGTGCCACGGTCTGCGGAATGCCGTCGTCGGCCCGCTTCATCGCGGCCAGGTCCGAGGCGAAGAGGCGTCCCCGCTGGATGTCGCCAAATACGAACTTGCCGTTCAGCGCGGCGATACGCCCGTGATAGGCGAACCCATCGGTCACCGCCTGTCCCTCGTCATGGTCGTAGACCGCGACGGGATACGTGAAGCCGTCCTTCTGGCGTCCGTCCAACACGTCCGCCGGGAGCGGGAACAGCTGGTTCAGCTCACCACCGCGCGGCCTGCCGTTCTCAAAGTATCCCTCCCGCTTCATCCAGCCGTAGTTCTCGCCATTGCGGACGATGTTGATCTCCTCGATCTGGTTCATCCCGATGTCTGATGCGAACATCGTCCCGTCGGTGTCCCACGATAGCCGGTGAGCGTTCCGGAATCCGTAGGCGTAAATCTCGCCGAGCGTTTTGGGGTCGCCATCCGCGGCGAACTTGTTGGCCATAGGAATCGTGTAGTCGCCGAGTCCCTTCACGCCGCGCGTGACCGACGGGCTGCGCGGATCGATGCGCAGGATTGCGGTGATGATCGAGTCGAGGCGCTGTGTTTGCGTGGGATTGCTCGCGTTCGGTCCCCCGCCATTGCTGAAGCCGTGATCGCTGCCGCTCGTATAGAGCAGGCCGTAGTCGGCGTCGCCGGGCCTCGCCGTCGGGTTGAATTCGACCGCGCCCATCGGGTGGGTGAGGTTGGCGACGACGTGCGCTTCACGAAGGAGCTCACGTCTCGTGCCCGCGAAGGTATTGGCCGCCGGGTTCGTCGCGTGCCACTCGGTGATGATGTTGTGGTAGGTGACGTCTTTCAGCGTGAATCCGGGCGGGATGAAGTCAGGCGTCTTGGGATTACCCGGTCCGCGCTCGGCGTGCACCGTATAGAACAAGCCGTTCCGCGCGAACTCCGGGTGGAAGACGAATCCGATGAACCCGCTCTCCAGCCGGTTGTAGATCCCTAACGAGAAGGCGGCGCCGACATCCGCATACACGGACGGCTGGTTGGTACCATTGAGCAGGTACAGAAAACCGCGTGAGTCATTGGCGAAGCGGCGGCCGTCGGGGAGATCGCGGACGAAACTGACGCGCGCCCAGCCGGAGGGCGATACGTCCTGATCGGCGGGACGAATTCCGCGCGTATCTGGAAGGCGAACGAGATCCCTGATCTCGACCGCAATGCCGCGTTTCTCAATCGGTGCCGGAATCGGGTTGCTGGTGATCTGACCGAAAAGCGGGCCGGCAGCAAGGAGCGCGATGACGACGAGCGGCATCGTTGAGCGCATAAACCCCTCCGATGAAGACCCGCTCGCGCCTCTCGGCATGGGCGGGCCCGTAATTTCAACGAGTATATTCAACGAGGAACCGCGACCGCTAGAAGTTGAACCCGAGACTCCCTTCGACCAGGCGTCCCGGCGGGATACTGGTCACAAATCCGAATTGCGGCCCGGACCGGCCCTGGATACCGAGTGGACTGTTGGTATTCAGCGTGTTGTAGACGTTCAGACGCACGTTCAACCGCCGCCCATTCCCGAGCTCGAACCGCTTCTCCGCGCGGATGTCCAGCATGTTGAGGTCAGCAGCCTGCCGGCTTCCCCGCGGTTCGACCCTGAGCACCTGTGTCGGAATCCGACTCCCCGCCGGACCTCTGAACTGCACGCTCCGCTCCCAGTACTCTCCGCTGCGGCGGTCGAAATTCGCAGACCCCAGTATTCCCCACCGGAACAAGTACGAGGCGGCGGTCCGGAACTCATACTCCAACAGCCCCTCATAACCGGAATTGATTTCTGCGTTTGGATCCAGTCCTGCAATCATGACGTTGTCGGACGTGCCAAACGGCTCGGTCTTCTGCGTTGCGCTGAAGGACGCACGGAACTGCCAGTTGTTCCCATACCGCCGGTTCAACTCGAACTCGTACGACGTGTACTTGCGATTCGCGGAATCGTCATTGATGTATTCAGAGTCCTGATTCGCGAAACCGGCGAAGGCGGCTGGATAGTCGAAGTAGGTAAACGAGACCCCGGCGGGATCGTCACCCGTGCCGAGCACCCCATCGTTGCCCGGATCCCGGTTCGTGATCGGAATGTTATACGCCGAATACGGGCGCAAGACGTTCTTGATCCGCCACTGGTTCTTGGCCCACGACTGGATCCCGCTGACGCGCAACGCCCACGACGCCGCCAACTGACGCTCGAACGACAGCATCAGCTCGTCGTGATACCGCTGCTTGAGATCCGGATTGAAATGCCCGAACCCGTACAGGGGATCGCCACCCCTCAGCGTGATGGCGAGGAAATCCGTACCGTTCGGGTCGAGATTCACCTCTCCGGTGTCGTAATTCCGGTTGCCGTTCAGATCACGCCATCGGTACTGCGCATCAGAGATCGTGTAGTGGTTTGCGATGTGCAGGTCGTCTTCGAGGAGCGGCGTGTAGTACCGGGCGTACCCGCCCTTGATCACAGTTGTCGAACGGCCGGTGAAGTCATACGAGAGATGCGCGCGCGGCGCGATACCTGCGAACACGGGCGGCGCGTCCTCTTTGTAGCACTGAGCCGGAAAAATGACGGCCGCCGGTCCCTCTGCCGCGTCGCGGCAGAATCCGCCCGGATTGATCGTCCCCGCCTGGCGATGGATGTTCGCTCCAAGATTCAGCGTGACCTTCGACCCCAGGGTCCAGCGGTCCTGCCCGTAAAAGTACAGAGCAAGCTGGGGCTGCTTCGGCGTCACCGGGCTGGAGAAGACCGTGATCCGGTCGGCAGCTCCGTTGAGGAACGTCAGATTGTAATTGCCCAGGACGCCGCGGGAAACAGAGCCGCGCTCGGCCCGCATCTTGAAAATGTCCGTCCCTACCTTCAGGCTATGGGTGCCGCCAGCCGTCGGCTTGTACCATTCAGTCGAGGCTCTCACCTGATAGCGGTCTTGCGGGTTTCGCCCGCCAATCGCGGAGCTCGACCCAAATGATGTACCAAGGAAGCTGTCCGACGCGGACGCCGCAGTCGTGATTCCAGGATCCTCGTCACCTGAGCGAAGCCACCATGCCCCACCGAGCACCGACAGGACGAGCCGGCTGGTCGGAACCATCTGCCATTCACCTTTCCAGGTGCCCTCGAATCCCACCCGCGCCGTCGCGGTTGACCAGTCCGCTGTTGCACTTCCGCCTCCGGTGCGATTGCGATAGTGAGGCTGTACAAACCCGATGAGCCGGTTCTTGGCGTTCAACTGATTCGTCACCTTGATGGTGAAAAACTTGTCGTGGTTGTTCTGATCGCATTGCGTGCCATCCGGTTTCTTGCACACAGCGACGATCTCATCGACCTGCCGGCGTTGGCGGAACGAGCCATAGAACCAGAGTTTGTCTCTCAGGATTCGGCCACCCAAATCAACGTTGGCATCGTCCCGATACTGCAGCTGTTCCGGCGCGATGATGTTCACATGCGTGCCGATGTTGTTCGACTGGAGCTTTTTGCCCGTGTACGCGTAATAGGTGGAACCACTGAAATCGTTCCCGCCGGACTTGACGAGCGCGTTGAGGGCCAGACCCATGTTCGGGGTATTCGCCGAGTGGCCCCCGATGCTGACCACCGTTTCGTCCATCGCGGAATAATCGATGTAGTTGCCGCTCGGGTTATCCGCCGGCGACATCGCAATGACGTTCTCGATCGAATGCCAGGAATCGCCAAGCTGCCCAAGCGCGTAAAATCGCGGAGAATCCGCGAATCGGGATCCCCCGACGTCGACACGGTTTGCGGGCATCCGCGCGCTCGGCGTCTGCATCAGAATCGCGCCGTAGCTGCTTCGACTCGTGGGGAGCAGCTCCAGGGTCTCTCGGGTCAACTGCGTCGAATTCGCGGTCGAGGCGGTGTCCACCAGGGGCGAGGCTCCCGACACGGTCACCGTCTCCTCCAGGGCCCCGACACTCAACGCCGCATCCACGCGAGCCGTGAATCCAGCCGTCAAACGGATGTCTTCTCGCCGGACCGACCGGAATCCAGCCAGCTCGAAGATCACGGTGTAGGTCCCGATCGGTAGCGGCGTCAGGCGATAGCGCCCTTCCGCATCGCTGACTGTTGTTACCTGCGGAACCTGCAACGCCGGACTCGTCGCCGTCACCGTCGCGCCAGGCAGCACGCCCCCGCTCTCGTCCGTCACCTGTCCGTTGATGGTGGCCGTTCCCGTTTGCGCGACCATTACCTGGCCAGCAACCAGAAACAGGAACGCAACTATTGCGAGCGGACCGCTGAGCCAGTGCGAAACCCTCAATCTCGGCATCATCGAAAACCTCCCCACACTTGAACCCAGGTGGGAACACAAAGTGGAACTGACGTGAGGCACAAGTGGCGCGGAGTATGGACCACGGCTCGAAATATTTCAACGCATAACCGTTCTTGGTGCTTTGAGTAACTGCTTTCAAACGTTGACGTTAGGAGGCAGATGCGGGAGCTACGGCTTTAGCCGGCCCTCTGCAGAAGCGGCCGCAGCTCGACGACGTTCTTCACGTTCTCGATATCGAAGACGCGTTCGACGAGCTTGTCGAACGTCGCCGCGCCCTGCACCGGGACGATGAGATCGCGTGCCTTGGCGATGACATCGGCCCGCGTCATCGGATTCGCGGCTGTTCCGCGGACGGTTCCGACCCGCTCGCTCACCATCCTGCCATCGGTGAGCGTCACCTCGACGATGGCCGTGCGCTGCGGCAGCAAGCGCTCGAGCGCCTCGTCGGGCGCGAGTTGCACTTTGGCACGTTCACGGAGGATGGCCGGGTCCGTCATTCGAGCGGCGTCGTGCGCCGATTTGAAGGTGACGGTGCCATCGACCAGCATCACCGCAATGAGGTGCTGCAGGTTGATATCGGGGATCTCCCGGTTATTGACGATCGTTGCCTCGTCGGTCGCGACGCGGACGATCACCTGCTTTACCTGCGCCGGCTGGAACCGGTACTGCTTGAGCAGCGTATCGAGGGCGTCGAGCGGGGCCTGGATCGGCGCTCCGACCGTCCATTTCTTGATATCGGTCCGCATGATCTCGAACCGCCGCCCCAGTTCCTCCACGACCATCGCGGGGTTGTTCCTGGGGACGAACGCGACGAAGAAATTGTCGGCTCCCGACAGGACGTCATCGACGCCTGTGCCGCCCGCTTGAACCAGCAGTGCCGATGTGACGCCGTTGCGTGCGGGCATGCCGCCGAAATCGAACGCCTTCTCGATGTGATCGGTGTCGCGTTGCCACGACGCGAGCCCGGAGGTCTGCTGCGCGGTATAGGACAGGAGCCAGCGCATCTGCTGCGCGTTCAAGCCTGCCGCGCAGCCGGCCGCAGCGGCGGCAGTAAAGGTTCCGGATATGCCATGGGTGCTTCGATGGCTCTCGACCATGTACTGCAGTTTGCCGAGAGTGGCGGTGACCCTGGTCCCGACGTCGTAGCCAAGGGCGACCGAGCGGAGAAAGCGCGTGCCGTCGACGCCGAATTTCTCGCCGACCGCAAGAGCGGCCGGTATTGCAGCGCAGCCAGGATGCGACTGCGACGGCGGATGGGTATCGTCGGTCTCGTCTGAATGCGCGAGGATCCCGTTGGCCAGCGCCGCTTCGATCGGACCGCAGCGGACCGTCGATCCGACGACGGTCGCAACCGGATTGCCGCCATACGCGCGCGCGAACTGGATGGCGAAGCGGCCCGGCGGTAATTCGGACCCGGAGATCATCGCGGCCAGCGTGTCGAGAATCATGTGCTTCGTCTTCTCGACGACAGGATCGGGAAGCCTCATTGTGGCGGCGCCGCTCATGTAGGTGCTGAGCGTGGTCATGGCGGCGCTGACCTCGGCGGCATCGGCGTACCGGGGCCGGACTGTAGCTGCCGCGAAGAGTCCCCCGGCGCACTGGAGCATGCGACGCCGCGTCACCATCAAATTGTTTCGCACGCGTCCTCCCGCTTTACGTCTTCAGCGTTTCGGTTTTGCCCCGTCCTGGCGCGTCGCGGCAGTCTTGGCCAGCCGCTCGAGGTCTCCTTCAGAGGAATCTCACTATAGCCGACCCGCGCGGTTACACTGAACCCGTATCCACAAGGAGCCTATGGCCAGCCTGATTGAAGCGATCGATATCAAGCGCAAGATGTTCTTCGAGTACGAGGGCGCGCCCTTCCACTGCATCGACGTCGAGGTGTCGAAACCGACCGCTCGCGGCGGCCAGACGCTGGTGCGGCTGAAGATGCGCAACCTCTTGACGCGCGCGGTCTTCGACAAGACCTTCAAGGCGGGGGAGAAGTTCAAGGAGCCGGATCTCGTCGTCGAATCGGCGTCCTACCTGTATGCCGACAGCTCTGGCTTCAACTTCATGAATCAGGAAACGTTTGAAACGCTTACCCTCAGCTCGGACGTCGTAGGGGCAGACGCGGGGCTGCTCGCCGATAACGTCAACGTCGAAATCCAGAAGTTCAACGGGCGACCGATTGGTCTCCAGCTTCCTCCACACGTGGAGCTCGCCGTGACCTATACCGAGCCTGGCGTCCGGGGCGACACCGCCAGTGGCGGCGTGACCAAGCTGGCGACGCTCGAGACCGGCCTCGAGATCCGCGTGCCGCTGTTCATCAAGGAAGGAGAGAAGGTGAAGGTGCACACCGAAACGCGGGAATTCGCCGGACGCGCGTAGAGCCTATTTCCCGAGACGGCCCTTCCCCCTGCCCCCTGCCCCCTTCCCCCTTGTCCAGTCCTTCCGCATTTGCGCAAGTCCCTCCATGTACACCGTCGCCTTCTCGCGTTCGTCCTCGCTCGGCAGGCTCTTTAGCAGCTCGATTGCGTGCACGATGTCGTGCTCGATCGTCCGTTTCGTCGTCTTGAAATAGATCTCGCGGATCTGAGCGAGCGCCGCCTTCGGATCCTGCGGGCCCTGCTTGATCGATTTCAAGGCGACGAATCCTAGGGGTTTATCCACGTGTGTCCCTTGTCCGGCTAGAGCCGGACACTACCGATTGCTCCGATTGCGTCGGAGCAGCGGACGCAGCTCTTCGACCGAACGAGTGTTCAGCACCGCTTCCGGCGAAAGCCACGCCCGGCGCGCCACCTGCACCCCCCAACGCAAGTTGCCCAGCGCCGTCGTCGAGTGTGCATCAGTCGAGATCACGATGGGCGCGCCTCGCTCGTGCGCCACCCGCGCGTGCGCCTCGTTGAGGTCCAGGCGATCCACCTGGCAGTTGATCTCCAGCGCAACACCATACTGCGCGGCGGCACTCGCGACGCGCTCGAAATCAATCTTGAACGCGTCGCGCTTCAGCAGCAAGCGGCCGGTCGGATGCCCCAGCACATCGATCCACTGGCACTCCAACGCCTTGAGAACGCGCTCGGTCATCTGGTTCTCGTCCTGGCTGAAATGCGAGTGCACCGATGCGACCACGATATCGAGCTGCGCAAGACAGTCGTCGGCAAGGTCGAGGCGGCCGTCAGCGAGGATGTCACATTCGATGCCCGCGAGAACCGTCAGGCCGTCAAACCGCCCGTTCAGCGCACGGACGCGCGCCGCGTGGGCGAGAGCACGGCTCTCGTCCAGTCCGTTGGCCATTGCCAGCGCCTTGCTGTGGTCGGTAATCGCGATATAGCTGTGTCCAAGCCTCTGGGCGGCGGCTGCCATCGCGTCCAGGCCATCGCGGCCATCGGTGACTGTCGTGTGCATGTGGAGATCGCCGCGAAGATCGGGCTGCGAAAGGAGACGCGGCAGCTGCCGGGCAAGGGCCGCATCGATCTCGCCACGATTCTCGCGGAGCTCCGGCGGCACCCACGCCATTCCAAGCGCCTCGTAAATCCCTTCCTCAGTCTCTCCAGCCACACGACTGTCATCGTCGACGCGGAATAAGCCGTACTCGTTCAGCTTCAGCCCTTGTTGGATCGCGCGGTCTCTCAGCAGGACGTTGTGCGCCTTGGAACCTGTGAAGTACTGCATCGCGGCGCCGCGGCTCTCCGCGGGCACCAGCCGCAGATCCGCCTGGTAGCCGCCGGCAATGCGCACGCTCGACTTGGTGTCGCCCTGGCCGAGCACGCGTTCGACGCGCGGAAACGCGACGAACTGCTCCATCAGCGTCGCATCGGCGCCAACCGCAAGGATGTCGATGTCGCCGCACGTCTCGCAGCCGCGGCGCAGGCTGCCGACCGGTGTGAGCTCCGCCGTCGGTGCCTGCTGCCGCAGATACGCCACCAGCTCCGCCGCGATTGCTGTCGTGTCGGACAGCAGGTGACGGCCTGCGTCCTTCTGCCGCTCCTCAACGGCCTTGAGGATGAGCGCCTCTTTCTTTGGCCCCATCCCTTTGAGCTCGCGCAGGCGGCCGGCGTGCGCGGCCGCAACAAGTTCGTCCACGCTTCGGATGTTCAGGGCCGAGTAGAGCAGGGCCACGGTTTTCGGACCAACGCCCTGCAGGCGGAGCAGATCGAGCATCGTCGGTGGAAATTCGAGCAGAAGGTCCTGGTGAAAACGACAGGTACCGGTGTCGACCAGCTCGCGGATCTTCCTGGCGAGATCCTTGCCGATGCCCGGGAGCTCGTGAAGCTGCCTTTCATCCATCCGCGCGACCGGGTCGGCCCACGCGGCGATGGTCTCGGCGGCTGACCGGTACGCGCGGATTTTGAAGACGTTTTCGCCTTTGATCTCGAGCAGGTCGGCGATTTCGGAAAGGACCTGCGCGATGGGGCGGTTATCCACGCGTGAGGCCGTGGCGCTCGATCCTGTAGTCGAGCAGCCGCGCACCGCCGTCGGCGAGCGCCGCCGCGATCGCGGCCCGTTTCTCTGGCGGGCCGTAGCAGAACAGACATCCGCCGCCGCCGGCGCCACAGACTTTCGCGGCCGTCGCGCCGGCTGCGATTGCGCGCGCGATCAGCGCTTCTATGACCGGAGTCGTGACACCGGGTGCAAGCCGCTTGCGGTTCTCCCACTCCTCGGCAATCGTCGTTCCAACACCCTCCCAGTCGCCACGCGTCAGCCGATCGCGCATCGACGCCGCGGTGTCACGGATTCGCTCGAAGCAGTCGAATACGTGGCGGTCGCCGTCGAGATGCTTTTTCGTGATCTCCCAGTTGTTCGTGCCAGAGTTGCGCGGCTCGCCCGTATAGCACAGGACGATACGCTTCTCGAGATCGCCGTAGTCGACGTCGAGCGGGACACGCCGCACTCCGTCGATCTCGAGCTCCAGCGCGGCGATCCCGCCATACAGCGCGGGGCGATAGTCCTGCAGCCCCGTCGGCACGGCGATTGTCTGCGCCTCCACATTCATCGCGACCTGCAGGAGCGCTTCCGGTTCGAAGTGCGTGCGGTTCCATTCTGCGAGCCCGGCGCACACAGCGACGTTCAGAGCAGAGGAGCCCGCAATTCCCGCACCGGCTGGTGATTCCGATGACGTCGCCAGAGTGATGCCACGTGTTTCGAAGAAATGCACGAGCAGAGAGAGCAGCCGCAGCTCGCGCTGATCGCGCAGCTCTTTCCAGTCCGCGGCCTCGACGGTCACTCCAGTGTCTTTCGATTGGATGACGATGCGGTTGTCCGTCCGGGATTCGATGCGGGCCCGCGCGCGAAGGCTGATCGCAAAGTTGAGCGTCTGGGCGCCGGGATGGAACAGGTACAGAGGCCAGATGTCGATCGTGCCGCCCGCGAGATCGATGCGGGTCGGCGCGGAGGTTTCAATTACCACGGAGCCGATTATAGAACCACGAAGATCGCGAAGTCTTAATCAAGCCTCTTCCTTCGTGTTCTTCGCGCGCTTCGTGGTCTAATAATTTTGTGCCAGCGTCCTTGCGCCGCGAAATTGGGCAGTTGCTGATCGGCAGCCTGCCAGGGACAACGATCACGGCGGAAATGCGATCGCTGGTCCGCGAGTTCCAACTCGGCGGGGTCACGCTCTTCAAGCGCAACATCGAGGCGCCTGAGCAGGTCGCGGAACTCGATCAGGATCTCCAGCAGCTCTCCTCCGACCTTCCCCTCTGGGTGGCTGTGGATCAGGAGGGCGGCCGCGTCGCACGGCTCCAGTCGCCGTTCACGGAGTGGCCGGCGATGGCGACGCTCGGACGCAGCGGTGATGTACAGCTCGCTTACCGGTTCGCGGCGGCGCTCGCGGCGGAACTGAGGACCGTCGGGATCACCCTCGACTACGCGCCGGTCCTCGATATCCACACCAATCCAAAGAATCCAATCATCGGCGACCGCGCGCTCGGCGAGGATGCCGCGATGGTCGCGAAGCTGGGCGCGGCGATCGTCCGAGGTCTTCAGGAGAACGGCGTCGCCGCTTGCGGGAAACACTTTCCGGGGCATGGCGATACATCGGTGGATTCCCACTTGGAACTGCCGCTGGTTGAGCATCCTCCGGATCGCATCCGCCGCGTCGAGTGCGTCCCGTTCCGGGAAGCCATCCGCAACGATGTCGCGTTCATCATGACCGCCCACATTCTGGTGCCGTCCCTGGACGAGGAAAAACCGGCGACACTCTCGCCGACGATCGTGCGGGGCATGCTCCGTGAGGAGCTTGATTTCAACGGGGTCATATTGAGCGACGACCTCGAAATGAAAGCGCTTGCCGACCGGTACAGCGTGCCCGACGCGGCTGTGCAGGCCATTGCGGCCGGCTGCGATGGCGTACTCGTGTGCCGCGCCAACGTCGCGGATCGCACACAGGACGCCCAGGTGCAGGCCGCCGTGCTCGAAGCGCTCGTGCACGCCGTGGAGGATGGCCGCATCCCGTACAAGCGGGCCGAGGACGCGCTCGCGAGGCATCGCCGCGCGAAGGAGCGTTTCCTCGCCGCCCCTGTCGCGCCAGGCCGGGCACCAGCGCTCCGCCACGTGCTTGGCTGCGATCAGCACCGGCAAATTGCGGACGAAATGGCGCGTTACCTCTAGTAAGCAAGGCTCAATGCTCAAAGCGGAATGCCCCAATGCCCAACGTGAGACGATTGGTGTTTGTCATTGAGCATTGAGGATTGAGCATTTGAGCTGTGGGCATTGAGCATCCTTCGTTGATGAAGCCACCCGCGGTGAGGCCCGGGGCCCGCATTGCCATCGTGTCTCCAGCCAGCCCGTTTGCACGCGAAGAATTCGATCGCGGCGTCAAGGAGCTGCGTCGTCTTGGGTACGAGCCGACCTATGACGAGGATGTGTTCGCGCGTACGGGCACCTACCTGTCCGGTGCCGCCCCTCTGCGTGCGGCGGCATTCTCGCGCGCCTGGTCGGACCCGTCGGTCGAAGCGCTGATTGCGGTCCGTGGCGGATACGGCAGCGTGCAGATGCTGCCGCTCCTCGATGCGGAAGTGATGCGCCGCACACCCAAACTGTTCATCGGTTACAGCGACAACACATCGATTCTCTCGTGGCTGACCTGCCGCTGCGGGATCACCGCGCTCCACGGTCCCATGCTCGAAGGGCGCCTGGCCAAGGGCGCTGAAGGTTACGACGAGCGGTCGTTCGTCGCGCTGCTGCAGAACGGCTGTGGCCTCACGTTCAGCCCGGATCAGCTGGGCGTCGTTCGCGGAGGCGAAGCGGCGGGTGCACTATTCGGAGGCACCATGGCCCAGCTCACCGCCTCGCTCGGTACGCCGTACGCCTTCGACCCTCCTGCCGGGTGCGTGCTGTTCCTGGAGGATGTGAACGAGCGGCCCTATCGACTCGATCGGATGCTCACACAGCTTCGCCTGAGCGGCATTCTTTCGCGTGCGCGGGCCCTCATCTTCGGCGAGATGCGCGGCTGCGACGAGGCGAACGGCGAGGCCGGCGCACTGGACGTCATTCGCGCGTTCGCCGGTGATATCGAGGGACCGATCATCACCGGGTTCCCTTCGGGGCACACCTCCGGCCCGTCCTGGACGCTCCCGCTCGGCGTCCGCGTCCGTGTTGTGACGGCCCCTCGGGCATCGGTGATCGTTGAGGAATCACCAGTTGAGTGAGAGCAGGCGCATTCATCTGATCGGCATCTGCGGCACTGCGATGGCAACGCTCGCCGCGTTGTTGAAGCGCCGCGGGTATGACGTGCGTGGATCCGATCAGAACGTCTATCCGCCGATGAGCGATTTCCTTGCCTCCGAGGACATCCCGGCCTTCTCCGGATATTCCGCCGATCATGTCGGCAGTGACGTGGACCTGGTCATCGTCGGCAATGCGATCTCGCGCGGGAACCCTGAGCTGGAATCTGTCCTGGAGCGGAAGATCCGCTACTGCTCGCTGCCCGAAGCCATCCGCGATCATTTTTTATGGGGCGCCCGATCCATCGTCATCGCCGGAACGCATGGGAAGACGACGACCACGTCGCTGACCGGTTGGCTGCTGACGCATGGACACCTGGATCCGACGGTGCTCGTCGGTGGTATTGCGCTCAACTTTGGTGATGCCGGCTCGAGTTACCAGGTCGGAAGGGGACGCGACTTCGTCATCGAAGGAGACGAATACGACAGCGCATTCTTCGACAAGACGGCAAAGTTCCTGAAGTATCTGCCTGACGTCGCGGTGATCAACAACATAGAGTTCGATCATGCAGACATCTACGCCGACCTCGACGCAGTGCTCCAGGCGTTCCGGCGCCTCGTGAATCTCGTGCCGCGCAACGGTCTGCTGCTGCTCGGCGCCGACAGCCCGCACGCGGCGGCCCTCCACCCGAAGGCGGTCAGCCCGGTCGAGACGTTCGGGACCGCGCACGACGCGGATTGGCTGGCATCTGATATCGCGCACGCCGACGGCCTTACGCATTTCAAGGTGCGGCGCCGCGGCGATGTCATCGGGCAGTTCGCGTCGCCGCTTCTTGGCGTGCATAACGTCAGAAACGCCCTGGCCGCCATCGCAGTCGGCCACCACGTCGGTGTCTCACCGGGCGATCTTGCCGACGGCCTGCGGCGCTTCAAGGGCATCAAACGTCGGCTCGAGACCGTCGGGACGGCCTCGGGTGTGACGATCATGGATGATTTCGCCCATCACCCGACGGCGGTGCACGAAACATTGTCAGCGTTGCGTACTGGTTATCCCAATCGTCGAATCTGGGCTGTGTTCGAGCCGCGCTCGGCCTCGTCCTGCCGGCGCATTTTCCAGAATGACTTCGCCCGATCGTTCAGCGCGGCGGACGAAGTTGTCGTGGCCGCTGTTTTCCGATCCTCGCTGCCGGAGTCGGAGCGGTTGTCCGCCGAGCAACTGGTGGATGATTTGCGGGCGCGCAGGCAGCACGCGCGCTACGTGCCCGACGTGGACGGCATCATTCGCACGATTGTCGACGAGCACCGCCAGGACGACATTGTCGTGCTGATGTCGAATGGCGGCTTTGGAGGCATCCACCGGAAGCTGCTGCAGGCACTTGCGGCGTGAGCAGTTCCGGGATTCGGGATTCGGGATTCGGGATTCGGGACGCGGGTGATTCGGCGGTGCTGCTCGAGCTGGATGCCGTCATCGATCGGGGCGTGAATGCACGAGCGATCGGCATCGCGCACGCCATTGCGGGTAGGCGTTTTGCGGGAGTCCGGGACGTCATCCCGACGTACCGCTCGGTGGCCGTCCACTTCGACCCGCTTGCGACCGACGTGGCGGCAGTGACACACGCCATGCTCGAAGCGGCCCATGCGGCGCCCGAGGCGCGCGAGGGCGCGCTCGTCGAGGTACCAGTCTCCTACGGCGGGGCAGACGGTCCCGATCTTCGCGACGTTGCCGCCTTTGGCGGTCTCTCCGAGAAGGACGTCATCGATCGTCATTCCGCCGTGGAATACCGAGTCTTCATGCTCGGGTTTCTCCCGGGCTACGCGTACATGGGAATCGTTGACGAGGCTATTGCCTCGCCAAGGAGGGCGATCCCGCGAACGCGTGTACCCGCGGGGAGCGTGGGCATCGCGGGGCGGCAGACCGGCATCTATCCTCGTCAATCGCCCGGGGGATGGCAGTTGATCGGCAGGACATCACTGCCGGTGTTCGATCCATCAAGAGACCCCGCCTCGATTTTCGCGCCCGGCGATCGCGTCAGGTTTGTACCAAGCGGATCCCAAGGGCCTCCGCCGCAGGGCAGGGGCGGGTCTTTAGACCCGCCCCACGCGCCGCGTGCCGAGCGATCTATTACCGTGCTTCGACCTGGCCTCTTCACCACGATCCAGGACACAGGCCGATGGGGATACCAGGATCGCGGCGTGCCAGTCGCCGGTCCGATGGATGTGGTCTCGCATCGTGTCGCCAATGCGCTCGTCGGAAACTCGCCGGACGCCGGGACGCTCGAGGCCACGGTGATCGGTCCTGAATTGCGGTTCGAACAGGCGACTGTTGTCGCGGTGACTGGCGCCGATCTCAGCGCGTCGATCGACGAAGCGACGTTGCCGCTCAGCACGCCGCGTTCATGCGCAGCCGGCGCCGTACTGCGCTTCGGCGAGCGTCGTGCGGGTGCGCGCGGGTACATCGCGTGTGATGGCGGAGTCGCGGTGCCCCCCGTTCTTGGCAGCCGCTCGACGCACGTCCTGAGCGGTCTCGGCGGAGTCGATGGCCGGGCGCTTGCCGCGGGCGATTGTGTGCCGCTCGGCGATTCGCGGACCCACGGGGTCCTCGTCGCACGAGACCTGCCTGACCTCCGCGCCGCCGGCGATCTGCCACGCGAACTGCGGGGCGGACTTTATAGGTCCGCGGAGAGGGCCGGGGCGCGTCTGCGAGTGATGCGTGGCCCCCAGGACGGCTGTTTTGACGACGCGGCGTTCGAGATCCTGCAGCGCGCTCGCTTTACGATCTCGCCGCAGTCGGATCGCATGGGCTATCGCCTCAAGGGCGCTCCGATACTCGGTCGGGCGGGTGCTCGAGGACCCGCCGGGACCGATCCTCTTGAACCCGCCGCGGAAATGATTTCGGACGCGACGTTCGTCGGAGGACTGCAGGTTCCACGCTCCGGCGACCCGATTCTGCTCATGGCAGATCGCCAGACAACGGGCGGCTACCCACAGATAGCGACCGTCATCACCGCCGATTTGCCAGTGGCCGGCCAACTCGCACCGGGCGATTGGGTTCAGTTCGAGCTCTGCACGCGTCAAGAGGCGATCGCGGCGTTGATCGCCCAGGAGAATCGCCTGCGTGTCCTCTAATTCAGACGTGCAGCCAGCAGCAGACGTCACGCTCGCGCCCCTCTGCACGCTGGGCATCGGCGGTCCCGCGCGGTGGCTCGTGCGCGCGACCTCGAGGGATGAGGTCGTCGCCTGTCATGCATGGGCGGCCGATCGCGGTGTCCCGCTGTTTGTGCTCGGTGGCGGCAGCAACCTGGTGATCGCGGACGAGGGTGTAAACGGACTCGTGCTGCACATCGCGCTGACCGGCGTTGAGGTCTCGACATCAGGGGTCGACACGCTCATAACCGCCGGCGCCGGGGAAGCCTGGGACGTGGTGGTGGCCCGAGCGGTGACCCGAGGATTGGCGGGGGTGGAGTGTCTCTCCGGGATTCCCGGCACCGTCGGCGGCACGCCGATCCAGAACGTTGGCGCGTACGGCCAGGAAGTCGGTCACGTCATCGAATCAGTCACGGCATTTGATCTCCATGAGAAGGGGATGGTTCGCCTGGGTGCGTCTGAGTGCGGGTTTGCCTATCGCATGAGCCGGTTCAAGCAGGCCGATGCCGGGCGGTTTGTCGTGTGCGATGTGACCCTTCGTCTGCGCGAGGGGCCGCCGACGATCATCTATCCCGACGTCGTCGATCAGTTGGCGAGGGATGGAATCAACACCCCCGACGTCCGCCAGACGCGGGAGGCCGTGCTGACGATTCGACGACGGAAGGGGATGGTCATCGACGCTGCCGATCCCGACACGCGCAGCGTCGGCTCGTTTTTCATGAACCCGGTTGTCGCTCGCGCGTCGTACGATCGCATCGCGGCGATCAATTCCCATGTCCGCGTTCCAAGCTACGTGATGCAGAATGGCGACGTGAAGATCCCCGCCGCGTGGCTCATCGAGCAGAGCGGATTCGCGAAGGGCCATGCCGAGGGGCGCGTCGGTCTCTCGACCAAGCATCCCCTTGCCCTCATCAACCGCGGCGGCGCGACGGCACGCGACGTCGTGACCTTCGCAGCGCGAATCAAGCGCGCGGTCAGCCATCGGTTTGGCGTGTCGCTGCGTCCCGAACCGGTATTCGTGGGTTTTGCGAACGATGCCGACGTGGAGTTCTTGATCGACCACGAAGGGCGCGAAGAACTCGAAGGAGACGTGGTCTGAACGATGTCGACACTTCTGATTGAAGGCGGTCACCGCCTTGAGGGCCGCGTCGCGGTCGAGGGCAACAAGAACGCCGCGCTGCCGCTCCTGGCGGCGTGTCTGCTCACCGAAGACGAATGTGTCCTGACGAACGTGCCGCGGATCGGCGACGTCGAGGTGATGGCGCGCCTGCTGCTCGACTTGGGCGCGGAGGTCGACGGCATCGGGACGACGACGCTACGGGTCCGCGCGAAGCAGATCACGACGTATGTGCCGGACCGGTCGCTGGTCGGTCGGCTGCGCGGATCGGTTCTGCTGCTGGGCCCGCTCCTCGCACGCACAGGACGGGCGCACATTGCGCCGCCAGGCGGTGATTTTCCGGCGCGGCGCACGATTTCGACCCACCTCGAGGCCTTGCAGGCGATGGGCGCGCGGATCGTATCGGACGACGATCATTTGCTGGAGACGTCGCAGCGTCTCACTGGCGCCTCGATGTACCTGTACGAAGCGTCGGTCACGGGGACCGAGACCGCGCTGCTGGCCGCCGCGAGCGCGTCGGGCGCAACCGAGATCCGTCACGCCGCCACCGAGCCTCATGTCGCCGAGCTGTGCGAGTTCCTGGGGAAGATGGGCGCCGGCGTCAGCGGGATCGGCAGCTCCAAGATTCGCGTCGAAGGTGTTTCGCGTCTTCACGGCGCCGCGCACCGGCTTGGCGGTGATTACATCGAAGCGGGCAGCTGGGCGGTCGTTGCGGCCATCACCGCCAGTGAGCTCGGGATCGAAGGCGCGCGCGAAGAAGACATCGAGGTGGTTGCCGCGGTCCTCAAGCGGATGAACGTCCAATGCGGAATGCGCGACGGCACGTTCGAGGTCAAGCCGTCCAAACCGAAGGCGGTCCGCCGGATCACGACCGGCCTGTGGCCCTCATTTCCGAGCGACCTCGTGAGCCTGGTGACCGTACTTGCCACGCAGGCCGAAGGGCGGACGCTGGTGCACGACTGGATGTACGAGCTGAGGCTCTTCGCGCTCGAGCAGATGAGCGGCATGGGCGCCGACATGTTCCTCGCCGACGCGCACCGCATCATCGTCACAGGGCCGACGCAGCTGCGCGGCGGCCGTATGCTCGATACGCGCGATCTGCGATCGGGGATGTCGCTGATTGCCGCCGGACTCGCGGCTGATGGGCAGACCCGGGTAGCGCCCCTCGAGACGGTGGAGCGCGGATACAGCCATCTCGTCGAGCGGCTGAAGACGCTCGGCGCGAAGGTCGCCAAGGTCGAGTAGGGCGGCCGGCCTCGCAAAGGCCCGCCATGCCCTCTATCGAGCCGGTGTGGGCGTGGGCGCGAGCGTTCCTGGGATCGGCTGCGCCGGTTGCTGCGGTGGCGCAGGCACTGCGGGCTGCGCCGGCTCGACCGGCACCGGCGGTGTCTGTGGGGTGATGATCGGCAGGTCGATGAGCGGCGCGTTCCCGTCGTTGCTCACACGGAACGGCCTCAGGTCGTCCGCGCTGAGATCGAGCACACGGATGATGTGCGGCGTGATCGTCAGGACGACGTCGGTCTGTTCCGTGGCCTTGCGATTGTGCGCGAACAGGCGCCCGACAATCGGCAGATCGCTGAGCCCGGGAATGCCTTCCATGACCGTCCGCTCGTCATCGCGAATCAAGCCCGCGAGCAGGTTGGTCTCGCCGTCACGCAGCCTGATCGACGTGGTGATTTCACGGTTTCCGAACGTCGGCAGACCGCCGAACCCGGTCCCCGAGAGGCTGTTGACAACGACTTTCAGCGCCAACGACACGTCGTCGTCATGATGCGTGCGCGGCGTGATGTCGATGTTCACTCCGATGTTCTGGTACTGGAATGACGTGATGGGTTGTTGGGCCACGCCTCCGGTGGCAATCGGCGAGAACGTGGTCACCGGAACGGGAATCTGCTCGCCGAACCTCGCCTGGGCGGGCACGCCCTCCGATGTGCGCAGCTGCGGGTTGGCGAGCGTCCGTGTGTTGCTATCGCTCTTCAGCAGACGGTAATAGAGCGTCGGCAGATTGGTGAGGATGATGTCCGATTGCGACAGGTTGCGGAGGTTCTGCAGCGTCAGGTTGTCGCGGTTGGCGTTCGCGACGCCGTCAATACCTGTCGGTGCGGTCGTGGGCGACGCGAACTGAAGGCCGTACTCGAGCAGCCGTGTGCGGTTGACTTCGAGGAGCTCGACGTCGATGACGACCTCGGGACGTGCCTTGTCGATCGCCTGGATGATGCGCCCGGTCGCGGCCACGCGCTGGGGCGTGTCCTTGATCGTCAGCGCGTTCGTCCCGGTGAGCGGCGCGATCCGCCGCGCGTCGACGACGATCCGCAGGAGGTCGATCGTTTCCTTCAGATCCGCGTTGCTCAGATAGAAGGTGCGTACGACTTCCTCTTCGTACTCGCGGCGCTTCGCGGCGGTATCCGGGATGACGGTGATCGTGCGCTGCGCCGTCATCTTGTAGAAGGTGCGCGTCGCGGCCGAGATCGCGGCAAGCGCCTGGTCGAGCGTGACGTTGCTGAGATCGATCGAGATCCGCTCATCGCGGAACAGCGGGTCGAACACGATGTTGAGACTGGCGTAGCGCGCCATTACCGTGTAGATGTCTCGCGCGCTCGCGTCCCGGAAGACGAGAGAGGTGGGCATCCGCACGTCGGCGGGAAGATCCAAGCCGGACGGTCCCAGATTCTGGGACTGCTCGATGAGCGTCTCCAGTTGGGTCTTGCCCTCGCGCGCGACGAGAACCTTTGTCCGTAGCTGCGTGCGGACGCCACGAAGGGCGTCGTCGATATCCGCGCTCCCCGGATTCAGCTCTGCCGCGATCTGCAGTTCGACCAGCGCTTCGTCGAGCTTGCCGGTGGCCTCAAACCGCCGCGCGCGCGCGAAGTGATCCTGCGCGGCACGCAGCTTTGCGCGCTCGAGCGCGAGCTGTGTGGTGCGATCGTTCGGATGTTTCTTGAGCGTTGCAGTGTATTCCGCGACCGCGCGGTCGTAGTCCTGCTGTTGTTCGGCCTGCTGGCCGGAGCGGAACGAGGCAGTTGTGGCGCACCCCGCAAGAGCGGTCGTGAGCGCCAGGGCGGCCGCCAGGCAGCTAGTTCGGTGAGCCATCAGTGATGACGTCGACACCTCGAGGAATGCGGAACGCAAACTCCTTATCGGATATTCGCTGATTTTCCTTCAAATTGCTGAAAATGAGTGTCGAGTCGCCGCCCTGGCGGTCCCGGGTCGTCAGGGCCCGGATCTGGAGCGAGGCCGGGTCGACCGCCACTACCAGATACTCATAGTCCGGTTCGTTGCGCCGCGGCGTGAGCTTCAACGCCACCGTCCCAGGCAGCGTCGGATTCACGTAAGTTGCTGAGAAATCACGGACGATGTCGCCTTTCCCGGCCAGGAACAGCGCGGGCGTTCTGGCCTCGTCGTCCGGCGGCACGCTGCTGACGATGACCTGCCGGTCCTGCGGAATGTAGGAATAGATCTTTACACCGTCCGAGACAAATTCTTTCTTTTCGGGTGCGGTATACGTCCAGTGCATGCGGCTCGGCTTCTTGACGATGACCTTGCCGCGCTCCTGCGTCTGCGTTTTCAAGACACCTCCGCGGTAGCTATGGATGAAGTCGGCGGAGAAGTCCTTGATGCCCTGGTACCGCTGCTGGAGAGACCGCGCAAGCGCCTCAGGCGCCGGACGCGTCTGCGCATCGATGGCCACCTGCGACGCGATGCAAACCGAGAGGACGAAGGGGAACAGTCGAGTCGGCAATGCGTCCATCAATAATCGTCGGCGGCCTGGCCGTCCCTACGATAACAGCATTAGGGCAATACCCGTGCGAATGATGGCGATACGGATGAGATACGGTAACGCGGCCCAGGGGCGTACAGACTCGCCGCATAGAGCGGCGCCGAAGGGCGCGCTGACCGGTCGAACCAGACGAGGTTCACGCCACGCTCGAGGGTCAGCACGTGCTCGCGCCCGTGAAGCACATGGCCAAAGCCAGCCCGCCGGAAGGTATCCGACGGCAGCCATGACTCCATACGGACGGTGAACGGCTCGTCAAGAAGCCGGAACTCGGCACGGAACGGCCGGTCAGCAGACCGTGTCACCAGCGGTGCCTCGCCGCTGAGACCTGCGATCAACTGATACGCCCCGTTGGTCGCAGCCGGAGCGTGTTGCCGCGTGAGCATGGCGAGCGCGGTCGCGAAACGCACCGGATCGAGATGTTCCTCGCGCGGCGGTGTCAACAGGCACAGCACGTACGGCGTGCCTGCGGGTAACAGCGCCACGGCCTCGCCGAGATCGGACACGGGCAGCAGCGGATCCGGCTGAAGGGGGAACAGAGGTCCGTACGCGCCTGTCACGTCGCGGGCTGCGTACGAATCCATGACGATGTCGCGCGAGATGGCCTCGTTGTCGCGCACAAGAAATGGAAAGTGCAGCATCACGTCAGGGAGACGCACCCACGCGATGTCACGCCGCTGCGAGCGAGTGAAGTAGAGCAGCGCATTCTCGAGCTGCCAGTTCAGATTCGTGACGAGCACGGAGTTCTGCTGATTAATGCCCAGGGTGAGGCGAGTGACGAGCGCCTCGGCCCGCCGATCGTCATGCCTGTCGATCGCGGGCCAGGTGTCCCAGCCGCGCCAGCCGGCGTAGATGAGCACTGCAACGACGGCGATTGCGGTCACCTGCGGACCTCGTAAGGTCCGCGCCGCACGTGACAGCGTCCGCGCCGCGGAATGTGCGGGGCGGGCCTTCTCAGGCTCGCCGAACCATGAGAGTGCGGCCCCCGCCATGAATGCAGTGAACAGGTGGCCCGGCAGATAGAACACGTGCGTGTCGCCCACGTTGTAGGTGAACGCGAACGCGGTATTGATCGCGTACGCGGCCGTGAGAAGCGTGGCCCACGGCCGTGAAATCATCCACAGGCGCGTGGCGCCGACGACCGCGAGGATCAGACCCGCAATGCCGAACTGCTGGCGCGCGTCGAACCACCACATGCCGGCGCGGCCGGCAAGCTGGTCGCCACGCACGCCGAGGAGCATCGATTCGCGCCAGTCGGCCTTCGTGGTGTCGAACCAGAACATGGCGATGCGGTCGGGCCACGTCGCCGGTCCGTCAGGAACATGCCAGGTCGATGTGAAGTTTGGCCAGTACTGGAGAGCACCAGCCGCGGCGAGCGCCGTGGCAAGCGCGATGGTTCGCGGCCTGAACAGCGATCGCTCCTCTGGTGTGACCTGGAGCAGGAAGATCGTAAACGGCACCAGCAGCAGGATCATCGAGAGGTGATTGCCGAACGCCACGGCATAAATCGCGAAGAAAACGGCCAGACGTATCCACGACGGCCGCAACGCGTAAACGTAGAGCGTGAGACAGCACGCGAGCACCAGCATCAGGTGCAGCGTGTACACCTCCGCGATGATTGCCTGGCTCCAGAACGTGTAGGAAAACGCGAGCAGCAGGCCCGCCGCGATCCCGGCTGCCAGTGACTGCGTGATTGCCGCACAGAGGAATACCAGGAGCCCGACGGAGGCGGCGCCGAAGATGGCGGAGAAGAGATTGAGGCCGCGCGCGGGATTGGCCGCACTCACCGCGCGTACAAACGGCCGCGCCAGCCGGTAGTAGAGCGGATACGCCTGCCGCGCGCTGAGGTCCGGCGACAGTACTGCTGCCTGGAAACCTCCCGTGTCACCGAGATCGACGCCGGGCAGCAGGGTCTGGGTATACGCCCAGAAGGACAGTGTCGCAACGAGGCAGGCGACGGCGACACGGTTCGCGTATCGCGGACCCGCAGGGTCCGCGCCGCTACCGACACGGTCCGCGCCGCTACCCATGGGCTCCGCGCCGCTCGGCAACGTGCTAGTCATGGCGCGCGCGCTTGCGGGCAACGAATGCGCGGACCTCGTCCACGCCGCGGGCATTCAGCACATGTTGCGGCTCGATCCAGCCGCGTCGCGCCGTCCCGACGCCAAAACGCATCTGCCGCGCCAGCCATTCGGCACGGTGACAGTCGCTGTCAATCGTCACCTTCACGCCGGCCGCGGCAGCCCGCCGCGCCAGTGCCCCATCCATGTCGAGATGTCCGGGCGCTCCGTCGATTTCCATCGCCGTCCCGGTTTCTGCCGCGGCGGCGAAGAGCGTATCGAAATCGATGTCGAAGCCCGGCGACCGTGCCGGCGATCGATTTGCGGGGTGCGTGATGACATTGACGAGCGGGTGATGAATGGCGCGGAGGTATCGCTCGGTAAGTTGCGCGCCATCCTGGCCGTCGTCGACGTGCAGCGACGCCAGGACGATGTCGAAGCCCTCGAGAATCGCGTCCTCGAAATCCAGATCGCCGTCGGGCAGGATGTCGACTTCGATGCCGTGCAGGATGTCGATGTCTGAAATCGTCTGGCGGAGAGACGCGATCTCATCGCTTTGCCGCGGCACATCGTCCACCGACAGCTTGCGGCTCGACCAGGCACGCTGGGAGTGGTCCGTAATCGCCACGTACTCGTAGCCAAGCTGCTTGGCCGCGAGCACCATCTGCTCCGTCGTGTCGCTCCCGTCACTCCAGGTCGTGTGCATGTGGAGATCGCCCCGGATGTTGACTTCGGTGATGAGCTGCGGGAGCGTGCGGCGCTCGGCCGCCGTCAGCTCTTCGTCTCCGGCGCGCAGTTCGGGAGCGATGAAGGGCAGATCGAGACATCGATACAGGTCATCTTCCGAGGGACACGCGACCGGAACCCCATCGCCATTCTGCAGACGACCGTCGGACAGGTCGAGGCCGTAGTCGCGTGCGCGCGTCTGCAGCAGATCCACGTGCCGGCTGGAGCCCGTGTGCCACGTCAGCGCCGCGCCGGCCTGATCGGATGATGTGAGATGGACAGTCACGTCGCCGCGTTCGGTAGAGAGCCGAATGCTGCGGTCGTTCGGCTTCTCGAACCTGAGGACGGACGGCAGACGAGAGAGCGCCGCGAGGACCGTACGTCGGCTCGAGTCGGCCACAACGCCGAGAAGGCGGACGGACTCGACCGCAGGCTCGAATCGACGGACATCACCGACCGCGATCAGCGCCTCCAGGCGGATGCCGGCGCTTCGCGCTTCGCGGATGGCCGTCGACGCGAGCACATGCGCGCGTCCGAGAGGGATGGCCATCCAGCGATTCTATTTCAATGGCTGAACGGTCAAGAACCCGGGAGGAGGCATGGCGCATCCGCCCGGGTTACATCAGAGCGACAAGCGGATCCTACGGGTCGACGCGCACAATCGTTGGATTCGGCATTCCCGCCGTGCCCGAGTACGCCACCGAACCGAGGTACTTCGTTCCTCCCGTAAGGCCGTTGAATGTCAGATTGACGGTTCCGCTCGTACCGAGCGTGGCGCTCGACGGAGCCGACACCGTCATGTTGCCGGTGGCCGCCGACCCGAGCAGCCACGAGAACAATTTGAAGCTGGCGATGCCGGGCACGCCGAAGCCGTGCACGTACACGATGTAGTCAGCACCGGCTGCGGGATTGAGGAGATTCACTTCCTCAGTCGACGTGCCGCCACCGCTGGCGCCCACAAGCGTTGCGCCCTTGAAGACATACAGGTCGATATCACTCGCAGGTGAGACATTGGCGTCGAAGAGCGAGAAGCGCGCATACGTCGTCCCCGCCGCAATCGTGACCGGGATTGCCACGACGCCAGGGCCGTCGACTTTGAAACTATTGCCCGGATCGTCGGCCACCGTTCCATCCGTGGTCGTGGCAGGAACCAATCCACGGGCAGTCGCCGAAAATGCGCCCGTATATCCGAAGGTCACGGCATAGCTGATCGGGTTACCCGATCCGGATACCTCGCGCGGCGCCGCGAGCGGGACCGGCTTCACGACCATCGGCACGCGCACCGCGTGCGTCCCATCGCTCCACGTGAGTTGGCCTCCCGTATAGGCGTTCACGGCCGCTGTCGTGCGCGTGAACGTCACCGTGAACGACTTCGCCTGGCCCGGGTTGATAGTCAACGAAGACGGGCTCACATTGACGGTTATGCCTGACATACCGGTCACCGAAGGTGCGTAGGTCGCCGAACCGGCACCCACGTTGGTGACCGTCCGCTTCACAGTCTGGATGCCGGCGAGGTCGCCGATTGCGATCGAGGCCACGTTGAGATCGCTTGGATCGCTCGAATATCCGGCGCCTGCAAGCGAGGCGCACACGTCTGCGCGCACGCCGTTCGTCGTGCCGCACAGGAACGCCAGCCAGTCATTGAAACCGGCGTCGTAGACGAGTCCCGGATCGGCCGCCTTGTTCGGCGCCACGTGCCCCGCGCCCTGCCGGAAGATCACCAGCGGATTCGTGTTCGGCCCGTCGAGGACATCGTAAGCGCTCGTCATGAGCGCCGACTTGACCATCATGGGCGACCAGTCGGGATGCAGATCCTTGAGCAACGCGGCCAGCCCCGCGACATGAGGCGCGGACATCGAGGTGCCGCTGTACACGTTGAAGTCGCGTCCGCCATTGCCCGGGGGGGCCACGGCGGCGAGGATGTCCTGCCCCGGTGCGATGACATCAGGCTTCAGCAGATCGCCGCCGCCTCCGAGCAACGGCCCGCGGGACGAGAAGGATGCCGTGAACGGCGCCGGCGCGTTGTAGATGAGAGTGGCCTGATTAATCCTCGCCGTCGCGCCAACAGTTGCCGCGTACGCCTTGACGGCGGCGCGATCGGTCGATTGCAGATGCACCGTCGGAACCACGTGGAAGTCGGCGTTGATCGAGTTGATGCTCGTGTTCACGAGGATCATCCCGGCACCGCCCGCTTCCCCTACCGCGACGCTCTTGTTGACGCGCGCCGTGACACCGCGATCGCAGACGACAATCTTTCCGGCGACCTTCGCGGGATCGAGTACCGCCGTCCCTCCGTTGTCGATCTTCGCGTAGCAGAGCGCGACCTTGGCGGGATCCGCCCCAGGGAGCCCCGCGGCCGTCGAGTCGATGAGGAGTGCCGGGCCGACGGCGGTTGCGAGCGAGGCGCCGTTGTACGTGACGCCGTTGCCGAGGGTGACCGATCCCTGTCCGTCGCGATTGTGCGTGCCAGCAGCGACGGTCGTCAGCCAGGGTCCGGGATGCGCGACGGTGCTCGTCGTCGGACCGCTGTTGCCTGCCGACGCCGACACGAATACGCCCGCGTCGGCGGCGAACAGGAACGCCACCTGCACCGGTTCGAGGAAATTCGTCTGCGTTCCGCTGATCGAATAGTTGATCACGTCGACCCCGTCGGCGACCGCCTGATCGATCGCGGCCACGAGGTCCGACGTGAAGCCGCTGGCGGTCGAGGCATCCTGAGTGGACCACAGGGCCTTGTACGCCGCGATGCGCGCATGCGGCGCCATGCCGCTGATCGGGCCGAAGATCGCCGCCTGGCCCGTCGTGGGGACGCCATGATTGCCGCCCGCCGTTGACGCGGTGTGCGTGCCGTGTCCGTTGTAGTCACGAGGCGAGGTGAATTCCCACGGCATGTTGGCCGCGATGCCGGCGTCTCCGCCCTGGGCCTGGTTGAAGCGCTGCGCTCCAATGAGTTTCTGATTGCAGTTCGAAGCGGTGAACTGCTCGCCAGGCGTACATTTGCCATGCCAACCCGGAATAGGCGTGTAATCGAGCTTGCCGCTCTTCGAGGCATTACCGTTGGTTCCAGTGCGGTCCGAAAAGCTCGGGTTCTCAGGCCAGATACCGGAATCGATGTCGCCGATGATGATCTCATCGCCCGCGCGACCGGTCCCGCCAAGCTGTTCCCAGAGGCCGCCGGGCGCATCCAATCCAAGGAAGGTTGGCGTCGACGAGGTGTCGGCGAACTGCAGGTCGTCCTTCGTCACTCTGAGGACCGCGGCGTCGGTGCCCAAGGCTGCCGCCTGTGCCTCGGTCAGTTCCACGGCGAATCCGTTGAACGTGTAGTGATAGTCGTAGATCTTCCGACCACCACCAACAGCGGCCAGGGACTGATCGTGTTGCGCATCGAGGTACGCCGCGTACTGGACGACGGCCGCATTCAGCGGATCGATCTTCTGACCTCGATTCGGTTTCGTCGCGGGCAGGCCGTTTGTGCCTCCGGCGTACGACACGACTGGGACCTCCGCCATCTGCACGATGTAGATATTGTTGGTCCGGCGATTGTCGTTGGCGTTACCGTCGGCAATTTTGCCCTGCGTCTCGTCCTGGCTGGCCAGGATGTGAGCGGGAATATGAAGCGCTGCGGCGAGAATCGCCGCCGCGGCAATACTGTGCGTGCGAAGAAACATGAGGAGTCCTCCCTGAAAAGGGTCCCCTGGGGGGCGAGTGGAAGAGGACAAGGAAAATAGTTCCCGCGTCAGCCGTCAGTCAAGAACGAATCGTCCGTGCGTCACGGAACTTGCGCACGCGCGACGAACACCGGTGTCCGCGAAAAAGCCGGGAGCAGATCCCGGCGCACAAAAATGTTGGTGGACGGCGGGGGGATCGAACCCCCGACCTCTGCATTGCGAACGCAGCGCTCTCCCAGCTGAGCTAGCCGCCCGATTGAAGAAGGCTTGATGCGAGTGCGCGGTCACGGATACGTCAATCCGCGCAGGTACGAACGCAAAAGTGTACCACGCTGATGTACCTGGGGCAACGCATGGATCGTCGCGCTATACTCGACGCGACCTCGTACTTCTTCATCGACCTTCTTGAGACACGCCTCGCCTGAATGCCCACTATCAAGAAAATTGGTGTCCTGACCGGCGGCGGTGACGCGCCAGGCCTCAACGCCGTTATTCGTGCCGTCGTGAAGACCGCGTCGAACGCCGGCGCGATGGTCATCGGGCTCGAGGACAGCTTCGACGGGCTGATCTATCCGGAAAAGTCGCGCGTGCTCACGCAGAAGGACGTCACCGGCATCCTGCGCCTCGGCGGCACGATCCTCGGCACCGTCAATCGCGGCGATCCGTTTGCCGAGCCGATCATTACGCCGGCCGGCACCTTCAACTATGGCGACCGCGTGATGGAGATGTTCCAGGAGATGGAGCTCGACGCGCTCGTCTGCATCGGCGGCGACGGCACGCTGGCGATCTCGTACGAGTTCTATAAGAAGGGAATTCCGCTGGTCGGTGTGCCGAAGACGATCGACAACGACATCTACGGGACGACGAGCTGCTTCGGCTTCGACACCGCGGTGAGCTTTGCCACCGACGCGATCGATCGCCTGCACACAACCGCCGAAGCGCATCGCCGGATCATCACAGTCGAGGTCATGGGCCGGTACGCCGGATGGATCGCGCTGCACGCCGGCGTCGCCGGCGGAGCGGACGTCATCCTCATTCCTGAAATTCCGTACGACCTGGAGAAGGTCACGGAATGCCTCCGGCGGCGCGACGAGCGCGGCGCCCGCTTCAGCATCGTGGTCGTCGCAGAAGGCGCCAGGCCGAAAAACGGCAGCGTCTCGATTCTCGAGGAAGCGCATGTCGGGTACGCCGAGCGCCTCGGTGGTGCGGCGAAGTTCTGCGGAGACGAGCTGGGCCGGCTGACCGGCAAGGAGACGCGGCACGTCGTGCTCGGACACCTCCAGCGCGGCGGGGCTCCGACCGCCTTCGATCGCACGCTGGCGACGCGGTTTGGAGGGAAGGCGGTGGAGCTGATCCTGCATGGCCAGTTCGGAAAGATGGTGGCGAACCATCCGCCAGACCTCGTGCCTGTGCCACTTGGGGAAGTTGTGGGCCGGACGAAATTCGTACCGCTCGACTACGACCTGCTGCAGACGGCGCGGATGATGGGGGTCTCCTTCGGAGACTAGACGCAAGTGCGACGTTCGAAGGTCGAAGTCAGAAGTCAGTTCGAAGCAGCTGGCCGAACTTCAAGACTTACTTCGCACTTCACACTTCGCACTTCGAACTTGTTTTCAGTGCCCGAGCAGGTCCTGGTCCTTCTTTTTCTGCAGGTCGTCGATCAGTTTGACGTGATCGTCGGTCATCTTCTGCACGTGCTCGAGGCCCTTCCGCTCGTCGTCTTCTGAGACCTTGTGCTCCTTGAGGAGTTTCTTCAGGCGCTCATTCGCGTCGCGGCGGACCTGACGGACAACGTTGCGTCCCTCCTCGGCCTGCTTGTGCACGTGGCGCGACAGCTCCTTGCGGCGATCGTCCGTCAGCGCCGGAATCGGGATGCGCACGACCTTGCCATCGTTGGCAGGGTTGAGCCCGAGGTCGGACGAGCGGATCGCTTTCTCGAGCTCCTTGATGACCGAGGGATCGAACGGCTGGGCCAGGATCAGCGCCGGCTCGGGCACCGAGAGGCTCGCGACCTGATTGATCGGCATTTTCGATCCGTACGCTTCCACCTGTACGTTGTCGAGGATGCTGACCGTCGCGCGGCCGGTGCGCACGCCCGCCATGTCGCGCCGGACGCGCTCAATGGCCGCGTCCATGCGCGTCTTCACCTCGGCAAACATTCCTTTCAGATCGTTGAAATCCATAGTCTCTCGGATGGCATTTGGGAATTGACGTCCAATTGCGCTATGACACCGTCGTGCCGATCGGCTCACCCATGACTACGCGCCGGATGTTTCCGGGCTCGCGCAGGTCGAACACGACGATCGGCAGCTTGTTGTCCATGCAGAGCGAAATGGCCGTGGCGTCCATCACCTTGAGCTGCCGCTCGAGGACCTGCAGGTAGGAGATTGTAGGGTATTTCGTGGCGTGCGGATCCAGCATCGGGTCGGCGGTGTAGACGCCGTTCACCCTGGTGCCTTTCAGGATTACCTCGGCCTTGATCTCCATGGCGCGCAGGGCAGCCGCGGTGTCGGTCGTGAAATACGGATTGCCGGTGCCCGCGGCAAAAATCACGACGCGCTTCTTCTCGAGGTGGCGAATGGCGCGGCGCCGGATGAATGGCTCGGCCACGGCCCGCATCTCGATGGCGGTGACAACGCGCGTCAGCACGTTCTGCTGCTCCAGCGCGTCCTGAAGCGCCAGCGCGTTGATGACCGTCGCGAGCATTCCCATATAGTCGGCCGTCGCGCGGTCCATGCCACGCGTGCTCGCCGCCAGGCCGCGGAAGATGTTACCGCCGCCGATGACGATCGCCGTCTCGACGCCCATCCCCTGAATCTCGGCGATGTCCTGCGCGATGCGCGTGGCGACGGCGGGATCGACCCCGAATTGCTGGTCGCCCATCAGCGCTTCGCCTGACAACTTGAGGAGGATTCTGTTGTAGAGCGGGGGGGGATCAGACACGAGGGGGGAATTATATGTCGTTCGGAACGTTCGGAACGTTCGGGACGTTCGGGCCGTTCGATTCGTTCTGGTCGTTCGAACGCTCCGAACGAGAACGACACGAATGCACGAACGAACCGAACGTTCCGAACGGGTTACTCCGTGTCCCCGACGCGGAAGCGCACGAACCGGTTGACCTGGATGTTCTCGCCGGTCTTCGCGCTCGCCAGCGCAATCAGCTGCGAGATCGAGACATTGCTGTCGCGGATCGACGGCTGTTCGAGCAGGACGAACTGCGAGTAGAAGCTGCCGAGCTTCCCCTCGATGATCTTGTCGAGGACAGTGGCCGGTTTGCCCGTGTTCTCCATCTGCGCGCGGTAGATGCTCTTTTCCTTCTCGATTGCCTCGCCCGGCACGTCCTCGCGTCGCACCCACCTCGGATCCGCGGCCGCGATGTGCATCGCGACTTCCTTCACGAGATTCTGGAAGTCGTCCGTGCGCGCCACGAAGTCCGATTCACAGTTCACCTCGACAAGAACGCCGATCTTGCCGCCCATGTGGATGTAGCTCCCGATCATGCCCTGCGCGGTCACTCGTCCGGCGCGCTTGGCCGCCTGCGCGAGGCCGCGCTTGCGGAGCACCGTGATCGCGTCTTCCATGTTGCCGTTGGCGTCCGACAACGCCGCCTTGCACTCCATCATGCCCGCGCCGGTCTTGTCGCGAAGCTGTTTGACCTGGTCTGCCGTGATTGTCGTAGTGGCCATTCCCAAATTCTCCGTCGTCTACCGTCTTCCGTCTACCGACTACGGTCCTCGGCGGGACGGTAGACCGTCGACCGTGGACGGTAGTCGTACAAAAGTCTGTACACAAGAAACGCCGGCCCATACCGCGAGCCGGCGCGAATGCGTCCGCGTGCCGCTAGGCGCCGGCGGGCGTCGGCGTCGTTTCGCGGCGCTGCGGACGGACCGCGCGGGTGAGGCGCGCGGCGGCATCGGCCTGGGCCGCTTCCTCGACGCGCGCGGCATCTTCTTCGGCGATCCGCGACTCGCGCATGCCGCGCCCTGCCGTCACGGCCTCCCCGATCTTCGAGGCGAACAGCCGGATCGCGCGCAGTGCGTCGTCGTTGCCAGGGATCACGAAGTCCACTTCGTCGGGATCGCAGTTGGTGTCGACCACGCCGATGACCGGAATCTTCAGCTTGCGCGCTTCATCGACGGCAATCTTTTCCTTGCGCGTGTCGACGACGAAGATCGCGTCGGGGAGGCGCGACATGTGCCGGATGCCCTCGAGGTTCTTGAGGAGCTTCCGCTTCTCTTTCTCGTTCCGGGCGATTTCTTTCTTCGAGAGCGTATCGTAACGGCCGTCGGTGACCATGGCTTCGAGATCGCGGAGGCGTCCGAGGCTGCGCTGGATTGTCGTGAAGTTCGTGAGGAGTCCCCCGAGCCAGCGCTGGTTGACGAAGTACATGCCGCACTTCTGCGCTTCCTCGGCCATCACGTCTTGAGCCTGGCGCTTGGTGCCGACGAAGAGAACCGTCTTGCCATCGGCGGCAAGGTTCGTCACGAACTCTTCGGCGTCGCGGAACCGCTTCACCGTCTTGTTCAGATCGATGATGTAGATGCCGTTCCGTTCTCCGAAAATGTACTCCTTCATCTTCGGATTCCAGCGCTTGGTCTGGTGGCCGAAGTGCACGCCGGCCTCCAGTAGATCCTTCATCGCAATCCCTGACAAGCTCCCTCCCTCTCCTCTGACCTTCAGGCGGACTTGCAGGTCCGCCTCTGCCGCTATCGTTTGCTGAACTGGAAGCGCTTGCGCGCACCAGCCAGACCGTACTTCTTACGTTCCTTGATGCGCGAATCCGACGTCAGCAGCCCGTCTTTCTTGAGCTGCTTGCGGAGCTCGGCGTTGTACGCCACGAGCGCCCGCGCGATGCCGAGGCGGACGGCGCCTGCCTGTCCGTGCTCGCCCCCGCCGTTCACGGTCGCGAGAATATCGAACTTCTCACCGGTCTCCGTGAGCAGGAGCGGCCGGCGGACCTGCGTGCGCAACGCTTCGGTCGTGAAGTACTTGTCGAACTCTCTGTGGTTGACGGTGATGGCGCCCTTGCCAGGGCGAAGGAAGACGCGGGCAGCGGAGGTCTTGCGGCGACCCGTGGCGTAGTATTCGATGCTTGCCAAAACTATACGACCTCGATGCTCTTGGGTTGTTGGGCGGCGTGGGGATGATCGGCGCCCGCATAGACCTTCAGTTTCCGGTACATCGCATCACCCATCTTGGTCTTTGGCAGCATGCCGCGGACAGCTTCTTCCACGAGGCGAATCGGCTGCCGCTTGCGGACGACGGCGGCGCGCTCTTCGCGCAGGCCGCCTTCATAGCCACTGTGGTACCGATAGATCTTCTGCTCTTCCTTCCGGCCGGTCAGTTTGACCGACGCGGCATTCACGATGACGACGTGATCCCCGGTGTCGATGTACGGGGTGTAAATCGCCTTGTGTTTGCCCTGTAGCAGCCGCGCGGCGAGGGTCGACACACGCCCGAGCACCTGCCCTTGGGCGTCGATGACATGCCACCGGCTGTCTGCGCTCTTCGCGCTTGCCACGAACGTACGCATGAAAAGGGAATCCTCGCGGGCCCGGCCTGACACGGAGCCTCATGCTCTTGGGGGCTCACCGAGCCCTGTCTTCCGGGCTCGCTCTCAAGCTCCATCTTTCGGGCTCGTTCTGAGCCTTATCCCCGGGTCTCGTTCCCGTCAGGCTGGGAAGTGACCTGCAACCGCAAACCCCAATGATACGGACGGTTCCCGCGAGTGTCAACTCTTGAGACGCACATGCACTTTTGCGGTTGGGATTCAGCGCCCTGGGATGCGCCGAACCACCTAACTGGTGATGCGGCGACGGAAAAGGGCCGATAAGTAGCACGTCAGCAATTTTTGAAACGCCCCGTTCTTACGAATGTGTGAGCCGCTTGCACATCCGTAACAGGCGGGACTCGGCGCACCCAATGGAAATCGCGCCGATACACGGAAATTCAGATGGCACATCCGTTGCCGAGCTTACGCGGAACACAGAGGACGCATGCAGTTTTTTGGAAAAGCCAAGACAGTCATCGGTCTCGACATCGGATCGAGCGCGGTCAAGGCAGTGGAGCTGAAGGGCTCGGGGAAGAGCTATCGCGTGATGGCCTATGGCATCGAGCCGGTGCCGCCCGATGCCATTGTCGACGGAGCCATCATCGACGCCGTCTCGGTGTCCGACGCGATCCGCCGCGTCTTCGACGGCAACAAAGCCTTCAAGACGAAGGAAGTGTGCGCCTCGCTCTCGGGCAACGCAGTCATCGTCAAGAAGATCACGCTGCCGGTCATGACGGAGAACGAGCTGTCGGAATCGATTTACTGGGAAGCGGAGCAGTACATCCCATTCGATATCCAGGACGTCAACCTCGATTACCAGATTCTCGACCCCGGCACCGGCGCCAACGCGCGGGGCAGCATGGACGTGCTGCTGGTGGCGGCGAAAAAAGAAAAGATCGGCGACTACACGAGCGTGATCGCGCAGTCGGGCCGGACGCCGATCATTGTTGACGTCGACGCGTTCGCATTGCAGAACGCGTACGAGGTGAACTACGGCCTCGACGCCGGTCGCGTCGTCGTGCTGCTGAACGCGGGTGCCAGCGCGATCAACATCAACATCCTCCAGGGCGACCAGTCGGTGTTCACGAGAGACATCTCGATGGGCGGCAACGCCTACACCGAGGCGGTCCAGAAAGAGCTCGATCTTCCGTTCGAAGCGGCCGAGCAGCTCAAGAAGGGGATTCCGGTTGACGGCGCCACGTTCGAGGAGGCGCAGCCGGTGCTCCGTGCGGTCACCGAGAACGTCCTCCTCGAGATCCAGAAGACATTCGATTTTTTCAAAGCGACCGCGTCCTCGGATCAGATCGACCGGATCATGCTGAGCGGCGGCGCGTCACGCGTTGATGGATTCCGCGAGATGGTGCAGGAGCGCTTCAACGCGCCGGTCGAGGAATTCGATCCGTTCCGCGCGGTGACGTGGGATGCGAAGAAGCTTGGCGGAGACTCCGCCGAACTGGCGGCGACGGCGGCAGTGGCTGTCGGTCTCGCGCTGCGAACGATCGGCGACCGATGATTCGCATCAACCTTCTCGGCGGCGAACGCCAGGTCAAGAAGCGCGCGATTTCTTTCGACCTCGGTAAGCGTCTCACGCTGGCCTGCAGTCTGCTGCTCGTGTTGAGCGCGGCTGGTATCGGGTACTGGTACTACTCACTCAACCAGCGGTCGGCGCAGGTCGATGCGGATATCGTGTCCGCCCAGCAGGAACAGGCGCGCCTTCAATCAATCATCCGCGAGGTCGCGGCGTTCAATCAGCAGCGCGCGCAGTTGCAGCAGCGCGTGGGCCTGATCGAGCAGCTTCGCGGCGGCCAGAGTGTCCCGGTGCAGCTGCTTGACGCGGTCAGCAAGAGCGTGCCCGACATGCTGTGGCTGACCGACCTCGAGCAGAAGGGGACCGGCATCACCATCCAGGGACAGAGCACGACGCTCATCTCACTCTCCGATTTCGTTGGCAACCTCGGGAACATTTCACTCCTCGTGAAGCCGATCGAGATCGTCGACAGCAAGGTCGAAACCGTCAGTGGCTCGGGTCCGGGAAGCGGCGTCGATTTGATCAAATTCACGGTGAAAGCGCAGCTCGCGCCTGCGGCCAAGGCTGCGCCATCCGCACCGACCCCAGGAGGGAAGCGCTAAAGCCGCCTCCGGGCTGCTCGATACGCAGAAATGGCTATGAACCTCAGTTTCAGCAAAATGCCGTGGTACGGCCAGCTTGGCACGTTTGCCACGCTCTCGCTTATTGGCGCGGGCGTTTTCTGGAACTGGTACGCGAAACCGGTACAGGACACGATCGACCAGCGCCAGACGCAGCTGGCGACGATCCGCGCCGACATCGACCGTGGTCTGGCGACCGCGCGCAGCCTCCCTGAGTTCCGCCGCGAGGTCGCGGCGCTTGAAGCACAGCTCGATCGGCTACGGCCCGTGCTGCCGGACGAAAAAGACGTGGGCGATCTGCTGCGCCGGATCCAGGGGATGGCGACCCAGTCCGACCTCACGATCCGCGGCTTCGCGCCGCAGGCGGTGGCGACCAAGCAGATGTACGCCGAATGGCCCATCGGGCTCCAGCTCAATGGTACGTACCACAACCTCGGCAGCTTCCTGGAGCGCGTGAGCAAGTTCCCGCGCATCATCAACGTCACCAGCATTCACATCAAGGCGATGGACGCGAAGGACGGCGCGAACTCCGGCGACACGATCACCGCCGACTGCACGGCGACGACGTTCGTGCTCATCGAGCCGCCGAAGAAGCCCGCGGCACCTGCCAAGAAGCCCGCAGCGGCGCCGAGGACGGAATAGCGATGGAAATCGCACCGCGCCTCCTCTCGTTCGCCATCGCGCTCGCGTTCGTGTTCGCGAGCCCGTACGTGGTACGCACTGCGCCTCAGGCGTCCGCGCCCAAGCCGACGCCGCCTCCGGTGTCATCGTCCCAGGAGGCCGCGGCGTCTGCGTCAGCTCCAAAGGCGACACCCGCGGTACCCGCGACACCCGCTCCACAAGCGGCGCCCGCGGCAGCGACACCACCTCCGGCTGCCCCTGCGGCTGCGGGGCCGGAGCTCGAGCCACAGGGATACACGTACCGCCCGGAGGGCCGGCGCGATCCATTCACCAGCCTGCTGATGCGCGGCAGTCAGACGCAGAGGCCGACCCTCGGCGCTCGCGCCGCCGGTCTCGCGGGACTCGAGACAAGCGAAGTGACGCTGAAGGGCACGATCGCGAGCCAGGGCGGCTACGTGGGGATCCTGCAGGGCGCCGACAGCAAGACCTACATCGTCAGGGCGGGCGACCGGCTGCTCGACGGGGCGATTCGAACGATTACCCAGGACAGCATGGTGGTCACTCAGCAAGTGACCGATCCACTGTCTCTGGAAAAACAGCGCGAGGTGCGCAAGGTGCTCCGACAGACCGAAGAGGCCAAGTGATGGCGTGTCGACCGAGAAACGCAATTCTGTGGATGCTGTGCGCGGCGCTCGGCATTGGCGTCATGGTGCCGCTGCGCGCCAGCAGCACGGACCTGGCAGTCCTGAAGCGGATCAGCTCTCGTGTGGACAACCGCGCGGGCGTGGTCTCGATTGAGGCCTCCGATCCGGTGCCGTACGTCGCGTCACAACCCGACCCGAAGACATTCGTCATCGAGATGCGCGATGTGGTTGCTGTCGGCTTCGCCGACAATTTCATCGTGGACCCGCGGGTGCCGATTGCGGGCGTACGGGTCGAGACCTCGCGGGCGTTCGACGGCGCCAGCATTGCGCGCGTCAGCCTGACGCTCGCGCAGCCGATCCGGCCGCGCGTCCGCAGCTCCCGCAACGTGATCTACGTCGAAACCGATCGCACCGATCGGGTGGCGGCAGGCGTCATCGGCGCCGCCGGCCCGTCGTCAGTCATCCGCGATCTGCTGGTGTCACGCCGCGGCGCAGCCACGGCCATCACGCTGCAGGGCACCGGACCTCTGGTCACAACCAGCGTCGAGGAATCGAAGGAGGGGCCGGCGCGGCTCTACATCGATCTCGCGAACGTGACGTCGGCGCTTCCGGGTCTCACACCTGTGGGGCAGGGAGCGGTGCAGAACGTTCGTATCGGGCTGAACGAGAAGAGCGCGCTCGGCACGCGTGTAGCGGTGGAGCTGCTGCGACGCGCGACCTACCATCTCGAGCCGTCGGCCGACCGGCAGGCGTTGACGCTCATTTTCGATGATGCCGCGCCTGCGTCACCGCAGACGCGCGCGGCCGTGCTCCTGACGCCGCCTTCGCAGGCGCCGAAGTCGGCTTCCCAGGCCCCGCAGCTGGTTGCCATGATGGCGCAGTCCCAGGCGCTTCCGCCGGCTGTCGTGTTGCCGCCGGCGCAGGTCGCCGCGGCGCAAGCGCCGGCTGCCGCGCAGAACGTACCGCCAACCCCGAACGTCCCGGCGACGCAGACCGTCGGCGGAGCCACACCTCGCTACACGGGACACCCGGTCAGCCTCGATTTCCAGGGCGCGGACCTTCGCGCCGTGCTCCGCACGTTCGCCGAGATCAGCGCGCTCAACATCGTCATCGATCCGACGATCCAAGGCACCGTGGACGTATCCCTGCGCGACGTGCCGTGGGACCAGGCGCTCGACATCATCCTGCGTGCGAACAAGCTCGGGTACGTCGTGGACGGTACGATCGTCCGCGTGGCACCTCTCGGGGTGCTCGCCGACGAGGAAACATCGCGACGCAAGCTGACCGATGAGCAGGCGCTCTCGGGCGAGCTTCGGGTGTTGACGCGCGCATTGAGCTATGCGAAAGCGGTGGACCTCCGTCCGTTGCTCGTAGCCACGATTTTGTCGCCTCGCGGATCGATCCAGACCGACGCGCGAACCAACACCCTGATCATCAACGACCTTCCGGAAAGGCTCGATCGCGCCTCCGCTCTGCTGACGACGCTCGATTCGCCGCAGCCCCAGGTGGAAATCGAAGCGCGCATCGTTCAGACGACTCGCCAGTTTGCCCGGACGATCGGCGTGCAATGGGGTGTGGCCGGCCAGGCGAGCAACACGCTTGGCAACACAACGGGACTCGCGTTCCCGAACCAGGGCAGTGTGACCGGCCGCACGGGACCGACGCAGGGGCCACCGGCGCCTAACCAGGGCTTCGATTCCGCCCCGACCGGCGTCAACCTGGGCGCCGTCGGCGCCACGACCGCGCTCGGCGTCGCGCTCGGCTCGATCAACGGCGCGCTGAACCTCGACCTCGCGCTGTCGGCGCTGGAAAAACAGGGCCAGGGACGCGTGCTGTCGACACCGCGGGTGACGACGCAGAACAACATCGAAGCGGAAATGACGCAGGGTGTGCAGATTCCGATTCAGACCATGGCGAACAACACGATCACGGTCACGTTCAAGGACGCCGCGCTGACGCTCAAGGTGACGCCGCAGATCACCGCGGCGAACACGGTCATCATGCGCATCGCGCTCGAGAACGCGTCGCCCGATTACAGCAAGGCGATCCAGGGCATTCCGCCGATCGATACGCAGCGCGCGATTACGCAGGTGCTCGTCAACAACGGCGCCACGACGGTGATCGGCGGTATCTACGTCAGCAGCGAACAGACGAACAAGGACAGTACGCCTGGCCTTTCACGGATTCCGCTGCTTGGCTGGCTGTTCAGACGCGATGCCGTCAACGACGAAAGCCGCGAGCTGCTCATCTTCATAACGCCCCGAATCATCACGCTGTAGGAGTGAATGTGAGTACGAAATCGACAATCGTGGCATTGCTGACGTCGCTGTCCCTGTTGACGGCGGGGTGTGGCGTCTATGAACAGGGGCCGTCGTCGTCCGTGGTCCGCATCACCGCGCTCGTAGCCGCCTCCGGCGCGCAGCCCGACGAGCTCGGCGGCACGCTGCTCTCAGATGTCACCACGGTGGTGATCCGGCCGGACTCGCAGGGCGGGAATTATTCCTCGATCTTCAACGACCTCGGACGCGTGACGATGGCGCTCGCCCTGAAGGATCCGGGTCAGCCCGGCGTCACGAACGCGCCGAGCCCGCTGAACACCGTGACGTTTACCCACTACCGCGTGGATTACCGCCGGACGGACGGTCGTAACGTGCAAGGTGTCGACGTGCCCTACGCGTTCGAGTCAGGGCTGACTTTTACGGTGCCGGCGTCTGGCACGGCGCAGGCGGGGTTCGATATCGTCAAGCACACCGCGAAACAGGAAGCGCCGCTCAAGGCCCTGGGAGCCAGCGGTCAGTTCATCAACACGATCGCGGACGTGACGTTCTACGGCAAGGACCAGGGCGGCAAGAGCGTCACGGTCACGGGTTCGATGGGCATTACGTTCGGAAACTTTTCGGATCCCACCAGCTAGGGAATGAAGATGCACATGTTGAATTGTCTGCGACGCACAGTCGCACTCGGGGTGCTCGGCCTTGCGATGATCGGTGCTGCGGCCTGCGGCCTCGACAACAACAAAATGCCGGCGCTGTCCGGTCCGTCGGGGCTCGGGCGGTCAGTGATCATGACGGCGTCACCGGACCAGTTGCCGCGCGACGCGACGTCGCAGTCGATAGTGACCCTCGAGCTGCGGGATGCGGGCGGGACCCGCGTCGGCGGCCAGATCATCACCTTGGGTGTGAGTCCCGGTGCGGCGCTGTCTCAATCGCAAGTGACGACGGGGCCAGACGGCAAGGCGACGTTCGCGGTGGTCGCGCCGAGTCTCACGGCCATAGTCCCCAACAACATGATCGTCGTCACGGCCGTTCCGGTTGGCGGAAATTCCGACAACGCCACCTCGGGCAGCCTCTCGATCGCGCTGCTGGGAGTGTCGAATTCGACGGCGCCGACAGCGGCCTTCACGGTGACGCCCGCAGCGCCCGAGCTGAATCAGCTCGCGACCTTCGACGCGTCGACCAGCACGGATGAGGGGTCGAAATGCCTGGACGTATGCACATATCAATGGGATTTCGACGATAGTACGACTGCCGTCGGACGCGTCGTGACCCACTCGTTCGGCGTGGCGCGGTCGTATAACGTGGCATTGACGGTCACGGATAGCGTGGGCCTCACCAACACCCTTCGTCAATTCGTGACGCCAACAGCTCCGGCCGCTCCGACCGTCACATTGGCGGTCGCACCGATTAAGCCGGTAGTCAACCAGCAGGCGACATTCACTGCGCTTGGTACCCCGGCGGCAAAGCACAGTATTGTGCGGTACGAATGGAACTTCGGGGACGGGTCGACGACGACCTCATTTGGCGGTTCGATGGCTCACACGTACACGGCCCGTGGAATCTATAACGTCACCGTCCGCGCAGTTGATGACCTTGGGCAGGTCGGTTCGATAGGCCTGGAGGTGGATCTCACTACCGGAGTTCCCACCGGAATCAATGCGAATTTCTATTGGACGCCGACACCGGTTGCCCTTTCAGGGTCGCCTTTCTTCAACGCGTCCGAATCGACGCCGTCCAACGGGGCATCGATTACGCAATACCGATGGGACTGGGGGCATAATTTGACCAAAGACGAGACTGCGGACCCGATCATCCAGCATCAGTTCCCTGCGGAGGGCACCTACCAGGTGCAGTTGACGATTGTTGATTCACAGGGTCGAACCAGCATCAAGAGACAGGCTGTTACTGTTGTGCCCTAGCTTGGTGACGAAGGATTAGACGCTGGAGCTCACAAGGCTCCGGCGTTTGTCTTAAGCTGACCCATCACAGCATCTCACGCGTAGAATCTGATGGAAGTGACCCAATACCCGCGTATCGAAGAGCTGCGCCGGCGGGTGCAGAAGGATCCGACTTCGATTGCCTTTGCGCAGCTTGCCGAGGAATACCGGCGCACGGGCAACTATGAGGCCGCGATCACCACGTGCCGGACCGGCCTCGCGCATCATCCGTCGTACCTCTCCGCCCGCGTGACCCTCGGTCGTGCGCTGATGGAGCTGCATCGGTACAACGACGCACGGACCGAGCTCGAGACGGTGCTCGATCTGGCGTCCGACAACCTCGCCGCCATTCGCGGGCTCGCCGAAATCCATCAGCGTCGCGGCGAAGCCGGCGACACGTCGCCCGTTGACCATCCTCCGACTGCGGCGCCACAGCCGCTCGAAGCGCTCGACGCACTCGACGCGCTCACGCTCGATATGCCGCCGGCACCGGACTTGAGCCCCTTGAGCCTTGACATCCGGTTGCAGGTTCCGGACGAGCCACTCGTGGCGTCACCGGGCGTCGAGATCCAGTACCAGATTCCGAACGAGCCACACGCGGCGCCGCCA
>Ga0070699_100000367_pt1 | contig 44184 bp, 30 predicted proteins | sample KBSK1503metaG_FD_65473 | JGI IMG/M metagenome (GOLD analysis project Ga0070699, IMG submission 65473) | Corn, switchgrass and miscanthus rhizosphere microbial communities from Kellogg Biological Station, Michigan, USA - KBS K1-50-3 metaG | ecosystem: Host-associated > Plants > Roots >... | reverse complement strand
GGAAATGCTGGAAGGCGAGATCGAGAAGCTCCGGGTGGATAGGCGCATCCATCAGCGCGTCAAGAAGCAGATGGAGCGGGCGCAGAAAGAGTACTACCTCAACGAGAAGATCAAGGCCATTCAGCAGGAGCTCGGCCGGAAAGACGACCGGGGGAACGAAATCGAGGAGCTGAAACAGAAGATTGAGGCCGCGAAGATGACCAAGGAGGCCAACGAGAAGGCCATCCAGGAGCTCAAGCGGCTTGAAGTGATGCCGCCGGTGTCCGCCGAGGCCACCGTGTCGCGCAACTATCTCGAGTGGCTGCTGGCCGTCCCGTGGCACAAGAAGACGAAGGAGAACCGCGACATCGAGCGGGCCGAGAAGATCCTCAATGAGGATCACTATGGCCTGGAAAAAATCAAAGAGCGGATCCTGGAATTCCTGGCGGTGCGCCGCCTGGTGCGCAACGTGAAAAAGGGATCCATCCTCTGTTTCGTCGGGCCGCCGGGCGTGGGGAAAACCTCCCTGGCGCAAAGCATCGCCAAGGCCACGGGGCGCCGCTTCGTCAGACTATCCCTGGGCGGCGTGCGGGATGAGGCGGAAGTCCGCGGACACCGGCGCACTTATATTGGCGCCTTCCCCGGTCAAATCATCCAGATGATGCGCAAGGCGGGAACGAAGAATCCGGTATTTCTGCTCGACGAGGTGGACAAGATGAGCATGGATTTCCGGGGCGACCCCTCCGCGGCGCTGCTGGAAGTCCTGGATCCGGAGCAGAACTCCACCTTCGTGGATCATTATCTGGATACCGAATTCGACCTGTCCCAGGTCATGTTCATCGCCACGGCGAACGTTCTCCACCCGGTTCCGCCGGCCCTCAAGGACCGGATGGAAGTCATCCGGCTGGCGGGCTACACGCTCAACGAAAAGATGCAAATCGCCCGGCGATTCCTCATCAGCAAGCAGCTGGAAGCGCACGGCCTCTCCCCCAAGAACATCAATGTCGAGGACGAGGCGATCCGGGATGCCATCGAGAACTACACTCGCGAGGCGGGGGTCAGGAACCTCGAGCGTGAGATCGCCTCCATCTGCCGCAAGCTGGCGCGACGTGTGGTCAAGGAGGGCAAGACCTACCAGCACACCGTCACTTCCAAGGAGCTGCTGGACCTGCTGGGAGTTCCCAAGTACCGGCCGAAGGATGCCGAGAAGTCCAAGAAGAGCGAAGTGGGAGTGGCGACCGGGCTGGCCTGGACCGAGGTGGGCGGCGAAATCCTGATGACCGAAGCCACCCTCATGAAGGGGCGCGGCAAGCTCACTCTCACCGGCAAGCTGGGGGATGTCATGCAGGAGTCGGCCCAGGCTGCCCTCAGCTACATCCGGTCCCGCGCCGAGCATCTGGGGATTGACGACGACTTCCAAAAGAAGTATGACATTCACATCCATGTGCCGGAAGGGGCCATTCCGAAGGACGGGCCGTCGGCAGGCATCACCCTGGCCACCGCGCTGGCCTCGTTGCTGACCAAGATACCGGTCCGGAAGGAAGTGGCGATGACCGGCGAGATTACCCTCCGGGGCCATGTGCTTCCCATCGGGGGAGTGAAAGAGAAAGTCCTGGCGGCGCACCGCCTGGGAATCCAGACCATCATCCTCCCCAGGGATAACGAAAAGGATTTGGCCGAAATCCCCGAGGACATCCAGAAGTCCCTTGATTTCAAGCTCGTGGAGAACATGGACGAGGTTCTGGAAATCGCCCTGGAAAAGGAACCCAAAGCGACTCCTCCCGTCGAAAATGTCGACAAGGGTTTTGAGAAAAGCGTCCCTGACAGCTCCATTCATTAGGTCGTCCTGAACACATTTCCCGAACTTCAGGCAGCAGAGGACGGTAACAACCGCTGAACACGCCCGCTCCGGAGATCCTCCGGTATGGCGGGCCTGCGAGGCGCGAGCGACGCCGGATGGCGACGGATCACCTTGAAGATTGTCCAGTGCGATTTCGTGACCGGCGCAGCGGATCCCGGGGGGTTTCCACCCCCCGCCCTCCCCGAAGTGGCGTTCATGGGGCGTTCCAACGTGGGCAAGTCCAGCCTCCTGAACGCGCTCTTGGGACGGCGTCAGCTGGCCCGAACCGGCTCCACGCCGGGCCGCACTCGGCAGGTGAATTTTTACCGGGTGAACGGAGCCTGCCTGTTCGTGGATCTCCCCGGGTATGGCTTCGCCCGGGTCTCCCGCTCCATGCGGGCGGGATGGAGGAATCTGGTGGAGGCCTATTTCCGCCGCCGACCTCCGAATCTGGCCATTCTCCTCGTGGACGCCCGGCACCCTCTCACCGAGATGGACCGGGATTTGATTGAATGGCTCCAGGACCGGGACATGCCGTTCCTCGTAGCCGCCACCAAGTGCGACAAGCTTTCGAGAAACGAGTTGCAGAAAAGCCTGAACAACCACCTCTCAGAACTCCACCGGCCCGAGCTGTTGATTCCGTGCTCCGCCATTACGCGGGCGGGGATCCCGAAGCTCTGGGCTGCCATCGACGGGACACTTCATGAAACGACACCCACGCACTGAGCGATCCGCTCCCCCCAACCCCCGCCCGGTCCGCGAATTCCGCGAGGAAGTCGAAGCCAACGGCCCGGTCCCAGACACTATGGAAAGTGGAGCACCTGTGAACAAGGAAAGAATCCGTACGGACGGTGGGGGACCCAGCGCCTCCGTCGTGGGCGAAAAGCTGGACATCACCGCACTGAAGGAAATGAGCATCACCGAGCTGACCAACATCGCCAAGGACCTCAACGTGGAAGGCGCCACGGCCATGCGCAAGCAGGAGCTCATCTTCAAGATCCTGCAGGCGCAGACCGAGAAGAGCGGCCTCATTTTCGCGGAGGGCGTGCTGGAGTGTCTGCCCGACGGCTTCGGGTTCCTGCGGGCTCCCGAGTACAACTACCTGCCGGGCCCCGACGACATCTACGTGAGCCCCTCGCAGATTCGGAAGTTCGACCTGCACACCGGTGACACGATTTCCGGGCAGGTGCGGCCTCCCAAAGAGGGCGAGCGCTACTTCGCCCTGATCAAGGTGGAAGCCGTCAACTTCGAGCATCCGGACGAGTCCAAGGAGAAGGTTTTCTTCGACAACCTCACTCCCTTGTACCCCAACGAAAGGCTCAAGCTCGAGACTTCCCGGGACAACATCTCGGCACGCGTGATGGACATCCTCACCCCCATCGGCAAGGGGCAGCGTGGCCTCATCGTGGCGGCGCCGCGCACCGGCAAGACGATGCTGCTCCAGGCCATTGCCAACAGCATCAGCCAGAACCACCCGGAGGTCATTCTCATCGTGCTGCTCATCGACGAGCGGCCCGAGGAGGTGACGGACATGCAGCGCTCGGTGAATGGCGAGGTCATCAGCTCCACGTTCGATGAGCCGGCCCAGCGACACGTACAGGTGGCGGAAATGGTCATCGAAAAGGCCAAGCGGCTGGTGGAGCACAAGAAGGACGTGGTGATCCTGCTGGATTCCATCACCCGTCTCGCCCGGGCCTACAACACCATCGTCCCCCCCTCGGGGAAGGTCCTCTCGGGTGGCGTGGACGCCAATGCCCTGCAGCGTCCCAAGCGGTTCTTCGGGGCGGCACGGAACATCGAAGAGGGAGGCAGCCTCACCATCATGGCCACGGCCCTCATCGAGACGGGCAGCCGCATGGACGACGTCATCTTCGAAGAGTTCAAGGGAACCGGTAACATGGAAATCCACCTGGATCGGAAGCTGGCCGACCGCCGCGTCTTCCCGTCCATCGAAATCACCCGCTCCGGAACCCGCAAGGAGGAGCTCCTGCTTTCCAAGAAGGAGCTGGACCGCACTTGGGTTCTTCGCAAGGTGCTGAACTCGCTATCCAGCAGCGAGGCGATGGAGCTGCTCATCGACAAGATCGGTAAGACCAAGAACAATGAGGAGTTCCTGGGCTCCATGAGCGAAGTGACCTAGGCCGGGTGAGGGACGACCCGCCGAGGGTCGAGCGAGTCGGAAGGAATATCCAGGAGCCGGGTGGGGTTGCAGGAAATCCGGCTGGTAACCTAAAATGCCCGGAAACACGGAGAGAGCCATGAAAGCCAAGATTCACCCCGATTATCAGAATGTCACCGTGGTCTGCGCCTGCGGCGAGAGCTTTGTGACCCGGAGCACCAAGAAGGATTTGCGCCTGGAAATCTGTTCCAAGTGTCATCCCTTCTTCACCGGCAAGCAGAAGCTCATCGACACCGCGGGCCGGGTGGAGCGGTTCAACCGTCGTTACGCTTCGACTTCAGGCACCAAGAGCTGAGGCGGGCCACTCCGGTGTCTGAAGAAGTCCTTCTGGGGGGCCAGGCGGTCCTGGAGGGCGTGATGATGCGCGCCCCGGGCGCCTATGCCGTGGCCGTCCGCCGGAAGGGCGGCGAAGTGGTCACCCTGCGCCGCGAGGTGATCCGGCTCTCGGATCGCTATCCGGCCTTGAAGCTGCCGGTGCTGCGCGGCGTCGTGGTGCTGTTCCAGTCCCTGGCATTGGGAATCCGCGCGCTGAATTTCTCGGCGGAGCAGGTCCTGGAGGAAGAGGATTCCCGCCCGCAGAAAACATCTTCCGGCTCGTTCGGCATCTTCCTGTCACTCCTGGTGGCCCTGGCCTTCGCGTTGGGCCTGTTCTTCTATCTCCCGTTGCTGATGACCGCCGGCCTGGTGCGACTGGCGCCCGTGCTACAGGGTTCCCTGCCCTTCAACCTGGTGGAAGGGACCATTCGCATCGTCCTTTTCATCGGGTACATCCTGGCGATCTCGGCCCTGTCGGACATGCGCCGGGTGTTCCAGTATCACGGGGCGGAACACAAGGTGGTCTCCACCTATGAAGCGGGGGAGCCCCTGACCGTGGAGTACGCCAGGACTCACAGCACGCTGCACCCTCGTTGCGGCACCAGCTTCCTGTTGTTTGTCATGGTGATTTCCGTTCTAACGTTTTCCCTGGTCCCCACTTCCGTCTCCTTCGGCGTGAAGCTGGCGTCGCGCCTGCTCCTCCTGCCGCTGATCGCCGGGCTCTCTTTCGAGCTGCTGCGCTCCAGCGCCAGGCACCGCGGGAAGCTGATTTACTCCGCGGTGGTCACCCCGGGAATGTGGCTGCAGCGACTCACCACCCGCGAGCCCAACGACGACCAGCTCCAGGTGGCCATCGAGGCCCTGAGGGTGGCGTTGGGCGGCACGCTTCCCGAGCGGCGCGAAGCGATCCCCCTCTAAGGCGACGGTCCTTCCATGTTCGATAAACTGAATTCACTCGAAAAACAATACGAGGAGCTCTCCCGGCGGATGAGCGATGCCGACGCCATGAAAGACAAGACCCGCTACCTGGCCGATGCCAAGGCCTATTCGGACCTGGAGCGGGTCGTGGAAGCCTACCGGGAGTTCAAGGGCATCGAGAACGAAATCCTGGAGACCGAGAAAATCCTCAAGAGCGCCGATCCGGAGCTCAAACAGCTGGCCAGCGAAGAGCGCGAGGAGCTGCAGCGGCGCCGCGAGGCGCTGCTGGAGGAGATGAAGCTGCTGCTGGTTCCCAGGGACCCGAACGACGAGAAGAACGTGATCCTGGAGGTGCGCGCCGGGACGGGCGGCGAGGAAGCCGCGCTGTTCGCCCAGGAGCTGTTCCGCATGTACAACCGTTATGTGGAGCGCAAAGGGTGGAAGCTCGAAATCCTGGACATGAGTGAATCGGAGCTCGGGGGCCTGCGCGAGGTCATTGCCACCATCGAGGGGAAGAACGCCTACTCGCGGCTGCGCTACGAGAGCGGCGTCCACCGCGTGCAGCGGGTGCCGAAGACCGAGGCGTCGGGACGGATCCATACCTCCACCGCCACGATCGCTGTGCTCCCCGAGGCGGAGGACGTGGAAGTGGAGATCAACGACAAGGATCTGCGTATCGATCGCTTCTGCTCCACGGGGCCCGGCGGACAGAGCGTCAACACCACTTACTCGGCCATCCGCATCACCCACATCCCCAGCGGGCTGGTGGTGCAGTGCCAGGACGAGAAGTCGCAGCACAAGAACAAGGCCAAGGCGCTGCGCGTGCTGCGCTCGCGCCTCCTGGACATCGCCCAGCGGGAGCAGCATGACCTGATCGCCAAGGACCGGCGCACCCAGATCGGAACGGGCGATCGCTCGGAGAAAATCCGGACCTATAACTTTCCCCAGAGCCGCGTCTCAGACCATCGCATCAACACCACCATCCACCAGATCGAGTCGTTCATGGACGGCAACCTGGATCCCCTGCTGGATCCGCTGGTTTCCCATTTCCAGTCCGAGAGGCTCAAGGCGGAAACCGCCGTAGCCACCTCGTCAGGCGCCTCCGCCAATTCAGGCTCGTGAACCCGGAACTCTCCCCCTCCCTGCACGAGCTCGTCCGGGAAGGAGCGCGCTATCTGGAAGAGCGCGACGTTCCCTCGCCCCGCTTCGATGCCCAGGTGCTGCTCTCCCATGCGCTGGGGATCTCGCGATCCGATCTGCTGCAGCGCTCCGATGAAGCGGCTCCCGAGGCGGCATCGCGCCACTACCGTGAGAGCCTTCGGCGCCGCGGAGAGCGCGTGCCGCTGCAGCATCTCACCGGCGTGCAGGAGTTCTGGTCCCTGGAGTTCGAGGTTTCTCCGGCGGCGCTCATCCCCAGGCCAGAGACCGAGCTTCTGGTGGAGGAAGCGCTGCGCCAGGGAGTCGGGCCTTCACCTCGAATCGCCGATATCGGCACGGGCAGCGGAAACATTGCCGTGGCGCTGGCCCGCGAGCTCCCCGGCGCCCGTATCGTGGCCACCGACACGAGCGCTGCCGCGCTGGAGCTGGCGCGCCGCAATGCACAGCGCCACGGGGTCGCCGGGCGAATCCAGTTTTTGCAGGGAGATCTGGCCGCGCCGCTGGAGGAATCAGTTGAGCCGGAGAGCCTGGATCTGCTGCTCTCCAATCCGCCCTACATCTCCGCCGAGGAGCTGGCTTCGCTGCAACCGGAGGTGCGGGAGTATGAGCCCATCGAAGCGCTCATGCCCCAGGCTGGGGATGGCCTGGAGCTCTATCCGGCGCTGCTGGATGCCGCGGCCTGGTTTCTCCGTCCGGGAGGTGCGGTTATCCTGGAGCTGCCGGCCGGAGGCGCGGACCGAATCCCGTCGCTGATGACCGGACGTGAGTCGTTGGAGCTGCTCACCGTGCGAACCGACTATTCGGGGATTCTCAGGGTGATGGTGGCGAGGCGTAGATTGCCATGAAGGACCCCAAGGCCCGCATGATGGACGTCGACGAGGCCCTGCAAATCGTCCTGCGGGAGACGCGCGTGCTGCCGTGGGAGCGCCTGGAGCCGGCTGACGCAGCAGGCCGGATCCTGGCGGAAGAAGTGCGCGCCGATGGAGACCAGCCGCCGTTCGCCAAAGCCATGATGGATGGTTTCGCGCTGCGCAGCCTGGATGTGCGTGCAGCTCCCGCCGAGCTGGAAGTGATCGAGGAGATTCCCGCTGGCAGGATGCCGAGCCACCCCCTGAAAAGGGGCCAGGCGGCCCGGATTATGACCGGAGCGCCGCTGCCCGAGGGGGCTGACGCGGTGCAGATGGTCGAGAAAACCGAGCCCGCCAGGGATGGGCGCTGGGTCCGGATACTTGAAATGGTTGGACCCGGCACCCACGTGGCGCCCCGGGGACGGGAGCTGAAGGCAGGGGAGACGGTCCTCCTGCCGGGCGAGTGCCTCACTCCCGCCAGAATCGGGGTTCTCTCGAGCGTGGGTCAGCCGACGGTTCTGGTGCACCGCCGACCGCGCGTGGCCGTGGCGCCGACGGGAGACGAGCTGGTGCGCTGGGACGCGACCCCAAAACCCGGGCAGATCCGCAATAGCAACGGTCCTGCTCTGGCTGCGTCCTGCCGTCAGCTCGGCGCCGAGGTGCTGGATCTGGGAATCATCCGCGACGAGCCTGCGGCGCTGGAGGAATGCCTCCGACAAGGGCTGGCGACGGATCTGCTGCTGCTGTCGGGGGGAGTCTCCATGGGGACTTATGATCTGGTCGAAGCGGCGCTGGAGCGGGGAGGCGTGGAGATCTTCTTCAGGCAGGTCGCCATCCGTCCCGGCAAGCCTGCGGTATTCGGGCGAAAAGGCGAATGCCTGGTGTTCGGGCTTCCCGGAAACCCCGTATCCTCCCTGGTGATTTTCCAGGTCCTGGTGACGCCAGCGCTGAGGAAAATGCAAGGAGCGGCGAAGTGGGAAGGACGGAGGTTGGAGGCGGTTCTCGAGGCGCCGGTGGCTCAGCACACGGGCCGCACCTCCTATCTTCCCGGGACCCTCCGGTTCGACGGTGCCCAGGCCCGTATCCAGCCGATCCTCTCCAGCGGCTCCGCCGATCTCCCTGCCTACTCCAGTGCCAATGCCCTGCTTATCATTCCCGCCGATCGAGATCGGGTCGAGGCGGGGGAGAAACTCCGCGTCCTCCTTCTGGACTGATTCCCGCCGAGTTAAGGGGTTCTGGGGTGTTGCGTGGGGCCCGGGTGGAGCAGGCTTCGGATCTCTTCCCGGGTCCTGACGCCGTAGAACTTGTAGCGCTTGTAGGTCTGGATTGTTCGCTCTTCCCTGGCGAGATTGGCCCGTGCGGGCGGTACCGCTTTCGACAGGGAGTAGAGGCTCGAGACGATCTCCACCCGGCTGGGAAACCGCATCCCGTTCTTGACTATCCCAAACTCGGTGCTGGCCGTCTGGATTTCATAGTACCGGCCGGCTGGCTCCTCATCCCCGGCGGTAGCCAGCTCCAGGTCTCGCTTCAGATTTTCCCAGTTTTCGTGTTTATCCGTTTTCATGGCCTGGACCTTCAGAATCTGGAAGGTCTCCGGATCCACCCACGCTGTGCCGAACCAGTCGTTGATCGCTTCTTGATAGGGCGGAATCGGCTCGAAGCGGATCATTTGCGCCTTGACACCAAGCGCTTCCGCCTCACCGAGCCCCTCGTAGCGAAAGAGCTTCTGTCGTTTGCTGTTGAAAATCAGAACCCAGAAATAGGCGCGCTTGAGAAAATGATTAAAGCCCAGCTTGCCAGGGTCCACTTCCGGTTTCACCGCCTTCCCTTTGCTCATGCGGTAATCCTGGAGGGAGCCATCCGCCTCGTGAACGAAGATGTACTGCAAGTGTCGGATCCGAGGACCACCTATTAAGGGCTCGGTAATTGTCTCGTCACAGGTGAACCTCAGGGCCGTGTCGAGATAGAGGCGGCTGGCTCGATCCATCCCCATCAAAAGCTCAGGAAGCCCGGGCGCCTCAGACGTCGTCTGAGCAGCTCCTCCCAGAAGGAGAAGGGCGGTGACCAGAAGCGACGAGCGCGTGGCCCAGCGCATGGGCTCTCCTCAGGGATGTGCCTGGATATCCTGGTAGAGGCGTTGAAGTGGGGCATCGTTCGGGCGGCTGGCGAGCCTTTGGCGGAGAAACGACAGGGCCTCATCACGGCGCTTCAGCGCCACGTAGCTCAAGGCGGTTCCCAGATCGGTGCGTGTCGGGTCCGAACCCAGGCGGGCGGCGCTCTGGAACGCGACAAGCGCCCCCTCGGCCTGACCCAGGCTCAGCCGGGCATTGCCGAGAGCCAGCAGGAGGTTTCCGTCGGACGAGCCGGCTGCGGCTTTCTCCAGAACCGCCGAAGCCTCCTCCCAGCGGTGCAGGTCCATCAGCGTCAACCCGAGGTTGAGCGCGAAGCGGGAATCGCCCGGGTTCAGCTCCACCGCCCGGCGGAACTGGGCCAGCGCGGCCTGCGTGTTGCCGCTCTGAGAGTCCAGGGCTCCCAGCAGATTGTGATACTCGTCGATGCGCTCGCTCTTCTTGAGACCCGCCTCGAGAATGGGACGCATCGCGCTCAGCTTTCCTTGCTTGGCGTAGAGCGCGGCGAGGGGTCGGGCGGCGGCCACCAGGGTCGGGTCGGAAGCCAGGGCCGCCTGATACAGGCGCACCGCTTGCGGGAGGTTTCCCGCCGCTTCCGCCAGCACTCCCTCGCAGGCGTCCTTGACGGCGGGGGCTTCGCTCAATCGGCTCCGATGATCCTCAAGAAACTTTCTCCCCCCGGCCGGGTCGCCCAGGTCCACGGCCAGCTGGACGTACCAGAGGATCGAATCCTCGGCCATCGCATCGGGCACCGACTTCCAGCCATCCTGGAGGGCGGTGAGCGCCTCGTGCTTCCGCCCCAAGGCATCGTAAGCTTCGGCCAGCATGGCGTAGCTCTTGGGAAGCTTTTCCCTGAGATTGGCCTGGTCGAGCTCCCGGATGGCGTTCTCGTATTCCCGGCGGCTCAAGTAATAAGTCGCCAGATTCCGATGGTAGCTCACCGCGGTCTCTTCCACCTCGACCTCCGCGGAGCTCGGCGGCGGCGCGGCGGCCTTCTTCTCGGGGACGGGGGTGTCGGCCCCCACGTAACCCAAGGCGCGCAGCTGCGCCATCATCTCAGCGGATACGGCTCCCGAGTCTCCTTCCTCTTCCGTCTGACGCATCTCTCCCAAGCCCTCGTAGGTCGGGAGCGACGCGGGCGGGTACTTTCGCAGGAACTCAGGGTCGAGAGCGCCTGAGAGGACGTGTCCCGGCATGTCGGAGGGGATGGGCGCGCCCAGCAGCGCGAGGAGAGTCGGGGTGATGTCGTAGAGGTCGGCCCTCTGGTGAAGCGAGCCCCTGGCGGCCGCCGGCCCGCTCAGGATGAAGATCCCGTCTTCCCGATGCCACTCCACCGGCTGATCCACGGTGTAAGGAAGAATGCCTTCGGGGCGCTTGTCTCCCGTCTTGAAGCCGTGGTCTGAGATCACCATCACGGTGGTTTCGGCTCCTGCCTTGCGCACCAGCTCACCCAGGAGCCGGTCCTGGTAGAGGTAGTAGGCGGTCACCACATTTTGGAATTCGGCGTACTCCTCGGAGCTTACCATCTGCATCTTCGGTGGCCGGTAGTGCTGAAAGCGGTGTCCCACCAAGTCGATGCCCTCGAAGTAGATCGCCGTCAGGTCGAAGGGTCCGCGTCCCAGGAGGTTCAGTCCAGCGGCCTGGTAGTTCCGCGCCGCGGTGAGAATCTTCAGCAAGAGCCCCACTGGATCCTGAACCGGGGGTTTCCCCTTCTCCCCCTTCGGAGCCGCCGGCGGATGGGCGATCCAATCGAGGCCGGCGCGGTACTCCTCCTGGGTGACGGGGGCGAAGGCGCGGAGCTCCTCCAAGGAGATTTCGGCCGGTCTCGAAAAAACCGGGAGCAGGGAGGCGAGCGTCTCGGGAGGGTACGTGTAGCCAGGGCCCGATGCCAAGGTCTCCCGGTTCGGGAGCATGCTCAGCGCCGCCACCCGGTCGGTCACCATCACCCCATGAATTCGATCCGCGGGATAGCTCGCCCACCAGCCCACGACCGCGGTGCTGCGGTCCAGATCGGACAGGATGTTCCAGATCGCCTTCACCTTGCGGTATCGGCTGCTGATCGGGACCTTGGCCCCGGTCTTGGCTTCGACGACGCTGAAATCAGCCACTCCGTGAATATCGGGTCCTTTTCCCGTTGCCACGGTGGTCCAAAGCAGCGGGGAAACCATGGGGTTGTAAGAGCGCAAGGGGCCACGGATGCCCCGCTCCAGGAGCGCTTTGAGATTCGGAAGGCGTCCCTGCGCGAGGAGCGGATCGATCGATTCCCAATCCGCCGCGTCCAGACCGATCAGCAGAACATGGATGCCGGTCGAATGCGCCAGAGCGCGAGCCTGGCTCCTCAAGGTGCTCACCCGGAACTCTTCGGGAAGCTGGATTTCCCATTTGAGAGAGGTGATCTCCAGCCCCACCGCGGCCATGCGGCGGGTCATAGCGGAGCTCAGAGAGGCGTCCAGCGCGCCGCTGTCCAGCAGCTCGGAGGCGGAGCGGGCGGTGGTCAGCTCGGCGATGGCGGATGTGGCGGTCTGCTCGAGCAGGGGATGGAACCCCAGCTGTTTCTCGCGGGCCGCCTGCGTCAGAGTTTGCAGGTTCGTCCGATAGTGGAAGGCGAGCACGGCCTCGGCCTTGACGCCCTCGCGGTTGCTTACCGGCAGGGGTGGCAGGGCCCCCTCACCCTCCTGCTCCAGAATCTGCGTGGAAGTGAGTGGCGAGGAGAAATGCCAGCCCGGCAGGAGAACCCTGTCGCCGCTCGTCCCGAAGTGGGCGGCGGGAACGTGCACCAGCCCCCTCCCGGACCAGAGGGCGGCGGCAGCCAGCAGGCCGAGGACGACGAGGATCGAGAGGATCGTGAGGGAGTGGCGTTTCACGAAGCGAGTCTAGCCCAGATGACAAAAAAAGGGGCCCGCGTCACACGGGCCCCTTGGCTCTGACAGAACGACTTCTAGAACGACCAGTTCACCGAGAGCCGCATCGTCCTCGGCGGCCCATAATCGTTGGGCGTCAGGAAATCAGGGTCCGTGATCCCGGCGATCGACTCCACGTTGTCGTCGAACTGCCTCGCTTCCTGGTTGTTGAACAGGTTGAAGACGGCCAGGGCGATGTTCAGTTGAGACTTCGTCCCGAACTTGATCGGGTAGCTGAAGTTGACGTCGAAGGTGACGATGTCCGGCGTCCTGCCCAGGTAGCCACGCTTGACCTTCTTGTAGTCGTACAGAAAGAGCCCGCTGACAGCGGTCGGGTCGTTATGAAAGTCGTTTCCGCTGCCCTGGGTGAGAACGTCCGCGTCCCCGTCCGCGTCGGTATCCGACCACCAGGCGTAGACAGGATTGAGGCCGGGGATCTCTCCGGCATTCTGGTAGCTGGGATGGGCCAGGTACGGTTGACGCGGCGTGCCGGATTGCCAATTCATTGCGCCGCCGATGGTAAACCCGCTGGCCCAGCGGTAGTAGGGGTAGACGTTCAGCACGTGAGTCCGGTCGGTGTTGAGGAAGCCGCTGAAGAACTGCCCCTCCATGAGCGGCGAGTTGGGGAAGTCGAACAGCGAGCTGATGTTGGGATCGCTCTGGCCGTTGTCATTGCGGAACAGACCTTCGTAGTTACCAATCAACTGCGCATAGCGGTAGTTGATCGACATGGCCCAGTTGTTGGAATAGGTCTTGTTCAGGATGAACTCGAAGGCCTTGTAGTCCCGCTTGGGATTGGGAAACCCGGCGGTAGCCGGCGTGTTCTGGTTCGGATTGGCAAGGACATACTCGCCGAACGGGGCCGCGTCGAATGAGCCCGCGGGAACTCCCGGACAGGTGATTCCCGAGCTGGGGAACGGATCGCAGGGGTATCCGTAGTTGGTGCCGTAATAGTAGTTCTGGGTGGACTCCAGGGCGGTGAACTGGACATCTTCCAGCACCCGGCCCTGGTAGCGGAAAATGCCCCTCAACTCGATCGACAGGTCGGGGCGGAGCTGTTGCTGATAACCCAGGACGTACTCGTCCTCATAGGGAAGCTTCGTGCCCTCCTGGACGCGGGTGTTGGGAAAGCCCTGGAAGTTGGGAGCCCCGACCTGCGTGGCCTGCTGATCCCAGGGCACCGTCACATCGGGCGTGGTCGCCAGGTTGTAGGTCACCCGCGAGCTCGAGGTCTCGCTGCTGAAGGACCGCACGGCCAGGTCATTGGGGACCCGCTCATAATACCTGGCGTAGTTGGCCCACAGCTTGCTCCTCCCATTACCCAGGACATCGAAGGAGAATCCCAGTCTTGGCGAGAACTCCCAGTCGAAGGTGTAGGTGCCGGGCGTAAAGGTCGTCGAGCCAATCCCCACGCCCCCGGCGCGCCAGGCCTCAAGGTCGATCGGCAGCGTGTAGGTGCCGGAACCCTCGATCTTCTGGTGCGTGGCGCGGACCCCGGCCTTGAAGACCCAACGGGGCGAGGCCTGCCAGGTGTCCTGCACGAAGAAGTTCGTGTCGTCCGTCTTGGTGGCGTCCGGGGTGGGATAGTAGCGGTTCCTGACCATCCGGAACTCCGTGGTTCCGCGCTGGTCGAGGGTTGCCCCCGAAGTGGTGGGCACCGGGACCTGGTTGAAGACGGAGGTGTCGCAGGTGTCTCCGCCGGGGCAGTCTGTGTCCTGCCGGCAGGCCACGGCGGGATTGGCGGTGCAGCTGTTCGCAAAAAAAACGTTCGTGGTTGGGCCCGTATAGCTCTGGTCGTCCAGGTACTCGAGCTTGCTGTACTCCATTCCATATTTCAGCTCGTTGTTTCCGGGCAGGACATTGGTCAGCTTCACTCCGAACTGCGTGCTGATGTCGCTTTGAACCGAGACGAAACCGGTGCCCCCCGTGAAATTCGCGGGTCCTACGGGAACCTCTCCTGCGTTGAACAGGATCTGGACGCGCCGATCGCGGATCCGATAGCCGTCGATCACCGATTCCTCGCTGAACCGGCCGTCGTGGCGGGAAATCTGCGCATCGATGAAGAACTTGGGGGAGAGGATGCCGTTATACTTGATGGCGAAGTTGTTGGCGCCGTAGCGCGTGCCGCTTTGCCCCCCACCCTGGTCGTAGTCCGAGTAGAGCAGCGCGGAGACGCCGCTGCGGTTGAACAGGTCGGCATTCTGGGGCCCCGTCTGTCCACGGGAGGGATCGCCGAACAAGGTGAAGTCCAGCCGGTGATTGTTGGCTGGGAACCAGGTCAACTTGCCGGCGTAGTTGTAGCTGCGCCGCGTGCGCTCCTGATCCGGCAGCTGGGAGGCAGGGAAAGCCTGCGTGCCGGCGATGTCGGAGATGTCCGGGTTGCACCCCACACAGGTCGGGAAGATAACCGAAGGGGCCGAGAAGAAGGTCTGGGTCTCCACCGGGTTGATCGCCACGAACCAGAAGAGCTTGTCCTTGATGAACGGGCCGCCCATGGAGAACGCGAAATCGTATACGTTCTCCTCGCGGGTGTTGACGAAGCCCACCTCGAAGCGGACCAGCTCACGGGACCCCTCCAGGGCGCCCACGGTGTCGTAGAACGCCAGGTTCCCCTTGAGCTCGTTAGTGCCCGTCTTCACGATGGCATTCAGGACTCCGCCGAGGGCCTGGCCGAATTCCGCCTCGAAGCCGCCGGTCTTCACCTGCACTTCGTCCAGGAAGTCGGAGGTCACTCCGGTGCCCAGGGAGCCGTAGATGGCGTTGAAGGAGCCGATGCCCCCGTATCCCGTGTTGGTGATGTTGACACCATCGATGATGTACGAGTTTTCCAGGCCCGTGGCGCCGCCGATGGAGAAGTTTCCCGCTCCCGTCCCACCGCCACTCACGACGCCCGGGGCGGTGGCAAACAGGTTGCTGTAGGTCCGGCCCACGGGAAGGTTCGCCGTGAAATCGTCGACATTGATGTTGGTGTCCGCGCCGGTAGAGGTGCGATCCACCACCGGGGCCTGGCCCGTGACCGTCACCTTCTCGACCTGGCCGGGCTGCAGCGCATAGCTCAGCTTGGTCTTCTCGTTCAATTTGACGACGATGCCGTCCTGGACCACCGTCGCTGAACCAGCCGCGATCACCTGGACCGAGTAGGTTCCCGGTGTCAGGAAGGGGATGATGAAATAACCGTTCTTGTCGGTTAGGGCCTTTCTCGCCCCCTGCGGCGACATGGCGGTAACCACCGCGTCCGCGATCGGCTTGCCCTTGTCGTCCGTCACGGTCCCGTGGATGGTCCCCGAGGTGACTTCCTGGCTGAGCGCCGGCATGCTGAGGCCGGATAGCACCGCCAGGAGGCACACGTAGAACAGGCTGTGTCTTAACATAGAGCCTCCTCTGAAGGGATACCTGTGCGGGGATGGGGGCGGCGGAAGGCGCAACGCCCCACCATGGGGCATACCGCGGATCTTGGCCATCCGAACAACGGGTTTTTCTGAGTCAAAGAGAGCCTTCCTACCTTTCCGACTCAACTTCGGATGGGAGAAGGACTCGGCTAGTGATTTGAATTTAGATCAGGACTTTGGACAAGTCAAGCCTCGTGAGGCGCCCGATCTTTTCTGTCCATGGTCTGAAGAGGGAATGCTAGAATATGGACAATTATTCCCTGCCGCGGAGTGAAACGATGAGCCGCCGGGACCTTTTTCGCAAGCTGCTTCGTGCCGTCATCCTCTCGGCCACGGCCTGGACCTTCTGCTGCTTGGCCCTCTCCCAGCAGGTTTCCTACGATCCCCACAAATTCATGCTCGCCCGATCGCACTACACGAAAGCCATGCAGCTGCTGGCGGACAACAAGCTAGCCGAGGGCGAGGCGGAGCTGCTGGAGGCGATCAAGACTTTCCCGCAGCTCGCCGAGGGCTTCGTCGAGCTAGGCAACCTCTCCATGCGCCGGAAAGAATACCGCGAGGGGCTGGAGCGCTATCTGAAGGCCCGCGACGCGCTCGCCGAGCTGCAGGGGATCAGGCGCCAGCAGGAGGCGGAGCGACAGCGCCAGCTGCAGGAGAGCATCGACCTCCTCAACGAGCGTATCAGGGATCTGGGCCGCAGCACACAGACCTCGGAGGGTAAGATTCAGCAGGCCATGGCGCACCTCGAGAAGCTGCAGCAGGAGAAGACCAATACCCAGCCGACCATCGAGTCCCCCTTCACCCCCGAGGTCCACTTCCTGGTGGGGACCGCTCAGATGAAGCTGGAGCAATTCGAGGAGGCGGCGAAGGAGTTCCAGAATGCGCTGACCCTGCGCCCGAACTTCGGAGAGGCGCACAATAACCTGGCCGTGGTGCTCTACTATCGGCGCAACTACCCGGCATGCTGGGAGCATCTGCGCGCGGCGGAGCGCGCCGGCATCCGGGTGGATCCGCTGTTCAAGGAAGAGCTGACCGCAGTCTTCCCGGAGCCGACGGCGGCGGCGACCCCGTGAGCGCCCCAAGCGCACGGAAACGGAAGTAGGACGCAGCCCATCGATCCAACCAGGAGGTCGTCCATGAGCGGAGTTCGACGGGTCATCGCCGGGGTGTGCCTGGGAGCCCTGTTGTCCCCCGAGCTTGTCGCGCCGCCCATGGCGGCGCCCGAGGCGGCATCCACACCTCGGATGCCGGAGGGCCACCCCCTCCTCCTGACCGCGATCCCCTTGGACCTGCGTCAGCTGGCGAAGGACGGATTGGCCGGGGACTCCGCCATGGCGCTGCCTCTCGCCCCGGCCTCCCGAGGCATATCCCTGCAAACCAGCGGTGGCGGATGGTCCGGCCTCAGCACTGCCAAGAAGACCTGGATCATCGTGGGAATCGTCGTCGGCACCGTAGCCATCGTGGCGGTGGTGAGCAACCGAGGCGACGGCGGCTCGGGTGGTGGCTATTAGGGGTGTGACCGCTGCTCACCGGCCCGGGGTCAGACTAGCGACGGGACAGCACGGCTTCGCCGAGCGAGCGGATCGAGGAATAAAGGTAGCCCGAAAGAAACAGCAGGACGAAGGGAAGCGAAACATAGATTCCCTTGCGCATGGCGTAGACCAGCACGAAGACGAAGTAGAGGGCCGCCCCCAGCTCCAGCAGCGCCAGGGGCGAGAGCCTTCCGCGATAATCCTTGCAGGCCGAAGCGGCGGCTGCGCCTTTCACGTCGGGCTTCGGCGTCCTGACGAACTCGGTCCTCCTGCCCCAAAGCGCTTCCAGCACGGCTTGCGAGTTGTTCACGCAAAGCCCCATGCCCACCGACATCAGGCAGGGAAGATCCCACAGCGTGGCTCCCCAGCGCGATCGATGCTCCTTCTGGGACAGCAGGTAGAAGGCCAGGACCGATCCACTCCCGAACAGGAGAATGGGAAAATCCAGGCTCATGAGCTGGTGCCACTCCATCCGCTCCCGGACGCGCATCACCGGGAAGTAGAGGAGCGAGGCCGCCACCATGAGCAGGTAGGCCACGTTGCTGGTCAGGTGAAAAACCGCCTCGGTCTTGATCCGCGCAGGCAGCGGACCGCGCAGGATGGAAGGCAGGAGCTTGAGGCCGGTTTGGATCGAGCCCTTCGCCCATCGGTGCTGCTGGGACTTGAAGGCGTTCATCTCAACCGGCAGCTCGGCGGGAGCCACCACGTCGGGAAGAAACAGGAAGCGCCACCCTGCCATCTGCGCCCGGTAGGAGAGATCGAGATCCTCCGTCAGGGTATCGTGCTGCCATCCTCCGGAGGACTCGATGCAGCTCCGCCGCCAGATCCCGGCGGTGCCGTTGAAGTTGAAGAATCGCCCGGAGTCGCAGCGGGCCGCCTGCTCGATGACGAAGTGGCCGTCCAGGAAGATCGATTGGACGCGCGTCAGGGCGGAGTAGCCGCGATTGAGGTGGCCCCAGCGGGCCTGCACCATGCCCACGCCCGGGTCCGCGAAGTAGGGCAGGATGCTCCGGGCGAAATCGGCAGGAGGGAGAAAATCGGCGTCGAAGATCGCAACGAACTCACCCGAAGCGACCCTCAGGCCCTCTTCCAGCGCCCCCGCCTTGAAACCCGCCCTGGATTCCCGATACAGGTGCCGGATGTGGAAACCCTGGGAGGAATACTCCTGCACCTTTCTCCGGCAAAGCTCAGCGGTGTCGTCGGTGGAGTCATCCAGAATCTGTATCTCCAGGCGGTCCCTGGGATAGTCCAGCGCGCAGGCCGCATCGATGATCCGTCCGGCGACGTACCTCTCGTTGAACAGTGGAATCTGGACCGTCAGGGGGGGAAGCGGGCGTCCTTCGGAGGCGTAGCGGGACTTGTCTTTTCGGCTTCGAAGGTAGAGGACGACGAGAAACAGGCGATGCAGCCCGTAAATCCCCAGCAGGGTCATGCAGCCGAAGTAGGCCGCCAGCAGCACCTCTTCAGATAGCGTCATGCCTCCACCTCGGCCCATTGCGGCGCCTTCGGGTCGCCTGATATTCTCCAGCCATGCCGGAGGAGGGGATCAGGATTCGACACAGACTCATCACCCTGGGCCTCCTTATGGAGATCGGCTACCTGGCGATCGGCCTGCCGGCGACCCCGCTCGCCGTCCGGGTCGCTATCCAGTCGGTGCTGTTCGTGCTCTACCTGGCGGCGATCCGCGAAGCCTGCCGCCGGTCTCTCCAAGGAAACGCCCTGCTGGCTTTGCTGGGGCTGGGCGTTCTGTTCCGGATCACACTGCTCTTTCAGGCGCCATTTTATTCCGGCGACCTGTATCGATATCTCTGGGACGGCCACGTCCAGGTAGCGGGTCAGCTGAATCCCTACCGATACGCGCCGGCCGATCCGATCCTCGCGCCGCTGCATGACGACATCCAGCCTCTGGTGAACCATCCTGACATCCCCACGCTCTATCCGCCCGTCGCGCAGTTGCTGTTCGCGGTCGTGGCGCTTGCCGGCGGCACGGTCGCCGCCCTCAAAGCGCTCATGGTCCTCTTCGATCTGGCCCAAATGCTCCTCCTGCGCGCCATGCTCCGTGACAGAGGGATGAGCCCAGGGAGAGTCCTGATCTACGCGTGGAGCCCTCTGGTGATCACGGAAGTGGCGGGCAACGGGCATCTGGATGCCGTGGCAATCTTCTTTCTGATCCTTGGAATTCATCTGATTATAGTGGCCCGTCCGAGGCTGTCAACCATTCCCCTGGGCCTCGCTGCCGGGGCGAAGGCTCTTCCACTGCTGCTATTCCCGGTGCTTGCGCCAAGAATTCCCAGGCGCTACTGGCCGCTGCCCTTCGCGCTGATCGGCCTCGCCTATCTTCCCTACCTCGGAGCAGGCCGGGCCCTGTTTACGGGTCTGCTGGAGTACGCCGAGCGCTGGCAGCACAACGATAGCCTGTTTCGCATCCTGTTGCGCCTTCTGGAAGCGCTCAATCCGACGCCCGCCTTGAAGACGCTCATTCAATGGATGCAATCGCAGCTTGGAAATCCCTCCTGGATCCCGCTCCTTTATCGTTATGCGTACCCGGTTTACCTGACCCGCCTGGGAGTGCTCCTCGTCCTGGGTGGAATGGCCGTCTGGCTGGGATGGAGAAAAGCGCCGCCGCTGCGCGCCTGCTATTGGATGCTCGGCGTGATGATCGTCCTCTCTCCCACGGTGCACCCCTGGTACTTGCTGTGGATGGTGCCATTCCTGGTGTTCTTCCCCAGCCGGGCCTGGATCCTCCTCACAGGACTGGTGTCCTTGAGCTACCTGGAACCAGGTCCGGTGGTGCCGGGAATCACCTCCCAGGCTTGGGTCCGCTGGGTGGAGTACCTTCCCTTCTTCACGCTATTGATCTGGGACGGGGTTCGTGCGCGTCGCGCGGAAGCTTCGACCCTGTTCCATCTGCCACGCTACTCCGAGCCGGGGGAGACTCCAACTTCGTCTGCCGCCTCCACCCCTTTTTCGAACTCCTGACCCTGTCTTGACTGGGAGTCGGTGCCGGAAATCCACAGAGGGTAGGCGGCCAGCACGCGCCCAACGCGGGCGCCGGCACCTTGAGCCGGGCGGCTGTATCGCAGCACGGTTTCAACCGCCTTCGTTCCGCTGGATCATCAAGAAAAATCAGATCTTGCGTGAGTGGCACCACACTTGGACGGGAGCGGTGACCCTGTGTTACGATGCCCGCCGATTCCGCACGCAGTGAATCGTAGCTTCATGGCAAGGCCGCTGGACGGCCGGTGGCGAACCATCGGCATCCGTGGCGCGCCGAGAATCGTGGTCTTCACGCCGAGGTGGTCGGGATGCGAGTCAAGGCGGAGCCCAGGCGAAAGGCGAATCGCCGAACGACCTTGGTGGTAGCGGCCGTTATTCTGCTCGCTCTCCTCGCCATCCCGCGGCTTGAGGGCGCATTTCCCGAGACGGGCCGACCTCAGGGGGTGCTGAGCTACGCGATTCTTCCCACCCGCAGCACGGTCCGTTTCGATGCCCGGGCCACCGGGCATACGGTCCATGGCATCTCGCACCAGGTGTCCGGGAAGGTGATCTTCGATCCCGAGAACCTGTCCCGCGAGGCAGAAGTCAGCTTCAAAGTGGAAGCCGTCACGCTGGACACCGGCAACAAGTCGCGTGACAAGAAGATGCGAGAATCCCATCTGGACACGGCCCGCTATCCGGTCATCGCGTTCCATTCGTCCAAGGTTGCGGCGATAGCCCCCACCCTGCGCGCGGAGGAGACCCAGGAAATGCAGGTGACCGGCACCCTGGCTCTGCACGGGACCGAGAAGCAGATCTCATTTCCGGTGAAGGCAGTGCGCCATGGTGAGGAGCTGGTCGTGACCGGGGAAACATCGCTGAAGATGACCGACTATGGCATTCCCATCCCCGGCTTTCTGTTCATGAAGGTGAAGGACGAGGTCAAGGTGATGTTTGAGGTTGTGGCGAAACCCTCCCAGGGCGGGAACTAGCCGTGCCGTCTGTCGTGCGCTCCCGTCACTGGGCCGATGAAATTGCCGAAACGGTGATGGCAGGCACTGGCCACCATGAGATATCCACCGGCATTTCCCCCTCAGGCGCGATCCACATCGGCAACCTCAGGGAGGTGATGACCGCGGATGTCATCTATCGGGCCCTCAAGGAACGAGGGGCGGATGTCGGGTTTCATTACGTGGCGGACAACTTCGACCCGCTCCGGCGGGTCTACCCGTTCCTGGACGCTGCGGTCTACGCGCCCCTGATCGGGCGTCCCCTTTCCGAGATCCCCTGCCCCTGCGGAAAGCATCCCAACTACGGCGACCATTTCCTGCTCCCCTTCCTGGAAACGCTCAAAGAATTGCGCATCGAAGTGCGGGTCATCCGTGGCGATGAGATGTACAAGACCGGGAAAATGAACTCGGTCATCGTGGCCGCTCTCAAGGGGAGGGACATCATCGCACGAATTCTCCACGAGGCGACCGGCAAGCAAATCGACGCCGACTGGTCTCCTTTCGATCCTCTTTGTCCCGCCTGCGGCCGAATCACCGCCACTACGGTGACCGGATTTTCGGAGCGCGAGGAGACCGTGGATTACCGCTGCGAGTGTGGCTCCGCCGGGAGCCTTCCCATGGCGGGAGCCGGCAAGCTCACCTGGCGCGTGGATTGGCCGGCCCGCTGGAAAGTGCTCTCCGTCACCGTGGAGCCCTTCGGCAAGGACCATGCGACCTCCGGCGGCTCGTACGACACCGGCAAGCGCATCGTGCGGGAGGTGTTCGGAGCCGAGCCCCCCTTCCCGGTGACCTACGAGTGGATCAGCTTGAAGGGGCAGGGGGACATGTCCTCCTCCAAGGGGAACGTCATTTCCATCGAGCGGATGCTGAAGGTGGTGCCGCCGGAGGTGCTTCGATACCTCATCGTCCGCACTCCGCCGGAGCGGACCATTGCCTTCGATCCGGGACTGCCGCTGCTGTCGCTGGTGGATGAGTATGACGACGTGGAATCCGCCGGCCGCGACCAGCGGGCCCTGGCGCTGTCCCGGGCCTCGGATTACCGGGTGGCGGGGGTTCCCTTCAAGCATCTGGTCAACGTCGTCCAGATGGCCAACTTCGATTTTTCACAGGTGCGGCAGATCCTCAAGCGGGGAGGCTACGAGAATCTCGATGAGCAAGCCCTGCGCGACCGCGTCGAATATGCCAAGCGCTGGTTGGAGGAGTTCGCGCCTGCCGAGATGAAATTCTCACTCAAGCCCACTCTTCCCGCGGAAGCCGGTGAGCTCAGCCCGGCGCAGAAAGAATTCCTGGCCCGTGTGGCCGCCAGGCTGGAGCCCGGCATGAATGCCGAGGCGATTCACGCCATGGTTTATTCGGCGGCAGGAGAGGCGGGCTCCCTCAAGCCCGCGGAGGCTTTCCAGGCCCTCTACCTGGCGCTGCTGGGAACCAAGCGGGGTCCCAGAATCGGCTGGTTCCTGGCGTTTCTGGATCGCGAGTTCGTCTTGCAGCGACTGCGTGAGGCCGCGGCCCTGTCTTGACGGGGTGCGCCGGGTGCAGCGGGCGCGTCAGTGGGTGGCCGGGGGATGGCGGTCGCGCCGGGCGGCCAGGACGGAGTTGACTTCCGCGCCCAGCGCGAACAAGGCCCCGGAGAGGTACAGCCAGATCAGGACGGCGATTACCGAGCCGACGGAACCATAGAGCATCTGGTAACTGGAGAATGATTTGATGTAGATTGCAAAAAGACTCTTGGTCGCCTCCCACAGAATGGCGGCCAGCAACGCCCCCACCCAGGTTCGCCGCAGGCGGCGGCTCTTCGACGGTCCGAAAAGGTAAAGGGTCGAGAAGAACAGGAAATTGAACAACACTCCCATGCCGAAGGTGCTGAGGGTGAGAATGGCCCCCTCCAGCCGGCTGGGAAGCGATGTTTGATTGACGAAGGCCCGGACGATAAAAGGCCGCAATCCTGCGAAAGCGATGGAAAGAGGCACGAACATCATCAGGAGGACGGCGAGCAGGATGCCCAGCAGACGCCGTCGCCAAAGCGCTCGCATCCTCGGGGCACGGTGAATCCGGTTCAAGATCTGCTGCAGCACGTCGAAGGCCGCCGTGGCGCTCCAGAGAAGCAGGAGAGAGCCCAGGATTCCCAGCTGGACCCTGGCTTGCAGAATCCGCTGCAGCGAGCCCTGAATATAGGAAGAGCTGAAAGGAAGCAGCTCTACCAGCTGGGTGGAAAACCTCGCATACTCGCCGCCCATTCCGAAGAGGAAGCCGAGGACCGAGGCAAGCAGCAGCAACAACGGGAAAAATGAAAAGAACGTGTAGTAGGCGAGGCTCGACACCAGAATCTGCACGTGATCCTGCTCGTACTTGTGCCAGAGTTGAGAAAGAAATTCCCGCAGGGTGCCCAACATGGGCAGCGATGCTAACAGAGCAGGAGACCGGAAGGGAAGGAGCGGGTAGGTGAGTGCGGCAGTGCTCTTGATGGCCTACGGCAGTCCCGACTCGCCGGAGCAGATGGGAGAATTCCTGCGCGGTGTCTTTCGCGGGCGGCCGCTCCGGTCAGCGACGGTGCGCGAGTTTCAGGAGCGCTATCGTCTCTTCGGAGGGCGCTCGCCTCTGGCGGAAATCTCGCAGCGGCAGGCCCAGGCGCTGGAGAAGCTCCTGGGGATGACGGTGCGTGTCGGGATGCGCCACTGGCGACCCACGATCCGGGAGGCGGCGAAGGACCTGGGGGACCCCATCGTGGGGCTGGCGCTGGCGCCCCAGTATTCCCGCTTCAGCGTCGGCGAGTACCATCGGGCGCTCGAGGAAGCCGCCTCCTCCCGTCTCATCCTGGTGGAGTGCTGGCACCGGCAGCCGAAGTTCCTGGAGGCCTGGGCCGAGCGAATCCGCGCCGGGCTCGATCGCGAGGCACCCGATGTCCTGCTGTTCACGGCCCACAGCGTTCCCGAGGATCCCGCAGACTCCTACGCCCTTCACCTTCAGGAGACAGTCCAGGGGATTCTGCCGTTGATTCCTGCCGTGCGCTGGGAGTTCGCCTACCAGAGTGCCAGCAGCGCGCCGCTGCGATGGCTGGGACCGGACGTGGACACCCGCCTGAAGGAGTTACGCGACCAGGGACATCGAAGGGTCATGGCGGCGCCGGTGAGCTTCATCAGCGATCACGCGGAGGTACTTTACGACCTGGACCACCTGCACCGCCGGTCGGCGGAGGCGCTGGGAATAATCCTCACCCGCTGCGAGTCCCTCAACGATCACCCTTTGCTCATCGAGGCCCTCGCCGACGCCGTCCGCGAGGCGCTGTGAAACGCGTCGTCATCGTGGGCGGAGGCATCTCCGGTCTGTCCGCGGCCTATTACCTGAGGCGGGCCCGGAGGGACCTGGATCTGACCCTGCTGGAGGCCGGGGAACGTCTGGGAGGAGTGATCACGACGCTGCACCGAGACGGCTTCGTGGTGGAAGGCGGCCCCGATTCCTTCATCATCCAAAAGCCGTGGGCCCTGCAGCTTTGCCACGATCTCGGGATCCAGCAGCGGCTCATCGCTCCGGATCCCTCCAATCGGAAGGTCTATGTTCTTTTCCGGGGCCGGCTTCATGAGCTTCCCCCCGGGATGATGACGGGCGCACCCGCGCGCCTGGGTCCCTTCCTCAAGACACGCCTGATTTCGTGGCCGGGAAAGCTGCGCATGGCCTTGGACCTGGTCCTGCCCCGCGGGCACGACTCGGGAGATGAATCGCTCGGTGCGTTCATCCGCCGCCGCCTGGGCCGGGAGGCGGTGGACCGGATCGCGGACCCGATCCTGGGCGGCATCCATGTCAGCGACGCCGATCGGCTGAGCCTTGCCATGACCTTTCCGAGACTGCGAGAGCTGGAACGGCAGCACCGCAGCCTGATCCTCGGGATGCGCCGGGAAACTTCTGCTCGATCAGCGGACACCGGGAGCCCTTTCAGGACCCTTCCCGGTGGCATGGCGGAGCTGGTGTCAGCGCTCCAGGCCGGGTTGCAAGGTGTGGAGCTGCGTACCAGCAGCCCGGTCGAGCAAATCAGTCGCTCGCTGGAAGTGGTCACCGCCGCTGAAACGATCCAGGCCGATGCGATCATCCTGGCCCTGCCTCCCCACGCTGCTCGCGACATCTTGCGAGCCGGCCATCCGGAGACGGCGGAAGCGATGGGGGCGATTCCCAGCGTCTCCACCGCCACCGTGGCGCTGGGTTACAGGGACGTGCAGCCTTCAGTCGCCCTGGATGCGACGGGCTTCGTGATTCCCCGCGGGGAGAGGCGGCGCATACTGGCCTGTACCTGGTCTTCCCGAAAATTCTCCGGGCGTGCCCCCGAGGGGGCGCTGCTGCTGCGCTGTTTTCTGGGTGGAGAGAGGGGAGAGGAGATCCTCCGGCAGGGTGACGACGCCCTTGTGCAAATCGCGCGGCAGGAGCTCTCGGAGCTGATGGGGCTGCGAGACGCTCCAGTCCTCTCGGTGGTCTATCGTTGGGAGAAAGCCAATCCCATCCTGGAGGTGGGTCACCCGGCGCGCCTCAAACGCATCGAAAGTGCGCTGGAAGCCTCGCGAAATCTTTTCGTGACGGGGGGCGGCATCCGGGGGGTCGGAATTCCGGATTGCGTGCGGGACGCGAAGAACGTCTCAGGACTCCTCGCCAGTCGCCTCTAGACAGCACTTTTCATCCTTGCCCCACAAGGGGTGAAACGGTATATTCATGGTCGTGAAAAGCCTCCATAGAGCCGTCCTGCTCCTGTCGCTGATTTCCCTCCTGGGAAGCGTCGGTGTGGCCCCTTTCTGCGCTTCTTGCGGACCCAAGGTGATGGACTGTTGCAAAGGGAGTACTTCCCGGGAAGCCTCGGTGAGCCAGCCACCTTGCTGCGATTTCCGGATGAGCGTGACCCCGGAGCCTCACCCGGCCCGGATGACTTCTCTCGACTCGCGATTTTTCCAGGAAGACGCGACCCGGGTCCCATCTCCTATCGTCACCCACTCGCTCGCTCCGGCCGTTTTCCTGGAGCGGCCTGCCTCGATTGAAGGCACACCGTCGGACACCTCGCCTCCTCTATTCCTGCTGAACGCTTCCTTCCTCTGCTGAGACCTCTCCGCCGTCTCTGATCCCACATTCCAAGCCTCGTTGACTCGTCTTGTGCCCGTTGGCGGATGCGCTCGCTCGCCCCCGGGCGATAGGTGCCATTGTGAAAGGATCAACCCTAGCCCTGCCGCTGCTGCTGTGGACATCGTGGAGCATGGCTTCCGAGCCGTCGAGTCTCCCGGTAGCAAATCCCGCCGAGCTGTTGCGGGAAGCGGCGACCAGCAACCCCGCCATCCTCGCGGCGCAGGCGCGACTCGAGGCGGCCCGTCACGCCCCTTCCCAGGCCGAGGCTCCCCCGGATCCGGAGGTGAGCGTGGCCTACACCAACGACGGCCTTTCGAGCTTCACCCTGGGTGAGAGCGAGTTCGCCGTGCTCTCCCTGAACTGGACGCAGGAGATCCGCGGCTCGCGCAAACGCCGGCAGGCCGGTGAAGTAGCTTCCCGCTCGGCGGAGGCCGTGGAGAAAGAGGTGGAGCAAATCCGCTTGAAGGTCCTTTCCCGGGTGAAGAGCGACTACGCCGGTCTGCTCCGGCTGGATCAAACAGCGGCCATCCTCGAGGAGGTTCGCGGCCTCCTGGAAACCCTGGAGGAAGCGGCGCGGCGCCGATACGAGGTGGGCGAGGGGGCTCAGGAGAGCGTCCTCAAGGCGCAGACTCAAATCCTGATCCTGGAAGCCGAATTGATTCGCGTGGCGCAAGACCGACGGGCGGCGGAGGCTCGTCTGAACGCGGCGGTGGGACGCTCGGCCGGAACACCGGTGGGTCGGGCGGAAGTCGTGCTGCGAGGCGAGCTTCCCGAGGACATTGCTTCGCTGGCGCTCTCCGCCGCCGCCGGATCGCCTGAGATCGGCGTTCTGCAGGCGGAGGTACAGCGCAGTGAAGCGAGCGCGGAGCTGGCGCGCCTGGAACAAAAACCCGATTACATCTGGACCGCCAGCTACCAGTACCGAGGCGATCTGGATCCGATGGTGATGGGAATGTTCGGCGTGCGGCTTCCGCTCCATAAGGCGCGCAAGCAGGCGCAGGCGGTAGCCCAGGCCGAATCGGAGCTCACCGCCAACCGCCAGGAGCTCGCGAGTCTGCAAATCAACACCCAATCGATGGTGCGGGAGCTTGCCAGCGCCGCGCAACGGTCCGCGCGACTCCTGACGCTGTATCGGGAGGGAATCGTGCCGCAGGCGGAAACCACCCTCGAATCAGCCCGGGCCTCGTATTCGGTGGGACGGGTCGGCTTCCTGGATCTGCTCAACGATCTCAAGGCGGTCCTGGAGACCCGCAGGGACGAGGTCGCGCTGGACGCGGAGCGGCTGCAGGCCCTCGCCGCGCTGGAGCCGCTGGTGGGCCGGGAACTGCTCGCAGCGCCGGAGAGCGGCGACGTTTCGGGAGGTGGCCGTGCGTCCCTCCCCTAAGCAGTTGATCGGAATCCTGCTTGCCCTGGGGCTCCTCGCCGCCGGGAGTGTCGCGGGGATCCGCATCCTCGGCCGGGGTCGCAAGTCCGCCAGGGGAGACGGAACTGCGACCACCGCCCAGGAGAGGCGCGCCCGCTATCACTGTCCCATGCACCCGTCCATGATTTCCGACCAGCCGGGGGATTGCCCCATCTGCAACATGCGGATGGTTCCGATCGAGGCCGACACCTCGACTCATTCGGAAACGCGGATTTCTCCCTCCACAGAGCCCGGTGCGAAGAAGATCCTCTATCGCTCCACGATGAATCCAGGCGAGGTGTCGGATCGGCCGGGCGTGGACTCCATGGGAATGGAAATGGAGCGGGTGGAGGTGGAAGAACAACCACCGCTGTCCGGCAAGGTCGAGGGGCTCGCGTCAGTGAAGATCCCTCGTCGCAAGCAGCAGCTCATCGGAGTGCGGACCGAGGCGATCACCCGCGCCACTTTTGTCAGAGACCTTCGGACGGTGGGGCGGGTGACGGTGGATGAAACGCGAATCCATCACGTCCACACCAAGATCGAGGGGTGGGTGGATCACTTGTTCGTAAACGCCACTGGGGAAAAGGTCCGGAAGGGTCAGCCCCTCTTGAGCATCTACAGTCCGGAGCTGCTGGCCACGCAGGAGGAGTATTTGCTGGCGCTGAAGGCGCGAAGGGAGTTGGGAGAGGGAGCCTCGGGCGAGGCCATCCGGAGGGCGGACCAGCTGGTGGTGAGCAGCCGCCGGCGACTCGTCCTCTACGATTTTCCTCCGAACCAAGCGGATGAGCTCGAGCGGACCGGCGAGGCCATGCGCACCGTCACTCTCTACGCTCCCATCTCGGGGTACATCCTCATGCGCAACGTCACCCAGGGGGAGAAGATCACCCAGGAATCGAACCTCATGGACATCGCGGACCTCTCTCGGGTCTGGGTGCTTGCCTCCATCTACGAGTACGAGCTTCCCTTCCTGAAGGCGGGGCAATCCGCGACGATGTCTCTCTCCTACCAGCCGGGGAGATCCTACCAGGGGAAAGTGAGTCTGATTTACCCGGTGCTCGAGGGAGGCAGCCGAACCGTTCAGGCGCGCCTCGAGTTCCAAAACCCGGAGATGGAGTTGAAGCCGGAGATGTTCGCCGAAGTCGTCATTCACGCCGATCTGGGAGAGCGGCTGGCGATTCCCGAGAGTGCCGTCCTTTCCACGGGAACCCGGAACATCGTTTTCGTGGCCCGCGACGAGGGGATTTTCGAGCCGCGGCAGGTGCGCCTCGGGTTGAGGCTCCCGGACCTGGTGGAAGTGCTCGACGGGTTGCAGGAGGGGGAAACCATCGTCACCTCGGGAAACTTTCTCATCGACTCCGAATCGAAGCTGAAGGCAGCCTTCGAGGACGCCGCGACTCCCGAGCCTGGGACCCAGACCGCCCCCGCGGGCGAGCGACGCTGAGGGGGCACCGTGGTCGAGCGAATCATCGATTTCTCGGCGAGGAACAAGTTCCTCGTCCTGGTCCTGACGGCGGTGATGGTGGGCCTCGCGGTTTACGCCATGAGGAGCGTGCCCCTGGACGCCATCCCGGATCTGTCGGACACCCAGGTGATCGTTTACTCGCGCTGGGACCGCAGCCCGGACATCCTGGAGGATCAAGTCACCTACCCCATCATCACGGCGCTGCTGGGCGCGCCGAAAGTAAAGGCGATCCGGGGATTTTCGGATTTCGGCTTCTCTTACGTGGTCATCGTCTTCCAGGACGGCACCGACCTTTACTGGGCCCGCAGCCGCACCCTGGAGTACCTGAGCAAAATCCTTCCTCGCCTGCCTGAGGGCGTCCGCACGGAGCTGGGCCCCGACGCCACCGGGGTGGGCTGGGTCTACCAATACGCGCTGGTGGATCGGTCGGGGCAGCGGGATCTCTCCGATCTGCGATCGTTCCAGGACTGGACCCTGAGGTACTGGCTGCAAAGCGTTCCCGGCGTCGCTGAGGTGGCTTCCATCGGGGGCTTCCAGAAGCAGTATCAGGTCAACCTGAATCCGGATTCCCTCCTGGCATTGAAAATTCCGCTCCCTCGAGTGATCGAAGCGATCCGGCAGGGGAATAATGACGTGGGCGGCCGCCTGGTGGAGTTTGCCGGGGCGGAGTACATGGTCCGGGGGCGCGGCTACGCCCGCTCCATCTCGGACATCGAGAAAATCGTCGTGGGCGACGATGGAAAGGGAACGCCGATCCTCGTGCGGGACGTGGCCCGCGTGGCCATGGGTCCCGACATCCGAAGGGGTGTCGTGGACCTGGATGGACAGGGCGATACGGTGGGCGGAATCGTCGTCATGCGCCACGGGGAGAATGCCCTGAACGTCATCGCCCGGGTGAAGGAGAAGATTGAGAGCATCCGACCTTCCCTGCCGCCGGGGGTCGAGCTGGTCACCGTCTACGACCGCTCCGAGCTGATCCGGCGATCCATCGACAATCTCAAGCACGAGCTCATCCTGGAGATGATTATCGTCAGTCTGGTGATTCTGGTCTTTCTCTGGCACATCCCCTCCGCCATCGTCCCCATCGTCACCATTCCGGTCTCCGTGATCCTGGCCTTCATTCCCATGTACTTCATGGGGATCTCCTCCAACATCATGTCCCTGGCGGGAATCGCCATCTCCATCGGCGTCCTGGTGGACGGCGCCATCGTGGAGGTGGAGAACGCTTACAAGAAGCTGCAGCTCTGGGAGGCGGGTGGGCGCGTAGGGGATTACCACGCGGTGCGGCTGAACGCCCTCAAGGAAGTGGGTCCGTCCGTCTTCTTCTCACTGCTGATCATCGCCGTGGCATTCATGCCCATCTTCACGCTGATGGATCAGGCGGGGCGGCTTTTCAAGCCGTTGGCCTATACGAAGAACCTGGCGATGGCCATCGCCGCGGTTCTGGCCATCACGCTCGATCCCGCCATGCGGATGCTCTTCACCCGGATGGATCGGATGACTTTCCGTCCCCGCTGGCTCTCCTGGCTCACCCACCAGGCGGTGGTCGGGACCTACCACGCGGAAGAAAAGCACCCCATCAGCCGGATTCTGTTCCGGCTCTACGAGCCGGCGTGCCGGCTCGTGCTGCGATTTCCCGGGACCACCGTCCTGGCAGCGCTGCTGCTGGTGTTGACCGCCATCCCCGCGTTCCTGAGCCTGGGATCCGAATTCATGCCGCCCTTGGATGAGGGGAGTCTCCTCTATATGCCAACGACGCTACCGGGGATCTCGGTGAGGGAGGCCGAGCGGCTGGTCCAGACTTCCGACGGAATCATCAAGGAAGTGCCGGAGGTAATCCGCGTTTTCGGGAAAGCCGGCCGCGCCGAATCCTCCACCGATCCGGCTCCCTTTTCGATGCTCGAGACGACGATTCTCCTGAAGCCCCACGACCAGTGGCGCCGCGTCAAGCGTTTCTACTCCGACTGGCCCGAGCTTCTCCAGAAGCCGCTGCGGCACCTCTGGTGGGACCGGATCACCCGCGAGGAGCTCATCGCCGAGCTGGACGCCAAGCTGCGCTTTCCCGGTGTGAGCAACGCTTGGACGATGCCTATCAAGAACCGGACCGACATGCTCATCACCGGCATCCGCACTCCCGTGGGCATCAAGATTTACGGAGCGGATCTTAGCGTGATCGAGAAGATTGGGGCCGAGGTGGAAAACGCCGTGCGGTCGGTACCCGGCACCCGGAGCATCTACGCCGAGCGAACCGCCGGAGGTTATTTTCTGGATTTCGACCTGAAGCGCGATGCGCTGGCGCGCTACGGATTGACCTTGCAGGAGGCCCAGACAGTCATCCAGTCGGCCATCGGCGGAGAGACCATCACCACCGTGGTGCAGGGCCGCGAGCGCTACAGCGTGAACGTGCGCTACGCGCGCGAGATGCGGGACAGCCTTGATGGTCTCCAGCGCGTCCTGGTTCCCACGCCTTCGGGGGCGCAGATCCCCCTGGCCCAGGTCGCCGACATCCGGATGACCACCGGCCCCGCCATGATCCGGGACGAAAACGGCATGCTAGTGGGTTATGTCTACGTGGATCTCGCGGGGCGCGATGTCGGCGGCTTCGTGAAAGACGCCAGGAGGGCGGTGGCGGCGAAGGTCGTGCTCCCTGCCGGGTACTCTATCCAGTGGAGCGGGCAGTACGAGAGCATGCTCCAGATGCACGAGCGTCTGAAGATTGTGATCCCCGTCACCATCTTCCTGATCCTCATGCTCCTGTACCTGAACACGAGGTCCGTTGTGAAGGCAGGCATCGTGATGATGGCCGTTCCCTTCTCGGTCATCGGCGCGGTGTGGCTGCTTTATTTGCTGGGCTACAATGTCTCCATCGCGACCTGGGTCGGAATGATCGCGCTCATGGGCCTCGATGCGGAGACGGGGGTTTTCATGCTGCTCTTTCTGGATCTCTCCTACAACGATGCGGTTCGGGCGGGGAAGATGAGGACCCGGGAAGAGCTGCGCGAGGCGATCATTCACGGCGCGGTGAAGCGCATCCGCCCCAAAATGATGACCGTGATGGCGGCCTTCATGGGACTGATGCCCATCATGGCGTCTCTCGGCACCGGCGCCGACATGATGAAGCGGGTCGTGGCGCCCATGATCGGCGGCCTGTTCACCAGCTTCATCCTGGAGCTGTTGGTCTATCCACCCATCTACGAAATCTGGAAATGGAACTTCGAGATGAAGCACGGCGCTGCGATTCCGACGGCGATTCCCATTCCCCAGCACGGAAGTCAGTGAGAACGGGAATCCAGAAGCCGGGGATTGCGCAAAAAGAGTGGAGCATGCTAATTTGGCTGCCATGAATTCAATCGGATCGGCCTTCGGCGGCAGCGGCAGAAGCATGCTATTCCGCTCGGCGGCGGTTGCCCTCCTGGCACTCATCGGCGCGGATCTGACCGACGCCTCCTGCGATCCCATCGGGATCCATCCGGAATGCGCTGCCTTCAGTCGTCCTGCCCCCCCAGCGGACGATTCCTGCGGTCAGCTCTGCATTCCCGATTGCTTCTGCTGTGCCCGCACGCTGCCGGCGCGGTCGGCTTTCGTGATCTGGAAGGCCGAGATACTGCTCGATCCGCCTCTCATGCCGGTCTGCCATTCGGCTGCTGGATTCTCCTTCATCCTCGATCACGTTCCCATTTCCTCTAGTAAGTACCTCTTGAACCGACCGGTCTGAAACCAGGCCCTTTCCAGCGGAGTCGCCTCCATGCGGGGGACCACTGCCGCAGACCGGCCGATATGGCTCCCACGGGACAATTCTGTGAGTCCGCCTGAGCTCCGGTGGACGGAGGTAACCTGGAATGAAGCGATGGATGCTCTTCTGCCTGTTGGTGGCGACGCCCGCCGCGGTCGGGGCGGAGCCGCGGCGGATCACGATGGAGGAGGCTCTGAAGCTGGCGCGGGGCTCGCCTCTCATGACGGCCCTCGATCTCGAAGTCGATCGGGCGGCAGCTGAAGTGAAAGCGAGTGGACTCTATCCCAATCCCGAGATGCTCTTCCTGAGGGAGGAGGCCGCCGGAGTCGTGGATCGGTTTGCCACGCTATCCTTCCCCTTCCCTCTCACCGGACGCCTTTCCCTGGAACGGGATGCTGCCGCCAGTGCATTGCGGGCCGCAGTTGCAAGAACGGAGCAGGCTCGCGTGAGCATCGTCGGAGCGGCCGTTCGAGACGCGTTCGTGGACCTCCTGTCCGCTCAGGAAAGATCTGCTGCACTTGCCACCGGCACCCAGCAACTCGCCGATCTGCAGAAAGTGCTGCAAGCCCGGGAGGCTGCGGGAGACGCTTCCCGGTACGACCGGTTGAGGGCCGAAAGGGAGCACAGCGAGGTGCAGGCCGATTCTCTGCAATTGCGGGGCACACTGGAGCGCTCCCGCAGAACCCTGGCTGCTTTGCTGGCCATTTCTTCCGAATCCCTGGAGGCGGAAGGGACGCTGGAGCCAAGAGGCGAGCTGCCGGACGCCGAGGCAGCTCGGGAAATGGCCAGAGCCCGAGGCGATCTTGTCGCTCTGGAGGCGGAGGCTGAGCGGGCCGATGCCCAGGCGCGTGCCGCCAGCCGGCGCGCCGTTCCTGAACCGACTCTCATACTGGGAGCCAAGAACAGCGAGTTTGGTGGGGTGGACGACACGGGGGCCATCGCGGGCATCTCTTTCTCCATCCCGCTGTTCGATCACGGCCAGGGGACGCGCGCCGTGGCGACTTCGGAAGCCGCCTTGCTGCGGGCCCAGCGTGACGCGCTGGCGCAGCGGGCAGAGTCCGAGGCCGAATCGGCCCTCGCCGAGGCCGTGGCGCTGAGGGAGGCTGAAAAGGCCTACCGGGTCGCCGGAAACCCCGAGGAGCTGGTCACCATCGCCCGGGCCGCCTACGAGGCCGGTGAGATGAGAATCCTCGAGCTGCTGGATGCCTACCGCACGGCCCTTTCGGCGCGCGTGAAAGCCATCGAGCTTAGCGCCGGGGCCAGGCGGGCGGAGGTCGAGCTGAGCAGGGCGTTGGGAAAGGAGGCAATTCCATGACCAGGGGAAGCAGAACGTCGCCGAAACCCGGCACCGGCTGGAAGGCTCTGGGAGGCATCGCCCTGGCCTTGTGGCTTGGATGCGGAGGAGCCCCCGAGCCTCCTGAAAGCTCGCCGCCCGAGGCCGCGGCAACCGGTCAGGTGTCCCTGAGCAAGGAGGTGATCGCCGCCGCGGGGATTCGCTCCGTGCCCGTCACCAAGGAGGTTTTTCATCCCCACGTGGTCGCCAGCGGCGTCATCAGGCCTGACGCCCAGAAAAGCGTGGTCATCCGATCCCGGATCGCCGGTCGCGTGGTCCGGGTCGCCGTGGACGTCGGAGAGAAGGTGGGCTCCGGCCAGCTGCTCGTTACCTTGGAGGGGCCGGAAGTCACCGCGGCGTTGGCGCGCTTCCGCACCGCCATCGCCCGGGAGGCCGCCGCGAGCCGAGCGGCGGAGCGCGGAGCGAAGCTGCTGCAAATCGGGGCCCTGAGCCTCGCGGAAGTGGAGTCGCGGAACTCCGAGGCCGAGGTCGCCTCGGCGGAAGCGGCGGCGGCGCGGCAGGAGCTGTCCCGGCTGGGGCTCAATCCGGGCGGTGATTCTCCCGATGCGAGCCCCGCGGCGGAGTTTCGCGTCACCTCCCCCCTCTCCGGAATTGTCCTCGAGCGCCACGTCTCACCTGGGCTTCTGGTGGAACGGGAGGCCCCGCTTTTTTCTGTAGCGGATTTGAGCCGCGTCTGGGCCGTTGCCGATGTGTACGAGAAGGATCTCGGCCAGATCCAGGCGGAGGGAGAGGTCGAGGTCCGATCCGATGCGTTTCCGGATCAGGTGTTCCTCGGCAGGATCGCCATGGTCGAGCCGACACTGGATGAGGCGGCACGCACGGCCCACATGCGTGTCGTTCTGGAAAACCCTGAAGGGAAGCTGCGTCCAGGGCTCTTCGTGACCGTCGCAGTCCCCTTGAGGGGTGCGTCGGAAGTGGAGGCGACGGCCATACCCACCGGTGCTCTCCAGAAGATCTCCGGTCTCACGGCCGTGTTCGTGGAGCTTGGAGGCGGCAGGTACGAGCTGCGTCCGGTGGAAATCGGCCGCGACGCCCACGGGTTCGTGGAGGTGCGCCACGGACTCGTGCAAGGCGAAAAGGTCGTGTCCGAGGGGGCCTTCGTTCTCAAGTCCGAGCTGCTTAAAGGGAGCATCGAGGGGGAGGACTGATGATCGGACGTCTCATCGAGCTCTCGCTCCGCAACCGACTGGGCGTGATCTCGGCTGCTGTCCTCCTGGTGGCGGCGGGATCCGTGGCGCTGACCCGCCTGCCCATCGATGCCATGCCCGACGTGACGACCGTCCAGGTACAGATCCTCACGAAGGCCCCGGCCTTGGGACCCCTGGAAGTGGAGCAGTTCATCACGCGGCCGGTCGAAAACGCCATGAGCGGCCTGCCCGCGCTCGAGGAGATCCGTTCCGTGTCCCGCTACGGCCTGTCCGCCGTCACCGTCGTATTCAAGGAGGGGACCGACATCTACTTCGCCCGCAACCTGGTGGAGCAGCGGCTCTCGGCCGCCCAGGAAGCCATCCCGGAGGGTGTGGACCGCCCCGAGATGGGGCCCATCACCACCGGATTGGGCGAGATCTTCCATTTCGTCCTGGAGGGGGAAGGCTACTCGGCTATGGAGCTCCGCACCATTCTCGACTGGGACATCGCGTACCGGCTGCGCAGCGTCCCCGGAGTGGTCGAGGTCAACACCTGGGGAGGCCAGGCCAAGCAATACCAGGTCCTGGTCGATCCCGTGCGGCTGCTTGCCTACCGCTTCACTCTGCCGCAAGTCTTCGACGCGGTGGAGAGGAACAACCTCAATCGAGGCGGAGGGATCATCGAGAAGGGTGGCGAGGGGTACATCATCCGCGGGGAGGGGATGGTGTCGGGAATCGCCGATCTCGAAAAGATCGTGGTCGGGGTCACGCAGGACGGCACACCGATCATGGTGAAGCAGATCGGGCAGGTCCAGGAAGGGGGAATGCTCCGGATCGGGGGGGCCACCCGGGACGGCAAGGGAGAGACGGTCATCGGAATGGTCCTGATGCTTCAGGACGAGAACGCGAGGGAAGTCGTGGCGCGGGTCAAGAAAGCGCTTGCGGAAATCCAACCCTCGCTTCCGCCGGGGGTCAGAGTCGTTCCCTATTATGACCGTGAGGACCTGGTCTCACGAGTCATCGCCACGGTCGGCAAGAATCTCATCGAAGGAGGGGTTCTCGTCGTCGTGGTGCTGATCCTCCTCCTGGGAAATCTCCGGGGGGGCCTGATCGTGGCCTCCGCCATCCCCCTTTCGATGCTCTTCGCTTTCGCCTGGATGGTTCGGGCGGGGATCTCGGGAAACCTCATGAGCCTGGGGGCCATCGATTTTGGCCTGATCGTGGATGGGTCGGTGGTGATGGTGGAGAATATTCTCCGCAATCTCGCCGGCAAGACCTTGTCTGCGGGCGACCGGCTGCGCGCCATCGGCAGCGCTGCAAGAGAAATCTCTCGTCCCGTCGTCTTCGGCGTGGGGATCATCCTCATCGTCTACATTCCAATCCTCACCCTGACGGGGGTCGAGGGGAAGATGTTCCGCCCCATGGCCTGGACAGTGGTGTTTGCCGTGGCCGGATCGCTTCTCCTGGCGTTGACCCTCGTCCCCGTTCTTTGTTCGGTGGCGTTTCGCGGGACGGTACGCGAGGGAGAGACCTGGCTCCTCCGGATCGCCCACCGCGCCTATCGGCCGGCCCTGGCCTGGGCCATGAGCCGCCCCCGGACCGTGGCGCTGCTCGCCTTGGGGGTCTTCGCCGCTTCCCTGGGGGGTGCCAGTCGGCTCGGAGCCGAGTTTGTGCCGCGGCTGGACGAAGGCGACCTGGTCATCCAGGCCTCGCGGCTGCCCAGCGTCTCTCTGAGCCAGTCGCTGGCCTCGACCACGCAGATTGAGAGAATTCTGCTCCCGTTCCCGGAGGTCCGCACCGTCGTCTCCCGCACGGGAAGTCCGGAAATCGCGACCGACGTGATGGGGCTTGATCTCTCCGATATCTTCGTCATCCTGAAGCCGCGCAAGCAATGGCGCCGCGGAATGACCCGCGAGAAACTCGTCGCAGACATGCACGAGGCCCTGGAGAAAGGCGTGCCAGGCAACGTGTTCGGCTTCACGCAACCCATCGAGATGCGCTTCAACGAGCTGGTGGCCGGTGCCAAGACCGACCTGGCGGTGAAGCTGTTCGGCGACGACCTCGACGTGCTGTCTCAGAAAGGCCGTGAGCTGGCTGTCATCCTCTCGCGCATCCCAGGAGCGGCCGACGTCAAGGTGGAGCAGACAGCCGGCCTGCCCATGATCCGCGTTCGCGTGGATCGGGACCGCATCGCGCGCCTCGGCGTGAGTGCCGAGGACGTACTGGCTGCGGTGGAGGCGGGACGAAGCGGCAGAGTTGTCGGCAGCGTGCTCGAGGGAAGGAGGCGGTTCGACATCGCCGTGCGCCTCGCGGAGGGCGTTGCCGCTGATCCCCAGGCCCTGGCGGCTGTCCCGATTGGGGCTCCCGACGGGCGGATGATTCCACTCTCCCAACTCGCCACCATCACCATCGAGGAGGGTCCGGCCCAAATCAGTCGCCAGCAAATCGAACGCCGCATCCTGGTGGAGGCAAATGTCCGGGGGAGGGATCTCGCAGGATTTGTGGCCGAAGCCCGACGAGTCGTGGCGTCGACGCTGCGGCTCCCATCGGGATACTACGTGACCTGGGGCGGGCAGTTCGAGCACCTGGAGGCGGCCACCCGCAGGCTGATGATCGCGGTCCCGCTCTCCCTGTTCCTCATCTTCGCGCTTCTTTACGGGGCATTCAGCTCGACCCGCCCGGCCCTGCTCATCTTCCTCAACGTTCCCATGGCGGCCACGGGGGGCATCCTGGCGCTACTGGCGCGGGGCATGCCGTTCAGCATCTCCGCAGGCGTGGGTTTTATTGCGCTGTTCGGTGTAGCGGTGCTCAACGGCGTCGTCCTGGTGTCCTTCGTCCGCAAGCTCCAGGATGAAGAAGGCCTCGAGGCTGCGGAGGCTGCGCGGAGTGCGGCGCAGGTGCGCCTCCGGCCGGTGCTCATGACGGCACTGGTCGCCAGCTTGGGATTCGTGCCCATGGCCGTGGCCACCGGCGCCGGCTCGGAAGTGCAGAAGCCGCTGGCCACGGTGGTCATCGGGGGATTGGTGACTTCCACCCTTCTGACCCTGCTGGTGCTGCCTGCCTTGTATCGGTGGTTCGCGCCACTGCGAAGGGAGCCGGAGGCATGAAACAGCCGCTCGAAGCGGTCTACCGGGACGCGGGCGTGGCTGAGACGGGGGCCTGGTTCGCGCTCCGGCAGCAGGCGCCCCGCGGAATCGGCTTGCCGTGTGGACAGAATTGAGGGTGACCCAGAAAGGAGCAGATGGAGTCGGTCATGGCCGGCGAGAGGATGTGCTCGAAGACGCAAGCCTCCTTTTCCACCAGGTGCTCCTGCATCTGGAAGGTGTGAGTGAAGAGAGTCTCCGCCAGCCGCTGGCGGCGGATGAGGTTTTCGGCGCGCTCGTGCCCGGACGCCGTGAGCGCGATCTCGGCTCCGGGGGCGAGAATTTCTAGCCCGCGCATCCGATCGAGCAGCGCCGGCGTGGCGAGCCGGAAGCCCCGGCCGCACACTTCGTGGGCGGCATCGTCTCCTTCCAGCTTCATCCAGAGGTACTCCAGCACTTCGTCAAGATCCTCTTCCGTCTCGTCGCCGGTGAGGAACTCTCCCGCCACACGCCCGTGCTCCAGCTGAATCTGCCGGTCCGCAAGCCTCCCCACGGTGGCGTCGTGGGTCACCATGACCACAGTCTGGCCGCGCCGGTGCATCTCCTGGAACAGCTCCAGAACCGCATGCTCGTTCGCCTCATCCAGCGATCCGGTGGGCTCGTCAGCCAGCACGAGCTTGGGGCGGTTGATGAGCGCCCGCGCGATGCAGACGCGCTGCCTTTCTCCGCCCGAGAGCTGCGAAGGGAGATGCTGCAGCCGATCCGCCAGCCCGACGCCCTGCAGCGCCCGGGTCGCTTCACCCTCATCGGCCAGGCTGTGAAGGTATTGCGCCAGCATCACGTTCTCCAGAGCGGTCAGATAGGGGATGAGGTGGTACTGCTGAAACACCAGCCCCACCGATTCGCGACGATATCTGATGCGCTCCGGCCGGCTCAGCGCGGAGAGATCCTGTCCATCCACGACGATCCGCCCCTCGTTGGGAACGTCCAGCCCGCCCAGGAGATTCAGGAGCGTGGTCTTGCCGGAGCCGGAGGGCCCCATCACGGCCAGCCATTCCCCGGAGCCGATTTCCAGGCTCACCTGGTCCAGCGCCTTCACCTGCCGGTCGTACCGGCGCGTCACCCGGTCCACCAGGACGAAAGCCATCAATTCCCCCGCAGAGCGTCGGCGGGCTGGATGGTAAGGGCACGCCGCAGCGGAATGAGCAGCGACGTCCAGCAGATCGCCAGAGAAAGCGCCAGCACCGCCGGCACGATCTCGAGTCTCGGAGTGGCGGGCGTGCCGAAGAGCTGCAGCCCCACCAGCCGGGCGGTCCCCAGCCCTAACAAGGTACCTGCCGCCGCGCCGAGCACCGCCATGAGAGTCACTTCGCCCAGAAACATCAACAGGATCTCTCCGTCACCTGCTCCCAGCGAGCGCATCAGCCCGATCTCCGGCTCCCGCTCCAGCACGATGAACATCAGCGTCGTCATGACGCACAACCCGCACAGGAGGAAAACCGCGGCGGAGAGGGAGACCGCCAGGCGGTCCAGCTTCCCCAGCAGCGCCCCCTGGGCCGATGCCACCTGCCATAGTACCCGGGCCTGGGACCCGGGCACGGCACGCTCCGCGGCGCGGGCGGCGCGCACCGCCTGGGAGGCGCCACCGCCGACCGACAGTGCAGCAAGCGAGACCCGTCCCGCCATCCCCAGCGCATCTTGCAGCGCTCCGAGCGGCAGAAACAGCTCTTCATCTTCGGACTCCCCGGTCGCCAGGAGGCCCGAGACCACGCAATTGCGAAGGGTCGAGCCGGTGGAGACTTCCGTGGAGGCGCCGGGGGCGAGCCGCAGCCGGCTGGCGAGGGAAACACCCAGGACGCACCCATCGCCTGCGACAGCTGGCCACGCTCCTTCCAGTTTCCAGGAAGGGTTCAGCCGCGGGAGCGTCGCGAAGTCGGCGCCCACCAGCGTCGCCTCCTCCCAATGGCTTCCCCCATCAGCCCTGCGGAGCCGGCCGGCGGCCAGGAGCAGGCCGGAAACCTCCGTCTCAGGGGGGAATGCTTCACCGCGCAGCACCTCGCGCAGCGCCACGATGCGGGATTGCTCCAGGGTCGCGGGAAGGGCTCCCTCGGAAGGGGCCAACAATACGTTGGGGCCAAATCCTTTCAGCTCGCTGGACATCTTGAGCTTCAGATCGGCGCGCAATCCGAGCAGCGTGGCGGTCAGGGTCGCGGCCACGGTCACGGCGAGCAGCGCCAGAAGGAAGGAGGTGTGCCTTAGGGAGAGCGAGCGCAGCAGGAAGCGCGCCGAGGTCCGGATGCGACGCGGATCGATCGAGAGCTTAGAGGCCACGGAGCATCTCGAAGGGACGCAGGCGCAGCAGGCGGCGGGCCGGCAGGATGCACCCCAGAAAAGTGATGGTCAGGGCTGCCGCCACCGCCAGGGGAACGGAGAGGGGCCGGATCGACACCGCCGATCCGAACAGCGACCATGAAAGCCAGCGGGACAGCAGCGCCCCGGCGCCCGCCCCCGCGAGTCCTCCCAAGACTCCCAGGATTCCCGCTTCAGCCATGAGCAGGCTCACCACGGCCAGATTGCCAGCTCCTAGCGCCTTCAGCAGGCCGAATTCCACTCGGCGCTCGAGGACTGCGGCCGTGAGAGCGCTGGTCACCGCCAGTGCCGCCCCCAGGGTCGCCATGAGCGCCAGCAGCGTCATCAGCGAAGAGACACGCTGCAGGATTCTCCCTTCCGAATCGGCAACCCGGCGTACCACCCGAACCTGCGCTGTCGGCAGTGCCCGGCCGATCTCGTAGGCGATGGAGGAGACGAACGGCGTGCACGACCACTTCTCGAACTCGGCGGGCGGCAGATCTCTCGGGTTTTTTCCGAGTCGCTCATAGACGGCGCTCTCCGGCGTGGTCAGTGCGCTCACCGGAATTCGCGACACCTTTCCGGCGAGCCCGGTGATCCGCCACGCCGCCTCTAGAGGCACCAGGATCGCATCCTCCTCGTCACCTCCGCTGCTGAGCACGCCGGTCACGGTGAGGATGGCGCGATCCGCCTCGCCGACGACTTCCAGCTTCGCGCTCGGCCGGAGCCTCAGCCGGGCCGCCAGTCGTATTCCCACCAAGGCCGGCGGCAGGTCGGGCAGGATTTGCCCGGGGTCGAAATCTTCCGGCCAGTTTCCCCGCACGCTCCAGGTCGGATTCAGGCTCTTCAAGCCGGTGATGAAGGACTCTCCGGACTCGAGGCGCGTCTGGCGCTCGAACCAGGTGCCGAGCAGCGGGGCGGTCGTCCCACCCACCTTCACCTGCGCTTCCAGAACCGGCGCGAGGGCCAGGATGTTGTTCTTCCAGAAATTGTCTTTGACCCTAGTGACATCATCCGCGCTCAGGTAGGCGGGGAGCCGCAGGCCCGTCACATCCTCGCCCGCCAGGCGAACCGGCCGGCTGCCTTCCGAGGGGAGCACCACCAGGTTGGCGCCGAACGCCTTCAGCTCACGGGCGACCTTGTCCCCCACGTCCAGCGCCATGTCCGCCAGCGCCGCCGCCGCGGTGGTCCCCAGGGTCACGGCGGCCAGCACGACAATCTTGCGGCGCTTCTGCCGAAAGAGGGAATCACCCAGGATGCGAAGGAACATGACTCCTCCGGATTCAGTTGACCGTCGGTGGCGACACGATGGCCGGCGTGGAGCGGAACATTTCGAGGCGTTCCTTCAAATCAGTCACGCTCATCACCAGATCGCTCCCCTCGTCCCGGTAGGGAAGGGGAATGGGATTGCAGCCACCTCCCACTCCGAGTGTCGTCCGGTTGATGTCGGCGGCGCAGGCGAGGCACACCAGCCGCCCCTTCAGCTCCACGTAGCCGCTGGCGCCACACACCTGGCAGGCGTCGAACGCGGGACTGAGCTTGCCGTCGGTCTGCACGACGATGAATCGGACAATGGTGCCATCCAGTGAGACCCCGAAGCGGTGCAAATGACCGTCGTCGAGGCCTGCCTTGGAAAGCCGAACTTCTCCGCCCTCCCCCTCGGCGAGCAACGCCGGCGGATCAATTCCCCGGGGCAGCCGCGAGAAGGCATAAGAGACGGTCAGCGAAGCGATGATGACGGTGCCCGCCGCGGCGAACAGGCGCCGCCAGATCGTCTCGCGTCGGAGGCTGGCCATGGCCAGGCGGCGCTGGGGACCCTCCAGTCCCTCGGCCGCCTTGCGCTTGCTCTTCTCCTCGCGGCCCGGCACCAGCAGGATGATCAGCGGCAGCGCCAGCAGCGACACGATAATCAGGACGTCATTCTTGACGATGGGGCCGATGAGGCGCATCTCCTCGCGACCCACCGGCAGGCTGCCGCGCTCTCCGAACTCATGCAAGCCTCCGATGAACAGCTGGGCGGAGAGAAGCAACAGCACGATTTCCGTGACCTTGAAGAACCGACCCAGATCGACGCGCACCGTTCCACGGACGAAGGCGAAGCCGAACAGCACTGCGAGGACCAGCCCCAGTAGCCCGCCGAACCAGGCCAGCAGCGAATCGGTGGTGAGCTTGATCGCTCCCAGGAAGAGGACCGTCTCCACACCTTCGCGCAGGATGAGCAGGAACGTCAAAAGGAAGAGACCTGTCGCCACCGCTCCGGAAGAGCGCGCAGTGAGGGCCTCCACCCTCTGCTCGATCTCCCGCTTGAGCCCCTTCGCGGTACGCCACATCCAGTAAACCATCGAGGCGACGAAGAGCGATCCCAGGAGCATCAGCCAGCCTTCATACGCCTCTTCGGTAATCCCCAGGCGAGCGAAGAGGACGGCGCAGACCACGCTGGCGGCAATCCCGGCTCCCAGCCCCTGAAAGACAGGACGATTCAGTTTTTCCCGGCCCGTCTTCTTCAGGTAGGCCAGAATGATTCCGACCACCAGGGCGGCCTCCACGCCCTCACGCAGGGTAACGACCAGGGCTTCGAACATCAATTCCTCAAGAGATGAGGGTGGAGGGTGCGGAGGTGCTGTCGGATTTGGAGCAGCCGGCGCAATGCCCGCGCAACTGGTGGGTGTGCTCCAGGAGCCGGAATTTCTTGCGTTTGCAGACGGCGGCTTGGATCCGCTCGATTTCGCGATTCTCGAATTCGATGATTCTCCCGCATCTCAGGCAGATCATATGGTCGTGGTGATGACGCCCGAACATCGGCTCGTAGCGTGCCTGTCCCTTGGCCATGTCGATCCGATGGACCAGCCCTGCCTCCACCAATCTCGCCAGCGTCCGGTACAGGGTCGCAGGCGCAACCTCTCGGCCGCGGTGCCGGAAGTGCGCCAGCAGATCGTCGGCGGTAAAGTGTCCCCGGACGGAGAGGATCTCCTCGAGAATGGCCCGGCGTGAGCGGGTCATCTTCAGGCGGTTGCTGTTGAGGTAGCGGGCAAATCGTCCGGCGGCATCCATGACCCCTCCCGGAAAAATTGATAATCATTCTCAATTGTGGGTCTTCATTATTGGGCCGGGGGGGCGACCTGTCAAACCCCGTCCAGGGGTTCGCCTTGGTGTCCGCGGGTGGACATGGATTGCTTCCGTTCGCTTGTGCTGGACGGCGTCTTCGATGGGGATCTTCGGGGCCGGGCGAAGTTCCTCTCTACCGCTATTCTTTAGTTGTGCGCGCCCGGATTCACAGCGATTTCGCGGCTCTTGTCCTGGCCCCCAGCCTTCACCGAAGGTGCCACCCCGAGGGGGGACTATGTGTCACCACGCGTTTTTGAAGTTCGCGCGCTGGTGTTTCCTCATTTATTCCTTTCGGAGCATGT
>Ga0070699_100000365_pt1 | contig 44283 bp, 52 predicted proteins | sample KBSK1503metaG_FD_65473 | JGI IMG/M metagenome (GOLD analysis project Ga0070699, IMG submission 65473) | Corn, switchgrass and miscanthus rhizosphere microbial communities from Kellogg Biological Station, Michigan, USA - KBS K1-50-3 metaG | ecosystem: Host-associated > Plants > Roots >... | reverse complement strand
TGTTGCACAAAAATGCAGCGAACTACAACGCGAACGGGGCAAGTTTGGGGCAAGGTGACGTGCCACGTTAAGCTCGCTGACAGAGCAACTGACTCTTAATCAGTAGGTTGTAGGTTCGATTCCTACCGCGCTCACCATTTTCAATTACTTAGCAGCACCCCTACTGGGCAGAAAACGCGATTGTGTCCTTTTTGTGTCCTTAATTCACTGGACGCGGAGACTGGCGACTGCCGTCACCTCGTCAATGTTCTGGTGCTGATACTTCATAGTCGTGCTCACGGCCGTGTGTCCCATCACGTTCATGACCGCAAACAGGTTTTTGGTTGCGCGATACATCTCCGTTCCGAAGCCGTGCCGCGCGCAGTAGAGGACCAGATCCTTCGGCAGTCCCACCGAGTCTCTGGCCTTTTCAAATTGCTTGTTGACGGTGGTTAGATGACCGCACTTGGCGCGTTTGGAGGGAAAAACCCAGCCCTCTTTCTGACCCTCGTGGCGTGCCAGGAGAGCTTGCCGCACTCTGGGACTGATCGGCACAAATCTCCGTCCCTTCGGCGATTTGCTCTCGTAGACGAAGTATCGGTCGCTCGCCCAGTCCAGGTGCTCCCAGCGCATCCGGAACACCTCCTTCTGGTTGCGCATTCCGGAATCACGCATGATCATTACCACGTCGCGAAGCGGCTGTTTGCAGAAAGGCAAAAGCTTGGCTTCAATGTGAGCGTCGATAATGCGCTGCCGCGCTTGCTCCTGCATGAGCTTAATCTTCGGAGCTGCTTTGATCACGTTCCATTCCTCAGCTTTTCCGAGCATCCGCCGCAGGGTGCGGAGAGCATTGTTATGGTTTCCGGGACCGCCGGGGAAGGTCAGCCGATCAGCGTCATCTCTCGTGATCGCACTGATCCGCATCGCCGCCACTTCCGTCCCCTCGAGCAGTCTCCAGCCGTTCGTGTAATAGTCTTTGGTTTTTTGCTGGAGCTTGGTATTGCCTTGCACCCATTCAAAAAACCGGTTCTTGAAATCACGCAACACCGGGCTACGCCTTCTGAGAAGTACTTCTCCCTTTTCTTGGGCTTGTGCGAGGAGCAGAGATTCCACTCGTCGCGCAGCCGCCTCATTCCTTTTCTTCGTTGATCCACGGTAGCGTTTACCGTCGACCCAGAAATGGTAGTGGTAAACCCCACCTCGCCTGTGAAGAGCCATTGCTATTACCCTCCATGCGCCCGCACGGACGGATTTCGCTTATTAGCTCTGACGTAAAGTTCTACGTCGACAAGATCATACTTGATCCGTCCACCTAGTTTCACGTAGGGTGGCCCCACCTCGGCGCAACGCCAGTACCGAAGTGTGCTCTCTGGTACTCCCCAGATGGCTGACAGCTCTCTTGTGCTCACAAGCCTGCGGGATTTGAACTCTGGATCGCTGATTTGAAGGTCGGCGACCTGGCTATCGGCTGGGGCCGGGTCGTGTTTGAAGACAACAATATTTCCCATTCGCTTCACCTCATGAGCGGACTCGTCGGCCTACGCCGACGAGGCGAACCAGGACATCGGAAGTTTCACCTCAGATCGAGAACCGGTCAAATCTCTCCGACTCCGACCGCGTGCGGCTAAGAGGCGCGGTGGTCTTTGCGACTGGTATTTAGGGGTTGCCAGCGGCTCCAAGATCGATTGAGAAAGCAAGACATAATGCTCGTGCGTCGGGATTGGGACAGAATGCACCCGGCTCAGAAGAACAAAATGGAATGCAGGCTTTGGACGCGGCTTTTATCCACCAATTACGTCTTAACTGCTCAGACTCGCGAACCAGCGAAAACGGCCCGATTCGGACGGATCAAACTAGATCTGCTCTTCACCTTGATTGCTTTTGTTCTTTTTCGGCCAAATATTCCCTGATCTCTTTGAGCCACAGTGCCGAATTTGTTCCGTGTACGACGCGTCCGACGAACCCTAGCCGTTCCGCAATGTTCTCCTGATTACGCCGAATATTAGTCTTTGTGGTTTTCGTGTACTGGGCAAGAAAATTATCCATGTTCCTAGATTTGGCGAACACGTACGTGGCATGTCCCAACTCGGGTGTCTCCACCACGACAGCTCTTTCGAGTTCGAAAATATATTCGTCACGAAGAAGATAGATCCGTCGAGCGCGGCAAGAGAGCTCGCTATAGAAAAAGGGATTGTAATCCGGACGCCAACTGATCTGAGCGACATCGAAGTCGCCGGGGATGGCTAGTTCTGAACACATTCGCTCCAGTTCTTTTCGCTCGATCGCTTTGTGTTCCAGGCATAGCCGGATCTGATCCAAGGCACGAGAGTACTGACCAAATCGGCAGTACACAGTTCGTGCTCGCTCGATATCCTGCCCGAAGTCGGTCGGAAGCTTGACCGAAAGCCGGCTTGGCAGTCCAGTCTCCCAATCCACAAATTTCCATTCACCGCCTCGCTTTTTGTATTTGCCACTCCGAACAAAAACGCCGTCCACCTCCAGTTTGCTGCTCAGCAGATGCTTCCAGCGATTCCAGCTTGGGTCCCAGGCAAGGTGCGCAACGGCGGGATCAAGCCAGAATTGAAGCTTCCGGCGCACATCGCGACACAGAGCTTTGTCTGCATAGAACTCACAATTGCGTAAAGGCAGGTGAAACCGTCGGTGCATCTTATCCGGCACGAAGGCCAGAATGCGCCTGGCAAAGAATATGTCGCCTTGGCGGGAATGATCCCCACTGACGAGTAGCGACCCAACTCCCCCGTAAGGGAAGACGGCCGGAATCTCGGGATTGGCCAGGACTGTGTCATTCCGGCGCCAAATCTGTTTTGGTCGCAGAGGGGCCAGGGCATCAGCGCGACACGCAACTGGTCCTCTTTCAGAGCAGATATGAGGAGCTTCTCCGCACTGAGAAGATCCGCTTCGTTGACTTAAACCGCGACGAACTGGTGCGCAGAAAACTCCTTGCGAGCTATACAGGCATGAAGCACCTCTGGCTTCCGCGCACGATACTCGAAGCTGATTTCGTGGTCTCAATGCCGAAAATTAAAGCTCACCACTGGTCTGGGGTCACTTTAAGCATGAAGAACATGTTCGGCGTGGTGCCAGGGACGAGATACGGATGGCCCAAAAACATTCTCCATTGGGCGGGCATTCAACACAGCATCCTCGATGTGTGTGCAACGGTCCCAATCCACTTCGTAATCGCCGACGGCATCATCGCAATGGAGGGCAACGGCCCTCTCAACGGCACTTCGCGACAATTGGGCAAAATCGTACTCTCAAATGATCCTGTCGCTGCCGACGCCACTTGCGCACGATTGATGGGCTTGGAACCAAATCGTGTTCCTCACATTCGTGAGGCTTCGCGATTTCTCGGCAACTCGTCAACAGCCGCTATGGACCAAGCCGGCGAAGCACCAGTACGACCGGAGACCCCGTTCGAAGTCGTTCCGGATTGGCGGTGTCTTCATTATTCTGTCTAGGCAATCAAGTTGGCTCCCAGCTGGGTACACTTGCCGCTGTACCATTGCCTCCAACACGCCGACTACTTGAGATTGCGTTCCGGAACAGTTGAATTGATGGATGCTTCACAATTCGAGATCCTCGAGAGAAGTAAGCGACGGATTCTCTCGCTGCTGTGCGTGACCCTCGCTGGCCTAGTCATATTGTCGGCATTACGATTCGTGCCGCGGTTGAACGACATCGTCTCAGGCAAACCAGGGTACGTTCGTATTCTCACTGATGCGTTTGCACGACAGCTTGTCGCACAGACACAAGGGCAGTCTCCAGTGATTGTCGAGCAGGATGAAGATGCGCCCTGCGAAGCAGTGAATGTCCTCTCGATTGCAGACGACGACATTCGGGGCACCCTTTATGTTCTGACATATTCAGAACGCCAGCATCTTACCTGCATCACCAGCTATGCAGTGCCGACAAATACTTCCGCATTCTCGAACCTCCGCACCATCACACCGGCAACGGGGGACAACTACGGTCCGGCAATTCTCGATGCAGTGAAAGTACTCCCCCTGGACCGCATTGCCCACCTGTATGCTCTGGAATATTTGAAAAGACTTCATTGGCGATATAAGCCGCACTTTCCTCTTTCCCCCAGCGAAGCAGCAAGCTTGACAAGCCGATCCTATTATTCAAGCGCGAAGAAAGCCGGGGACTCGGTCAGTATTGATTTCGACTACGGAGAACTGCGGGCTGAAGTCCGCAAAGCGACATCAAAAAGTGAATGTTGCACTTTCATCCCTGCTGGTCGGCTGCGTGCTGTTGTCCTTGTTCTTGCTCCGAAAGCTATGGCTGGTCTATCGGGCTTCGTCCCAATATTGCCGCGTGTACCAGCTGGATCTGAGGCCGAAGGCTTTTCTAGAGGAGAACATCGCACGGAAGCTCAGTGCTGCACGACGCGAGTATTTTGAACGGCAACAACGGACTCAGGCGCGGCTGCGCGAAGAAGACAGACTGCGGGCTCTCAGAATCGGGTGGCGCGAAGGTCTGCGTTCTGGCTTGCCCAACTTGACTGACGAGCAACTCCGCAAGAGGGTTCAGGAATGTCTAGAACATGAACCTGAAGACCTCGACCAAGTGAGGGCGTTGTGGGTCGAAACTCAGGAACGGATAGGCCAGAAGAGTTCGGCCGAAAAGCTCAACCTCCTTCTGGAGTCGGCGAGGCCTTATTGCGATGAAGAAGAATTCCTCGCCGTCCGCGTAGAAGCATTCGCAATCCTTACTAAATCGGGCTTCCGTGCAGCGAGAAGCTTCGCTATCACCACCCATGACCAGTTCAAGCTGAGAGCGCGGGAGATGGAAGAACTAGAAAGTTCAGATCAGGATATTGCCTGACGAGAGAAGAGCTCGGCGAATGTTGCTTGTTCGTGATCCCAGCGTGATTTGTGCTGGTATTCTCCCGAAACCTAAGTCGATTCCAGGAATCTTGATAGTTGCCAAGCCGTACAAGTGGAGGCAACGTATGCCTGAGCCGGGCCAAGCTCCAGACGTATGCAAGTTTGACACCGCTGACCTTTTAATCAAGCTTGATGAGGTTATCCAGTCCGATGTCAGCATGATTGGTGGCGCCGTTGAGAAGATTGTAAGGCTGGTCAAGCAAAGCGGTTGCTGCCGCGATACGCAAAATATCGACTTGGCGCTCCGGGAAGCGTTGGCCAATGCAATTATTCATGGCAGCCGTTCCAACCGAGACAAGTCCGTACGCGTATGCTTGGCAGTACAACGGGATTGCAGCATCGTGATTATCGTCAAAGACACGGGCCCGGGCTTCGAACCAAGCCAACTCCCCAATCCCCTCTCCGGAGAAAACCTTTTGGCAGAGCATGGGCGAGGCATCTTCCTGGTCAACCAGCTCATGGACGATGTGCGCTTCACTTTTGACGGGGGCACATCTATCCACATGCGCAGAAACGGCCCGGCGGAGAATTCACAATGAACAATTCCTTTCGACAGCGCATCACAGTTCTGTTTGCGCGGGCCTTCACGCGTTGGCCGACTCTCGGACGCCTATGGAGCAAAGTCGCCCCCATCAAGGTGAGTGCCGACATTCCATGGATACCAATGCTCAAGTCTCTGTCTGACAGCTCTGTCTGTCTAATCACCACCGGTGGCTTGCACATGAAGGCGGATGTCCCCTTCAATGTGGACGACCCACAAGGGGATCCAACATTTCGCTTGATTCCTTCGACCGCAACGCAGGGCGAATTGAAGATCACGCACAACTACTACGACCATGCTGACGCGGACCGCGACTTTAACATTATCTTTCCTCTAGAGCGGATGCGGGAATTGAAAGCCGCCGGTGTTCTCTACGGCGTGACTCCCACGCACTACTCATTTATGGGGCACATAGACGGCCCCCATGTCGCACGACTGGAGGATGAGATTCTGCCTGTACTTCTTGAGCGAATCCGGTCCGAACAGCCTGATTTTGTGTTCCTGACCCCGTCCTGAGGGCTTTGTAATCGGTCCGTGGGACTGATACAGCGCAGGATCGAATCCGCGGGGATTTCCACCGTCTCTATTTCCATCCTGCGAAGGGTCACTGAGAAGGTGAAGCCGCCGCGGGCACTATTCCTACGCTGGCCCTTCGGCCACCCCTTAGGGGAGCCCGGCAATCTAGCTCAGCAGTTCACGGTTCTGCATGATGCTCTTCAGTTTCTGTACACAAGCTCTCCCGGCGAAGTTCTGGACCTGCCTTATCCGTGGCGCCGATATGAGTACTCCATGCCGGCTTCGTGGAATCTACGGCCGACTTCAATCGAGAGTGAACCTAAGGCTCAATGATTGGACGAGGCTCTCCCGTTTATTCGAGGCAGAGCCACGAACTCCAACGGTCAAGCGTTTCCCAAGTGCTGGGCCAAGCGTGCGTGCAAACGTTCGCTGTAGCCAACTGGGAGTTCAAACACCCGCTCGTCGCCAACCACGTACAACATCTTGCGAGTGCTGTCTACCAAAACCGAACAACGGTGGCATCCGCTAACGTGGTCCTCGATCGCCGCTCGAAGGCTAGGATCTATGTCCTCATCAATGTAGTTGGACAACTCCTGTAGAACTCTGTCGCATTTCACCATGGGTTCTTCCCCTTCCAAAACGGCAAACGTTCGATCCAACGTTTGCCGAAAAACGGTGCGAGTTGCTCTCGCATCTGCAGCCGTGCTCGATGTAATTGTGTCTTGACCGCCGGAACAGTAAGGCCCAGTACCTCCGCAGTCTCTGTCACGCTCAAGTGTTGCATGTCCCGCAACACGAAGACCTCGCGATACTTCTCAGGCAAATTGTTCACGGCCCTTTGAACTACGATCCTGATTTCCTTCCTTTCCACAATGTCGGATGGTATCTCGCGCCAGTCAGCAAACTGACGAGGCATGAACTCCCCATCTTCAGTCTCCATGGCTTGTTCCTCCATCGACTCGTACAGATGCCTGCGGTCTTTGCGCTTGCGCATCCTGGCTTCGTTGACCGCGATCAGTAGTAGCCACGCTTTGAACTTTTCGGTTGAGCGCAGCTGATCCAAGTGAGTGAATGCCTTCAAAAGCGCTTCCTGCGCTACTTCCTCGGCATCTGAATGGTTTCGCAGGACAGAGAGAATCGTTAAATAAACGCTGCGTTCATATGGTTGAATCAGTTCATAAAACAATTCCTTCTCACCCTTGCGAATGCGGTCGATCAACGCGGCTTCGTTGTGCTCGGATTGTGCGTCTAAACCGGCTGCCAAAAGGGTGTGCTCCGCCATGCAGAAATCAGATTCCTTTTGTGCATGATTCGTGAGAAGCGTGCTGGTTTCAGCCGCGCGGGCAAACTGTGTCCTTCGGCAATACGCTCAAAGGTTCTACTTGGCTGATGGGATGTTCTGAAGGACTTCAGCGACGCTAGGGATGTCCGGGACAGTTTCGCTTACGCGACGCCAGCGCTCGATACCTTGCTCGTCGATAAAGATCGTAGTTCTGATGGCAATGTCCTTACCCTCAGCGCCGCCAGCGTGCAACAGACCGTACTTGCGGATGACCTTTGCCCCAGGATCGCTGAGAATCACAAAGCCATGATCGATGACTTTTTCCCACACCTGACGTGCATGTTGCAAGTCGTCCACGCTCAGAGCGATGATTCGCACCTTCCGTTCATCGAATTCTTTCCTGTGCCGCGCGAACTCGCGCAGTTGAGCCATGCAATATGGTCACCAGTATCCGCGATAGAAAATTAGCAACACACGATTGCCGCGGAGAGCGGATAAGCGAAACTCTTTACCCGACTGATCCCGCAGGCTGAAGTCGGGAGCCGTTTGACCCGCGGCCGATTCTATCTGCGGTTTGGGAAGGCGGTGGACTTGCGCGGCACTAGCAGCCACTAGCGCTAGAACGGCAACACTCGCTGCAAGTCTGTTCAGGTTCAGGGCCATGTCTATAAGAGATTCTCACAACTCATGGAGGTTACGGCAGAATACGGCATTGGCTCACGACGCGCTCGTCACTTCCGACTAGAGCCGTAACCTTTGCCGCAGTCACGCATCGTCGCAAACAGGCTGGAGTTCCCAGCCAGAGCTCAAAAACCACTTATGCGGAGGTAAGCCAGTGAAACGACATGTGTTATTTGCTTTAGCCGCTGTTGTTGTGTTCGGTCTCAGTTTTGCCGCGTCTGCGGCGCCGAAGGAAAAGACCTATAGCGGGGAAATCATGGACAGCCAGTGTGCCATGAATGGTTCCCACGGCCCGATGCTGAAGAAGGAGGGCATGGGCGACAAGGACCCGAACGATCCCATGGCCAAGGAGATGTGCACGAAGAATTGCATCAAGATGGGTGGCAAATACGTGCTGTACGATTCCGCCGCCAAAAAGATTTATCAGCTGGACGATCAAACTAAACCGGAGCAGTTCGCGGGCAAGAACGTGAAGGTCACCGGCACGCTGAGCAAGGACACGATTCACGTCACGAACATCGAACCGGGCTCGTAGTCTCTCCCCCTTTTGAGAGGGTAGGTCTGGCAGGGCCGGCCCTCTCTCCTTTTTGGCGGAGGCAACGGTTCTTCTCTTGAGGGGGCTGTCCATGAAGAGGTTTGTGACCGTGGGAGTTGGTGTGCTCGTCCTCCTCGCGGCAATCATAGCTACTGCAACATCTCTGTTTACGTTGAGCGCATTGCCTGAGCCAGGACGAACGGAAACGTTCGTGGCGACTAGGGCCAAGCATTTCTTGGTTCACCGAAGCAGCCGCATAGGCATTCCGCCAACGCCTGCCGCCCAACAGGCCAGCGCCAAGGAAGGCGAGAGACTCTTCGGCACGGAATGCGGCGCGTGCCACGGAAATAGTGGGCATAATCCCACGGATGCCGGCAGGTGGATGTACCCGCGTGCCGCCGACCTAACCTCGCGAGATTCTCAATCCTATTCCGATCAGGAGCTCTTCTGGATTATCAAAAACGGTATTCGGTTGAGCGGCATGCCTGCGTTTGGGAAGGTCGAGTCGGACGATAACATTTGGGATCTCGTGTTCTACGTCCGGGCGCTGCCCAAAGTACAGCCGCAGAGCAAGAATTAAGGCAACCCCTCCGCGCGGTTCGTACTAAGCGGTCGAAAGTCAAAGATTCTCGCGCTGTGAAACCTTCCAAGGAGTCAAGAATCGTTCAAACTGTGGAGGTTTGTATGAAACCGAATCTTGGACGAGCCATGCTCGGCGGATTTGCTGGAACAGTGGCGATCACCCTAATGATGTACTTTGTTTCACCGATGATGGGTGTGAAGATGGACATCGCGGGAAACCTAGGCAAGATGCTCGGCGGCAGCTGGGCTCTGGGAATGATGATGCACTTCATCAACGGCACAATCATGTTCCCTCTGATTTACGCGTTCCTCCTGTATCGGATTCTGCCGGGCCAACCTTGGGCAAAGGGCATCTACTGGGGGCTCATACTCTGGTTTTTGGCGCAAGCCGTGGTAATGCCGATGATGGGCGGAGGCTTCTTTAGCGCCAACATGGGCGGCATGAAGGCCGTCATTGGTTCGCTGCTGGGTCACATCGTCTACGGCGGTCTCCTGGGATGGATCGCTGGTTCAGCTGCGAGCAAAGGCGCTGTCCAACAATTCCCTGAGAAGCGGGCCGCCTGAGCACGAAAAGGAACCGAACGATATGAACACCTCTGCTACCGCGCCGCCCTCGCCGCAAGACGTCTGTCCCATCCTTACGGGAACCACCATGCCGGCGGTGACTTTGCGCACCGCCGATGGTGACTCTTTCGATCTCAATAAAGCGGTCAGCCAGCAACCGTCCGTGCTCGTCTTTTATCGGGGCGGTTGGTGACCGCACTGCAATAAGCAGTTGGTCCAACTGCGAGAGATCGAACCTCAGCTGAGGGATTTCGGTGTACAGCTTTTCGCAATTTCCCCCGATCAGCCGTCGAAGCTGAAGGAGACCATCGATAAACACCAGATACATTTCCCGCTGTCGTCGGACAGCGACATGGCTGCGGCGAGAGGCTTTGGCGTTGCTTACAAGCTAGACGAAGCCACTCTGGTAAAGCTGAAAGCGTCTGGCATGGACGTAGAAGAAGCTTCCGGGCAACAGCACCACATGCTGCCAGTCCCTGCCGTCTTCTTGATTGGTGGGACTAAGTGTCTGATTGAGTTTGAATACGTCAACCCTGACTATCGCGTACGGCTTAGCTCTGACCTGCTGCTCGCAGCCGTGAGGAGCCTCTTCAAATAGGCGTGGCCGTAAGGAGAGCCAAGCACAAACTCGATTTGAGGCGCGCTGGAGTTTACGCGTGATGCCAGTTCGCTCGCCAGGTTTTGGTGGGCGAAAAATCTGGCGGTTCATTACGACAGGAACCGCCAGTCAATTTGTTAGAAGAACACTCCGTTGTGTTCACGCCCAAACTGGGCAAAGTTGACTGCCGTTGTTGTAGACGAGACGAACCGGAAGCCATGCCCTGTGCTTGGGTCCGTGTGAACGGTTACTTGAATGCTGGCCGACGATTCGAAAAAGTCTCCGGCGAACTGGTTCACCGGATCATTGAACCCGAGAACACTACGCGTAACCCCACTCCACACGATGTCGAGGGATTCGATCTCTGCGCTTACGGGATTTCCCAGAGGTCGGGTAGGAGTGAGGCTGTTCGCAACTGTGAAGATATCGAACACCGAGCAGATGTTGCGGGCGTGAAGCTCTGCCGTGCCGGTGTCGAGGTTCGCTCTGCCACTACCTGTGGGTATGGCAGCGATCCAGAAGCCAAGCGTCGTAGAAACTCCGGGATCGTACGAATGCAAGCCCAACGGGCTTGCGGCCGCGAGGCTGTCGAGTCATATGAACGCAACCGCTCCGTTATGTGTTACACCGTCTGCGGCGATGAACTGGCCGTCCATGAAACGCATGTCGGTGTGAAAGCCATACTGAGCGCTTGCGCCCGTGTTTAGGTCTGTCCCTGTTCCCGAGAGCAGCAGGTCCGCCTGCCCGATAATCCCTTTGAAGCTGGTGATCACCGATGGGTCATGACCTGCATTGGGATTGATGGGGTCACCTTCAACTGGACCCGGGAAGAAGAAATGGATGGTTGTGCCAAAGGGAGTGGCGATCGTATGGGGAATCGGTTCGGGTTGCACCGGGCAGGCCCGGTGGGCTTCGGCTGCTGCAAGCAGAGGTTTCGACAGCGCGGAGTCCATCAAAACTCCAGCGCTTGCAGCGCCTGCAGAAGCTCGGAAAAATTTGCGACGGGAGATGCTCATTGTCCCCTCCTTGGTCCCGTATGGGACGGGTCATGAAAAAACCAACGAGGAACACTGGCTCTTCAGAAACGCAGAACGCGCGGGGAGTACCACTTTTCTGAGGGCCAACTGACCGGACAAACTTGCGGCACGCATTGCCCGCCCCGCGACCGAGGCTTGTCAAGATGAAAACTTTTGTCCGAGTCACCTGTTGGGTGGTGCTGGATTTGCTTGCATACCCAGTCCCCCAGAGGTCCAATGCACGCGTATCCCTCGTCTGTTAAAAACAAATGACAATCAATTTGCGCTCCGCTGACAACTCCCCTCTCAGCTTGCCTCATTCTGATCGAGCTCACCTCGACGTGGCCGGTCGTTCTCCCCTTTTCCCGCGGGAACCCGGCGCACGGCCGAAGACCACGCCGAACCGTAAGGAGAAACCAGCCATGTCCTTTCACTCCAACTCGGCTATGCGGGTTGGGTTGAGCCTGAGCGTGCTAGCGATTATCGCTTTGACACTTGGGGGTGTGCCCTCGGGCTCGGTACGCGCCCAGAGCACACAAGTCAAAGGGACGCCGCCCTTTGATTTCTCAGACGCTTTCTATCTGCAGAATGGCGTCAACCCAGCCAACATCTTGAATCGCGTCGATGGCACGTGTCCGGCAAACGACATGCCCTCGTGCTCCGTCGTGGACAACTCCAACACCAACCCTGATCGTCGCGACATTCGGGTCCTTTCAACGACAGGCGGATTCGACCATGATGGCAACCAACTTTACTACAACATATTCGGCATGGCAGCGCCGAATACGTTCACCAGTAATGCTGCCGGCCAACAAGCCATGAAGATCGCTAATTTTTTCAGCGCCTATATTTTTCCAAAGGCGAGTGGCGATCCTCTGAGCCCGGCTCTGTCCAATCGCAGACAGGACAATGTCTTCGATACCCGAAACGGCTATTTCCAAGCCAACCCTTTGGGTCTGTGGACTGCCGTGTTTGTTAGCTATAGCCCTGCGGGTTTGGATCCTTCGAACGCGGTGTGCGCGCAGGCTCTAGAGGATCTGAGAGCAAAGAACGGCACGGACCTCGACGGAACCCCGCAGATACACAAAGCAATCGAAGTGGATGACCTGGAGAAGAAAGGGTGCGCTGATGAGCAGACGCGTAACCTGGATGGCTCGCAGGGCTTCCCTTGGATCATATGACCATCCCTCAAGGATCCCCGTGCGGGATCCATCGCTAAAGACGCTTTTCTCGAAACCACCGGAACAGACCCGGAGGTACAGACGCAGTTCAACTGCCTGCAGCAAACGGGCAATTTCTGCAGGTCCCAATAACCGGGTGAGACTCGCTTTGGCTCTCCCCGACTGAATCTAGGCCGTGGCCCCCATTGTGGTGCGGGGGCCACGGTTGCAGTTCGTTCAGGCCCAAATGTCAGACGTTGAAATTGAGTTTCAAGGCGACGTCGCGAGGGAAACCGGCCTTCACTCGAACAGGCTGCGAATCAGTTACTCGGCGATTCTGCTGGCGGCTCTGGTCGCCGGCCTGATGGTTTATAAGGGCTACTCGGGCCTTGGTACGTTACAACAGGTGCATCGCGGTGGAACTCTCGGGCTCCGGGATGATGTATTGCGTACGAGGTCAGGGCCTGCAAAGTTCGCTTTCCTGGCTGCTTCCGAAGAGTACCTCCAATTCGTGTGGCCAGCGCTTCTGTTCGGCATTCTCATTGCCGCCGGCGTCCGCGCCTTTCTTTCACCCGATTGGCTCGTGCGAAGATTTCGGGAAGGCACCATTCGAGGGCAGGTCACGGCAGCGATGGTCGGTTCGCCGTTGATGCTGTGTTCCTGTTGTGCGTCACCACTCTTTTCCGCAACCTACGAGAGATCCAAGCGATTGTCTCCTTCCCTAACATTGATGTTGGCCTCGCCTGGAATGAATCCCGCGTCTGTCGCTCTCTGTTTTATGCTCTTCCCAACCCGACTAGCCTGGGCGCGAGTTGTCATGACTCTAGTGGCGGTCATGCTGGCATCACGGCTGCCAGACCTACTTGTTCCCGTAGCTTCACAGCCTGATCACCGCGTGTTGACCGCGCCGGTCACTGAATCCACGTCCTTCGGGTGGCGAGAGTTGCTGGCCACTTACTTGCGCTCATTCGGGCACATTGCCATTCGAACCATACCACTGCTCTTGCTAGGAACTCTTGGTGCGATGATGATTCCCAACCGCGTACTGACACAGACGTTCGCATCAACCGGAGGCGGCGTTGTTGCCGTCGCCCTCGTTGCACTCTTCGCTGTGCCGCTTGCGCTGCCGAGTTTTTTCGAGATCCCGTTGGCTTTCTCGCTCCTACCCGCTGGTGCTCCACTTGGTGCCGGGGCCGCTGTGTTGTTTGCTGGGCCGATTGTTAACCTGCCATCTCTGCTGGTCGTCGGACGACATGCCGGCTGGAGAGTCTCTGCCGTATTGGCATCCTCGGTCTGGGTCATCGCCTTTTTGGGTGGACTCGCGTTGCGCTAGAGGAAGGCGCAACAGAGAAAGCAGGGGCGTTAAGGAAGAAGCATCGCCGCGTTTTTTGACCCGAACCGCCCATCGCCAATTGGGGCGCCGGAGGTTAACCCACCGACCTACTGATCGAGGCGGAGAGCTTTCTTAACGATTCCTTCAATCTCGTCGCGTCCTTTCAGCCCGAACACTTTGTCCACAACTCTTCCGTCGCGCCCCACATAGAATGTCGCAGGGAGGAACTGAACACCTCCGTAGGCGTCGCCCACGTTCTCCTTGCCAAGCAGAATGGGATAGTCAACGCCTAGATTTTTTACAAACTTGGCGATGTCCTCTTTGCTGGCATCGTCCATCGCGACGCCAATCACTTGAAGCCCGTCAGGCGCGTACTGCTTCTGTAGTTGCTCGAACCAAGGCATCTCGATTTTGCAGGGCTGGCACCAGGTCGCCCAGAAGTTCAGAAGGACGGCTTTTCCGCGGAAATCAGAGAGGCGAACAGTCTTGCCGTCAAGCGATTCCAGTGCGAAGTCGGGCGCCATTTGCCCGCTGACACTCAACGACGATGTCGCAGCCGATGTGCGGTGGGAACTCCGGAATCGCACGACCAGTATCGCTGTTACCGTTATGGCAGTCACCAGGACTACGATCGACAAGCGTTTCACGTATCAACTCCTTTTTATAGGGCGAAGCGGTTCAAGAATGACAAGTAGTGCGAGATGATTGTGAATCGGCCCAGCACGAGCAGCACACCCAGCGCGATGAGCAAGCCACCACTGGCTACTTCAACCGCGTGCATGTGCGTGCGAAACCGACCGTAGAACTTAAGGAATCGTTCGATACCCAGTGAAGTCAGCAGGAATGGGACCGCCAATCCCAATGAGTAGATGGCAAGCAATAGGATTCCCTTGATCAAGGAATTCTGAGCGGCTGCGAAGCCGAGGATCACGGCAAGAATCGGCCCCACACAAGGTGTCCAGCCAAAGGCAAAGGCGAAACCGATGGCAAAGGCGCCGAGCGTCGAACTGCCGCCTTTGACGTTGTGCAATCGTTTGTCGGCGTAGAGCGCGTTGATTCTAAGCAGCCCAGTGAGATGCAAGCCGAACAGAATGATGACAACGCCGGCTACTTGCGCAAGCAAGGACTTGTAGCGTGCCAGCAGCTGGCCGACCTCGGTTGAGATCGCACCCAAAGTGATGAACACGACGCTGAAGCCTAAGATGAAGGCTGCGGAGTTCAGCATCAGCTTGCGCAGCACACGCGCGTCTTGGGATTTCAGTTCCTCGACCCCCGTCCCAGAGATCAACGACACATATCCGGGGACCAGTGGCAGAACGCAGGGCGACAGGAAGGAAATCAGCCCTGCCAAGAATGCTGCGATGGGAAGGGGAAAGCTGGTCATTGTGTTTTCTCAATCCTCCGCACTGACTTGTGGACGCACAAAAAATTGCGCTCCTCGATCGGTCCAACCGTCGACATTCTGGAGATTCATGGGCCGACCTCAGGTTACACACGAAAAGAACGAAAAAGCGGCGACGCACGGGCCGCCGCCTCCAAGTGGTTCACTCCTTCGGCTCAGGCAGCGCCGTCGCGGTTTCGACTGTGATCGTGGCCGCCTCCGCGTTGGCAATCCCTTTCACCTGGACGTAGTGGCCCTGGTGGTCAGCGAGCTTGTCTGGATTCTCGACCGTCCAGATTTTGTTGTCGCCGTCGGTGACCAACGCGAGTTTGGCCCCCTGCTTAATGTGGTCTTTGTTGGCGCACTTCTTATCACCCTTTGCTGCACACATGGTGTCGGATACCCAACCATTGACTGTAACCGCCTTCCCTGTGTCTGCGGCAGTTGCCGCCAGTACAAACAGTAGGGAGACGGCGAGTGTGAGAATCGCGAGCTTCCTCATCGTTAGTCCTCCTGCCGAGCGCACTTTGCAATATGAGTTCGCTGGCTGTTGTTTGTTCGCTTCGACGGGACACAGAGGGACTGCGATCCCGCAGAATGTTTCAACCGTATTGGACGTGAGCTTGTTCCCTCTACTTGCTGAAATCGCCCCGAGTGTCTCGTTTATTCCCTAGCTCAAGCAAGAATGAGGGAATAAATTACAGACGACGAGTGATTGAAGAGAGTAGAGGCGATCTGTGCTGTTGGGCTGGACAAGCCGGTCGAGGCATTTTGAGCGGGATGCTTTGCCTCATTTGCCGGCACTCTATCGAATGGCTCGCCAGCTCGTTGGCGCTGAGGCGGCTGATGATCTGGTCCAGGAGACCTTTCTCCGGGCTTGGAAATACTTCGAGACGTTCGATTCAGCCACGAACTGCCGGGCCTGGTTATTCCGCATCCTGCGAAACGTCTGGATCAGCCGATGGCGAAAGAGCCGCCTCGAATTGCCACTCACAGAAACAGGCGACGAACAGATCGAGCCCTACTATGACTGGGAAGACGAGTTCCTGCGCGATGAGATGTCAGTGGAGGTGGAACGCGCTCTCTCTGAGCTGCCTGCTGACTATCGCCTCGCGATCCTGCTGGCCGACGTTGAGGAGCTTACGTACCAAGAGATCGCCCGCGTAATGGAGTGTCCGATCGGGACCGTGATGTCGCGACTCAATCGGGGACGCAAGATGCTGGCCCGGCTGATTCGAGCCTATGCCGAAAGCACAGGCTCCAATCCTAAGCCGGAGGAGTTCGTCCGGAGAAAACCATGATGGACTGCAAAAATATTCGAGAAGTCTTGGATTTATATGTTGACGGTGAGCTATCGCCCGAAGCCACGGCGCAGGCGGAGGCCCATCTGCAGGAATGCGCATCCTGCAGGCGGACGGTTGATCGTCTGAATCGGCTGCGGCAGGCGGTGAAGGCCACTGTGGGGCAATACCAGCCGACGTCACAACTGGTGGCCCGAGTACGACAGTCCACGATCTCTCCTTGGGCGCGCCCAGCAATCTGGGTGCCCGCAGTGGCAGTCGCGGTGCTGATCATCGTCCTGGGCTTATTCTCACCACAAATCCGTTCGGTGGCCGCAAGCGAGTTGGAAGTGGCAGCTTTCCACCTGGATGATTCGCGGGCCACGGTGATGGAGGGCAAGCTTCTCTGCCGCGACTGCCTGCTGAAGGAAGAATACGGATATCAGGCAATGTGTCCTACAAGAGGTCACCACGGCTCCTTGCAAACGAAGGACGGAAAGATTTGGCAGTTCCTTGACGGACAAACCTCTGAGGAACTCATTCACAATTCAAAGCTCCTCGGACGAACCGTGCGCATTCATGGCCGCTGCTTCCGCAGAGCCAGTTCGATCGAAGTTGACAGCTACGAGGTGCTATGAGGATCGAGGGCATAGCCTGGCCTTGGATAACAGAACGATTCTTTGCTTTCCTTAGCCTTTCTCCCTGGAAGATCATCTTTCTCTGTGGGTCTCTTATGGCTGCGGTTTCGGGTGGTGCCGGACTTCCCGCCAACCAAGATTCGACCAAACAAACGAAGGCGACGGCGGGCGTCCCATCGCCCCAGACTGAAAACAAGTATCGGTACACCAACCGGCTGATCCACGAGAAGAGCCCTTACCTACTTCTGCACGCGCACAACCCGGTTGACTGGTACCCCTGGGGAGAAGAGGCGTTCGCCAAGGCGAAGCGCGAGGACAAGCCGATCTTTCTCTCCATCGGCTATTACACCTGCCACTGGTGCCACGTGATGGAGCGCGAGTCCTATTCCGATCCCGCAATTGCCGAGCTGATCAATCGCTGGTTCGTCGCGATTAAGGTGGATCGCGAAGAGCGACCGGACATTGACAACGAGTACATGAGCTTTGTCGAGGCAACCACGGGGATTGGGGGCTGGCCGATGAACGTCTTTTTGACACCCGCCCTGAAGCCGTTCTTTGGCGGAACGTACTTCCCAGCGGATGACAAATACGGCCAAATAGGTCTCCGTAAGCTCCTTCCGCGCGTCGCAGAAGTATGGAGCAAGCAGCATGAGGATATCTTGCGATCCGCCGACAGCGTCACAGAAAAACTCCAGCAGCTAGTGAACAGCGGGGTGGGTGGCGGAGGCTCGTTGCAGGCGGCTTTGCTGGATAAGACTTACGACCAGATCCGCCAGACGTACGACGCAGCGAACGGAGCCTTTGGGGAAAAGGGTGAAGTGCAAAGGTTCCCTCGACCGGTTGTCCCAGATTTCTTGTTACGGTACTGGGCGCGGACTGGAAACAAAGACGCGCTAGAGATGGTGCTGAACAACTTGCGTTCCATGGCAGCGGGCGGCGTTCACGACCAAATCGGGGGTGGCTTTCATCGTTACTCCACGGACGGTCGCTGGCGAGTTCCTCACTTCGAGAAAATGCTCTATGACCAAGCACAATTGGCGATGCTCTACACCGAGGCCTACCAGGCAACGAGAGATACGTTCTACGCTAATGTGGCGCGTGACATCCTCGACTTTACACTGCGGGAGATGCGCAGCCCAGAAGGAGTGTTCTACTCTGCGTTAGATGCGGACAGTCCGCTACACACAGGCACGTCAGAGCACGGCGAGGGCGCCTTCTATGTGTGGGCTGCGGATGAGACTGACCGCATCCTGGGCAAAGAGACGGCTTCCGTCTTCGATTTTCGATACGGCGTGGAAGCGGGAGGAAATGTCCCGCCCGAGCAAGACATCGAGGGTTCGCTAAAGGGAAGAAGTGTCCTATACGAAAGCCATTCTCTGCCGGAAACGGCCAAGAAATTTGGAAAGACTGAGGCTCAGATAAGTCAGATATTGGATGAAGCAAAACAAAAGCTCTCTATCCAACGCTATCGTCGGCCGCGGCCACCCATTGACACAAAGATCATCACTTCCTGGAACGGGTTGATGATTTCGGCTCTGTCCAGAGCCAGTCAGATCCTGTGTGAACCAAAGTATCTGGAAGCTGCCAATCGCGCCGAGTCGTTTCTGCGCGTTCACGTTTATCGGCCGGGGTCCGGCAGGTTGAAGCGCCGCTATCGCGCAGGAAGCGCAGACATCGACGGTTATCTCGACGACTACGCATTTCTGAATCAAGGTCTCCTCGACCTGTACGAAGCGTCGTTCAACGTGCGCCTGCTTTCGTGGGCAATCGAGCTTCAGCAGACGCAGGATCGCTTGTTTTGGGATCAGAAGCAGGGCGCGTACTTCACTACCAGCGGGCAGGACCGGTCGATTCTGATGCGTACGCGTGACGCTTACGACAGTGTTGAGCCTTCCGCAAATTCAGTGGCAGCCATGAATCTGCTGCGCCTCTGGCAGATCACAGATCAGCAGAGCTACAAAGACAAAGCGGATAGAACGATCGCCGCTTTCGGCCCGCGCCTTGAGCAGAGGCCGGAAGCTATGCCGTACTTGATGTCGGCGTTCGACCTCAGCTTGGCGAAGCCGAGACAAATCGTCATCGCCGGTGCGCCTGGAGCGGAGGACACGCGTGCCCTTCTGCGGCTGGTTTGGCAGCGATATATTCCCAACCGGGTATTGTTGCTCGCTGATGGAGCTGTAGGCCAAAAGCAGCTGGCACATTGGGTGCCTTCTCTGGCTAGCGCTAGACCCAAGCAGGGCCGTGCGACTGCGTATATCTGCGAGAACTACATCTGTAACCTGCCAACGGCAGATCCTCCGACTGTAGCTCGCCTGCTGGATGGATTCCATGTGATCGGAAAGTAGAGTCGTTTCGCTCGGGGTGTAGCGCGTGGAATTGTTTTCGCGAGGAAAGAAGAGGAGAAGTAATCGTGAATCCTGTCGACCTCGAACTCTCCGATTCGAATGTCTCGATCTCGCAGCACTCCTTGATCCCTTCGTGGCAGTTGCCGGTGCTAGTGATCCTCGCGGCTTTCGTCTACTACCCAGTCTTTGGCAAACTGGTGAACCAGTGGGGGAATGATCCGAACTTCTCACACGGGTTTATCGTGCCTCTGTTCTCGCTGTACCTTTTGTGGAGTATGCGGAAATCGCTATCAGCTGTGGCTGTGCGACCATCGTGGTACGGTTTGCCGATAATGATTGCTGCCCTTGGCACTCTCCTGTTGGGGACCTTCGGCGCCGAGTTGTTCTTGTCACGCGTCTCCTTTGTTCTGCTGCTAGCGGGCATGATCATCTGGCTCTATGGTTGGCCGCTTTTTCGAGCTTTGCTTTTCCCGTGGGCGTTCCTCTTTCTGATGATCCCGATTCCTGTCATCGTCTTTAATCAGATCACATTACCCTTGCAATTGTTTGCTTCCAGGGTGGCTGCCGCCATCTTGGAGGCCTTCGGAGTACCCGTGTTACGTGAAGGAAACATCATTCAACTGCCTGCCATGGCGTTGGAAGTTGCTGAAGCGTGCAGTGGCATTCGCTCTCTACTCTCCTTGGTGACCCTGGCCGTTCTGTACGGTTACTTTGTGGATTCGAGGTTGGTACGGCGATTGATTCTTGTTCTGGCTTCAGTCCCGATTGCTATCCTGGCAAACGCTCTGCGAATCGTCGGAACTGGCCTCCTCGTGCAGTATTGGGATCCCGATAAGGCTCTCGGCTTCTTTCACGAATTTTCTGGGTGGGTGATCTTCGTGGTATCTCTGGCCTTGCTCTTTGGGACTCATCGCCTTATCCGCCTTATCAGCGACCGCGATCCTCGATGTGCCACGTTGTGGACAGTGAGCTGAAGATCTTTCGGTAATCCGAGGCGTGAAACTGACCCGGAGGTGTACATGCGATATGTATTAGTTGTGCTGGCGGCGCTGGGGATTGCTGTTTCAGCTCTTGCACTGCGGGAGCACTACCGGACAGATGCGTCTCCCTGCAGCATCAATGACAAATGGGATTGCGGGATCGTGAACCACAGTCCATATGCGGTGCTGTGGAAAGTGCCAGTGGCAACCGTCGGAATCGCGGGATACCTACTGATGGCGCTGTTGTCATTGAGGCGCGGCTATCGCCTCATGCTAGTGCTGGTACTCGTAGGACTTGGTTTTTCGCTCTATCTTGCTGACATCGAAGCCCACATTCTGGGCGTTTGGTGCATTTACTGCGTCGCTTCGCCAGGGGTGATCACAGTAATGAGCCTTCTGGTTCTCGGGATAGTGATTTTGCGAGCCGTCCGCCTAAAGCGTGCCGTTGCCTCTCCGTAACCATCTGGGTGCGTGCGCATCTAGCAGGTAGGGTCAGCACATACACGAATCGATGCGATCCCTCGCTCGTGCTTGGGATGTCTTATGTTTTCAATGGAGAAAAACCAAATTGGGATCATAGCAGTCCTGCTCTGTACATTCACGGAGGCAATTAGCCTCGGGCAGGAAAAACTTTATCTGGATGCCGGGAAGGGCCAAACGCCTTTCGACGTCACTATCCACGCGGTTCCTATCGAAGAGATTGGCAATGGCGGTCCGCCGAGGGATGGCATACCGGCACTAAACAATCCTAAATTCGTCTCGTCGTCCGATGGTGATCGGTTTCTCAAGAAGCACGACCGAGTCCTGGCGATCGAGTACAACGGAGTCGCGAAAGCGTACCCCATCCGGATTTTGAACTGGCATGAGGTTGTGAATGACGATTTCAATGGAAGGCCTGTAATCGTTACCTGGTGTCCACTCTGTCTGTCGGGCATCGTTTATGATCCGGAAAATGGGGGCAACCGGCTCAGCTTCGGCGTCTCCGGAAAAATATACAAATCCAATCTCTTGATGTACGACCACGAAACCGGCAGCCTCTGGTCACAGCTCTTGCAGCGGGCCATCACCGGACCACTCACGGGTACGGTGCTTGCGATGCTTCCCGCGGAGCACTCAACCTGGGAACATTGGCGATCACAGCATCCAAACACACTTGTCCTGTCCATGGATACCGGTTTCAAGCGTGACTACGGTCTTGACCCTTATCGCGAATATGTTGAAGAAGGCAGGCCAACATTCCGCAGCTCGCAAGATACCAAGACGTCGAAAAACAAACTCCGCCCGATGGAGCCGGTGCTGGGGGTCGACCTAGGGGACGCACAAAAGGCCTATCCATTTTCTCTTCTTAAGAAGAAGCCCAGCGAGTTCGAAGATCGTGTCGGCAACGTAAACCTGCTGATTCACTTCGATAAGGATTCGAAGACAGCATACGTCACCGGCCAGTCGGGCGAGATTCTGCCGTCGACCATGGTCTACTGGTTCGCGTGGCAGGATTTCTTTCCGCAGACACGAGTCTTAGAAAACAATCGCTGGCCAGGCTGGCGCGGGAGGCCCGTATGCCTTTTCTTTCGTCACTTGCCGAGGATGCCCATCTCATCGACGTCTTCAAGAAATTTCCTGGCCTGTATCGCCCACTGATTGAGTATCACGAGATCCTGCTGCGCGGTCCATCTCCGCTCACTGTGGCTGAACGCGAGCTGATAGCAGCTTACGTCTCCGGACTGAATTCCTGTCATTATTGCCATGGAGTGCACGCCGCAACGGCTGAGCAGTTCGGCGTTGCCGAAGGCTTATTAGATCAGCTTATTGAGAATCCTGAACAAGCACCGATCGAGGAACGCATGAAGCCGCTGCTCGCGTATGTTAAAAAGCTGACCTACACGCCGAGCCGTCTGCTGCCGGTGGACGCGCAAGCTGTATTGGTGGCGGGCTGGAATGAACAAGCTCTTCACGATGCAGTTTCGGTTTGCGGCTTGTTCAATCTCATGAATCGCTTGGTTGACGGGCTTGGCGTGACAGGCGATGCGGCGTACTTCAAACTGGCTTCGGCCCGGCTCGCATCTGGTGGCTACTCGGGTCTGCTCAAACTGTTCCCTCACTGACCTGGCCCGTTCAAGAAAGCCTGGCTAGCGAATCCATCTCCTTTTGGACTCTGGTAGGCCTTGTTTTCGAACGAGCGAATGCGTAGTCGACAATCTCTTTTGTTGGAACCTGCGAACTACAGCATGTAGCGGACGTCGGACGCAAGAGTCGGGTAGGCGAAGATCGTGTCCCGCAGGTTGGATGCAGATATTCCTGACTTAATGGCAAGCGCGAACAGATTGATAGTTTCTTCAGCGTGCGGACCCAGCAAATGGGCGCCCAAAATACGATCTGTGCCCTCCTCAATCACAAGCTTGAAACCTGAAGATTCCTCGGCAACTCTACGAGACGAATACCAGGCCGTCGTGAGTTCATGGTGCGTTTGGAAACGCAGACCTTTTTCTTTTGCCGCTCGTTCTGAAAGTCCCACAGAAGCCAAAGGTGGTACGGTAAACGCAACTGTGGGCACCGCGGTGTAGCTAGCCGTCAGGTGGTTCCCCTCCAGCAGATTCGCAGCCACGATCCGTCCCTCATATCCCGCTACGGGCGTCAGGGGAGGTCCGCCGCTAGCTGCAGCATCCCCTGCTGCATATACCGCTGGATTCGATGCGCTTTGAAGATACTCATTCACCTTCACACCTTCTTCGGTGGCGTCGACGTGCGCAGCCGTCAAGTTCAGGTCTTCAATTTCAGGAACGCGGCCTGCGCCATGTCCTACGAGATCGGCATGGAAGGTGTGCTGCTCTCGAACACGAGAAGCGCGCACTACCAAATGGTCGGTCGTCTTCTCGATAGCACTGACTTCCGTGCGCAACTGAACATCAGCGCCGAGATACCGGGTCTTTTGTGTGAGTTGTTCAACCAGATCGGGATCAAAACCTTCAAGCAAGCGCTCGCCCCGATGAAGCACGGTGACTTTTGCTCCGGCACGTAGGGCCACGTGGGCAAACTCCATGGATATGTAGCCACCGCCAATAAAGACAATGCGTTTCGGCAGCGACTCCAATTCAAGGAACTGGTCGCTGAGCGTGATGAATTCTTCGCCCGGAATATTCAATTTTCTAGGCATGGCCCCAGTTGCGACGACGACATGCCGAGCTTCAAGGACATCTTCGCCAACTTGAACCGCATTTGGGGCTAAGAAGTGCGCACGTCCGTGGAACGCGGCGATACCTGCTTTAGCGAGGCTCGCCTCCCGACTTTGTGGGACGGGGTCGGTAAAAGAACGTTTGAACTTCATGAGCTCGGCCCACTCAATTCGGGCCTGCTTATTCCTAATACCCTTGCCTTCCATCCGTCGCAGCCAGTCCATTACATCAGCAGCGCCAACCAGAACTTTCTTGGGGTCGCACCCCCGAAGTGCGCAGGTCCCACCAAACGGACGCGAATCAACAATGGCTACTTGCCAGCCTGCTGATCGGCATGCCGACGCCACAGTAGAAGCGGCCGATCCCGTGCCTAATACAACGAGATCAAAGTTTTTTTTCATGGATCGATCCTCCTCTGCACTGGCTTTGCATGAACCGCGACATCACTTGCTTGGCGCGGAAGCGGTCAGCTCGTGCCCGCGTTCAGAACTTTCTTTTTCTAATGTCTGCCGAACCGCAACCTCATAATCACGTCCTTCCCATTGGCCGCTGTCCAGCCACAAGAAAGTAAAGCGAATCGATGCACGTCGTGTAGCAACAATCGGGATATCCACAAAGTGAATTCCTAGGGATGTCGACGTAGAACTTATGTCTTCTGCTGACTGCCAGTCGTTTCGAGACCAATGAAGCTGAAACGGTCGTGGCGCCTGAATCCGCAGAGTCTGTCCAGCAGAGACCTGTCGAACTTGCCGAATCGGCTTCCAAATTTCGAGATCCTTGCGCCCTCGGCTCTTAAGATAACGTTCGGCGACAATGGGGATTAGGTCAAAGACGTCACCGTCCGCTACTGATCTGAGCAGTTTTATGTATTCCGCATGGGCCCACATCAGCGGCATTGCTGATCCGGACGGCCGTCCCAGGCAGAGGCTGTGTGACGGGTACACTTCGTCGCAGACCTGTTCCGGAAGCATGCCGCCTTTCGAGGCGAACCCCTCCATCGCTCGTATGTACAGCTTGACATCGCGGCCGGCCGCAAGTTCGTAATGTGCGCGCTCGCCAGTCAGTAGCGGCCAAGGCCGTCCCTTTCCCCACCCTTGAAATGGACCTCCGTCTGGACGATTGCCGTAACCATCATGGTTGTAACGGCGCCAGCAGGGTCCGAAAGGCGTCTCCACCTTCAGCACAGCGTCTACAACCTGAAGGGAATCTTCAATCAATGAATTGCCAGGCTTGCGAATGCCGTAGCGAACCAGTTCGAGAAATCCGGCGTCGACAATATGCTTTGCAGGAAACTGCCACTGACTACCCGGCGGCCGGTTCGCGATGGCGAGGATTCCTTTGTTGGGATCTTCCTCGGGAGAATGATCCTTCAGATCAACGGGATGAATCCGTACGTAGTGGTTCTTGACACCAGGAAGCAGCGTTCCCTCGGTAGTCACGGTCCAGCTCTCGAGATGTGATTCCAGGAAATCCGCGTAGTCTTCGAGAAAGCGGGACGCCTCCTGGTGTCCTCGTGAATTAGCAAAATCCGCAGCGCATATGAGAGCCGCAATAGTCGCAGCCAGAGTAGAAGGAGAATAACCGCTAGCCTCCTCCCAACGCTCCTGTTGGGTCACGGGGCCTTGCCGGATTAGAAATGCCGCCGCTGATTGCACCATCGGGTATGGGTCAAAGTCGTGGAGCGCGTCGGCCTTCCACAAGCGCCACGCGAGGATTACGGGGAATGCGACTTCGTCGAGCTGAACTCCCGTCCAATATGGAGTGCCGTCGATCCAAAAGTTCTGGGGGAAACAGCCATCTGAGCGTTGTGAGCAGGCGAGATAAATGAGCGCACGGCGTGGAGTGGCTGTGTTTCCGCAAGCCATCAAACCCAATGCGCTATTCACCATGTCGCGCGTCCACACGAGGTGGTAACCGCCAAGATCCTCGTCGCCTTTGGCCTCGCCCCAGGGAATGCTCGCCGAAGCGATCAGAGCGCCTGCGAATGTCTTGTCTTCGTGGGCCAACAGGAGGTTGTGACTGACTCGATACAAGCGCCCGTGATCGCCGCTGCGCTTGTCGAGCTTCTCGATATTGGCGACTCGGCGCCATTGCTCGACAAATCGTTTCCGATGTTGACCAAACGGTTCTCCTAGCGACTGCATTAGAGTAGTCACCGCCGCGTGCTGCGCATCACCAAATGCAAGCCCAACGGTGAACTCCCGGCAGCGATGAAAATCAATTTCACCGATTAGCGCCACGTTACCGTCTTGTGCTCGGTCAAACTCCCAGTCGAGTTGAAAGTTATCGCTGAGGTCCTGCCAGCCGTCGCTCGCTCCAACGTAGCCGCAGGAGCCTCTGGTGAGACCTACGTTTGCACCTAGAGCCAGGTAGGTACGATTCTTCCAGGCCAGGAGTATGTTCTGACCGCTCACGTGCAACTTTCGCGCAGAATTGCCCCATCCACCGACTTCAAGATGCGGCGCCAGCAAGACATACACCTTTAGGCGACTCAGAAACTCCTCGTCTCCTTCGATTCGCGTGTGAATAAGGACGCAAGGTTGATGGGGATCACCGATGATCTCTTTGACTACGCGGTATCGTGCCTCTCCGTCCGCGCTCTCAATCCGATAGCCGAGCGTATCGCGCTCGATGCACTCGATACTGTTTTCCAGATCTCTTTTCTCTTCATGGAAGAAGGTCTCTCCATCAGTGATAAGTAACTGCATGTCACGAATCTGAGGACGATCGATCGTAGGGTAGTAAACCTCGTTGAGAATCCCGTGGGATATCGTGAACCAAACACTGCTGGCGGAAGAGTAGGCCGTGCCAATGCCATCCTTTTGGCTCGAAGTCCACCGAGGCGGAATGCCGGGAGAGCCAAACGCCACACCATTCTTACTGCCGCTGCTGCTGTCCATAGGTTTTCTTTCCAAAGAGATCAGCCCCGTGAGTCCCGTGGTCGCTCGAACCTAATTTCTGGCCGGTGATCGCGCGCCGTCCAGGCCACTGCATGTGGGGCAACGGGTTGCTCGCAGAGCTGATATGAGCCGGGATGGTTGAGGGCCTAACAACCGATACGACAGCACTCCCAATGCTGCCCCGAACGCCAGGTGTGCGAGCAAAACTGTTATCGGGAAGCCGTATGAGAACTGGAGTCCGAAGTAGCCCACGCCTAATGAAATGACGACCGGACTAACCAGGAACCCCAAACCGATCGCAATCCCGAAAACCGCTCCTGCCCAACGCCGGCGCGTACCGATCAGCAACACATAGATGATTCCGAAACTCGCACCGTTCCAGACGTGATATGCCCAGCCGGCAAAATCGGAGGCGAGCGATGGACCCTGAGCGAAACGATCGAGCAGCAACACTCCCATCAACCGGGGCAAATTGCCCGGCATGTAGCCGAAATGGAATCCGAGGAGCCGAACGATCTCCAGCGCGATGGTGGCGATCGCGCCAGCCAGTGCTCCGCGGACAATCGAGCGCGACAGCCAGTTCTCACGGCGTCGCGCAAGAACGGCTACTGCGGCCAGGAGGACAATGGAAGGTAGCAGAAAGTTGCTTGCCAACGCCGCGAGATTCCCATGTCCGGACTGGGCCGCGGGGAAGATCAGAGGGCCCACAGTTGCAAGTCCAAGAGTAATTAGGGTGAAGAAGACTGCTTTCATATTGACTCCGTGTTGGAAAGAAATGCGGCGGACCCGCATTTCTTCCCCAAGCGAGTTCAGTTCTAGTGCGTCGCCATCTGGGCCAGACCCTCGAGCTTCTGATCCAGCATGCCGGCAGTCATGTTGATGTCCTGGTTGTTGAGTGTGCCAAGCAACGAGCTGGGCTTGTCGTAGCTGAGATACGCTTTACCGTCTTTCCCTTCGTACACAAACACGCGGAGCGGAATATAAAGCCCGGCGGCAGGATCCTGCTCGAAGATCTTCTTTCCAACGGTGGGATTACCCACCAGGAACAGCGTGGCCTTCAGCTTGAGACCAGTCATCGAGAGCATGTTGCCCTGATTCACTTCCGCCATCACCATCATTCCGCCTTGTCCGACCGCGGACTTCAATTGATTGACGGTCTGGTCAAAGGACTTCTGGCTGGGGACAGTTACATGGGAGTCCTGTGCTGCTGCAGGTAAAGCAAGTAATGCCGCGACGACCGTCGCCATCAGCAGCGTGGACAAACGTGAAACAGCTATCTTGTAATTCATTCAATCCTCCAAAGAGTTGTTGTGGCTGAGTTTTATGGGCACGCTGACACTGTGCGGTTCAACGATTCATTCCATTCACTCACTGCTAACGATTCGCGACTCTGAATTCGGTTTCGCAGCACGAGAGGAAAGAAAATTCTTGGCAGAGAAATTTGTTGATAGTTACAACAGGCTTTCACTCAGAGACGTGGCTTTACGTGCAAAGTCACCGATCTTCCGCGATGGGGGGACCAGCCCGAATGGAGAATCCAAAGGGAATCCACGCTGGCGCCATGCAAAGTACCCACCGGCAAGTGGACGCACACGGGTGATTCCGAGTTGACGTAGGCGGAGCGCCGTCATCACGCTGGTCGCCTCATTGGGGCAGGTACAGTAGACGACAACATCCCGGTCGCGAGGAATGTCTTCATGGAGACGTGAAAGTTCCTCAATCGACATTCGGATGGCTCCGGGTATGAGGTATGGTTCAGGAAGGAAGTCGAGCGGATGTCTCAAGTCCACAATCGCGATCTCTTCGCCTGCATCGAGTTTTTCTTTCAGTTCCTCGGGAGTGATCCGCGCCATTCTTAGCTGACGCAGGAATTGCTGCCTTCGTGCGTATTTGCGGACAAGATATCCGGCCAGGATGCCGCAAATCACAAGGAGGATGAGCGCTGTACCTATTTGGTGGGCATAGTACGCCAGCTGTTCGAGTTGACTGCTGAACAGGTAGCCGAGTCCCAGGAATGTTCCCGCCCACAGGAGTATGCCAAGAACGTCGAAGAGCAGGAATTGCAGTAATTGCATTCCGAATGCTCCCGCCAATGGCGGAGCCGCTGTGTTGAGCCACGGAATGAATTTGGCCAGAAGGAGAGATGAAGTACCGTGCCTCGAATAGACGCTCTGAGTGCGACGAGCACATGAGTCCGGCTCAAGTGAGAGACGACATAAGAAACCGAGCACCACATTTCCTCGTCGCCTGCCGATTCCGTACCAGATCATGTCGCTCATTAGCGCGGCAATCACTGCGGCAAGTGCCGAGATCCAGATGTTCAAGTGCCCGGTGCCTGCCAGGGCACCGGCCGCAAGTAGAACCGGGGCTGCTGGCAATGGAACTCCGATTTGCTCGACAAAAACCCACGCGAGGAGCAATACGTAACCGTGCTGAATCAGGAAGTGGGTAACGCCGCTCACCTCGCCATCACCCCCTTCAGGCTTCCAATCAACCTAGATGCCCGAACTCTGCGTGGGTTACGACTGAACCGCGAAATCCCTCAGACGGCAGAGATCTGTAGAATGCGACCAAGCGCATGTTGGGGAATCTTTTCATGAGAGGGCCATAATCGAAGGCGCTCGAAATGGGTTGGTCTCCTTATCATTAGGTTGGCTGAGGGGACGGCGGCCCTCGAAAAAAATGTTCTCTGAACAGAGCACTCGACACTTCGTTGCAGACACCGGCGTTTACGTGCCAGCGGTAAGTTCCGAACAAATGCGCGAGTTGGATAGGATCGCAGTAGAGGAGACGGGACCTAGTCTGCTGCAAATGATGGAGAACGCCGGCCGGAGCTTGGCGCTTTTAGCGATTGAACTGATGGGTACCCGCTGGCACAGCGCGAGGGTTGTGATTCTGGCAGGAAGCGGTGGCAATGGCGGAGGAGGAATCTGCGCCGGCCGTCATCTCGCCAACCGCGGAACAGCTGTCAGTCTTTGTTTATCGAATCCGGACCAGCTTTCGGAAGCAGCCGCCATCCAGCGCAAGATATTCCAGTCAACTTCCGGGAAAGAGGTTCAGATCGTCAACATCGAGCGCCTTGAAGCTGATCTAATTATCGACGCACTAGTCGGATATGGTCTAAAGTCGGCCCCGCGAGGCGCAACGGCGCAGTTGATCGCGTGGGCTGGCAAGCGTGATGTTCCGATCTTGGCATTGGACGTCCCCTCTGGAATCGATGCAAACACAGGTGGCGCGCCAGGAGCATTCATTCGTCCGACCTGGACCATGACACTCGCACTTCCCAAGCTCGGGCTTTTGCCACAAAATGCAGGACAACTCTTCCTCGCTGACATCGGAATTCCAGTTGCGACGTTTCGTCGCTTGGTGCCGAACTATGTCCCTCCCTACGGCAACCGTTTCTGGGTTGGTTTGAAGTACTGAAGGGTCTCCGGTCGCAGGCCTGTAACCTCGGACTGCTTCGAGAATCTTTGAACGTGTAGCAGCCGCAGCGCTTCTCTTGTAGGAGCGCTTCCCCCGGCGCGCTGTACCAGCAGTCTTGGCGCAGCGCGCCTCATATCGAGCTCGTAATGAACGTTCAAACAAGATGTCTGTCGCCGCTGCCTGACAAGTCAACCAATCAGGAACTTGCCGCCTCGTGCGTTCAGCCTAGGCCAGAAACAAAAGAAATTCATGTTCGAGTCTCGATCCCTAATTATCAGTACCTCGATCAACTCGCGATTCGCTACGGCATACGGACCTTGAGTGGCTCAATCAATTTCTTGATCGAGTCCCATCGTCAGTCGCAAACCTCGCCCAATCTGGGACCTGCAAACACCGCAGCGAAACAAGCCGAATAACCGCGAATCATTCTCTCCAGAAACGCAGACACGAACCGCAATTGTGGTTCGGTCGCTGTGAAGCTTTCCAGGCTGGGACTCGCGTGGATGTCCGAGCTAGCGGTGAGACGGTGAGGGCTGAGTCCGTGTTGAGTGTTGTGGCGGATGCCAAAACCGGCCTGGAGAGCTTCGCCAAAACTCGAGAGATGAAAGGGAACATATGCGACGAATTTGCACCATGATGTTTGGATTGGCACTATTGTTCGCTGGCGTCTCCGCCATGGCGGAAGACACGCGATCAGACATAAGTCTTGAAGGCACTGGCTTTTTTACCAAGGAGTCGAACAACCGGGGTATTTCGCAGCGCGCTACAGAAGCTGGTGGGCTCTTGGTAGGGTACCGTTACCATTTCAACGATTGGATCGCGGCAGAAGCAAACTATGGATATAGCAGGAACACTCAAAGCTTCTTCAGCAACGGAGGTCTGTCACGTATCCAGTCCAACAATCACGAGGCTACCGCCGCATTCGTGGTCACACCTCCGGTTATGGGAGAGAAACTAAAGCCGTTTGTCCTCGCGGGGTCAGGTGCTCTCGTTTTTGATCCAACCGACAGGGCACGCGTATTAGTGCCCGGCGCTCAAAGGCAGGCCAAGGCGGCTTTTCTCTACGGCGGAGGCGTGGACTACGACCTGGCCCACCACATAGCCTTGCGAGCCGAGTACCGAGGTCTGGTGTACAAGACTCCCGATTTCAACATCCCGGCCCTGAACGCCGACAAGGTCACGCACGTGGCACAGCCGTCGGCGGGAATTGTCATTAGGTTTTGACGGCCAGTTGGGCAGGTAGCGGTGGTTCAGGAGACAGAGGCTGGAACCCCGATCCACCGCTTACCCGGCTTAGAGTCTGGTCAGCTGGTTTTCAACGAGAGAAGCACCCTTTGGGCCAGTTTTCCACAATTCATCACGTGTGATCGCGGTCACCTTCGCTGGGTCGCTCTTGGTGCTAGGCTTTGGCTGACGAAAACCCGCCACCTGTTGACTGTAACCTGCTACGTCCTCGTGCATCGTTGGAAAGGTGGGCGTTAGAAGCGACGGCTCTATGGCTGCTCGGAATCCCGTGACAGCTCTGAACGAAGCGGCCGGCCGCGATGAAGCGGTCTTGATCAAGTGTATCTGTGACGGCCAAAAAGAGCTTTTTCTTGACCTTATCCGTCCGTACGAGCGAGGAATCTACTTGGCAGCCTTCTCCATCCTGCATAATCAGGCGGACGCTGAAGAAGTCGCTCAGGAGGCGCTCCTAAAGGCCTTCGCCCATCTGAGTGAATTGCGATCGGGTGAAAAGTTCAAGGGCTGGCTGTTTCTGATAGTCATGAACGAAGCCCGCATGCGGCGGCGCAAGAACCACCAGCATCTGTTTGAGTCTCTTGATGACGAAGCCAACGAAACCGAAGAGGGCATGTTTATGCCGCGTCAATTCTCTGACTGGCGTGATGTACCTTCGGAGGCCTTCGAGAAGAAGGAGATCAGGATTGCAGTGCAGAAGGCTCTGGATAGTCTGCCGCCAAAATATCGGCAGATTTTCATCTTACGGGATGTACAACATCTGAGTGTGGCAGAAGCCGCGAAAGCTCTCGGCCTTTCCACCCCGGCCGTAAAAACACAGCTGCATAGGGCACGCTTGCAGATTAGGGAACAACTGGCGCCTCTGTTCGGAAAGCGCTGGAGTGAGCGATTGCCCTTTTTAAAAGGTAGAAACCCATGGTGACTTGCGCCCAACTATTGAAAGAGCTGTCCAACTACATCGACGAAGACGTTGATCCGAAGCTTCGCGCCGAAATCGAAGAGCACCTGCGCGGCTGCCACCGGTGCAGCGTTCTAGTCGATAGCACCCGCAAGACTCTTTGTATCGTAGGAGACGATCGGGTTTTCGAAGTCCCTGCGGGGTATAGCGATCGCTTGCACCAGTTCCTGACGAATAGACTTGGAATCTGAGGACGCTGACGACAAATGAGGTCGCTCCAAGACCTGCAGGACAGCATCGACACAAGTTGCTTCCAATTGCGCCCATCACGACTACGACCCTGCCGACGGTAAAAGGCACTAATCTGACCGGTCCACGTCATTTTCAACTCGTTCTCGTAATTGTTGGGAATGCTCTGATGCGAATTGCAGGCAGCGCAAGCGCAGTGCTCGTCGGCCTATATCTGGCCGAGCTTGCAAACCGAGGTTTTCGAGTCACTGCGGCTCTCGCTGGAACTTTGGGCGCGATCTCTTTCGCTGCAGAGCTAATCGGAGCAGTGCCGCTCGGATTGGCTTCCGATGCAATTGCGCCCCGTGCCCTAATGACCGGTGGCGCGCTTGTCGGCGCAGTTGCAACGCAGCTATTCGGAATCACTAGCAGGACAGGTGTCTTCTTCCTGAGCAGAACCCTTGAAGGAGTCGGAGCGGCGGGCGTAGCTCCGTCGCTGCTCGCTCACCTCACCGACGTTACAGATGGCAATCCATCGTTGCGGGCTCGCGTGATGAGCTATTTCGAGCTATCGCTTCTGGCGGGCCTTGCGTTGGGCGGGCTCATTGCCGCCCAACTCTGGCACTTGTTGAGCCGCGGCGCCTTCGCGGCTGTAGCCGCGGTTTACATTCTGTGTGCGGGCCTCCTTTTTGCCGGTGGGGTAGGAAGCCGTGGCCATGGATCGAAGGAAGCGATTGCGGGGTTCTATCGAGCGCTTCGAGAACCATCGCTGCAACGGCTGGCTCCTGTCTGGCTCTGTGTCAACTCGATTATCGGATTGTGGCTGGGTCCCACGATGATTTTCCTCCTGACCCAGCGCTCGCAAGGAAATCAATTTATGGCTGGACTCTATGCCGACAAGCCTGAACAGGTCGGATGGGTTTTGCTGGGCTACTCGCTTGTCTTCGGCGCCGGTGTGACCGCATGGAGCTTCGTCCTGCCGCATATTTCTCTCCAGCGAGCTCTGCGGATTACGCTCGTGGCCATGCTTTTTGTGTGTGTGGGCATGCTCCTGTTTAATCACGTCGCACTGAACCGTGCCTTTGTGCACTGGGTCATTGGGGGCCTCACGGCGCTGTGCATCATGGTCGAGAGTGGATTCACTCCCGCCGCGCTCGCCCTTCTCGCGGGAGCCGTTGGCGCGCAGGCTGGGAGGGGTGCGGCGATGGGAATCTATTCCGTGTTGCTGAGCCTTGGTGCGATTGGCGGTTCACTGTTAGCGGCTCTACTGGGAAATCGGTTTGCGGTGGACGGCCTAATCTACGGCACGCTGGCGATGGCTGTGCTGGCGCTGTCACTGGTACGAAGGCTCGAACCGAGGCGGTTGTCGCAGGCGGAAGCAAATGGCTGAACGCAACTACGATTTAGTGATCATCGGTGCAGGATCTGGCGGTCTGATCGCCGCCAGTTTCGCGGCCAAACTTGGTGCACGGGTTGCCCTCGTTGAAAAATCCCGGATCGGAGGGGACTGCACTTGGACGGGCTGTGTTCCCAGCAAGGCTCTGCTTAAAGCGGCAAAAGTCGCCCACGAAGTGCGGACTGCTTGCCATTACGGCATCACATCCGGTCCGCCAAAAACGGACATGGCCAAAGTACGTGATTATGTCTTCGCAGCGATTCAGCAAGTTTATCAGTTAGAGAGTCCCGAAACGCTTCAGCAGAAAGGTATCGACGTACTACTGGGATCGGCTCGCTTCATTGATTCAACATCGATAGAGGTAGCCGGTGAAGTCGTCCATTCCAAGAAATTTCTGATTACAACTGGAGCCCGGGCTGTCCTGCCTTCAATCGCGGATCTGAGCGAAGTGCCGTTTGTGACCTACGAGAAAATCTTCGAGAATGATCGGCTCCCTGAACATTTGATCGTTATTGGCGGAGGACCAATCGGCTCGGAACTGGCGCAGGCCTACAGGCGCCTGGGGAGCCAAGTGACGATCGTGGCCGACCGCTTGCTTCCAAAGGAAGATCAGGACGTTCGTGAATTGATCGGGCGCGTGTTTGAGGACGAAGGCATCCACCTTCTGAAAGGTCGAGCAAAGTCAGTCCACAACGACCGTGCCGGGATTGTGGTTTCAACGGATGGATCGGAAGTCCGCGGCGACCTGTTGCTGGTTGCCTCGGGCCGAAAGCCGACAGTAGAAGGTCTCGGACTGCATGAAGCGGGAGTGACCTATTCGGAAAAGGGTATTCCGGTCGACGAGCAGCTTCGAACCACTGTGAAGAACATCTATGCTGCTGGTGACGTTGTTGGCGGCCAGCAGTTTACTCATTTTGCCGGCTGGCAAGCCTTTCAAGCAGTGCGCAATGCGTTGCTTCCTGCCAGCAGTTCAGGTTTCACCGATCTGGTGCCGCGCGTCACTTTCACCGACCCGGAAGTCGCTCAGGTTGGACCCACCGAAGAGCAGGCACGATCCAAGTACGGCAACAACATAAAGATTTGCTACACGAAGATGAGCCAAGTTGACCGTGCCGTATGTGAAAACGATCAACTTGGTTTTATCAAAGTCATCGCAAGGCGTAACGGGACGATTCTCGGAGCAACCATCGTTGCCGCACGGGCCGGGGAAACTCTGAGTGAGCTGATCGTCGCAATTAAGCAGAACATGAAGGTGTCTGACCTTGCCGGAGCGATTCACGCTTACCCGACTTATTCGACTGGCGTTCAACAACTGGCAGCAGACATGGCCATCGAAGAGTTGCTCTCTGGAACATCAGGCAGAATCGTTCGCGGGCTGTCCAAAATTGTTCGCTAGATCTGGAAGGACACCATTCCGTATGAGTACACAAGAGGTCGCCAACACAAAATCGGCGACGAGCCAAACAGTAGCGAAGAAAAGAGACGCCAATCACGTCTTTTACGAATTGACTCGCAGCATTTGCCCCAAGTGCCGCAGGGTCATCGATGCCCAGGTGATTCTGCGCGACAACAAAGTCTATATGCGTAAGCGCTGTCCAGAATGCGGGGCATTCGAATCGCTTCTGTATAGCGACGCGGAAGCCTATGTGTCGTTTGGCCGATACAACAAACCGGGCACAATCCCGCTTGCCCATGGCACAGCGATAGACGCTGGATGCCCCTATGACTGTGGACTATGCCCTGATCACCAGCAGCATACCTGCCTTGGGATCATCGAGGTGAACAGTAGCTGCAATATGAGTTGCCCCCTGTGCTTCGCTGAAGCTGGTCCCGGCTTCAACCTTACGATCGAAGAAGTTGAGCAGGTGCTCGATGAACTCGTCAGAACTGAAGGGCAACCTGAAGTTGTTCAATTTTCCGGTGGCGAACCGACGATTCATCCGCACATCATCGATTTCGTTCGCGCAGCCAAGGATCGCAACATTCCGTTCGTCATGATCAACACGAATGGAAAACGTATTGCCAAGGACGACCGTTTCCTGGAAGAGCTTAACGAAGTGCGACCTTCCCTCTACTTCCAGTTCGATGGGTTCGATTCCGACACCTATCGAATCTTGCGTGGCGAACCTGACATTCTGGAGGAAAAGCTTCGCGCGCTTGATCGACTGGCTCAGATTGGGCTGGGCGTCACGCTAGTGCCTGCCATCGAGCGTGGCGTTAATGAGCACGAGATCGGTAAGATTATCGACTTCGCGATCAAACATCCTGCAGTCCAGGGGATCAATTTCCAGCCGGCATTTCACGCGGGCAGACATGTCGATCATGACCCGATGAAGCGAATGACAATCCCGGACATTCTGCGGCTGATCGAGAATCAGACTGGCGGCAAATTCATCGCGAGCGATTTCGTGCCCGTTCCCTGCTGTTTCCCGACCTGCAACTCGGTGACCTACGCCTTTGTTGATGGAGATGAAGTTACGCCACTGCCTCGAATCGTGAATGTGTACGACTACCTAGACTACATTTCCAACCGCGTGATGCCGGATTTCAGTCTGGAGGTGAAGTCTGCACTCGAGGGGCTGTGGTCCTCATCGTCGGTGGCGGGCTCACAGAAGTCTGCCGATCAGCTGGCTTTCTCCTGTCAGGCTTGTGGTCTGCCTGAGAGCATGACCATCGGCGATCTTGCCGAGCACATGATCATGATCATGCTGCAGGACTTCATGGACCCATGGACCTTTAATCAGAAGAACTTGATGAAATGCTGCAAGGAATTCTTGCTTCCCGGCGGGAAGCAAATTCCGTTCTGTGCCTACAACACATTGGGCTATCGGGAGCAGGCAAGAGCGCAATTGGTGGCCATGGAACCAGAGCGTCGTCGCGCTCGCGCCGAAGGTCGGGCATACGAACCAAAGCCCGTCACGTTTAACTTTAACGGTGATTCTGACAGCAAGAGCCAGCCCGTGTTGCGGATTGTCGCTGAGTGAGTCCGGCAAGGAGAGATCGAATGGCTCACGAGCAAAAGGAGATTGCAGTTGAACCCGACAGCGTGAAGCAATGTTGTGCCCGGCTGTACGAGAGCGACCTAGCCAAGCTGCTCCTGGGGGAGTCGTTTCATCCTGGTGGGTTGAAGCTAACGCAGAGGATTGGTGAAATTCTCGGACTTGGTCCAGAGAGCCGGGTTCTCGACGTGGCGTCGGGCAAGGGGACGAGCGCAATGTTTCTGGCCCAGCATTTTGGTTGCGAGGTAGTGGGCATCGACTACGGAAATCACAACGTCGAAACGGCGAACCAGGAGGCTGCGGCTAAAGGCCTGGGCACGCGTGTCCGTTTTGAGCGCGCCGATGCAGAGCTTCTGCCGATACCCGATGGCTCGTTCGATGCTGTCATTTGTGAATGTGCTTTTTGCACATTTCCGAATAAGACGGCAGCCGCTGCTGAATTTATGCGAGTGCTGCGCGCAGGTGGTCAGGTTGGACTCTGTGACCTCACGCGGGCGCCAGCTCTTCCGAAGGCTTTGGATGGTTTGCTGGCCTGGGTCGCATGTGTCGCGGATGCGCGACCCATCGAGAGTTACGCAGCTACGCTTCACGCTGCGGGGCTGATGGTTGAGCACGTTGAGTTGCATGACGAATCGCTCAGCGAACTGGTTCAGCAAGTCAGAGCCAAACTACTGGGCGCGGAAATCATGGTGGGGTTGAAGAAGCTTGATCTACCCGGTGTTGACTTCAGGACTGCCAAGCAAATGGTGAAGGATGTAATCGTCGCCATCGAACAGAACCAACTGGGCTATGCGCTGATAACTGCTAACAAGCCAATGACTGCTTCGCCGTAGGCTGACGCAGCAGAGCACTCTCTTCTGTCGATACTGGCCTTCTTTGTTGCTTGCAATCGAAGGATCGCGAAATGAGTTTCACCGTGTTGATCTTGTTAGCGGTGGGCGTCCCGATAGCCTACGCCAACGGATCTAACGATGTTTCCAAAGGGATTGCGACCCTCGTAGGCAGCGGTGTCACTGATTATCGTCGCGCGATACTCTGGGGCACCGTGTGGACTGGACTCGGCGGCCTCGCCGGTTCGCTACTTGCCGGCGCAATGATAGGGACCTTCGGGAAAGGCTTCTTGGCTAACGGAATTGCGCCGACACTTCCCGCCGCGATAGCAACGATCTTGGGAGCTGCCGCCTGGGTAGGCTTCGCAACTCGGGCTGGTTTGCCCGTATCTACTACACACGCCATTGTGGGTTCCGTCATCGGCGTGGGCGCAACCGCCTATGGATTTTCGGGCGTGAGCTGGGCAGTTGTGGGGACGAAAATCGCGTTGCCTCTACTGCTCAGCCCCATAGTCGCCCTCGTCATTACCGCCCTTGTGCTCCGAAGTTGGAAACATTTCGCGGTACCCGTCGGGGACACTGCCGAATGTCTTTGTACTGCACTTGAACCTAGTTCCGCGGCAATTGCCGTAGCGCCAGACGGGATACTTGCGCCACTCATGGCAAACTTGCCCGGCGTACGATTGACAATCGACTCGGAGCGCGCGTGCGTGGACGAAAGGCCCAGCGCATTCCGCATCACCATTAACGATTTGCACTGGCTGACTAGCGGGACGACTTCGTTTGCTAGAGGCATGAACGATGCTCCCAAAATGGTTGCTATCGTGTTGGCCACTGCCGCATTTTCGGGATCGAACGCGGGCTTCCAGACTACCGCGTTTTTAGCTGTCACACTTGGGATGATCGCCGGCAGCTGGAGTGCTGGAAGGCGAGTTACGCGAGTTCTCGCCGAAAACATTACCCCGATGAACCATCGCCAAGGCTTCGTGGCTAATCTGGTTACGGCTTTGCTGGTTGGGCCGGGAGCGGTACTCGGCTTGCCTATGTCGACGACGCATGTGTCTGCCGGTGCGATCGTTGCGGTGGGCGCACAGAACTCAAGCGAGACGAAGTGGAAAACAGTACGTGAAATGATCCTGGCTTGGGTGGTCACCCTGCCCGCTGCTGCATTGCTGGCAATTCTGTTCTACTTGCTTTTGCGCGCAGCGGGTGCAAAGTGATCGACCACTGTAAGGAGAACATCCGCTGGCGGGTCTCATCTGGTGATTGCGCTTAGGCCGGAATACTCAATTTCCTGTTTGCCGACGATTCAATCGCAGCGAGGATTTTAGTAGCTTCACTCGCCTTTGATCACTTCCGCAATTGATTGGAGAGCCGGGTCACGGTTTGCGAAGTAGTCCTTCGACGAAAGCGACACTGGAATCGTGGGTGGGATCCAAATCCATGGGTCGCTCGCATTGCCTTCGTGGTAGCGCGTGGAAATGCTTAACATCAGATCAGAAAAAGGGAGTGTGACCGGTACGTCTTCGCCAATGAAGTTTGGGCTGGAGGCGCTGGGCTCACCGACAAAAACGGCGTGGGTCAACATTTCGGCTTGTGCAATGAAGATCTGGCAGGCAGAGTAGGTCGTTCGGCCGCTGATGATATAGATCTGTGGCTTGGGCTTGCTGCCCTCAAATTGAACCAGTGTTCGGAGTAAGGGCGGCAGCAGTTGCGCATTACCACCGTTGTTGTGGCGAACATCAATGATCAGATTGTCCGGTCGCTTTTCATCCAGAAATCGTTTCAATCGTGCGGCAAAGGCCTCCAGATCTTCACCTGGTGCGTTCATAACGTGATGAAACTGAAAGTACACGGCCTTTGCTTCTGGCAACTCGACAAACCAGTACGCTTCGTCCAATCGCGTCAGATAGAGCGGTGGTGCGTTTGGTGATTCGGGAGGCACAAGAGACCTGATCAGGTCTCCACCAGCTTGCGATGGAACGCTGACAACTTTAGTCTCGCCGTTTGCGCCCTGCAGCGTCAGGGTTACACGATCCACGTCCCTCACGGCACCGATCTCTCGCAGAAATTCCGGGGTCGTTATGAAATAGACGCCCATTGCGCGACTCTGAATCTCGTTGTCGCGAGTCACATACGGCGCAAGCCTCTGAACGATGGTTTCGGGATCGAGATCGCCAATCTTCACCACACGATACCCAACCAGGTCTTTGTACTCAGGTGATGCATGCATCACATACAAGCCGTCCGAAAAGAAGTAGAGGTTTAACGGCAATCGTTTCAGCCCGTGGTCTCCACCGAAGAAGTACACCACGCTGTGTCCATCACCGAGCTGCGCAAGAATCCGCTGAATTCGAACGACGATCTGCTCGTCACTAAGACCAGAAATGTCAGCCCGAAGAGCGCTAAACATCGTAGTGATGCTCGTTGGAAGAGAATCCCAGCGGTAGCGGTAGTGCAATCGTCGAATTTCCGATTGCAGAAAATCGAGGTCGAACCTCCAGCGATCGTCGCGATTCAGGTTCAGCGGCTTAGTCTGGCCGCCCACATTGATAAATTCGGGCTCGTTTTTCCAATTGGAAAACGCCTGATCCGATAAAATTCCCGAGCGGCGCTCGAAACCATCAGCATTGGCTTTCTTTATCCACTCCAAAGCTTGTGCTCGTTCTCCCGCGCGGCCCCACATTTCGGCGATTTGATTCTCGATGTAGGCCCGACTTCCGGCGGCCAAGTTGAGTGCCTGCTCATATGCTGTTGCTGCGTTCGGAAAACTTCCCGACCGCTCATAACAACTTCCCAGTTTCTCCCAGGAATCGCCGTTGCCGGGATACGCAGACAGCAAATGCTCGTACAACTCTGCCGCCTCTGCCAGTTTGTTGGCATCCAGAGCATCTCTGGCCTTAAGGTTCAGGCGGTAATATTCCGCTCCACTTAAAACATGTGAATCAGCAGCTTGGCCGAATAATGACGTGAAGGCGAGTAACAGGATTGGAAGAGCCCGTATTCGCATGGCGACGTTCCTTTCTTCGTCCCTACCAGCGAGCACACTACCGCTGAGCGCGTGCGAAACCTGCTCGCGTTGGCGAGACATCGCTGAATTGTTCGGATCTACATCAACCGGCAGAGGAGCTTAGACGCACCCACGAGAATCGCCGCTGCTGCCAGCCAGAAAATGAACCTTTTCCCATTTGAGAAAGCTTCCTTGTTTAGACTTTCTTTCGAAAGCAAGCGTACGACTCGCTCCTTGAGATCTCCTCCATTGGCAGAGAGTGCCGCCCGTGTTTTTAGACCGGGCATCTTTGCAAGGGTCGTCAATCCTCGAGCATAGGCGAGTGCATCACCGTAAGACTGCACAGCAACATCGTCGCAGCAATACTCGCGCGTGATTCGCACCTCACCGGCCAACCATGCCGCCGCCGGATGAAAAAAGACGAGGGACTCCAAGATACTTAAGCCGAAATTGACCAGTGGATCGCGCCTCGATACGTGTGCAATCTCGTGCGCCAGCAAAGCCCGAAATTGCGCCTCCGTGAGGCAGACCGGCATTTTCGCCGGAACAACAATGATGGGGTGCGCAGCACCTATTACGGCCATCACATCGGCCGCGGTGGAACGCACGATACATGGCGTCTGCTTCAGCTCTAGCTGCTTCGCAACTTCATGTGCCACCAAATCGAGCTGCACATCCTCAGTGGCGGCATCGAGCCATACGCGGCGTAACTCGTCGGCCGCGAGCAGGGTACGAACCGATACTGTCCCCGCGATGCAAAGCAGAAACAGGGCCATCCAGGTCATCCAAGGCAACAGGCTCTCTGGCGGACCAATGCCCAGAGAAACTCCATGATGGTGGTTCAGGATCATCCATACCTGCCAAGCCGGGAGAAGAAGTGCAACTCCGAGAAAAAGACATGCCAGCACGTAGCGACGGCGCATATCCCTCCCACAGATTAAGCGTGCGATGCTGTAAAGCGACGCAACCAACATCCCTTGCCATAGAAAGTGATAAAGACTCCAGCCCAAAGGGCCTAGCTGATCGCCAATCAACCTGAAGAGAAGCATTAGTGCCGCTCCTTCTCAATTCGGTCGAGCAATTCCTCAACCTCACGGATTTCCGCGTGCGAAGCTCGCTTGATGCCTAACAGCTGCAAAACAAGCTTCTTTGTCGAACCGCCAAACACGCGATCGAGAACATCGCTCACGATTTGGCGCTGCGTTTCTTGTTCAGCGATCCGGGGCCGAAAGACCTGTGGTCTGCTGGTGTCATCGCGGTCGAGTAACCCTTTGTCACACATGATCTGAACCAGTTTGAGGGCGGTCGTGTGCCCGACTGTGCTCTTTCGCTCCGCCTCTAGCGCCTCACGTATATGACGCACCGTGCTTGGGCCATCACGCCATAGGATCCTGAGAATTGAGACTTCGGAATTGGTGGGCTTAGGAACGGTGTGCTTGGCTCTGAGGAGGCTCACAATTCTTATATATGACGAAACCTTTCGTCATGTCAACGAAAATCTTCGTCAACTGGCGCCGACAACTCTTTTTCTTAACTATGAGGTAAAGTTGGCGAGTAACGAGCAAGCCGGAACTCAACTTCCCAATGGCCGACGATTCACCAGCTGACCGCTGCGGTTGCGATCTCCGGCTAGAGAAAGGGTCCTTTGCTCGAATCTTCGGGTTGATTTGGTGGAGGCTCATGAGAACTTCATCCATGCCCTTTGTGTTTATATCCAGGTCCCCAAGACTTATACTTGTGCGATTTCGAACCGCTACATTGGGATTGCGATTATGCTCCGCCGACCCACTCGCTCGTCTTGGCAATTCGCTTCATTCTTGATCGTAATTGCGCTTTTCCTGACGGGATCTTTGCCGACGAGTGCCCAAAGTTCCACCATTCGTATCCACCGCGTAGAAACCGAGTTCCCACCGATAATACTTGGGCACAACCAGCCGCCGCTGAGAACTGATCTGCAGCAACTCATGACGATGTATAAAGTTCCGGCGATTAGTATCGCGGTCATAGATAATTTCAAAATCGAGTGGACTAAAGCATACGGCTTTGCCGATGCTGGCGGAAAGAATGCCGTCACGACTACTACCCTGTTTCAAGCTGGCTCGATCAGCAAGCCTGTGACTTCCACCGCCGCACTCTACCTGGTGGAACGAGGGAAGCTCTCGCTCGACGAAGACGTCAACCGGAAGCTCGTCAGCTGGAAGGTGCCCGAAAATGAATTCACGAAAGAGCAAAAAGTCACCTTACGTAGGCTTTTGAATCATAGCTCTGGTGCTGACATCGAGGGCGGATTCAACGGATACGACATCGATGATCCACTCCCGACTCTCAAGCAGACTCTAAACGGACAAAAACCAGCAAATCACGAGGCGATCCGCATTGATTTCGTTCCTGGCAGCAGATGGCAATATTCAGGCGGCGGCTATCTGATCCTTCAGCAGCTCATGTCTGACGTAACAGGCAAGCCACTTCCGCAGCTGATGAGAGAAGTTGTCTTCGACAAAATCGGCATGGCGGACAGCACCTTTGAACAACCACTGCCCTCTGCTCGCGCAGCGATGGCTGCCAGCGGCACGTTCCCGGACGGTACAACCGTGCACGGCAAGTGGCATGTCTATCCAGAAATGGCAGCGGCTGGCCTATGGACTACGCCGACCGACTTGGCGAAATTCGTCATTGAGATCGCCCTCTCGAAACAAGGAAAATCAAATCGTATCCTGTCGCAGAGTGTGGCTCGCCAGATGCTAACGCCACAAATTGATATGGGAGCCATACCTTGGAATATGGGGCTCGGTTTCTTCCTTAACAAAGAGGACCAGCATTTGTTTGGCCATAATGGATCGACTTGGGCTTACCGCGCGATCGTGCTTATCAGTACGGACACTGGCAAAGGTGTAGCGATCATGACGAATTCCGATAATGGCTTTTACCTGTCGGATTTGCTCATCGAAAGCGTCGCCAAGGAGTACACCTGGAAAACTGACTGGCTAGGTCAAAATCCAGCTTCGCTGCTATTTTTCATCACGATGGCCCGGGGAGCAGATGCCGGGATTCGAAAGTATCGAGACCTGAAGGAGAGCAAGTCTACTGCTGTTCAATTCCTAGATGAAAGCACGCTCCCCCACCTTGGGCACGATCTACTCGAGAACGGCAAGACTCAGGAAGCCATCTCAATTTTCAAAGCCAATTTACAGGAGTACCCGAAATCTGCCAGTGCATACGACGGCATTGGCGAAGCATATTCGCGTTCTGGGCGGAAGGATCTCGCAATCGAAAGCTACGAAAATGCTCTCAAGCTAGATCCACATGACCAGAATGCGACTGAGTCCCTCCGGAACCTCAAACGCAATCCGTAGGCATGGTCGCGAGGCCGCGCAACCCAAGCCAGCACCGTTCGATTCTTTGCCGAGCACTCGCCAGTAGATCCATAAAACTCGTGCAATTTTCAATCTATGTTGGGCGGGTAACGAGCTACTCTTACCTAATCCGGTAAGGTGAGGGTGGCCGACAATCCACCAAGTGACCTAGTCCAGAATTGTGACATCGCGATGCGTCGAGCGTTCAACTCAGTTTGTTGTCTTCAGCAGACGCTGAGCGTTTTCGCTTAGGATGTTTCGCTTGTCCTGATCTGAGAGAAAGGGTGCATCTCGGATCGATCCGATGGCTGGGGTGATCATCTGTGGCCATACCATCTGATCGGAGCCGAACAGAATTCTGTCGCTGCCCACAGTGTCCACGGCTTCACGCAGCATGCGGTTGAACAACTCCTTGCCAACCAGCCAGTTCACCGTGGCCGTATCGAGATACACGTTTTCGTATGTCCAGAGCATGTAGAGTGCGTGATCGTAAAACGGCCATCCCATGTGCAT